>Ga0210398_10000687_pt1 | contig 37597 bp, 30 predicted proteins | sample IncBWC4OmetaG_FD_161047 | JGI IMG/M metagenome (GOLD analysis project Ga0210398, IMG submission 161047) | Forest soil microbial communities from Barre Woods Harvard Forest LTER site, Petersham, Massachusetts, United States - Inc-BW-C-4-O | ecosystem: Environmental > Terrestrial > Soil >... | reverse complement strand
ATCATACTGTCGGCAAGAGCGGGCGAGGAGGCTGAGTCGGAGGGCCTGGAGGCGGGCGCTGATGATTACCTGGTGAAGCCCTTTACAGCTCGCGAGCTGATGGCGCGAGTGGGATCGCATATTTCCATGCACCGGCTGAGGCTGGAGCTGACGGCGAGAGAACACGAGCTGCGCACCAAGGCAGAAGCTGCCGAAGAGCAGTACCGGGCGATGCTGGCGCGCATCTCGGAAGCATTTGTGGCGGTGGATCGAGAGTGGCGCATTACTTACGCGAATGAGCAGATCGCGGGGCTGAGCAAAGTTGACGCTGGCGATGTGATCGGGCGGGATCTGTGGGAGGTGTTTCCAGGGCTGGCCGAGTCGAAGTTTGGGCGGGTGTATAGGGAGGCAATGGAGTGCGGCCGGGTAACACGCCTCGAAGATCACTACCAGCCCCTGGATCGATGGTTTCATGCGAATGCTTATCCGTCGCCGGATGGGCTCTCGATCTTTGCACTGGATGTGACGGACAAGCGCATACAGCAGGAGAAGCTGCTGCTCTCGGAAAAGCTGGCAGCGACGGGGCGGCTGGCGGCGACCATCGCGCACGAGATCAACAATCCGCTGGAGTCGGTTCTCAACCTGATTTATCTGGCCAGGATTTCGAAGGCTGAAATCGGTAAGATCCGGGAGTATCTGGCCACAGCGGAGAGGGAGCTTACACGCGTTGCCCATATTGCGCGGCACACACTGGGCTTCTACCGTGAAAGTTCGGCACCAGGCGATATCGACCTGCCGGCGCTTATCGAAGAGGTGCTCACCGTCTACCACAGCCGGATCAGGAGCGCGGGGGTGGAGGTGACACGGGATTTCGCCGTGGTTCCCGCCGTCCATGCCTTGCGCGGGGAGTTGCACCAGGTGTTCTCGAATCTGATCTCGAATGCGATCGATGCCATGCGGGAGGGCGGGGCGCTCAGAATTTCGGTGCGCGAGGCCGTAGACACACCCGGTAAGGGTGTGGTGGTTATTCAGGATACGGGGGTGGGAATTCCGGCTCAACACCTGCCCCGGCTGTTTGAGCCGTTCTTTACCACGAAGCCCAATGCGGGCACCGGGCTGGGGCTGTGGGTGGTGCAACAGTTTGTCCAGTCCTGGGGCGGAACGGTGAATGTGAGCAGCAGCACGCAGCCGCCAGATCCGGGCACGAGGTTTACGATATTTCTTCCCCTGAAGTCTGTTTCTGAGACGCAGAACAAAACTAACGGAGCGTCCGGCGGGTTGATGTAAAGGGGGTATCTATTTTTCGGGAGGGTTGCTGTGTTGGAACAGATTGTTTTCGCCTTGGGAGATTCGTCGGGGCCGCCCTTTGCTGCTGAGTCTCGCGTGCCGGGTAGGAGGGGCTCAGGCGGCCGGTTGAGAGTGCTGATTGTGGATGATGAGCGTCTGATTGCCGATACGCTGACGGCGATTCTGAACGAGCACGACTTCGAGGCGATGGGCGTGTACAGCGGTGAAGAGGCGATGGAGGCAGCGCGGACGATGCAGCCGGACGTGGTCCTGAGCGATGTGCTGATGCCGAGGATGTCGGGGATCGACCTCGGGATCAAGCTACGCGGGGAGTTTCCGGAAACTTCGATCTTTCTGTTCTCCGGGCAGGCGGCGACAACGGAACTTCTGCGAAAAGCCCATGCCGACGGCCATCGATTCGAGTTGCTCCCCAAGCCGATTCATCCTGAGCACCTGATGGCGAGATTGCGCGGAATGTAGTGTCAGTAGCCGGGGACCCCTTCTCCCGCGAGTTTGGACTCCGATCTCGAAAGTGTTTGATTCTGCTTGGGTTGCGGTGCTTAAGCTCCGTAAAGATTTGAAAACAGGGTCTTTATCGGCAAAGATCTGATTCTGATAAGGTTACGGGCGCAATTGTCTCCGAATACAGAAAGGCCCGGCTGCGATGGGCGGCCGGGCCTTTTTGTCCCTATTTCTATTCTATGACTTCGAGGGAAATTGTCGCCAGGAAAGGCAGGGATTAGTCATCCTTCGGCGAGAATTCTGCTTAAGGGTGGAAACCGCATCTGGCAAATGGGGAAGACGATGAATCACACTTTGGTTGGAATTCTGCCTTGTCTGTGTGGCGGCCAACGCGGCGCTGTTGATATTTATTCGGTTCGAGCCGGCCGTCGCCGGAAAACAGTCAGAAGAATCGTTTCTTGAAGCTGACATACCTAATCTGCGCCGTGCCCATCAAGTCCGAGAATCCTGGCTCACTGCGAACGCTATCGAACAGCGGATCGGTCATGAAATATGGATACGCGAAGAAGCCATGCTCAATGCTGTAGCTCAACATCCGCAGAGCTGATGGCTTGTCGCCCAAGGCGGCGTAGGCCTGAGCGATCTTGTAGGCAGCCTCGGGATCACCGACGCCGCGCTGCTGGATGCGATTTTCGAGTTGATGGAGTAATTCGAGGCCGTCTGATTCTTTGTGGGTGATGGAGTCGCTGAAAGCCTTGCCGATCTGAGTGTAGAGGGTGGGATCAAGCTGGTAGGCGAGATCGAAGTCCCGGGCGGCGTGGTCCCACTTCTTCTGGTGGTATTCGCCGAAGCCGCGGTAGAAGACGATGAAAGCTGAATCGTTGGTGTCGGGCAAGCTTTCAAGGAACTTGTCATATTCGCCAAGGTAGAGATAGCCATTCAGGGGTGAGCCATTGGACTTAACGAGAGGATCGATCTGGCGCGCCCGCAAGCATTCCGCAACCGACTCGTTCAACATGCCGGCGAAACGATAAGCGTAGCCCAGCTCCCAGTGAAGGGCGGCGTGGTTAGGATTGCTGGTGAGGCTTTCCCGTAGCAGAGGCACGGCGTCCTCGACCTTGCCCGTATCAATGAGCAAGTTAGCAAGGAACATACTGGCTTCGATTTGCCGGGGCTGAAGCGCGAGGGCGCGCTCATAGGCCGCTTGTGCCTTGCGGTATTGCTCGAGCCCTCCGAGTTCGAAGGCGGCAGCCGATTCGTAGGACTGGCCGAGGTAGGCCCAAGTGAGCGCGTAGTTGGGATCGATTTCTGCCGACTTTTCGAGCATCCTAGCGGCCATGGGGAAATCGTGGCTTCCGACAAGGTCGACTCCGCGCAGGTAGTATTCATAAGCCAATGAGTTGATGGGCTCGCCGGGCTTGACCAGCGCTGCTTCCGATGGCGACAGGTTCAGTTCCAGACCCTTGATGATCTGTTGGGTGACGTTGTCCTGAACGGTAAGGAGTTTTTCGTACTTAAGGTCGATCACGTCTCGGCCGAGGATTCTATCGGTCTTCACGTCGATCAACTGGTAGGTGATTCGCAGATCATCGCCGTCGTGAACGAAGGTTCCGGTCAACAGGGTATCGACATTTAGCTCGGAAGCAACCTTGGGAAGATCGATGGTCTGACCTTTGTATTTCTCAACAAGAGAAGAGGGCCGGACAGTGAGCGAGCTGATCGGACCGAGCCTGGTGATAACCGCGTCAGCCAGCGAAAAACCGAGGAAGTCGTCCTTCGGGTCCTGGCGAAGGTTCAGGAGAGGAAGGACCGCGAGGCTGCGCTGCACTGGCGCGGGATGAATTATCGATAGCCGTTTTCGATACGCAAGGAAGCCGATTGCGATGAGGATGCATACAAGCGTTAAAGTCGCGACGGCGACCATCCGCCGGCGACGCGGTGTCGATGAGGTCTCTGAAGAGACGGGCATCGGGCCGTCCCGTTGGCGGCTGCGATCACCGCTTGGCTGCGATGGCGAGACCGCCGACGGGGAATCCGCCTGTTCGTACGGAAGGATTTCGGGCGGTGACGAGACATTCGGTTCATGCTGCGCGGTGGTGGGCAGTCCTGGTGTCCCCACCTCTTTCACCGATGCGGTAAATCGATAGCCCTTCTTGGGGACTGTTTCGATGTAGCGCAGATCACCTTCCTTTTCACCGAGCGCCTTGCGCAGGACAGAGATGGATACGGTGAGATTCGCCTCCTCGACGAAGCTGCCGGGCCAGACGGCTTCCATGATTTCGTCCTTGGTGACCAGCCGGCCTTGATTACGGATCAGGAAGACGAGGAGTTCGAATGTCTTGGGCGTGAGCGAAACAGGCCGGCCATCTCGCGTGAGCCGTTGCTCGGTTGGCTCCAACCGAAATGGGCCGCATTCGTAGTGGCTGCCTGTTTTCAACTGCATATGACGTGCTCGCCGCTTCAGTGAAGTCTCTTAGAAAATTCTTGGAATTCTTTTAGCGCCTCTTGAGGACTGTGAGCATCGAGGTGGGCAAGTATGGCGGCGTCCTGAGTACGTTTAGCCACGATGCTAAATCGCGGCCAGAGGCAGGACAAGGAGAGAAAACGCCATGAAGAAGTGGTTCATCGCAGCGCTTACGATCGTCAGTCTCGGGCTGGTTGGAAAGGCCGCCCGGGCACAGGTTCAAGACATCGTTTTTCCGCTGACACCCAACCCAAAGTTTGTGAGCTGCCTGGGTGTACCGGGCGGCCCCACGCCTACCGCAGAAATCCTCGTCCAGAGGGGTGAATTGAACGATATTCTCATTTTGCATGCCGAACACCTCAGACCCAACCTGGGATTTGATCTGTTCACTATCCAAAACTCGAGCTTACTGTCGAACGGCGCTCCGGACCCGAATTTCAAGAATTTTGGACTGGCATGGTATCAAACCGACGTCCAAGCGAATAGTGAAGGAAACGCCGAGACGGTAATCAAGACCATTTTGCTGGATCAAATTTTCGGTTTCGATCCGGCGGCGGGCCTGGCACCCACTCATACCTTCCATGTGGGATTCTGGTTCAACAATCCGGAGGACGCGGTGGCGTGCGGGTTCGACCCGACGAAACCGACTCCGTTTAACGGAGAGCAACATGCAGGACCCCTCGCGATGATTTCCGTGCCAAATGCGACGACGAAGCTTGGACCGCTTTGCACCGGTCCGCGAAAGGTGGGATCGACGTTCGTGTGCACCGAGTAGCATGTTGAATTGTTGGACATCTGAGTAACGCATCTTGAGATTCGTGAATCGCGTGGCGACGAGCCTCGCGATTCGCGATCTGTGTCGCCCGCGAACCGAGCAGGGCGCAGGGCGTAATCAACTGGTTCAATTCGGCTCGTGTGACATCGGAAAGTGTACTCATTCATCGCGGGCGGGTATCCTCGCTCCGCTGACGGACCGACACGACGCGCGCAGTCTCGCCTCGAAGCAGTGCATCTCCCAATAATCTAGTAAAAAGAACAGGCTCCTTGTGTTCCCGGCACGAGTTGTGTGAAAAGCAGATCCTTCGACTGCGCGCCGCGGCGCACTTCGCTCCGGATGACATCTTAAGGGGGGGTCTTCGGCTACGCACGCTACCCACCCCACCGCACCAACGCCGGGTACGTTTGGGACTCCGGTCGCGCGCGCTTCGCTCAGGATGACAAGAAGCAGGGATTAGCGATTAGCGTTTAGGGATTAGAAAAAGGCAAAAAGCAAACAGAGATGCGAGCAAAGACAGCAGTAGTCGTCGGCACCCAGTGGGCACCGAGCCACCCCTTCTTAGGCTCTCGGCGTCTTAGTGTGATTTCTTCCCAGGGGCGGATTGCCGCATCTTTTTTGGCTGCTTTTGCATGCGCCTCATGTCCCGCCGAGATTGCTTTAAATTGTGCTTCTGCGCGGCCGTCCGCGCTGAGTTCTCAGCTGAGTTCTTATCGGCCCGCGCAACAGCCGGAAACGAAAGAACCAAGGCAAAACCAAGAGCAAGGGCGCTCGTTACAGCTTTCTTCACGGGCATTCCTAAAAAGTAATACTGGCAAGATGTTACTGCGGGTTACCGCGTTGCAGGTATTACCCATTGGTGTGATTACCGGTTGGCTAAGGTTTGTCACCAGCCTTCCTGCAACTCCTCCGATGTAAATCTGGTAAAAAGAACAGGGCTCCTTGTGTTTCAGGGATTAGGGATTGGCGATTAGGGATTAGTGAAGCAAAGATGCGAGCAAAAACAGCAGTCGTAGTCGGCGCCCAGTGGGGCGATGAGGGTAAGGGCAAGATTGTTGATGTCCTGTCGGAGCGGTTTGCGGTGGTTGCGCGGTATGCGGGCGGGCACAATGCCGGGCATACGGTCATCATCAAGGGGCAGAAGTTTATTCTGCAGCTGATTCCGTGCGGGATTTTGCGGCCGGATTGCCAGGCGGTGATCGGCAACGGGGTGGTGCTCGATCCGATGGCGTTTCTGAAGGAAGTCGGCAAGCTGCGCGATCTGGGCGTGGGGGTCGATGAGCAGGTCTTTGTGTCGAACCGGGCGCAGGTGATTCTGCCCTATCACCGGATGATTGAGCTGGCGGCGGAGAGCGCTCCGGGGCGGCAGAAGATCGGGACGACGAGCCGGGGGATCGGTCCGGCGTATGAGGACAAGATGGCGCGCAACGGGCTGCGCGTGGTCGATCTGCTGAATACGAATCTGCTGAAGACGCATATCCAGAACGCCTGCCACGAGAAGAACACGGTGGCGCATGCGCTGTTCGGGACGGAGCCGCTCGACCCGGTGCAGATGTATGAGGAGTATGCGCGGGCGGCGGAGCAGGTGGCACCGTTTGTGACGGATACGGCGGCGCTGCTGAATGGAGCGATTCGCGCGGGCAAGAGCGTGATGTTTGAGGGCGCGCAGGGCACGATGCTGGATATCGATCACGGGACGTATCCGTTTGTGACGTCGTCGTCGGCGACGGCGGGCGGTGCGATCACGGGTACGGGCGTGGGTCCGACGGCGATTGGGACGGTGATTGGCGTCACGAAGGCTTACGTCACGCGGGTGGGCGAGGGTCCGTTCCCGACGGAGTCGTTCGATGAAGCTGGCGAGCTGCTCCGGGCGCGGGGGCATGAGTTCGGGGCGGTGACGGGGCGTCCCAGGCGGTGCGGGTGGATGGATCTGCCGCTGCTGCGCTATTCGAACACGATCAACGGGACGGAGTGGTTGGTAGTCACGAAGCTGGATGTGCTGGATGGTATGGCAGAGATTCCGGTGTGCGTGGGCTACGAGATCGACGGCATACAGGTGGACGTGATGCCAGCGGATGTAAGGTGGCTGGAGTCGATCAAGCCGGTGTACACGAAGCTCAAAGGATGGTCGGAGCCGACGGAAGGCATTGTCGAGTGGGAGAAGCTTCCGAAGGCGGCGCGGGAGTATCTCGGGTTTCTGGAGAAGGAGTCAGGGGCGAAGATCGGGATGGTGTCGACGGGTCCGGACCGGGAACAGACGATGGCGCTGCCGGAGTTTGCCAAGGCGTTGAAGGAGATGGAAGGGCTAACCTGAAAGTTGTGTGGCGGGAAAGTCTCCTGTTGCTATTCTGTCGGTGAAGGGTCGGGTTCGTTTGCGATGATCAGTTTTACGGTACGGCTCAAGTTCAAGACGGAAGACCGCGAGGAGATTCGGGAGGCGCTGCGGGCGCTGACGGAGGCTTCGCGGAAGGAGCCGGGGTGCGTGACGTATATTCCGCATATTGTGGATGGGGATGCGGATACGATCCTGATCTACGAGCAATATAAGGATGCGGCGGCGGCGGATGCTCATCGCGCGTCGGCGCACTTCAAGAAGCACGCCGTGGGCGGGCTGTATCAGCGGATGCTGGAGCGCTCGATGGAGAATCTGCACGCGCTGGAGTAGCGTTTGATGTAGCGCGTCGTCCAAGTCTCAGGAGCCGATTGTTAACAGCAATTCATGAGAGCCGGGTGCCGGATGCAGGGTGTGGCGCAACGGCGTATGAAAGGCCCGGCATCGAATCTTGAGTGATCTGCAGGATATTGATTCGATGAGGGCGAGAGCAGCCGAAGGGCGGAAATGCGACGTTCGCCCGAGAATAATGCGGCTCCGGTCTTTCTTTTTGACTCGCCGCGCGGATGCGGAATACCATCCCGGTACGAACATGAACAGAAGCGCTTATGTCCAAGGGGCTGTGCAACAGGCCGGCGTGTCGCTTCTGTTCGTCCTGGCGCTGTGCATGGTGATGGCGCAGCCGGCATTCGGGCTTCCGAAGCGAGATAACCACGCCATTCATAAGCAGATCGAGGCCCTAGAGGAGCAGTGGCGGCAGGCGATTATCTCAAACAATGTGACGGAGATGGATCATCTGCTGGCGGATGATTACATCGGCATCAGCGCCACCGGAACGGTGGAGACAAAAGCCCAGGCGCTGGCGCAACGCAAGGCCGGAACGGTGGTAATCAAGGCGCTGGATCTGAACGATCTGAAGGTGCGTGTCTACGGCGATACGGCGGTGGTGACTTCGAAGGCAGATCTTGAGGGGACCAACGGGCAGAGCGATATCAGCGGGAATTACCGCTACACGCGCGTGTACAACCGCCGGTTGGGTGAGTGGAAGATTGTGAGCTTCGAGGCAAGCCGCATTCATGATGCGGATGCCCGGGCGAAGCACTAAGGGCAAGGGATCAGGGCACAGGTTGCGACGCGGGTAGCAACAATAGTGTCGTGCGGCAATCAGTAAAACTAATCAACAAAAGCTACTGGAACTCCATGCTTCTTATCACACGCCTCTTATTACTCGGGTGGGGGGTAGTAGGGGAGCTTGTCGTTGCGCTGCTCTGTTCTTTTCAGGGTTACGTCGTCGAAGAGCAGCGGCGGGGCGATGACGGTCGAGGGGATTTCTCCGAAGGTGTTGAAGACGTAGGGATCGGTGCCTGCGGCGAGGATGCCGGAGCGGAGGAGGTGCAGGTTGACGTCCTCAAGCTCGATGCCGCGCACCAGCTCGCGCGATCCGTCGGCGACGTTGATGCGATAGACAGTGCGCGGGTGCGACGATCCGGCGATGGTTTCAACGCGATAGACCGAGGCGAGGCCCTGGTCTTTGCCCATAGAGAGCAGCTTTTGCGTCAGACCGTCTTCGGAGATGGCTCCGGAGGCTTCGACTTTCAGCACCCCGATGCGGGGCGCCGAGGCCTGTGCGGTGGCGGCGCGTCCGTGTCCGTTGGATAAGGGAAAGTCGCGGACGGGCTCGCGCCCGGTGAGATAGCCGGTGAGTTTGCCGGCGTCAACGACTGTGACGCTTTGCGCGGGGACGCCTTCGTCGTCGATCTGATAAGCGCCGAGCACGGGCTTGCCGTCGAACGAGGTAATGCCGGGATCGTCGACAACCTTGAGGAAGCCGGGCAGCACACGAGTCTGATAGCTGGAAGCGAAGGGACCGACGGTGCGCGATGTGGATCCGATCTGGGGCCGTCGCGCGACGACCGCGCGGGCGAAGAGGTCGTCGAAGATGCGTGCCGAGGCGTTGGCGGCGAAGAGGACGGGTCCGTGGTACTCGTCGGCCATGAGCGAAGCACTGCGCAAATCATGCAGGGCGGCGAGCATGTGGAGGACTCCGTTGTCGAATTTGTCGGCTGAGCCGAGATCGGCGGAGGTCACTCCCGAGACGCTGTAGGCGCGCTCGAGACGCATACCGTCGGGAGCCTGCGTCTGGGCCAGGACCTGGGCGTGGTACTCGACCATGCTATTGCGCACGAGAGTGCCTTCGGTGTTGACGAGGTAGCGGGTGCGAAGGTGCGACTCGAGGCTGCCTTCGCTGGTTTCGATTTCCGGCGCGAAGCCTTTTACCGAGTCGACGGTGCGGTAGAGGCCGGTGGCGGCGACGACGCGCTGCTTCCACGCGGCGCGGTCGAGGTCGGGCTGGGCGAGCGGGGCGATGGAGACGACGGGCTTCTCGCGCGAGAAGTCGTCGGCCTGCGGAGGCGTCTCGACCGATTTGAGCGCGGCCTGCTTGGCTGTGAGGTTGTTGAGGGCGGTCTTGTAGGCGCTGTCAGTCGCGCCCCATAGGGCGTAACGAATGGCCATGGGATCGTTGTCGGTCGCGGCGACCTGGAGCGAGGCGTCGGCGCGTTCGCCGGAGTTGTCGATCTTGTAGTCGCCGACCCGCACGGTGACACGCACGATACGGCGATGGGCTTCGTGATCGCTGACCAAGGCTCCCCATGCGGCGGTGGCTTCATATTCGATTTCGTCATCGAGGCGGTACTCGATGAAGTAGGGCTTTTCGAATCCATCAAGCTGCAGATGCTGCCTGCTGCGGTCGAGCTCGGCGAGCATGGCGCTGAGAATGGGATCTTTCTTCGCGTCGTCCGGAGAGGTCGATGGCTGCTGCGCGTGGAGGGTGGGGGTGAGGGCGAGCAGTGCGGCGAACTGAACGGTCACCAGTGTTTTCACCACCGAGATCGAGGAAGGCCCAGGTCCCAGAATCGGGACCTGGGGCACCCCGGAGTCGTGGCGCGAATAGAAAAAGCAGGTCCTTCGACTGCGTGTGGCGCGAAAACTGCGCCACACTTCGCTCAGGATGACAAAAACAGAGCGGAGCGGACGAAGTGGAATTTGCGTTGACAAGCGCATCAGCGGCCCTCCCCGGAATTGTTGATGGCGGTGGGCGGGGGCAGAATTGGCGGGCGTGCGGTTCCCTGCTGCTGGCGCTGGGTTTCGATTTCGCTGACCAGCATGGCGGGCGCGATGGCGGAGACGGGGATGGTGCCGGACTCGGCGCCGCATTCTCCGTTGAAGACTTCGCGCTTGTCTCCGGTAGCCAGGATGCGGTTGAGCGCGGCCTGCGGCGTACCGACGATGCTTACGCCGCGGACGAGTTCGTCGGGGCGGCCGTCGGTGTAGACGCGATAAACGACGAGCGGAATGACCTGGAAGGCCTGGGGCGCGTTGCGCGTGGTGACGGCGAAGCCCGAGGAGATGTCTTCGAAGTAGAGGCCGTAAGGCTTATTCTGCTTCTTCGCTTCATCGATGAGCATCTGGCGCAGCCGGCTCTCCGGCACGGTCCTGGTGGATGTAACGATGAGATTGCCCTGGCGGCCGGTGGGCATTTGTCCGGGCTGGGATCGGCCATGACCGTTGGAGCTGGAGACGCTGGCGATGGGCTGGCGCGACATGAGGAATGTCTTGAGGACGCCGTCCTGGATGAGCTCGACTTTGCGGGCGCGCTGGCCTTCGTCGTCGTAGGTGTAGTAGCCGCTGAGATATGTGCCGTCGAAGGTGGCGAGGGTGGGGTCGTCGGCGACGGAGAGGAAGCTGGGCAGGATGGGCGTGCCGATGTCCTTGGTGAAGGTCTGGCCCTCTTCGTCTCCGCGCTGGCGCTGGCCTTCGAGGCGATGGCCGAGCACCTCATGAAAGAAGACGGCAGAGGCGCGGCCAGACAGCAGAGCGGGTCCATCGAAGGGTTCGGTGTTGGGCGCGGTGCGCAGTTGCTCGAGGCTGACGCTGAGTGCGCGTACGGCGGCTTCCAGATCTTTTTGTGATGGGAGGCCGTCGGCGGTTTTTGCTTCGAAGGTTTGGGCGCGGAAGAGGTCCATGCCGTCGGCGGCGCGGGTGGTGGCGAGGATGACAAGGCGGGCGAGCTGGTGTGGGGTGACGATGCGCGCGCCTTCGGAGGAGACGAAGTAGCCGGTGTCGTCCTGCACGGAGAAGATGGTGAGGTTGGAGTAGACGTGGGGATAGTCGCGGAAGATGACGGAGAGCGCGCGGACGCGGGCGTTCCACTGATCGCGATCGATGTGGATGGGGTCGAGACGGCCTGGGTCAACGTTGGATGGAGCAGTGGGGCCGGATGGAGCAACGGACAGGGAGGTGGTGGTCGAATCGGGTGAGTCTTTGGAGAAGTTGGGGGAGAAGTCGGGCGAGGTGTCTTCCTCTTTGGCGCGCACCTGGCTTTCGGTCTTTACCTGCAGCCAGGTCTGGAGGGCGTTGCCGTATTCGCTGTTGGTGCCGCGCCAGAGGGCGTTCGCGATGGCGTTAGGGTCGTCCTCGAGGGGCAGCGGGACGCTGCGAATGGCGGAGGTGCGGTGCGTGCCGTGGGTGTTGTCGAGGATGGGATCTCCAACGCGTACGACAATGTCGGCAGTACGGGCGTGGTCGGCGTTGGAGCTGAGGATGGCTCCCTGTTCGGCGCCGGTAAGGACGGCCCAGGTATCGTGCGCGGCGTAGCTGATGTAATAGGGCGGCCGGGCGTCGTTGTTGTCTTTTGCGGGGCTGTCTTTTCCGGGCGCGTTTTTGCCGAGGCTGGCGGCGGCGCGGTTGAGCTCGGCGGTCATGGTGTCCAAGAGGACCGATGACTGAGCGTGGAGAGGACTTGCGAGGAAAGCGGCAGCAAGAACAGACACTGCAGAGAACGGCAGGGCGTTACGGACGATCATCTGAGAGGCCGATGTATGAGCTGAGTGTAGTGGCGGGGAGGGGTTGAGACAAGGCGGGAATTCTCCTGGGTCCAATTCTTCGGGTTCGAGGTTGAGTTTAAGCGAAACGACAGAATATTCTTTTCCTCAACCAGAAGCAGGAGAGGGTCCAATGACATTTTTTGAAAGCCTGCTTGCGCTCCTGCTCGTTGCGATCGCGTTGTTACAACTGGCTCGCCGTCTGTCATTGCCTTATCCCACGATGCTGGCCGGGGCAGGGGTCATCGTCGCGATGATCCCTAACGCGCCGTCGTTTTCTATCGATCCCGCAACGTGCCTCGCCCTCTTTATTGCGCCGGCTGTTGTTGACGCGGCATTTGATTTTCCACCGGGCGCGACCCGGCGTTTTGTGGCTCCGCTGGTCACTTACGCGGTGATCGCTGTTTTGTTGACCACGGCTGTCGTGGCCTGGATTGCCTCGGCCATTCTTGGCCTGCCTCTCGCGGCGGGCATCGCCCTGGGTGCGGTTGTCTCTCCTCCGGATGCGGCTGCGGCAACCGCCGTCCTGAGAAAATTCTCTCTTCCCCGCCAAACCGACGCCGTGCTGAAAGGCGAGAGCCTGTTCAATGACGCGACCGCGTTGCTCCTCTTCAGCGGCGCTTTAACGGTCCTTGGGCGCGGAGGGCTCTCTTTACCCATAGGTCTGCGTCTGGGATTCGCAGCACCGGGCGGCCTGCTGTTGGGAGTCCTCTGCGCCTATCTGTACGTCCCGCTGAGCCGCATGGTGAAAGATACCCTGGGGGGCGTTCTGCTCCAGTTCGTGAGCGCTTATTGCTTATGGATCATAGCGGAGCACCCGGGTCTGTCTGCCGTGCTTTGTGTGATCGGGTTCGCCATGACCCTGGCAAGCAAGCTGAGCCCAAGCGATTTCGATGCGCGTATGCGCGTTCAATCATACGCGGTGTGGAGTGCAGTCGTCTTCACACTCAATGTTCTGGCGTTTCTTTTGATGGGCATGCAGGCCAGATCGATCCTGGCGCGAATGCAAGGACCGCACCTGCGAGATGCTCTTGGATTCGCAGGGCTGGTGGTCCTCGCCGTTGTAGCGGTGCGCATGATAGTTGTTCTGGGCTATAGCTACCTCGCATCGCGAAGAGACAACTCCGACGGAACATTCCGGCAGGGAATCTTTATGGGATGGTGCGGTATGCGCGGCTTCGTGACCATTGCAACTGCCTTCGCTCTTCCTGATTCCTTCCCGCACCGGGATACGGTGGTTCTCACAGCGTTTTCAGTGGTTCTGGCAACGCTCGTTCTTCAGGGTCTTACGCTGGGACCGATGGTAAGACTTCTCAGGCTGGATCGTTCTGAGGAAGCACAGAGTGAGCTTGCATCCGCCCGTGTTTCTCTGGCCCGTGCTGCTCTAGCCAGCGTCGCAGGCGAGCATGGCCCGGAAGCAGAGAATCTGCGGTATCGACTTTCCCTCAAATTGCAGAGATGCGTTGACAGCGAGAAGTGCGAACCGTTGGATCGACTGCACAGTCTCGGGTTGACAGCGATTGAAGCAGAACGCACGGAACTCGAAGACCTTCGCAGCGAGGATAAGATCGGGTCGGCCGCCTACCTGGGTTTACAGGAACAACTCGACTGGAACGAACTCACGCTGCTCCGCGATTCGGAACGCCAGATTGAAGAAATTTGAGACGGGGATTGCATGATGCTGCTCGATGCGGCGAAGGCGGTGTACACGCTGCCTCCGGACAAACTCGAAAAGGCGATCCATATCTACCATGCGCGGACGCTGGCGCATTTTGGCGACACGGCGTGGATGGTGCTGGCGCTGTGGCTGCTGGTGCGGTGGGGCGTGGGGGCGAGGATCCGCGACTGGGCGGAGAGTTGGAACTCACGGAAGTGGGTGCAGGGATTTCTGGTGGCCCCGGCGTGGCTGGTGATGCTGTCGCTGCTGGGGCTGCCGGCGTCGTTTCTCATGCACCGGGTGTATCGGGCGTACCAGATTTCAGTTGAGGGCTGGGGGATGTGGCTGGGCGACTTTGCCAAGTCGACGGCGCTGACGGTGGTCTTCGGGACGCTGGCGCTGGCCGGGCTGTATGCGCTGATGCGGCATTCGCCGAAGCGCTGGTGGTTGTGGTTCTGGCTGCTGGCGCTACCGGTGGAAGTGGCGATGATCTATGTAGTGCCGATCTTTGTCGACCCCCTCTTCAATCACTTCTCGCCGCTGGCGCAGGCCGATCCGGCGCTGGTTCCTCAGTTGGAGCGGGTGGCGGAGCGGGGCGGGATGACGATGCCGCCGTCGCGGATGTTTGTGATGGATGCGAGCCAGAGGTACACGTCTCCGAATGCGTACGTGACGGGGTTCGGGGCGTCGAAGCGGATCGTGGTGTGGGACACGACGATTCAACGGGTGCCGCAGGATGAGATCGTTGCCGTGTATGGGCATGAGCAGGGGCATTACGTGCTGGAGCATATCCAGAAGGGGCTGTTGTTTTTTGCTGCGGTGCTGCTGGCGGGATTGTGGCTGGCGTACTGCGCGATGCGCTGGCTGGTGCGGTGGCATGGGGCGACGTGGGGGATTGGGGCGGTCGAGGACTGGGCGTCGGTGGGGCTGCTGCTGCTGGTGGTGACGGTGCTGAGTTTTCTAGGGGAGCCGGTGGGGAATGCGTTCAGCCGCTGGGAGGAGCACCAGGCAGATGTGTACGGGCAGGAAGTGATCCACGGGCTGGTTCCGGATGCACAGGCGACGATGGTGCGGTCGTTTCAGCGGCTGGGGGAGATGTGGCTGGATGTGCCCGATCCTAATCCGCTGGTGGTGTCGTGGACCTACAGCCATCCGACGACGGCGCAGCGGGAGGCTTTTGCGGCGGGGTACGATCCATGGGCCAAGGGGGAGCGGCCGAAGTACGTGAGACAGGCCACAGGGAACAGGGATCAGGGCACAGATCAATGAAAAGCAGGTCCTTCGACTTCACTACCTTCGGGAGCTTTGCTCAGGATCACATCGTTAGGGGGTAGGCAAGGGGCTCAGGTTACGCAACTCCTAGTTCCTCGGCTTCGTCGGCGCGAGCGCCCGACTACGTTCGGAAAGACAACCTAGTTGTTGCCGAGCTTGTGGCATGCTGGAGGGTATGGACTGCCTCTTCTGCAAGATTGCTGACGGTGCGATTCCCGCAAAGAAGGTTTTTGAGGATGAGCATGCCTTTGCCATTCAGGACATCAGGCCACAGGCTCCGGTGCATGTGCTGGTGATTCCGAAGAAGCATGTGGGATCGCTGGCTGCGGCGGATGACAAGGCGCTGCTGGGGCATCTGCTGCATGCGGCGCGGAGTGTCGCCGAGGAGCAGAAACTGGGCAATGGCTACCGTGTCGTCATCAACACGGGGCCGAACGGCGGCCAGACGGTCGATCATCTACATCTACACGTGCTGGGCGGACGGGCGATGCACTGGCCTCCGGGTTAGGACAGAGCGCTTCAAACTCTATCCCACTCAAGCCAAAACCGGGCGTGAATGGGGCACCCGGTTTGCTGTTAAAGGCTCAGCGCAGCAGCTGGTTGTCGAGATCGGACAGGCGCTGGAGCAGATCGGTCTGTTCGGCGAAGGTGCGGCTGAAGTTGGGGTTGTCCGGCGTGGCGCAGCGCGCATGAGCCATCAATTCGTGCGCTGGGAAATCTCTCTCAAGCGGTCATGAATGCGGCGGCACTCGGCGATGTAGTCGTCATGTCTCTTGCTGTTCATATCAAACCTGTCGCTGGTCATTTTCACCCCCCGAAGAATGGATCGTAAGGCGGGGGCCGGTAGGGTTTCGGTGACCGGCGTCACAGGTGTGAGGGGTTGGCTTGCGTAAATGTTATTTCTTCGCTATTTTGAACAAATGAGAGAGCACAGCTATCTCGGAGAGTTCGAGCTAATGATTCTCCTGACGATTCTTCGCCTGGGGGATGACGTCTATGGGGTTCCACTGTCCAAGGAATTATCGCTGCTGCGCGGACGGGACGTGGCGCTGGGCAGCGTTTATGCGGCGCTGGACCGGCTGGAGTTGAAGGGGCTGATTGCGTCGAGCCTGGGCGAGTCGACTCCGGAGCGGGGCGGACGGGCGAAGCGGTATTTTCGGGTGACCAAACAGGGGTTGCGCGCGGTGCGGGAAACGCGTCGCATGCTGAGCAAGCTGTGGAAGACATTGCCGGGAGAGGATCCTGCATGAAACCGTTCAAGTCTGTTGTGTTGGCGACGTGGCTGGTGGAGCGGTTGACGTTCGGGCCGATCAAGGATGCGATGGTGGGCGACCTGCTGGAGGAGTTCGAGCGGGGCGGCTCGGTGCGGTGGTACTGGCGACAGGTGCTGGCGGCGATCGCTGTCGGCGCGGGCAGGGCGGCGAAAGAATGCGTGCCGCCGCTGATGTTTGCGGCGGGGTGGAGCATGCTCTATCCGGCGTGGAGGTTTCTGTTCAGGGGAGGATGGGCGCATGCCGTACCTCATACATGGCCAGGGGCGGCGTGGCCGTGGTCAGCGATGCTGGAGCTGAGCTATGGCATGGCACCGGCGGTCACTTTCGTGTGGGTGGGGCTTCTGGCGTACATGCTGGCGCGGGGTGACGTGCTTTATCAGTTGTCGGGGCATCGGGTGGTGCGGAGCCTGTCGGCGAGTCTTACGGTGCTGCTCACGGCTACGGTGTGGACACTGGAGCATCTGAAACATCACAACGTGGACCTGGCCTGGGTGAGGCGCGAAGAGTTCTACTCGGTGTTTCGTGTGCCGGTGGTTGGCGCAGTGATCAGCGTTCCGCTGGCGGTGAGTTTGCTGGCGGCGCTTTTGTCGACGCTGCCGGGTGCGCCGCCGAGGGTTGGCCGCAGGTGGCAGCTGGGACGCGGGCGGGCCCTACCGAGAACGATGCGGGCGGGGCAAACGCTGTGCCTGATGCTGTGTGTGGGGATGCCTGCGGCAGCGCACGCGGTCCAGACCGCCAGCCCGGCGGCCTCCCCGGCGCGGCTGGAGTTCGAGCAGTGGCTGGCGGCGTTCGATGGGAATGATCGCGAGGCTTACCGGCAGTTTATTGAGAAGAACTTTTCGTCGGGAGCGGGGCGGCCCGATCAGGATTGGCGTGTTCGTGAGAATACTGGTGGATTCGATGTAAAGAAAGTCACAGAGGAGAGCCCGACGAAGATCACGGTTCTGATGAAGGAGCGGAACTCGGATATGTTCGGGCAGGTGATGCTTGAGGTTGAGGCAGCGGAGCCCCATCACATTGTCCGCATGGATATGCGGCCGATGGGACATCCTCCGGAGTTCGCAATCGAGCACCTGAGCGAGGCCGAGCTGATCGCCGGGCTGCGCAAGCAGATGGATGAGAAGGCGGCTCAAGGCCAGTTCGCGGGCGCGGTGCTGGTCGCGAAGGATGGGAAGCCAGTATTTGAGCAGGGGTACGGGCTGGCGGATCGGGAGGATCACATTCCGAACACGCTGAAGACGCGCTTTCGCAATGGGTCGATGAACAAGATGTTCACGGCTGTGGCGACGCTGCAACTGGCGCAGGCGGGAAAGCTGAAGCTGGATGCTCCGGTGGGGAAATACCTGACCGACTATCCGAATAAAGATGTAGCGACCAAGGTGACGATCAACCAGCTGTTGACGCATACGGGAGGCACGGGGGATTTCTTTGGTCCGGAGTTCGATCAGCACCAGCTGGAACTGCGCACGCATGCCGACTATGTGAAGTTGTTCGGGAATCGTCCGCCGAAGTTTGAGCCGGGCAGTCGTTTCGAGTACAGCAACTACGGGTTTCTGCTGCTCGGCAACATTATCGAGAAGGTGACGGGCGAGAGTTACTACGACTATTTGCGCAAGCATGTGTACGAGCCGGCGGGGATGACTTCGACGGGATCGCAGCCGGAGGATGAGAAGGTTGCCGACAGGAGCGTCGGCTACACGAAGATAGGGACCGGCGAGTTGCATCCGAATACGGACACGCTGCCGTATCGCGGGACCTCAGCGGGTGGTGGATATACCACGGTCGGCGATCTGCTGGCGTTTGCGAATGCGCTTGAGACGCACAAGCTGCTGGACGCGCACTACACGGAACTGCTGACGACGGGAAAGGTGGATACGCCGGGTCCTGGCGGTGCGCGTTATGCGTATGGCTTTGAAGAGATGACCGTCAACGGTCCGAAGTGAGTGGGGCACGGCGGCGGCGCGCCGGGGATGAATGGCGAGCTGGAGATGTGCGGCGACTATACGGTGGTTGCCCTGGCGAATCTCGATCCGCCGGCGGCGATGCGGGTGGTGGAGTGGGTGATGTTCCGGCTGCCGCAGGCGAAGTAGAACTCATCCCATATCTCTTCACTTGACATCCCAGTGAGGACGCGTTCATCCTGTTCTCCTGGAGATTACTTGAATGTCTACTGAAGAAAAGGAATCGATCCAGCTCCTTCAAGGAACATTGGACCTAATTGTCTTGCGGACTCTAGCGAGCATGGGAGCACAGCATGCTTATCAGATTGCCACCCGGCTCCAGCAGGTCTCTGAACGCCTCCTGAATCTCAACCAGGGAACGCTCTATCCGGCGCTGGTTCGGCTCGAGCAGTACGGATGGATCAAAGGCACCTGGGGCAGGACGGAGAGTAATCGGGAAGCCAAATACTATGCCATCACCAAAGCCGGAGAAAAAGCCCTCAATCAAGAAACGATGCGCTGGCGCAGGATGGCGGGGCTGGTGGAGCGGTTGCTGGTTGAGGATTTCCAGTGATGAGGTATCTCAGACGTCTTCTGTCGAAGTGGCGTAGCTTTTTCCGCAACGATCAAGTGGAGGCAGAGCTGGAACGCGAGATCAGCGCTCACCTTGCACTGATAGAAGAAGATTTTCTACGCAGCGGTATGACCGCGGACGAGGCGCACCGCGCGGCCAGACGAGCCTATGGAGGCGTCGAACAAGCAAAACAGATGCACCGGGATGAACGCTCGATTCTCTGGCTTGAGCAACTCGCACGAGACACCCGATATGCCATTCGTCAGCTCAGGAAATCTCCAGGGTTTGCGATTACGGTAATTCTGACCATGGCGTTTGGCATTGGCGCGAACACGGCGATCTTCACGCTGGTGCACGCCATTCTTATGAAGTCGCTCCCGGTGAGCGATGCGAAGTCACTCTATCGCATCGGCGACAGGTACGACGACTGCTGCTTCACCAACGGACTGGAGCACGAGAACGGAGACTTCGATATTTTCTCCTATGAGAATTACCGGCATCTTCGCGAATCGACGCCGGAGTTCGAGCAGTTAGCGGCGATGCAGGCGGACCAGGCGTTGTTCAGCGTGCGGCGTGGCCAAAGCACGGCGCAGACAAAACCCGGCGAATATGTTTCCGGAAACTACTTCAGTACGTTCGGCGTGGGAGCATTTGCCGGCCGCGTGTTCACAGACGCAAACGATAGGGCGGGCGCGTCACCGGTAGTTGTGATGAGTTATCAAACATGGCAGGCAGACTATGCAGGCGACCCGTCTGTGATTGGCGCCACGCTCTATCTGCAGAGCCAGCCGGTCACCGTAGTTGGAGTTGCGCCGCCTGTATTCTACGGCGATCGGATCAGCGCAAATCCGCCCGCCCTCTGGATACCACTTTCGTCCGAGCCTCTGCTCAGCCAAGCGAATTCGATTTTGCATCAGCCCGTCGCGTGCTGGTTATACCTTATCGGGCGAATTCGGCCGGGTACAGCGATTGGGCCCTTGCAGCAGAAAATCTCTACAAACCTGCGCCAATGGCTCCTGACGCAGGACGAATATTTGAGCCACGGTTTTCCGGCGCTCATCCCGAAGGTGCACGTGGTTTTGACACCGGCCGGAGCGGGAATCCAGGGCCTTCAACAAAGGACGGACAAGAAACTTTATCTGTTGCTTTCGATCTCTGCGCTTGTCCTGCTGGTAGCGTGCGCGAACGTAGCGAATCTGATGCTGGCGCGCGGCGTGAAGCGAAAGATTGAGATTTCGGTGCGGTTGGCGCTGGGCTCCGCACGGTCAGGGCTGATTCGGCAGATGCTTACGGAGAGCGTGCTCCTAGGGTGCCTGGGCGGCCTGGCCGGGTTGGCGGTTGCCTATGCGGGAACACGGATGATCCTGGCCCTGGCATTTCCCGACTCCCTGCATAGTGCCATCGATGCGACGCCTTCGCTGAGTGTGCTGGGATTCGCTTTCCTGCTGTCGCTGGTTACGGGCATTGTGTTCGGCATTATGCCGGCGTGGGTTACGTCTCATGCTGATCCGGCGGAAGCCTTGCGTGGCGTGAACCGGTCGACCGGAGAGCGCGCTTCGCTGCCACAGAAATCCATGATTGCCTTCCAGGCGGCCTTCTCACTGGTGCTGCTGGTGGGAGCGGGGTTGCTGACGAAGAGCCTTAACAACATGGAGCATCAGGACTTCGGCCTGCAGACGGCAAACCGGTACGTGCTGCATCTGGATCCATTGGGTGCCGGGTACAGGCCGGAGCGATTGGCGGCATTGCATCAGGCGCTGGAAGTGCAGTTTGCGGCCATTCCGGGAATGCAGAATGTCGGGCTTGCAATGTACAGCCCTCTGGATGGAAATTCGTGGACCGATGGTGTGTCCATCCCGGGAAGGCCTGAACCCGGTCCGAACGATGACGATGATGGGCTGCTCGATCGGGTCAGCCCGAACTTTTTTGCAGCCGTTGGCCAGCCCGTGATCCGGGGGCGCGGCTTTAATCAGGGTGACACCGCCGACTCACAGTTCGTTGCCGTAGTGAACCAGGCCTTCGCGAAGAAGTTTTTTCCCAATGAGGATCCGATCGGCCGTCATTTTGGTATCTACGAGCGGGAAGATATCGGGGCTTATGAGATTGTGGGCGTCGCGGCGAATGCAAAGTACACCGAGCCGCGAGCAGAAGCGAAGGCGATGATCTTTGAGCCGCTGTCGCAGTGGCAACACAATTTGAAGGATCCGATCTTTGTGAATCTGGAAACGCAGACGCATTACATCACATCGATTGTGATGGAGTTCCATGGAACGCAGCAGAATCTGGAAGGGGCTGTGCGTCGCGCTCTGGCCAATGTCGATCCGAATTTTGCCATCATCAACCTGCGCTCTCTCGATTTCCAGCTCGCGGGCAACTTCAGCCAGGAACGCCTGATCGCCCGCCTGACAACGCTATTCGGGCTGCTTGCGCTGCTGCTCACGTCGGTTGGACTCTATGGCATCACCGCATATCAGACAAATGAGCGCACCCGTGAAATCGGGCTGCGCATGGCCTTCGGCGCGGACCGGAATCGAGTCGTGCGCCTGGTGATGCGCGGCGCATTTGTTCAAGTCGCTCTCGGGCTGGCTCTGGGGATTCCCATTGCTCTGATTGGCGCGCGTATGATCGCAAACCAGCTCTACCTGGTGAAATCGTACGATCCGTTGAGTCTGCTCGTAGCTGTTCTTGTTCTCTCGGGAGCTGCCGCCGTGGCGGGATTCGTACCTGCGCACCGCGCGGCGTCCATCGACCCCATGCAGGCGCTTCGCAATCAATGAGCGGTCAAGGCCAGCGCACCCGGTAGCCGAAACCAGGCGAGCCCCGGCTCGTCCGAAAATCGATTCCGGCCAATAAGGGTCGCGGAAGAACCTCGCGGAATACGTCGCAGGGTGCGGTATCCTTCCCATGCCATTTTCCTGGCCATTGGAGGGACGTGAACTTGAACACACGATCGCTTCGCCGCATCGCGCCTGCGGTATTTCTCTTCGCCGTTTGCCTGCATGGGTCTGCCTGCAAAGCACAGGACGCCGCCCGCCCGGATACCGCGCGTATGGAGGAGATTGTTCAGTCTTACGTAACCGGGAAGCAGTTTATGGGTACGGTTCTCGTGGCTCAGGGCGACAAAATCCTTCTCGACAAGGGCTACGGTTACGCCAACCTCGAATGGCAGATACCGGATGCCCCCGAGGCCAAGTTCCGTCTCGGATCGATCACCAAGCAGTTCACCGCGGCCTCCATCCTGCTGCTTGAGGAGCGCGGCAAGCTCAACACTGACGACCTTGTGAAAAAGTACATGCCCGACGCGCCCGCGGCGTGGGACAAGATCACCATTTACAACGTGCTCACGCATACTTCGGGTATCCCCAGCTTCACCGATTTCCCCGATTACCGTTCCACCGAGGCCACGCCCACCACGCCCGAAAAGCTCGTGGCGCGTTTCCGCGACAAGCCGCTCGATTTTCAGCCTGGAGAAAAGTGGAAATATAGTAATTCCGGATACGTCCTGCTCGGCTATCTGATCGAGAAGATCAGCGGAAAGAGCTACCAGGATTTTGTCCAGGAAAACATCTTCAAGCCACTGGCCATGAGCGATTCCGGATACGACTCGAACACGGCGATCATTCCCCACCGCGCCTATGGCTACTCGCCGGGTCCAAACGGCCCGCACAACGCCGGCTACATCGACATGAGCATTCCCTTCTCGGCCGGTTCTCTTTACTCGACCACTCACGATCTTCTGCTCTGGGAGCAGGGCTTGTTCGGAGGCAAGGTCCTGTCCGCCGCGTCGCTCAAGAAAATGACCACGCCCTTCAAAGAGAACTACGCCTGCGGCCTGATGGTGCGTACTGTGAACGGCCATCCCGTGATCGAACACGGCGGCGGTATCGAGGGCTTCAACACTCAGCTCTCTTACTACCCCGACGACAAGCTGACCGTCGTGGTGCTGGCCAATCTCAACGGAGGCGCCCCCGGAGACATCGCCTCCAAACTGGCCGCCGTAGCGCACGGCGAAAAGGTAGTGCTTGCGTTAGAGCGGAAGGAAATCACTGTCTCGCCGAGCACCCTCGCTACCTACGTCGGCACCTATGAGCTGACCCCCGACTTCAGCATCGTCGTTACCCTTGAGGACGGCCATTTGATGACCCAGGCTACAAACCAGCCCAAATTTCCCCTATTTGCCGAGTCGCCAACAGAATTCTTTCTGAAAGTAGTGGACGCGCAGGTAGAGTTCTTCAAGAACGATGCGGGCCAGGTGACCTATCTCATCCTGCACCAGGGCGGACGCGACACCAAAGGCACGAAGAAATAGAGGACGCTGCACAAATCCTGTGTGGTTCTACACGCCTGCCGCAGCACGAGCTTCTCTCACCTTGGGCAGATCGTCATGGTGCAGCTCCCAGAACGGAAGGAGTATGTGCTGCGTACACAATGAGTAGACCGAGATCGAACCGCTAACGGCGAACAACATCGGAATCAGGAAATCCTGACCGACACGCGTGAACTCGAGCATTAGCACGATGGCCGTTAACGGCATCTTCATCGACGACGCCAGAAACGCGGCCGATCCCACCACCGCGAAAGCCCCCAGCGGCACGGCGGTGAAGGCATGATTCCACGCCCCGCCGAGAACGATCCCCAGCAGCGCGCCGAACGTCAGGCCCGGAGTCATCAATCCTCCAGTCGCGCCTGCCCGCAGCGCGCCCAGCGACGCCACCATCCGTAGCCCCAGCAGAGCCGCCGCCAGTCCTATGGTTACGTCGTTGTCAAAGCCCACCAGCGCGACTCCTCGTCCGTTGCCGAGCACCTCCGGAAAGCGCATCGCCAGCACACCGATCGCCGGAAACACCAGAGCACACCACACCGGCAGCCGCCAGTCTTTGGGAGCCCGTGCATGGGCGGCCCCAGCCGCGCGCACAAACCCGTACGCTGCAAAGCCAAACACCGGTCCCATGACCACCGACCAGACAACCAGAGGCGCGGAAATACTAAGAGGCGGAAGCGCGTACTGCGCTTCGCTTCCCAGCCCGATCCAGGCAACCACAGTCGCGATCACCGAGGTGGCCAGCGCCGGTATCAATGCCGAGAAACTGAAAGTTCCTAGCAGGACCTCCAGGGTGAAAAGCGTTCCGCCCAGCGGGACGTTATAGACCGCGGCCAGTCCGGCCCCTGCGGCGCACGCAATCATGATCCGGCTCTGCTCCGGCGTCAGACCCGCACGATCGACGATCTGCGTGGCCAGCGCGGCGCTCACTTCCCGCGGCGCGCTCTCCCGCCCCAGCGGCGAACCCATCCCCACCGTTACCACCTGCAGAAAATCATGAGCGATAGTCGTGAACAGTGGGATTTTTTCCCCGTTCTCCGCCACCGCTTTGCTCACTGTGACCAGGGGACGCCCAAATCGATAGATCGCCCACCAACCAGAGCCGGCCACTGCGCCGCAAACACACAGAACCACCAGGCGTCGCAAGGGCGATGCCGCGCTCGTCCCCTGCAGGAAATTCTCCGGCCCGACGATCGCATGCAGGCTGTAGCCGTAGGCGATGTGTTGGACGAGATGCAGCAACAACCCCACCGCCATGCCGCCCAGCCCGGCGACAATGCCGACGGCAAGAGTGACCGCAGCCAGCGTGAGCCATCGCGTCCGGCCCGAATTTGTCTCTAAGGCTGCCATGCAGCTCCATTCATCGCTTCGCGAAGCGAACTTCCCTCATCAAGAAACTGCCTGCGCTAATCCTTCTGCCGCAATCCGCCCGAAAGATAACGCGTCGGTGTCATGCCAAGTTGCTTCCGGAACATGGCAATAAACGCGCTCGTCGAGTTGTATCCCGACTCCAGAGCTGCATTCGTCACCGCTTCTCCGGCCGCAAGCCGCTGCATGGCACTGATTAGTCGTTGCCGCTGCCGCCATTTACTGAATGACATTCCCGTCTCTTCGACGAACAGACGCTGCATCGTCCGTTTACTTGCGCCCGATTCGCTGCACAAATCATCCAGAGGACGTGGATCGCTGGGGTCGGCAAACAGCTTCTCCACCAGTTTCCTCGCGCGTGCATCATTCGGTTGCGGCAATTGAACAGGAATCGACTCGACCACCTTCAATTGATCCACAATCAAGTCGACCACATGCCGTTCCGAAGCAGCTTTTCTCTGCAGTCTGGGAAAAGTGCACGCATGAAGAATCAACTCCTTCAGCAGGCAGGAGATGTTGATGACGAGACACCTTCGCGGAAGGGACTTGCACAATGTCGGCTGAAAATAAAGCGTCCTCATTGAAACTCGTCCCGACATCGTGACTCCGTGCACGGTCTCCGCCGGAATCCACACCGCGCGTAGTGGCGGAACAACCCAGATGCCTTGGCTCGTGTCGACGGTCATCACGCCTTCCGCGGCAAACAGCAGTTGATCCTCGTGATGCGCATGCCGCGGAATCACATCTCCATGCTTGAAATCCCAGGAACCGCCGGCAATGTCAGCCAGAGGTCGTCCGTTTCGATCGAAGAGCAGGCTTTGGCATGTTCGCGACATTGTTTGTCACGGTAGCGAAAGTATGCACCCCGGCACAAGTGCTATCTCTGGAATGCGTGGAGGCATCATGTTGACATCCGGAAAGATGGTTGGATTCGTTGCAACGACGGACTACGGCAAGGCCCGTGACTTTTACGAAGGCAAACTCGGCTTTGAATTCATCAGCCTCGATCAGTTCGCTCTGGTGGTGCGTGCAGGCGAGCACAAGATTCGCATCGGAGAGGTACCCGGCTTCGCGCCCTTTCACGGAACCGTACTGGGTTGGGAGGTCGACGATATCGAGGCCGTGGTCGCGTGGCTCAGAGATCGAGGCGTATCCACCGAGAAATACGCCTTCGTGGATAACCAGGAACTTGGAATCTGGACCGCCCCCTCTGGAGACAAGGTGGCCTGGTTCAAGGATCCCGACGGAAATGTTCTCTCCGTGAGCCATCATCCCTGAATGCCGGATCGCTCGCGGTCGAAGGTCCAATCTCACGAAACCTGATATGTGGACAAGTGATTGATTTCCATTGTTCCCCAGAGACGGGCTCCGGTACACTCGCGCGATGGCTGAACCCGCTCCCAATTGCGGCCCTGAGTCAAGTCCGACTCACGCTCCGTACGCGTTAGCGACAGGTTCCGCTGCGGTTCGCCGTCTCCACGCGCTGCACGGAGTCTATTCGCCATTCGCGCGCGGTGTATTGGCCGACGCGGGCCTCAAGGCAGGAATGAAGGTCGCTGATTTTGGCTGCGGTGTCGGCATGACCACCCGCATGCTCGCGGAGATAGTCGGGCCTTCGGGTTCGGTAACCGGAGTAGACTTCAGCGCGGAACAGGTTGAGGAAGCAAGGGAAATCTCCGCTCGCGCCGACATCGGCAACGTATCCTTCCTCCAGGCCAATGCCTGCGACACCGGTTTGCCGCGCGCTTCCTTCGATCTCGCATACTGCAGGTTCCTGCTGCTCCATCTGCCGAATCCCGCAGCTTGTATTGAGGAGATGCTGGCGATTCTTAAGCCCGGCGGCATCCTGGTTCTCGAAGACGGAGATCTAACCACCGCGATGAGTCAACCACCCACTGCCCTGGACGCCTTTGCCGACCTCTTTGGACGGCTCGGGCCGACCCGCGGCCTGGACTACTCGATGGCCAAGGATCTTCACCGGTTAGTAGAAGCCGCTGGGATCTCAGGCGCTCGCGTCGTGTACCATCAGCCCGCCTGCATTACCGATGAACACCGTCAATTCCTGAAGTGGAGCGTAGAAGAAGCGGGCTCGGCATTTGTGGGAGCAAGCCTCATTACTGAAGAACAACTGGCCACCACCCTTCTCGAGATGCAGCAGGCGGTGGACACTCCCGACGTAACCATCCTTGCCCCCAGAATGTACCTTGTCTCCTGCGTCAAAGGTTAGAGCGACACTTGAGCGGGTGGCAATTTCTGTCAACCCTTCCGAAAGTAACTTCTGTCTATAAGCCGCTGAAACCAGACCACATCCATCCCACTGCGATTGGCCAATAATTTCCCCTCGTTTTAGTAAAATAAAGCTAGAACGAAATTACTTGTGAGGGCGCGGCGAACCAGCTGCGCCTTTTGCTTTTGCGTTTCGCATCACGCCCGGACGGTGCCCCATTCAAAGCCCGATGTTGGCTTTGAGTGGCGGAAGGTACCTTTCGCTATCCGCTTCACCAGCCACCCCGGACTTCAGCTATCCGCTTACCCGCTAACTGCTTTATTTTGTTGTACGTGTCCGTAACCCATTGATTCTTTGGTATCTGCCGCCGACGTCCTGCCTAACTCTTTATTTATCAGGTAAGTAGCACAACCCCCGGGGGGGGTATATCCATGGTCCAATCCTGCCGGCACATCCTCGGCGAAGGCACACAGTGTGCCGCACCCGCGCTCCGTAATAAGTTTTTCTGCCGCCACCACAATGGTGTCCACGACTGGCAGCGCCGCTCAGGACTCCGCAGCCAGATCAAGCCACAGACTCAGACCCTCGACTACGGAGCCATCCCCGTATCCGAGACTCCCGCGCCGCAGGTCTACCCGCCCATCGAGCTTGAATACCCCGAGGACCGCGTCTCCATCCAGACCAACCTCTACCGCATCGCCGACGCGCTCGCCCGCGGCCGCGCCGACCGGTCCACCGCCACCGCTCTCCTCTATGCCATGCAGGTCTGCCAGACCAATCTGGGCAAGCGGCCCCTCATCGAAGCCCTGTCCGCCAGCCGCCCCATCGAGTCCCAGGACCGATCCCAATCCGGATCTCAGAGCGAATACACCGACCAGCCTGCAGGCCGGCACGCACTCCGGACCGTCCATCGCGTCATCCTCACACCGGACGGCGACGAGATCGCACCTCCCATGGAGATCCTGGAAGACAACGAAGCCGAGCCTATCCACACCGCCTCTGCCCCTGCCTGCTGTGCGCCGAGAAATACCGCAACCAGTCCCCTGAGGAACACCACCCCGACTGCCAGTGCGGCCTCTGCGAAGAGCAACAGTCCCCCACCAACGATCTCATCCTGAGCGAAGCGACCGCAGGGAGCGGAGTCGAAGGACCTGCTGTTTCGCAGGCGTCCCCCACCAACGATGCCATCCTGAGCGAAGCGACCGCAGGGAGCGGAGTCGAAGGACCTGCTGTTTCGCAGGCACTCCCCAACAACGATGTCATCCTGAGCGAAGCACGCAACGCGTGCGGAGTCGAAGGACCTGCTGTTTCCCAACCGGGCAACGACAAACGTTCCTGCCGTCCCCGTATCGCCCGTGCCTCCGCACTGCTCTCCGGGTCCACCAGCCGCGACCCTCTCAACCGCCCCTGGTCGGTTGCCGAATACACCTTTGGAGACGCCATCCGCCGCCACGAAGCCCAATACGCCGCCCGCGCGGCCGCCGCGCTCGCTGCCGGCATCGAGCCGCCGCCGTACAAGCCTTACGTCACCGGACTCATCCGCCCCGGCACCCCCGAGCACGCCGAGGACCAGCAGATGCAGCAGCACAGCGACGAATACTGGTCCTCCCACTTCCGCGCCCAGATCGCCGAACGCCCCGACATCCAGCAATACCTCGCCGAACAGGACGAGGAGCTATCGAACTAATGGCTGATGGCTGCACGATGGAACCGCTGAGCTTCCGTCTGCGTACTCTTCCCTACGCGAAATGAGAGGGAAGGCCTGCGCGAGGTCCGCCGTCTCTTTGGTCACAAAACGCGTCGCGGGTCGCTGTGTGCGCTGCTAGACTTGTGGTACGCCTGCCCCCGGGATTAGTTATGGAACTCAAAGAAGCGTTCAAGATCGCGCTCCAGTCCCTCTGGGCCAACAAGCTGCGCTCCGTGCTCACCCTCATCGGCGTGGTCATCGGAGTCTCCTCCGTCATCGCCGTCATCACCCTCACCAACGGCGTCAACAAGTATGTCGCCACCAAGGTCTTCCGATACGGCGCCGACGTCTTCACCCTCTCGAAACAGTCGCCCGTCATCTTCAGCTACGAGCAGTGGCAGAAGTTTCAGAAGCGCAAGAATCTCAAGATTGAGGACTATTACGCGATCCGCGACAACTGCAAGAGTTGCGAAGCCGTGGGAGCCCTGCTGAGCAACACCGGCAAAGTCGTCTATGGCAACCATTCCAGCGACAACACCAGCATCCGCGGGTGGAGCTGGAACATGCCGGCCATCTCCAACCAGGACGTGGTTCGCGGCAGAAGCTTTGTCCCGGCCGACCAGCAGTACGGCTCACGCGTGGCCATCATCGGCTACGACATTGTCGACAAGCTCATGCCCAACATCGATCCTCTCGGTCAGGAAGTCCGCATCGACGGTGAGCCCTACACCGTCATCGGAGTCGGCGATCGTCAGGGCGAAACCCTCGGTGTAAGCCAGGACAACTATGTCGCCGTCCCCATCACCGCCTACCAGCACACCTACGGTACCAACGACAGCGTCACCATTTATGTAAAGGCCGGCTCGGTCGGCCCCGGGCTTGATCGCGCGACCGACGAGGCTCGCTCGCTACTTCGCTCGCGTCGACACGATGCTCCCGGAGCCGAAGACAGCTTCGAAGTTTCAACCAACGACACCTTCGTCGGCCTCTGGAAGAGCATCAGCCAGACTTTTCTCTTCGTTGTCATCGGCATCGCCTGCATTTCGCTCGTGGTCGGCGGCATAGTCATCATGAACATCATGCTGGTCTCCGTCACTGAGCGCACCCGCGAGATCGGCGTCCGCAAGGCCCTCGGCGCGCGCCGCCAGGACATTCTGCTGCAGTTCCTCATCGAAGCCGGCTCCATGTCCCTCCTTGGCGGCCTGGTCGGTATCCTTGCTGGCGCGGGAGTCGCCAAGCTGGTCACCCTCATCATTGGCTTCCCCTCCGACATTGCCCTTTGGTCTGTGCTGGTGGCCATCTTCGTCTCCGCAGGCATAGGCATCTTCTTCGGCGTCTACCCGGCCCGGCAGGCGGCCATGCTCGACCCCATCGTCGCCCTGCGGTCGGAACTATAGGAGGTCCGCGATGAAACTCGGTAGCTCGGGCGAATCCATCAGAATGGCCTTGGAAACAGTCCGCACCAACAAGCTGCGCTCCGGCCTCACCATCCTCGGCATCGTCATCGGCGTCACCACCGTCATCACCATCTCCTCGATCATCGGTGGCCTGAATGCCAACGTTCAGGGCTGGGTCAATTCGCTTGGCTCCAATGTTCTCTGGATCTTCCACATGCCCGTCATCGGCGTCCGCCCAACCGCCGAGATGCTCGCCCGCAAGAGAATGACCCTGGAGGACGCCTTCGCTATGCGTGATCTACCGCACGTCGTCACCACGAATGCCGGTATCCGCCACTTCAACCCGATATTTAATGTCGGTGTGATCGGCGTAAAATACGGCACCAAAAAAGCGCAGGGGACGATGCTCGAAGGTGACACCACGGCCTACAAGGATGTGCAGGAATTCAACCTGACTGAAGGGCGCATGTTCACCGAGGGCGAAGACGAGCGGGGGGCTAATGTCGTCATCCTCGGACACGACACTGCGCAGAAGCTCTTTGGGAATGAGAGCGCCATCGGCAAGGAAGTGGGGATCGAAGGCGACCTCTTTACCGTGATTGGCGTCTCCGAAAAGCTGAAGCAGGCCTTTGGCGGCGGAGACAATCCTGAAGACAACAAGGCCATCTTCCCGCTCCGCACCTTCCGCAAGCTTCACCCCGAAGACAAGGATGTGTGGATCAGCGTGAAATATGACGATCCCCGCAACCGCAGCCTGGTCGAAGACGAGATCCGTGACTTGCTCCGCCGCCGCCGCAAGGTTGCCACATGGAAGCCCGACGACTTCGAAATCTTCGCGCCCGACACCATCGCGCGCCTCTGGAACCAGCTCACCGGCGGCCTCGCTATCTTCATGGTCGCCGTCTCCAGCGTCGGCCTTATGGTCGGCGGTGTCGGCGTCATGAACATCATGCTGGTCTCCGTCACCGAGCGCACCCGCGAGATCGGCGTGCGTAAGGCCATCGGCGCGACCAGGCGCAACATCCTCATCCAGTTCACCATGGAGGCCACCACCCTCTGCGCCATCGGAGGCATCATCGGCATCCTCGTCGGCGGCGCCATCACTTTGCTCATCCGCGCGCTCGTCGCCGCGCTTCCTGCGTCCATGTCGCCCATGTGGGCCGTCATCGGATTCACTGTGTCCTGCGCCATCGGCCTGATCTTCGGCATCTACCCGGCATGGAAGGCTGCCAACCTCGACCCCATCGAAGCCCTGCGGTATGAGTAGCTGGCTGTCTTAATGTCGCAGTCTCGTTTACCATTCCTGAAAGTTTTCGCGGGGTTTCGGTGCCAGAGACGGATGATGAGGCAACTCGGCCAGGCAACAGCACCTGGTGCACCATAGTTGTTCCCTGTTACAACGAAGCCCATCGTCTGCCCTCGGAGAAATTTGTCGAGTTCATTCATACTCGGCCGGAGATCGGTTTTCTCTTCGTCAACGACGGCAGCAAAGACAATACACTCCAGGTCCTGGAAAGATTGCAGCGCGTTTGCGGTCCGGCGGTAGACATACTCGACAAGCCGGTGAATGGCGGAAAGAGCGAAGCCGTTCGCGATGGAATGCTGCGGGCGATCGCACTGGGCAGAGGCGGCTTCATCGGATTCTGGGATGCCGATCTGGCGACTCCTCTCGAAGCGATCCATGATTTGCTGCAGAAGCTCATCGACCAGCCCCGATTGCAAATGGTCTTCGGGTCAAGGGTCAGACTGCTGGGCCGGCACGTGCATCGCAAGGCGATCCGGCATTACCTGGGACGCGTCTTCGCCACAGTCGTCTCCGGCATGCTGCGCCTTGCCATCTACGACACGCAATGCGGCGCAAAAATCTTTCGCGTCACGCCCGACTTATCGCAGATTCTGAGCCAGCCGTTTATTACGCGATGGGTTTTCGACGTGGAGATTCTTGCCCGCTTCATCGCGCTTAAGAACCTGCATCTGCTGCACGATTCGATTTACGAGTTCCCGCTCGAAACCTGGGAAGACATTGCGGGATCAAAGGTGAAGCCTGGCGATTTTCTCCTGGCCTTCGTCGATACATTCAGGATCTACCGGAAATATCTCCGCTAGCGCCTGCTGGTATCGGCCCGATCAGAGATTCTTCAGGAAGAACTCCGTCATGCTTCGGTAGAGCACCAGCTTCGCCTCCCGATCCTCAAAGACGTGGCCGCGATCGGGAAGAAAGATCACCGAAGGGTACTTCGCTGTTTCCAGGAACTCGTTCAGGAGAGTCAGCGTGTTCTCGACATGCACCGATTCGTCCAGCATTCCCTGCGCGATAAGAAGCTGACCCTTCAGGTTCTTGGCATTCTCGGTGGGACTCGAAGCAAGGTAACCGTCCTGGTTACGAATTGGATCCTCCAGGTAGCGCTCGGCAAACACTGCATCGTACAAACGCCAGTCTGTGACCGGAGCCCCCGCAAAGCCCGCCTTATAAGCGACGGGAAGGTCAAGCATGCCGTGCAGGACCAGAAATCCGCCATAACCCCATCCGCAAATGCCTACGCGTGCAGGATCGACGTAGGGCAGCGAGCGAAGATAGCGGACGCCATCGCGCTGATCGGCCATCTCCGGGCCGGAGAAGCGCAGGTGCAACGGCTCTTCGAACAGGTGCCCGCGCCCCGCTGTGCCGTGGCCGTCCTGCGCATAGATGAGGTAGCCCTTCTGCGCCATCATGCGCAGCCACAGGAAAATGTCGCCGCCCCATGCATCTCGCACCACCTGCTCGCCCGGACCACCGCCCACATAGACGATTACGGGATATTTCCGTGTCGCATCGAACTCCGGCGGACGGATCATCAGCGCGTTGAGATCCGCCCCCATGTGCGTCTTCACGGAAAGGAATTCGATAGGAGGCAGCTTATATGCGGCGAGCGCACCAACTGAGTCCTCGTTGATCGCCCCGAGCCTGGCACCGTCACCCCGGACTAGATCCTGACGTGGCGGAGTAGAGGAGTTAGAGTACGTATCGACGAACAGATGTGTGTCAGGTGAGAAGAGAGCCTCGTGTGTTCCCTTCTCTCGTGTGATAGCGGTTGGCCGGGATCCATCGAGCCCGACCTTGTAGACTTGGCGCTCTAGCGGGCTGAACTGGGTCGAGGTGAAGTAGATCTGCCCGGTCCGCTCGTCGACACCGTCGAGGGAAGTTACCTCCCAGTCTCCGTTCGTAAGCTGGGTGAGTTGGTGACCGTCGATGTCATAGAGATAGAGATGGCGATAGCCGCTGCGTTCGCTCGACCAGATGAAACGCCGCGAATCCTCCAGGAAGTGCGGTTCGTCGCCAAGATTGATCCAGTAGCTGTCCTTCTCTGATAATACGATCCGCGCTTGGCCAGTCGCGGTGTCGACCATGAGCAAGTCGAGAATCTTCTGGCTACGACTTAGATGCTGCACGACCAGATGTCGGGAGTCGGGCGTCCAAGTCAAGCGAGGCACATAACCAACCTTGGTACTGCGGAGATCTATGGCGTGGCGTTGGCCACCATTCACAGGCTGGAGAAATACATGGACAACAGGTAGCACACTTCCTGGCAGCGGATATGCAATGATGTTCTCACGACCTTCTGCTGAACGAAGCGTGTACTTGCCGGTAGCCCGGTCGTTCGTCTCCAGGTAAGCAATCTGGGAGGAGTCGGGCGACCACCAATATGCTGTTCGAAGACTAAGTTCGTTGCGGTAGGGCCAGTCGGTTTCGGCTTCGCGAAGGTCACTGTAGCCGGCAGGAGTAAGTCGATGCGTGGCTCCGGTCGCCGTACTTGTCAACCACAGCGCGTGATCCCGAATGAAGCTCACGTATCGACCGTCAGGAGAGAGCCTCGCATCGCTCAAGTCTTCACTGCCGCTAACCAGCGTTCGCGAGTTTCCTGTGTCGAGATCGATCCATGCCAGAGATACGGGTGTAATAAGGAGAAGCGCGCGATCTCCGTGTGCCCACACGAAGTCAATTAGTTGCGGCGGCCCGCTCGCCCGCTCGTCATCGTCGACCGATTGCCGGACCGCCCTTACCGCTTTCAGTACCTTTTCTAATTGCGAACTGGAAATGAGCAGGGCGCGGTGACCCGAGGCTGGGTCGATAGACCAGATCTCGGTAGATGGTGGTCTTAACGTTTTAGAGGGAGACGGGGAAGAAGACTTAGAGGATTGAAGGAAGGCAAGACGCCTGCCGTCGTGGCTCCAATGCAATGGCCGGAGAAGTTCCCCATTTAAACTAGGCCGGCTGACGATTCGTTCGGGAGTGAGTGACTGAAGCTGGGACGATGGCAGTTCCTGAGCAAAGAGCGAAGTAAGTAAAAAGAGAGACCCAAAGCTCACAACAAGATGTTGCAGGAACTGCTTCACCGGGTTCATCTATTCCTCCATCTACTGCCGCCGGTACGGGAAACACCGTGCGAACGGAACGAAATGGTTACTTTGGTTCGAGTTGTTTGGTTACGATCCCAAAAATTGGTTACAACCCAAAAGATGTACATGCAGAAATGTCAAAGGTCGAGATACTATGAAGGTGGTTTGCGCTGATCCCCTTCTAGTCAACTCTTATCAATTTACCTTGGCTGACGTGTGAACTCACCTTGTCGATGAGGCGGATCTGGGAGATGACTGGCTTTGATGGGCTACGGACGTTGAAGCCCGATCGCTAGTTCGATGATTTGAGAGTAACAGCTGGAGCGTAGAACACGGACCAGGGATGATCAGATACCCCGAGAGCAGGAAAGAAAGGATCGCTTTGACGAGATTCGCAACGACCACACGGAGTGCCTTCCGGTTTTTGGCTGTTCACGCTCAGAAGTGCAACATGCGGACATCGATTTCATCGTTCGTTATTCTGTGTGGTCTGAGTGTTTTCACCTGTTGTGCGCAGACCAATGTCACCACATGGCACAACGATATTGGGCGCACCGGGCAGAATCTGAACGAAACCATCCTGACGACATCGAACGTCAATGCCACGCAGTTCGGCAAGCTGTTCTCCCAGCCGGTCGACGGAGCAATTTTTGCTCAACCTCTTTATCTTTCCAACATCACCGTCGCGGGCCAGCAGCACAACGTAGTCTTCGTGGCGACAGAGAATGACAGCGTATACGCGTTCGATGCGGACAGTAATGGGGGCGCAAACACAAACGCGCTGTGGCAGGCCTCGCTGCTCACGGCCGCACATGGCGCTGCGGCGGGGGCGACAGCGTTTCCTGCGTCCGAGCTTTGCGCGGACATCGTGCCGGTTGTCGGAATCACCGGCACACCCGTGATTGATCCCTCCAGCAACACGCTTTACGTAGTGAGCAAGACCCTTGAAGGCGGCAACGCCGTCCAGCGGCTGCACGCACTGGACGTAACCACGGGGAACGAGAAATTCAATGGCCCTGTAGTGATTACGGCTACTATCGCCGGCACTGGGAGCGGAAGTGTCGGGGGCCAGCTTACCTTCGATTCCATGTGGGAGAACCAGAGGCCCGCGCTGCTGTTGCTGAACGGAATCGTGTACATCGGTTTCGCTGCTCACGGCGATAATGGTCCGTGGCATGGCTGGATTTTTGCTTATAAGGCCAATACGCTGGCGCAGACCGGAATATTCAACGCCTCGCCGAACGGCGTAGGTTCCGGATTCTGGATGTCGGGTGCCGGTTTGGCGGCCGATCAGTTGAATCCGTCGACCTTGCCTTATGGCCGCATGTTTGTGCCGACCGGCAACGGCGACTATACCGCGGCCACTCCTTATAACGGAACGATGGATTACGGTGACAGTATTTTGCGGCTGGACCTGACCAACGGGGTGCCTACGATCCAGGACGAGTTCACGCCGTCGAACCAGGCTAGTCTCGATGCCTCAGATGGTGACGTGGGTTCAGGTGGTCTTATGGTGGTGCCCACCCAGACTACGGGCAACTATCCGAACCTGCTGGTCCAGACGGGCAAGGCTGGGAATACTGTACTGCTGAACCGGGATAATCTGGGCGGCTACAACGCAACGGACAATGTAGTGCAGGAAACTGACCTCATCGCGTCGTTCGGTACCTGGAGCAGCCCCGCCTATTGGAACGGAACGGTCTATTACGCTGGGCAATTGGATAATCTTATCGCATCCCCGCTGGCAAATGGCCAATTGTCTACCACCCCAACGAGATCCTCAGAAACCTATGCCTGGCCGGGCGCCACTCCAGCGATCTCCGCTAATGGCAGTACGCAGGGTATCGTGTGGACCATCGATTCCTCCGCTTACTCAACATCTGGGCCAGCCGTCCTGGCGGCGCACAATGCCAGCAACGTAGCTACGACCTTGTATTCCAGCAACACGAACCTGTCACGGGACAACCCTGGTCCGGCCGTCAAGTTTACCCCGCCGACGATTGTGAACGGGAAAGTCTACGTGGCTACGGCAAACCAGCTCAGCGTTTATGGATTGCTGGCCGGAGTGCAGCAGGCCGCGACGCCGGTCCTGACACCTGGGACTGAGTCCTTCAATGGCAGCGTCTCAGTATCAATTACCGATAGCACCCCGGGTGCGACTATCTACTACACGACGAACGGAACTACGCCGACCGCCTCGTCGACACAATACACGGGTGCCATCACGGTCAGCGCGACGACGACCATCAATGCTGTCGCCAGCGCAAGCGATTATCTTGTCAGCCAAATGGCGTCGGCGACATACACAAACATCACCCAAGCGAGTGCGCCGACTTTCAGTGTGGTGGGGGGGGCGTACTCGACGGCGCAATCCGTAAGCATCAGTGATGCTACGGCGGGCGCCACGATTTACTACACCACTAACGGCACGACCCCGACTACCTCCTCGACCCAGTACACAGGCGCTGCTATCTCAGTCAGCACGACGGAGACCTTGGAGGCGATGGCGGTCGCCGCCGGCTATGCCAACAGCGCAGTGGCCAGCGCAGCCTACACCATTCAGCCGTTGGGTATCAGCTTCCCGCAGGGCTTTGCCAATTCCGAGGGGTTGATGATCCTGAACGGCAGCACGGATTTGGACGATTCCCGCTTGCAGTTGACCGATGGAGGTCTAAGTGAGGGGGGCACGGCCTGGTATGCGACGCCGATGAATGTCCAGTCCTTCACCACGACGTTTACATTCCAGTTATCGAACCCGGCAGCGAATGGGATTACCTTTACCATCCAGAACCAGGGCACCGCCGCGCTGGGGATGTTTGGATTAGGCCTCGGGTACGAGTACATTCCGACGAGCGTGGCCGTGAAGTTCGATCTGTACAACGCCGCGGGCGAGGGCCCGGACTCGACGGGTCTTTACACCGACGGTGCCGTACCGACTGTTCCGGCGATCGATCTGAGTTCGACAGGCATCAACCTGCACAGCGACGACACGATGTCTGTCCAGTTGGTGTACAACGGCACCACTCTGGCGATGACGATCACTGACACTGTGACACTGGCGACGTTCTCGACGAGCTGGGCCATCAACATACCGGCAACGGTGGGCGGCAACACCGCGTACGTTGGTTTCACGGGTGGAACCGGTGCCTTGACTGCGTCGCAAAAGATACTTACATGGACCTATACGCCCGGTGCGGCCCTGCCCACGCCAACCTTCAGCGTGGCGGCCGGTACCTACACGACGGCGCAGACGGTAAGCATCAGCGACAGCTCGTCAGGCGCGACGATCTACTACACGACCAATGGCACGACGCCAACCAC
>Ga0210398_10000686_pt1 | contig 37660 bp, 36 predicted proteins | sample IncBWC4OmetaG_FD_161047 | JGI IMG/M metagenome (GOLD analysis project Ga0210398, IMG submission 161047) | Forest soil microbial communities from Barre Woods Harvard Forest LTER site, Petersham, Massachusetts, United States - Inc-BW-C-4-O | ecosystem: Environmental > Terrestrial > Soil >... | reverse complement strand
CCGGCCGGCGAGCTGATAGCTCGCCTTGCTCGCCGTTTCGTCGCTCGCGGTGATGTTGTGCTTCACCAGCTCCTGGGCGATCGCCCGCGGCAGCTTCTCGGCGGTCGCGTGCGGATCGCCCTCGACACGGCCGACCGCGATATTGAAATTGTCGGGAACCGCGATCAGCGCCGCCGACGGCCGGTCATAATCGAAGGGATGCGGCAGCGGCTGACATGCGGCGAGCAGCAGGGCCAGCACGGCCCCGCCGACCGGCACGGCAAGGCGCCGCGGCGCCCGGATCACGTGGTCAGTGCGCAAGTAACCAGAAGGCCCAGCAGGCACGCGATGCCGAACATGATGAGGTACGGCATCAGGCGCCCAGACAGATCGCCGCGACCGCGCGCCCGTAGTCGCGCTCGCCCGCCAAGCACGCTCGCCGGTAGCTGAAGAAGCGCGCCGGGTCGGCGGCCGTGTCGCAAGCAACATCGGCGACCGCGGCGAGCCCGAACCGCGCGAGCCGATGCGCGATATAGCCGGGCAGGTCGAAGCGGAAATGCCCGGGCCGCGCGGCGGGCGCAAAAAACGATCCGCCGTCGACTTCGGCAAAGCGGCCGGGAAATTCCGGGCCAACCTCATAGGATGGCTGGGCGATGCACGGGCCGATCCCGGCGCGGATGCGCGACGGCGCGGCGCCGAGTTTTGTCATCGCCTCGACCGTTGCCTCCATCACTCCGCCAAGCGCGCCGCGCCAGCCGCCATGCGCCGCGCCGATGACCCGGGCCTCAGGGTCGGCGAACAACACCGGCGCGCAGTCGGCGGCGAGCACACCCAGCGCGATATGCGGTCGATCGGTGGCCATGCCGTCGGCTCGCGGTGCATCCTCCCGCCGCCACGGTTCGGTGACGGTCAGCACCGTAGCGCTGTGGATTTGATGGCAGGTGATGAGGCGATCCTCGGCAAGGCCAAGCCGGTCGGCGGCGATCGCGCGGTTGTGCGCGACGTTGGCCGGATCGTCGCCCGAGCCGTAGCCGCAATTCAGCGACGCGAAGAGCCCGCCGCTGACCCCGCCCTCGCGGGTGAAGAACCCGTGGCGCAAGCCAGCGCAATCATCGAGCACGTCGAGGGTGATCATCATGGGGCTATCACCAGTGGGCCATTATACGCCATCGGCAAACCCGGCGGGCGCCGCTAAGCCCGGAGAGACGATCGCCAGCGCCTGAAACAGGGTGCCCATCTCACTCGGATCGATCAAGCGCTTCAGCCCGGTTTCGAGCGCGGCGCGCTGATCGGGCGCGGCGCGGCGCGACAGCATTTCGAGGCGCAGCTCGGCGCCAAGTGCCTTGAGGAACGCGCCCTGCGGCGCCGGACCGCAGACCAGGGCGCCACTCGCGCGCGCGGCAGCAGCGATCGCGGCGAAATCGACATGCGCCGACAAATCGGCCGTGCCCGGCGCGTCGAGGATCGCGGCTGCGCGGTGCGTGTCGATCGCCGCCAGCGTCGATCTCCCTGTCGGCGCGGCATAGCCGTAATCGACAAACAGCGCCGCGCCCGGCTGACCGCGGAACCGCTCGGCCAGACCCGCCGACAGGGCTGTCGCCGCGAGGCAAAGCTCAACGATCGTGCCCGGCGCGGCGTCACGCTGCGCGGGCGGAATAAGAAGGGTTAGCGCCGGGCTTTCCGGCCCCTCGGCGAAGCACAATTGGCTGTCGCCATCGAGTGCGACCAGCCGTTCCGCCCAATGCTCGGAGCCGCGCACCAGCTGGCGGATCGGCAACGCGTCGAGAAACTCATTGGCAACCAGCAGCAACGGACCATCCGGCAAACCGCCGATATCGTCGAGCCAGACAGCGTCGGCATCCGCAAGCCGGCGTTGTTGCTCGGCGCGCAGCACCGGGCTCGCTTCGACAAGACACAGCCGCATCGCATCACGGAACCCAGCGACCCCCGACGCGGCGCGCAAGAAATCCGCCATCAGCAGACCGCGCCCCGGCCCCAGCTCGGCGACGATGACGGGATCGGGACTTCCCATGCGCTGCCACAAATCGGCGCACCACAGCCCGATCAGCTCGCCAAAAATCTGGCTGATCTCCGGCGCGGTGACAAAATCGCCGGCAGCGCCCAACGGCTGACGCCGCGCGTAATACCCGCCCTTGGGGTCGTGCAGCGCCATCGCCATAAAGGCGGCGACGGTCAGCGGTCCATGCGCGCGAATGTGGCGGACGAGACGTGCGGTGAGATCGGCCGCGCTCACCGCGGCGACGCGGCTGCGGCCGGCTCGCGTTGCATCCACCAGATGATGACCGCGCCGGCGATCAGCACCGGGATCGACAACAGCTGGCCCATCGTCACCCCGAAACCACCGATATAGAACAGAAAGCCCAGTTGTGCGTCGGGCTGGCGGAACAGCTCACCGGACGTCCGCGCGATCGCGTAGCCGATAAGAAAGATCCCGGTCTCGATCCCCGGCCGGCGCCGCACGCCGCGATGCTCGAAATAGAGCAGCAGCAAAAACAGCAGGACGCCCTCGCACGCCGCCTCGTAGAGCTCGCTCGGATGGCGCGGGCAATTAAAGCCGGGGCTGCCATCGGCGAAGGTAACGTTCTGGCACAGGCCGAGCAGGTTCGGCGGCACCTGGTTCGCGCTGACCGCCCCGCCGGGATAGATGATCGCCCAGGCGGTGTCGGTCATCCGGCCCCACAGCTCGCCATTGATGAAATTGGCGATGCGCCCAAAGAACAGGCCGATCGGGATCGCCTCGATGACGATGTCGCTGAGCGCGAAAATCGACAGCCCACGCTGGCGGCAGAACACGATGATCGCGATCGTCACGCCGAGCGCGCCGCCGTGGAACGACATCCCGCCATGCCACAGCTCGAACATCTGCAGCGGATGGTCGATGTAGAACGGCAGATTGTAGAACAGCACAAAGCCGACGCGGCCGCCGAGCACGACCCCCAGCGTCGCCCAGACGAGAAAATCATCGATTTCCTTGCGCCCGATAAGTTGCGGCGCGCGGTCCGCCAGCATCAGGCAATAACGCCAGCCGATAAGCAGACCGACGATATAGGCGAGGGCGTACCAGCGGATCGCGAACGGCCCGAGCGACACCGCGATCGGGTCGATGGCCGGAAACGGGATGGTGAGCAGCGGCATCGGCAGCGGCTAGATGGCCGCCCGATCAGCCGGCGTGCGGCGACTGCGTCTCGGGATTGGTCGGCGGCGCGCCGTATCCCGGCGGCCAGGTATCGTAGAAGCCGGGAATGACCGCCTCGGCCGGCACCGCGACCGGCTTGTAGCTCGGCGCGGGTGGTGAGGTCATGACACCGGCGAGCGCACCGAGCGCCGCGCCGGTCTCGGCGCCGATGATTGAACCAATCCCCGGGTTGATCGCGAAGGTCGCGCCGATCCCGGTGCCCAACGCCGTCCCCAGCGCCGCCCCGGCCACCGCACGCTCGGCCGGATCCTCGATATCCTGCGGGACGCAGGCCGGCAGCATCGCCGCCAGCGCCACCGCGAAAACCCCTGTCGCCGCAAGCCGCATGTTCAACATCCGCTCGCTCCCCCGACGGCCCGACCGTAACGAGATGGTGGGCGCGACAGGGATTGAACCTGTGACCCCTACGATGTCAACGTAGTGCTCTCCCGCTGAGCTACGCGCCCATCGTCACGATCGGTCGTGCCGAGGATTAGCCGAAACGTCGTCAACGGGCAAGGGAGGGCGCCCAGTGAACCGCACAGAGCCGACATGATCGTCGAGAGCGACATCATGATCGCCGCGCGCGACGAGGTGCGTCTGGCGACCGACATCTACCGGCCGGAGGGCGCGGGCTCTTTCCCGGTGATCCTCGAGCGCACGCCCTACGACAAATCGGCGCCGAGCCGTTCAGAGATCACCGCGACCGACCCGGCGCCGCGCTCGCGCGAGGCGGTGGCGCGCTATTTTGTCGAGGCCGGCTATGCCGTCGCCTTTCAGGATTGCCGCGGCCGCTACCGTTCGGAGGGCGGGTTCACGAAATATCTGAGCGAAGCGCCGGACGGTTACGACACCTGCGCCTGGCTCGTCGCGCAGCCCTGGTGCAATGGCCGCATCGCGACAATGGGTCTCAGCTACGCGGCGCATGCGCAGATGGCGTTGGGCTGCCTCGACCCGCCCGGACTTGCGGCGCAGTACATCGATTGCGGCGGCTTCTCGAACGCGTTTCGCAGCGGTATCCGGCATGGCGGGGCCTTCGACCTGAAGCAGGCGACCTGGGCCTATCGCAACGCGCTCGCCGACGCCAAGGACCCGGCGGTGAGGGCGGCGCTCGCCGCCGAGGACATCACCGAATGGATGGCGCGCATGCCCTGGCGGCCCGGCGATTCCCCGCTCAAGGCCGCGCCCGACTTCGAGGACTACCTGTTCGAGCAATGGTCGCACGGCAATTTCGACGATTACTGGAAGCAGCCCGGCATCTACGCCGAGGGGTATTACGACCGCTACGCCGATGTGCCGATGGTGCATTTGTCAGGCTGGTACGACCCCTATGCGCGCACCGCGATGGAAAATTACACCGGTCTGTCGGGCCGGCGCGGCCCGGCGCGCCTAGTGCTCGGACCGTGGACGCATGGCGACCGCTCGCTGTCCTTTGCCGGCGATGTCGAGTTTGGCGCGGCGGCGCCGCTCGACGGCAATCTCGGCGACGATTTCTTCAGTGTCCGGCGGCGCTGGTTTGACTGCTGGGTCAAGGGCGTCGACAACGGCGTCGCGCGCGAGCCGACGGTGCGGGTCTTCGTCATGGGCGGCGGCCGGTCAGCAGACGGCGTCGCCTGGCGCAACGCGGCCGGGCGACTCCACCATGGCGGCTTCTGGCGGGAGGCGGATCACTGGCCGTTGCCGCAGACCGCGTTCACCCGCTTCTACCTGCATCCCGGCCGGTCGCTGCTGATCGCCCGGCCCGGCGAGAGCAGCGCCATGCTGTCCTTCATCGCCGACCCCGACGATCCCGTCCCGACGATCGGCGGCGCGCTCAGCTCGGGCGGACCGGTCATGTATAGCGGCGCTTACGACCAGCGCACCGGCCCAAATTTTTTCGGCAGCAAGCCACCTTACGGGCCGCTCGCCGGACGGCCGGACGTGCTGACATTCCAGACCCCGCCGCTGCCCGAAGATGTCGAGATCGCCGGACCGATCGAGCTCCATCTATGGGTCGCGAGCGACGGCCCGGACGCCGATATCCACGCCAAGCTCATCGATTGGTACCCGGCGAGCGCCGACTACCCAGACGGGTTCGCGATGAACCTCAGCGAGGGCGTGCTCCGGCTGCGCTACCGCGAGTCCTGGGAGGCGCCGACGCCGCTCGAGCCCGGCCGCCCTTATGCGGTCACGGTGGCGATGTTTCCTTGCGCCAATCTCTTCAAGCGCGGCCATCGGCTTCGCCTCGACCTCGCCGGCAGCAATTTTCCGCATTTCGACATCAGCCCGAATTCGGGCGAACCGGAAGGGTCGATGGCGCATAAGCGCCGCGCCACGACCACGGTGTTCGTCGAAAGCGCTCGGCCGTCTTATCTGGTGCTGCCGGTGATCCCGCCGGGGACTTGACACCGCGACTTAGCCGCCGCGCCGATCACCACTTCATCGGCTGGCGGCAGACCGAGTACCATAGGCCGAGATTCTGCTGCTTCCAGGTCTCGTCCAAGCAGTCCTTCTTGAGTACCTCGTCGGACGACAGGTTCGAAACGCCGGCGGGCGCCGTGGCTTGCTCTTCGCTTTTATGGCTAAACCAGCCGCACGCGGCGAGCGGCAGAGCCACCGCCAGAACCAGGAATTTTCCCTTCACCTTACCCTCCGCCGATCCCCCTCAGCGACGATGCGGATTATACCCGCTTTATGACGAAAATAAGCCGCCGATACGCGAACGCCCTTAGCGGATATCGCCGACCGGCGCCATCCGCAGGATGCCGGGGTCCTCGATCGCCAAGTCGACCGCGGCGATGATCATGCGCAACATCGTGAGCCCGCGCCCCAGCCCACCCAGAGCCGAGGTCTCGTCGATGTCATCGCCGCGCAGCCGCGCGATAAGCGTGGCGCTCAGCCCACGTTCGCGGGGATAGACCACCACATCGATCGGCGCGTCCTCCGGCAGCTTCGCCGCCTCGCGCGCCAGGTCGAACGCCGTCTCGTAGCCGCCGAGCGCATCGACGAGCCCCTTGCCTTTCGCATCCTCGCCCGACCACACCCGGCCCTTGGCGGCCGCCTCGACCTGGTCGGTCGTCAGATGGCGACCGGCCACCACGTGGTTCTTGAACCCGGCATAGGTGTTGTCGAGTTCGGCGTCGAGCCGCTCGCGCTGCGCGGGGGTGAAATCGCTGGCCGCGCTGAACATCCCGGAATTGGCGCCACGCTCGGCGGAATCGGTGGTGACGCCGAGTTTTTGCATCAACCCGCCAAGCACCAGCTTGCCGGCAAGCACGCCGATCGAACCGGTCAAGGTCGCCGGCTCGGCGACGATCTTGTCGGCCGGCGCGGCGACGTAATACCCGCCCGAGGCGGCGACGTCGCCCATCGAGACGATAACCGGCTTGCCGGCGCGGCGCGCCTCCGCGACGTTGCGCCAGATCGTTTCCGACGCGGTCGCCGAGCCGCCAGGGCTGTCGATGCGGAAGACGATCGCCCGCACGTCCTTGTCGCGCGTCGCGGCGGCAAAGGCGCGCCCGATCGAGCGCGCGGTGAACTGATCCTCGTCGGCGAACACACCGGCGGCGCTGCCGCCACGGGTGATGAGCCCGGTGCCATAGATCAGCGCGATCCGGCTGCCGCTGGCATGCGGCCGGCCGGCGGCCTTGAAGTATTTGCTAAAGTTCATCAGCCGCGCACTGTCGCCGCCATGGGCGCGCGCCTCGGCCAGCGCCTGATCGCGATAGCCGAGCTTGTCGACAAGACCCAATGGTTGCGCCTCGTCGGCGAGCAAGGGCGCGCGATCGGCCAGCGCCGTGATGCGCTCCGGGCTCAGATTGCGCGCCTTGGCGATGTCGCCGGCGATCTGGCCCCAGATCGAAGTCAGCAGCCCCTCGACCTCCTCGCGCTGCGGCGCGGTCATCTGCGTCTCGGTGAGGCTGTTCATCGCCGTCTTGAATTCCTCGCGATGATCGAAATCGGCGGCGATGCCGAGCTTGTCGAGCAGCCCTTTGAGGAATGGCGTCTCGCTGCGCAACCCGGTGAGGCTGACCTCGCCCAGCGGCTGCAGCCAAATCTCGTCGCACGCGGTCGCCAGGTAATAGGGCCGCGTGCCGGGGTCGCCCTCGCCAAACGTGTCGGCAAAAGCGACGGCGTATTTCCCCTTGGCGCGGAAGTGGGCGATCGTGTCGCGCACCTGCTGCGTCTTCGCGAGACCCAGCGAATCGTCGCCGAGTTCGAGGTAAAGACCCTTCACCCGCGGGTCGTCGGCGGCACGGTCGACCGCATCGACAAAGTCGCGCAGCGTGCCCTTCTCGTCGAACAGCAGGCGAGCCATCGGGTCCGGATCGGGCTTGTCAGCGAGGCCGCCGGTAAGATCGGCGGTGAGCACGATCGACTGCGGCAGCGGCGCCGCTTTGCCGGCGTATTTCACCAGGCTAACGGTCAGCGCGACGAGACCGAGAAAGCCGACAAAGGCGATAATTCCGACGACGGCGAAAAACCCGACAAAAAAACGGCGCATGGGGAATTCCATTCAGCTGCGGCGGCGCTTCCTTTTACCGCATCGCCGCCCGGCACCCAGCATTCCCTCGCTCAGCACCCACCACCGCCGCCATCTCCGCCACCACCGTCTCCACCGCCGCCGTCCGAGAATCCGGCGTCGAAGCTGTCGAAAGCCCCCGAATCGAAGCAGGCGAAATCGAGATGGCCGAAATCGAAGCAGAAGTCTCCATCTCCGATGCCGGAGGTCTCGCCGTCGGGAAAATAATAGCCGCCACCGTCGCCGCCGCTGCCGCTGCTGTCGTACTTCCGCATCGCCTTTTCGAGTTCCGGGTAGTGCGGCTTCAGCTCCTCGACGAGGAGAAAAGCGCTGCCCAGCGCGGCGATCAGCGCGGCGGCCTTGGCCGGGTCGCTCTCGAGTATGGCCGGCACGGTTTTGGCCTCGTGCATCAGGCCCAGGAGCCGCGCTCTCTCCGTCTGGCCCGCCGGGGTACAGACGAAGCGGTTGTAAGGGAAGATGCCGAGCGCCCGCGCGCGTTCCGATACGGCAAGACCGCGCGCCACCAGCGCCGGCCCGATGCAGTCCTTGATAAAGCCGCTCAATGTCTGGTGATAGTCGATATGACAATGACGCAGCACGGTCTTGAGGTCTCCGTCGGGCTCGGCGGCACGCACCATGCTGATGAGCGACGCCGCGACCGGCGGCAGCGGCGACGGCAAAACCGGCGCCACCCGTAAATGCGGCACGCGCCGGGTACGGAAGATACCGGGTCGCTCCTCTATCTCCAGTCGCAGGATTCCCTGCGCCACAAGCCCCATAAAGCCGACTTTCAACGCCAGCGGCGCATCCCAGCGCGGCATGTTGATCAGCAGGTGAACTTCGGGCGCGCTTAACCCGGGGCCCAACCTGGGTGCGTCACTCATAATTTCCTCACGCGCGCAGGAGTTTCCTGTCAGTCTAATCGTCGGCTGCGCCTTGGCGCCAGCGCTTGGCAGGGGCCCATGAGCGACTTTGCCTTTGCATCCGCCGTTGAGCTCGCCGACCTCGTCGCGCGGAGAGTCGTGTCGCCCGTAGAGCTGGTCGAGGATGCGCTCGGACGCATTGAGAAATCGCAGCCGAAGCTCAACGCCTTCATCACGATCTGCGCCGAGGAAGCGCGCGCCGCCGCCTGGGAAGCCGAGGCGGCGGTCATGCTTGGCGAGCCGCTCGGCCCGCTGCACGGCGTGCCGTTTGCGGTCAAGGACCTGGTCAACACGGCCGGGGTGAAGACGACATTCGGTTCCGTCGCGCTCGCCGAGAACGTGCCGACGGCTGATTCCGCCGCGGTGGCGCGGCTCAAAACGGCGGGCGCCATCCTCATCGGCAAGACCACGACCCCCGAATTCGGCCATAAATGCTTTACCGAGGCGCCGCTGTTCGGGCGCACGGCAAACCCCTGGGATTTGACCCGCACCTGCGGCGGATCGAGTGGCGGCGCCGCCGTCGCCGCGGCCGCGGGGCTGGCGCCGATCGGCATCGCCACCGATGGCGGCGGGTCGAGCCGCATCCCGGCCGCGTGCTGCGGCGTTGTCGGCTTCAAGCAGACACTGGGTCTGGTGCCACACGACCTCACGCCCGACGGGTTCGGCAACCAGTCGCACATCACACCAATGACCCGCACGGTGATGGACAGCGCGCTGATGCTTCAGGCGATGGCCGGCGCGGATCGCTGCGACCCGCATTCGCTGGGCCTGACAAAGCCCGATTTTGTCGCCGCCGCCCAGCCCGAGGGCGACCTCGCCGGGGTGCGGATCGCCTGGCGGCCGCTGCTCGGCAACGACAAGCTGTCGGGCGAGGTGCGGACGGCTTGCGAGGCGGCGCTCATCGTTTTCGAAGAACTCGGCGCGATCGTCACGCCCGTCGACGACTATTTCCGCACGACCGAGCCGATCTGGCTGGTGCTGACGCAATCGTTCTGGAATGCCCGTTTCCGGCGCTATGTCGGACAATACGGCAACCGCATGAGCGAGACGCTAACCCGGCAAATGGATACCGGCGCGGCGCATAGCGCGGTTGCGTTGCAGGAGGCGATGTTCGAGCGCACACGGGTGTTTCGCGAGATCGAAAGCTGGTTCGCCGACTACGACCTTGTCGTGACACCGACCCTGTCGCGCACCGCGCTGCCGATCGAGCACGATTTCTTTGCGCCGATCGAGATCGACGGCGAGACCGCCGATACGGTGCGCAAATCCTGGTATCCCTACACGCTGCCGTTCAACCTGTCGGGCAACCCAGCGGTGACGCTGCCCTGCGGGTTTGGCGCCGACGGGCTGCCGATCGGCGTGCAGCTTGTCGGCCCGCATATGGGCGACGCACGGCTGCTGCGCGCCGCCGCGCTCTACGAGCAGGCACGGCCATGGGCCGACCGCCGGCCGCAGGTCAGCTGGCTGTTCTGAGCCGTTGAAGCAGCGTGGAACCCGGCTGTCGCCGGGAAGACGCTATCGCGTCACTTCGGCGAGACCACCATCGTCATCTGGCGACCTTCCATGCGCGGAAACTGCTCGACCTTGGCGATCTCGTCGAGGTCTCCCTTGACCCGCATCAAGACATCCATGCCGAGTTCCTGGTGCGCCAATTCGCGCCCGCGGAACCGCATGGTCACCTTGACCTTGTCGCCCTCGCCGATGAATTTGTGCATGGAGCGCATCTTGACGTCGTAGTCGTGGTCATCGATCGACGGCCGGAACTTGACCTCCTTGACCTCGATGACCTTCTGCTTTTTCTTGGCCTCGTTCTTTTTCTTCTGTTCTTCGTATTTGTATTTGCCGAAATCGAGAATTTTGCAAACCGGCGGGTCAGCGTTCGGCGCGATCTCGACCAGGTCGAGGCCGGCATCCGCCGCCATGTCGAGCGCCTCGTTGCGGGTAACGACTCCCACCATTTCGCCGCGTTCGTCGACGAGCCGGAGCTGGTTGACTGAAATCTCGCCGTTGATCCGCGGACCATCGCGAGTTGGGGTGGTGTTAAAAGGTGGTCTAGCTATTTACCTTCTCCTTTGTCTGTACAGGCAAACCGTCCCGGAAATTACATCGTTCGGTCACGATGCTGCCGGAAGGGCGGCCTCTACTTTTAATTTATCAACCGCCTCGGCGAGCGCAAGCGCTTGTTGCGCATTGCCGCCCAGCCGGCGCAGCGAAACCGCGCGGTTTTCCGCCTCGCGCTTGCCGACCACAAGCATTAGCGGCACGCGCGCCACGCTATGCTCGCGGACCTTGTAATTGATCGTCTCGCCGCCCGTGTCGAGCACGACGCGCAGGCCCGCCTCGCTCATCACTTGCGCGACCTCGGCGGCGTAAGCGTCGGCCTCCTCGGTGATCGTCGCGACGATCACCTGAACCGGCGACAGCCAAAGCGGAAAGCGGCCGGCATAGTGCTCGATAAGAATGCCGATAAAGCGCTCCATCGAGCCGAGGATCGCGCGGTGCAGCATCACCGGAGCATGTCTCGCGCCGTCTTCACCTACATAGGACGCGCCGAGCCGTTCGGGCATCTGAAAATCGAGCTGCAAGGTACCGCATTGCCACTCGCGGCCCAGCGCGTCTTTCAAATGGAATTCGAGTTTGGGTCCATAAAAGGCCCCCTCGCCGGGACTCAGGATCGGGTCCAGGCCAGCCGCACGAGCCGCTGCTTCAAGGTCCTCCTCAGCCAGATCCCAGTAGACATCACTTCCCATGCGCTTCTCGGGGCGCGTGGCAAACTTGACCACAACGTCGTCGAAGCCGAAATCGTGATAGATCAATTTCAGCAGATCACAGAACGCCCTGGTCTCAGTCCTAACCTGACTATTCGGGTCGTTAGGCTTCAGCGCTTCGCAGAAAATATGCGCATCATCCTGGGTGAAGGCGCGCACCCGCATGATACCGTGCAGCGCGCCCGACGGCTCGTTGCGCGTGCAGCTGCCGAATTCGGCGAGACGCAACGGCAATTCACGGTAGCTGCGCAGCCGGTTGCGGAACATCAGGACGTGGCCAGGACAGTTCATCGGCTTGACCGCGAGCACCCGATCGTCGCGGCTCTCAGCGATAAACATATTGTCGCGGAAATTGTCCCAATGCCCCGTCGCCTCCCATAGCGACCGGTCGAGCAGCTGCGGGCCCTTCACCTCCTGGTAGCCGGCCTTTTCGAGCCGCCCGCGCATGTAGCTCTCGATAATGCGGAACAGCGTCCAGCCCTTTGGGTGCCAGAAGACGCTGCCGACCGCCTCGTCACCGAGATGGAACAGCTCGAGTTCGCGCCCGACGCGGCGATGATCGCGCCGCTCGGCCTCTTCCAACCGGAACAGGTACTGGTCGAGCTCTTTCTGGCTCGCCCAGGCGGTGCCGTGGATGCGCTGCAGCTGCGCGTTCTTCGCGTCGCCCCGCCAATAGGCGCCGGCGACGCTCATCAGCTTGAACGCCTGGCCAAGATGCCCGGTCGATGGCAGATGCGGACCGACGCACAGATCGACGAAGTCGCCCTGGCGATAGAGGCTGATCTCCTCGTCCTTGGGGATTTCGGCGATCCACTCCGCCTTGTACGTCTCGCCGAGGCCGTCAAAGAACGCGACCGCCTTGTCGCGTTCCCAGACCTCGCGAGTGATCGCCTCGTCGCGCTTGACGATGTCGCGCATGCGCGTTTCGATCGCCGCGAGATCGTCCGGCGTAAACGGCGTATCGCGCGCGAAGTCGTAATAAAAGCCGTTCTCGGTCGACGGGCCGAACGTGACCTGAGTCTCGGGATAAAGCTCCTTGACCGCCTCGGCCATGACGTGCGCGGCGTCGTGGCGCAGGATATCGAGCCCATCCGGCTGCTCGCGGGTGATGATCGCGGCCTTCGCGTCATGGTCGATGACGGTCGCGAGGTCGCGCGGCGCCCCGTCGAGCTTTAGCGCGATCGCGGCCTTGGCGAGGCCGGGGCCGATCGCGGCGGCAAGCTCCGCACCGCTAACCGGAGCGGGGAACTCGCGGGTTTTTCCGTCAGGGAGTGTGATTGTTACGCTCATGGCTATCCGTGCTCCGTCAAGGGCCGACGGTCGGGACGGGGCATGTGGTCACGAAAAAACCCCGTCCGTAACCCGGCGGGGTCTGCGAGTTCGAGCCGTACCGTCCGATCAGGCTGCGCGACCTCACACCCCGCTCTGCGGAGTGGTGGTCGTAGTCATGGTCGTCCGGCGGCGCATACCCGGAATATCGCGTTCCGCTCATCCGCCGTCAAGCCGGGAGGCCGAGAGTCGCGGCGACTTCGTCGACCGGCAGATCGACGAGATTGTCGCGCCGCAAGATCACCACATCCGGCCCGCGCGGCGCGGTCAGCGCGGGATCGGACGCAGCGGAATAGAGCACCGTCGCCGGCGCGCCGCCGACCACCGCCAGATGCATCGGCCCGGTATCGTTGCCGACCGCCCGACGCGCGCCCGCGCCCAAAGCGACGATATCGCCAAACTCGGTCTCCCCGGTCAGGTCGCGCGCTTCCGGGACCGCGGCCGCGATCGCCCGCCCAAGTTCCTTCTCGGCGCACCCGCCGACAATCACCGGCGTCAGTCTCGCCGCCGCGATGCGCCGCGCCAGCTCGATGAAACGCCCAAGCGGCCAGCGCTTCTTCTCGCGATGCGGCGCCGCGCCCGGCATCAGCAGCACGTAGCCCGGCGGCAACGCGAAGCGCGAGATATCGGCCGCCGCCCAGGACATGTCGGGCGGCGGGATCGGCGCTGTAATGCCGGCCCAGCGCAGCTGGTCGGCCTCGCGATCGAGCGTGTGCATACGCCGGCGCTCGGCCGTGTCGGGCTGGCGGTGCGACGCGCCGGGCACGATCCCCGACCATTCCGGGCCGGCATGGCTCCACAGCGGCCGCCGCATCAGCCGGTAATAAAGCGCGCTGCGCTGCCGGGTCGACAGATCGTAGACCCGGTCGAACCGCTCGGCGCGCAGCCGGCGCATGAGGCGCCACAGCCCGACGGGATCGCGCGGGCGCTCGTCGACCCAGACCTCGTCAAAATAGGGCGCCTGGCGCATCAGCTCGGCATAAGGCTTTGTCGTCAGCAGCACGATCGCCGCACCCGGATGATGGACGCGGATCGCCGACGCCGCCCCCATCGCCTGCACGATGTCGCCGAGCGCGCTCAATTTGATGACGAGGATTTTTGCAGCGGCCTTGTCGGAACGCAGGACGGCTCAGCCCCTCTTACGCCGAAATGGCGAGCGGCTCGTCCGCGCTCACCTGCGGTTCGGGAAACAGCAGCTCTTCGTAGACGTCAATGGTTCGCGAGCACATCGCCTCGCGCGTGAAGCCCTCGAAGATGTGCGCCCGGGCGCGCTGCGCGAAGGCGCGACGCGCGTCGGAATCGAGCCGCAGCGCATGATCGATCGCCGTCGCGAGCGCCGCGGTGTCGCCGGGCGGCACGAGCCAGCCAGTGTTGCCGGGGACCACCGTCTCGCGCGCGCCGCCATGATCGGTCGCGATGACCGGGCGGCCCATCGCCTGCGCCTCGACGATCGTGCGGCCGAACCCTTCCGGGTCGGTCGATGCGGACACCACCACATCGGAGAGCATGTAAGCCGCAGTGATGTCGCGGCAGTTCTCGACGATGCGGAATTGCCCCATCAGATCATGCCGGCCGATCGCCTTTTCGAGCTCTTTGCGAAAGCCGGCGCGCTGTTCGGCGCCGACCAGCAGGCAGCACACGTCGCGCCGCCGCAGCTTGGCCATCGCCTCGATAAAATCGAGCCCGCCCTTCCAGCGTGTCAGCCGGCCGGGCAGCATGACCACCGCGCAGCCGTCGGGTACGCGCCATTGCGCGGCGAGATCGGCGACCCGCTGCCCGGCGATACGGGTGGGATCGAACAGCGTCATGTCGACGCCGCGTGGGATCGTGCGCAGCCGGTCGGGCCCGACGCCGTACTCGTTCGCCGCGTGCTCGGCGACAAAATGCGAGATCGCGATGACTCGCTCGCCGCGCGCCATCACCGAATTGTACCAGTGCTTGAGCGGCGCCTTGTCGTCATAGGCATTGTGAAAGGTCGTGACAAAGCGCCGCCGGGTCATCTTCGCCGCACGCAGCGCGCTCCACGCCGGGGCGCGGCTGCGAGCGTGGATGATGTCGATCTTATAGCGGCGGACGATCTCGGCGAGCGTGCGGGCGTTGCGGCGGATCGCCAGCGGGTTCTTCGTATCGAGCGGCACGGTGATGTGTTTTGCCCCGGCGCGCGCCAGCTCGCGCTCCATCGGGCCGCCGGCCGAGGCGACATAGGCGGTCCAGCCGGCGTTGACCAGGGCCGACGCGACTTCGACCGTACCGCGCTCGACGCCGCCCGAGACAAGCGCCGGGATCACCTGCAGCACTGCCGGTGGGCGGGCTTCTTGGGGTCGCTGGTCGATGTTATCCTCGCGTGACATTTCGCTGTTGTGGCGCTTTTCGATGCAAATTCAAGAAGCCGCACCGGTGCCGCGCGCCGACGCCGGGAGTCTAGCACGCCCGGATGGTGCGGCAATCGCCTACCGCCGGCTCGCCGGCATGGGGCCGGGCATCGTTTTCCTCGGCGGCTTCCGCTCCGACATGACCGGCACCAAGGCCCTGTTTTTGGACGATTTTTGCCGGCAACGCGGCCGTGCGTACGTGCGCTTCGATTATTTCGCGCACGGCCAGTCGAGCGGCGATTTCGCCGACGGCACGATCTCGCGCTGGCGCGACGACGCGATCGCGGTCATCGATTCGCTGACCGAGGGACCGCAAATCCTCGTCGGGTCGAGTATGGGCGGGTGGATCATGACGCTCGCCGCGCTGGCCCGCCCGGAGCGTGTCGCTGCGCTTGTCGGCATCGCCGCGGCGCCCGATTTCACCACCGATCTCTTGCCGCAGCGCCTCAGCGAGGCTCAGCGGCGCACGCTGCGGGAAGAAGGCCGCCTCGTCCTCGCCTCGCCCTACGATCCCGCGGGCTATCTCTACACGCAGGCGCTGGTCGAGGATGGCGACCGCAATCTCGTGCTGCGCGGCGACATCTCACTCACCTGCCCGGTGCGGCTGCTGCACGGCATGGCGGACGAGTCGGTGCCGTGGCGGCAAAGCCTCAAGCTGACCGAGAAGTTGCAAGGCCGCGACGTGACCTTGACCCTCGTCAAGGACGGCGACCATCGCCTGTCGCGGGACGAAGACCTCGCCCGGCTGGCCCGAATCTTGGACGAAACGATTTTGCACGAGCTGACCTGACCCCTGGCATGGCCACACCGCTCGGGCCATGCTTCCGCGAGAGACCGAGGAACCCCGGATGCCCTATTCCCTGATCGATCATGATGACGGCGCGGTGCCGCTGACCCCGCTCGGCAAGGCGGAGCTCGCGGCGTGGCGCGAGAGCGCAGCGGCGCGCGAGCGCGACTGGGCGCAGGCCATCGACTTCACGGCGGAGGCCGGCAAGACCGCGCTCGTCCCCGACAAAAACGGCAAGCTCGGTCGCGTCCTCGTCGGGACCGGCGATGGCAAAGCATCGATGTGGGCGGTCGCCGGACTGTCGGAGACCTTGCCCGAAGGCAGCTACCGGCTCGACCCGCCGCCCAAGGGCGCCCCAAAGGGAATCGATGCGAGCCGGGTCGCGCTGGGCTGGGCGCTCGGCACCTATGCCTTCACCCGCTACCACGCGAAAAAGCGCGGCGCAGCGCGGTTGGTGTGGCCGAAGGGCGCCGACCGTGGCCTCGTCGAGCGGTTGGCCGGCGGCGTCTTTCTCGCCCGCGACCTAGCGACCACCCCGGCCTCCGACATGGGCCCCGAGGAACTCGCCGACGCCGCGCAGCACGTTGCCAAGGCCGAAGGCGCCAAATGCAAGATCATCGTCGGCGATAAGCTGCTCGAGAAAAACTACCCGACGATCCATGCCGTCGGCCGTGCCAGCACCCGGCCGCCGCGCCTCGTCGACATCAGCTGGGGCGACAAGGACGCGCCCAAGGTGACGCTGGTCGGCAAGGGCGTGTGTTTCGATACCGGCGGGCTCGATCTCAAGCCGGCGTCGAGCATGCTCAACATGAAAAAGGACATGGCCGGCGCCGCGATCATGCTGGGGCTCGGCCAGGCGATCATGCAGGCCGGCCTCAAGGTGCGACTGCGCGTGCTGCTGCCCTGCGTCGAGAACTCGGTGTCGGGAAATGCCTTCCGGCCGCGCGACATCATCAAGACGCGCAAGGGCCTCACGGTCGAGATCGGCAACACCGACGCCGAGGGGCGGCTCATCCTGTGTGACGCGCTCAGCGAAGCCTCGGACGAAAAGCCGGAGATGATCGTCGATTGCGCGACCTTGACCGGCGCGGCGCGAGTTGCCCTCGGCCCCGAATTGCCGGCGCTGTTCTGCAACAACGACACGCTCGCCGACGCGCTGCTTTCCGCCGGCCAGGCGGAAGACGACCCGATGTGGCGGATGCCGCTCTACAAGCCGTACCGGCGGCTCATCGACAGCAAGATCGCCGATCTCAACAACGTGTCCGACGGCCCGCAAGGCGGAGCCATCACCGCGGCGCTCTACCTCAACGAGTTCGTCGACCCCGCCGTGCCGTGGGCGCATCTCGACGTCATGGCGTGGAACCAGCGCTCACGCCCCGGCCGCCCGGAAGGCGCCGAGGCGCAAACCCTGCGCGCCGTCTACGCCTACATCGCGGACAAATTCGGCTAGCGCGAGCTACCACAGGCGCGCGACGCCGTAGCGATCGAACAGCCGCTCGTTCGATATCAGCGTCAGCGAATGCGTCAAGGCTTGGGCGATCAGCATTCGGTCGAACGGGTCCTTATGGTGCAACGCAAGGTCGCCAGCACGCTCGCCGTCCTGCATGGTGATCGGAATCGCGTAAAAGCCGTGCCGAACAATGGTCCCGTCGATGTCGCCAATAAGGCTCGATGCGGTCGGCAGTCTTCCCTGCTTGTATTTGATAGCGATCTCCCATACCGAGACGGCGCTGACGAATGTCTCGTTGCCATCATCTGCAATAGCCGCGCGAGCCGGCATGGAGAGGACCTCATTTCCTGACAACCACCAGAGGAGCACGTGGGTATCAAGAAGGATCCGCATCGCCGTACCACAGCGCGAGTTCTTCCTCCGACATCGGCTCGAAGAATTCCGGGCCGACCGTGAATTGACCCTTCATCGAGCCAAAGACGCGTTTTGGCTTCTTCGTCTCGATCGACACCAACTTGACCACCGGCTTGTTGCCACGCGCGATGACGATTTCCTCGCCGGCCTCGGCGCGCGCGATCAGGCGTGATAAATGCGTTTTCGCCGCGTGGATCGAAATCGGCTCCGACATGGTTTTTCTCCTAGACTTAGTCATGAACTTAGCTAAGTACCTTCGAATGTCAACCGGAAGGACATCGTTGTGAAAATCGAGACACAGCTGCCGCTCGGCGCCCTCGACCCTGGGCTGCGCGCCGCCGCGGGCGTGCTCGACATCGCGCGAGTCGGCGAGGAGGCCCGGCTCGCCGAGGCGCTGGGCTATGACGGCATCGTCACCGAGGAGACCAAGGACGACCCCTTCATCGTGCTGTCGTTGGCGGCGCAGGCGACCCAGCGGATCGGCCTCGCGACCGGCGTCGCGATCGCTTTCCCGCGCGCACCGGTAGTGACGGCGCTCGCCGCGTGGACCTTGCAGCGCCTATCTGGTGGCCGCTTCACGCTGGGTCTCGGCAGCCAGGTCAAGGGACATATCGAGCGCCGTTATGGCATGGCCTGGGCACCACCCGGCCCATGGATGCGTGATTATGTCGGCGCGCTGCGGGCGATCTGGGAGTGCTGGCAGAACGGCGGCACCAAGCTGCGCTACGAGAGTCCGCACTACAAATTGAGCCTGATGGTGCCGCTTTTCGCGCCGCCGCCGATCGAGCACCCGCGCATCCCGGTGCAGCTCGCAGCGGTCAACCCGTTCATGTGCCAGATCGCCGGCGAAGTCGCCGATGGCATCCGCGCGCATCCCGTCTGCACGCCGCGCTACATCGCCGAAGTGATGCTGCCGGCGGTGAAAAAGGGCGCGGAGAAGACCGGTCGCGACTTCACGAACTTCGAGATCGCGGCGATGCCGCTGATCGCCACCGCGCCGGACCGGAAAGGCCTTGAAGCGCGGGTGCGCGACGTGCGGGCGCGCATCGCGTTCTACGCGTCGACCCCGACCTACCTGATCGCCTTCGAGTCGCAGGGTTACGGCGAGGTCGCGCGCAACTTGCAGAGTTATTCGCGGGCGCAGCGCTGGGAGGAGATGCCGGCCTTCATCAGCGACGAGATGCTCGATCATTACGCGGTCATCGGTACGCATGACGAGATCGCCGCCAAGCTCAACAACCGCTTCGCGAGCGTCGCCAACCATCTCGAATTCGCCATTCCCGTGGCGAACGACGCCGATCGGGCAAACCTGACCGCACTGCTCGACGACCTGCGATAGGCCGGCGTTCAGGCGCCTTCCCTATTCTTGTGCTGGGTCAACTGGATACCGGCGCCGATCAGACCGGCGACGCCGCAGACGATCAGCACCCAGTTCAAGATCAAGAGGCCTTGGCTCGGCGCCTCGTCTTGCGGGCCGAAAATACCGTAGAGATTGTACCCGACGACGACGATCATCACGACGAGCCAGAGACCCGGATTCTTGTACATGTGCTCCCCCTTGCCACGGTCTGACGGTCAGTACCCCTTGTCGCGGTCGATCACATTGGCGACCGGGCGGCCCGCCTCGAAATCCTCGATTGCCTGGGCATAGATCGCGCCCGCGGTCGGCGGATGCGTCTCGGCGGCGACATGCGGCGTCACGATGATGCGTGGATCGCGCCAGAACGGATGCGCCGCGGGCAGCGGCTCCTCGCGGAACACGTCGAGCACCGCGGCGGAAATCTGCCCTGAGTCAAGCGCCGCCAGGAGATCGGCCTCGACGAGTTGCCGGCCGCGCCCGGCATTAACCAGCCCCGCGCCGCGCGGCAGCCGGGCGAACAGCCTGGCGTCTAGGACACCCTCTGTCTCCGGCGTCATCGGCAGCAGCGACACGAGAATTTCGCTGCGCCGGAGCAGCGCGTTGAGCCCGGCCGCGCCGCCATAGGTGCGGAAACCCGGCACCGTGCGTCCCGAGCGGCTCCATCCGGCGACGTCGAAGCCGAGCCCCGTGAGTTTCGCCGCGGCGTCCTGCCCGAGCTGACCAAAGCCGAGCAGGCCGACCGTACGCTCGGCCGCATTTTTCTGCGCCAGCTCGCGCCATTCGCCGGCCGCCTGCTGTGCGCGATAGGCGAAATCCTGGCGATGCAGGCGCAGCACCTGCAGCACGACATACTCGCTCATCGCCTGCGTCATATACGGGTCGACAAGCCGGACGATCGGCACGCCGCGCGGCAGCTCGGAATCGCGCAAAATGTGGTCGACCCCGGCGCCGAGCGACAAGATCAGCTTGAGATTGGGCAGGCTCGCCAGCAGCCCCGGCTCGGGATGCCAGACCAGCGCATAATCGATCGTGCTCTTATCGCCAATTTCCGGCCAGAAGCGCAGGTCGCGCCCGGGCCACGCCTTGGTCAGAAACGGCCGCCAGCGCGCCACCGACGCCGGGGTCGATTGGAAGAGGATCGCCATCGGCGAACTATGCCAAAACCTATGATCGCGGCCCCGTCGCGAGGCGAATGGAATTCGTCTCGGCAAAGGCAGCACAGGTCGCGCGCAGATTTTCCGGCGAGGGAGGCAACAGGCCAAGCCGTGCGCCGCATACCAGCCGGAACTCGCGCGAGCCGACCCCTTTGCCACCGTGCCGTCGTGCCCAGGCCCAGGCGCGCGCCGCCGCCCGGACAAAGCCGAGCCGCGCGAGGCTCCGCGGCAGATCGGGCCGCTCGGCGACAAAATTCGCCAGCGCCAGGTTCATGTCGTGGAGGACCTGCGCCTGATTGTCCGACAGCCGCCCCGGAATCTCGGCCGCGAGGAGGAAGATCGGCTCGTCAAGCCGGGCCACGCGCGACACCGCCGCTAGGCGTAGTTCGATCGAATAATCCTGGATAAAGACCCGCTCGTCGCAGCCGCCGCATCGTCGTACCGTGTCGGCGCGCGCCAGCCAGGCCGACGGGTTGGTCTGGGCACGCAGCAAACAGCGGCGCAGCATATCATCGCAGCGCTCGATCCGGCCCGGCTCATGCCGGCACGCCAGGATGGCTTCCGGCTGGGCGGCCATGTCGAACCTCGGGCCCGGAGGGGCGAAGGCGACATCACAGCCCGTCATCTCGATCGCCTCGATAAAGCGCCGCGTGGCCCACGGGAACAGCAGGTCGTCGGCATCCATCGGCTTGATGAAATCGCCTTGCGCGCGGGCTAGTCCGGCGTTGAGAGCCACCGCCGGGCCGGCATTTTCCTGCCTGACGATCGTCACATTCATCCAGCCGTCGGTCAGCTGACGCAGAACCGCCGGGCTGTCGTCGGTCGACCCATCATCGACAAAGATGAACTCGCGCGCGAAATCGCCCTCTTGCGCGGCGAGCCCGGCGATCAGGAAAGGCAGCGCGGGCGCCTTGTTGTAGACCGTGACGACAAAACTGACGCTTGGCATGGCGGCGATGATGCCGAGCAACGCGCCCCGGCGCTACTGGCCTTGGGCACGACCTCAGTTTGAATAGACGGCCGGGTTCAGCGCCAAACGGCCAAACGGCCGCTTGGCACTTGCTCAACCTTATCCGGCAGAGCCGGCTTTCATGCAATCGTGAAGGCGACGCCGGGAGGCGTAAAAACCGCGCCGACACCTGGGGCATTTTGGGCGTAGTGCAGAACGTGGGGGGGCCGGTTTCAAAGTCTACGGTGACCGTGAAAGTCGCCGGTCCGCCCCAGTTAATGCCGAGGATAAGCAGCGTATATTCTCCGGGCTGCAGGATGTTGATGTTCGGGACGGAATACTTGATCGGCGCCGCGACGGTGCCGCCGCCTAATTTAAAATCGAACAGCTCGACACTGGCCGATCCGCCAGACGGGACTGCAAGACCGATCAGCTGGTTATCGCACTGCGTTACCTCGATGTTTTTGAGGATTGCCATCTCGATCTCCCTGGTTTCATTTCCCGGATTTTTGACCCGGCGGGGCGATATTTTGGAGCCGCGACAACCAGATTCAACCGATAGTGGTCAACTAAATTATCGAAATAACCAAATATTCAATATTAGTCAAAGTTCGAAAATTTGATTCTCAATGAATAAAAAAAGAAACAATCATTTTATCCTATGCATTTTGCGTCGATTTTAGCGCGAGAGAATTTCTCATATTTTTCGAAACATCAACAATATTCCGAGAAATCCAATGTGGAATCGGATGATTATTTCTTCCATGACAAGACTGGACTCGTTGCCACCCGCCGCCTCGCGGCGTAGCTCGCAGTCCTCCGTTGCCGCAGCCTCTGAATGTCGCATTGGGGGCGACAGCCGAAGATCGCTCTCGCCTAGCGCTCGGCAGCTTCGGTTCCCGGAGCGAAATTCAAACTTGCCTTGCTGTTGCTTGCTTTCGCCAGGGCTCGCCGGTATAACCCCGCGCTCAATCGGCGGCGGGCCCGCGCCAAGGGGAGTTGATCCCCGCGCCACATAGGGCATGCCTGGCCGCCACAGTCATAGGAACCCGAAATGCCCAAGTTGAAGACCAAGAGCGGCGCGAAAAAGCGCTTTAGCCGGACTGCGTCCGGCAAGATCAAGATGAATGTCGCGCATAAGCGGCACCGGCTGATCTCCAAGCCGAAATCAATGAAGCGCAAGGCGCGCGGCACCGTGACGTTGCAGCCCGGCGACGCCAAGCTCGTCCTCACCTATATGCCGTATCTGCGGGGCTGAGCGATGGCGCGCGTCAAACGGGGCGTCACGACCCACGCCCGCCACAAAAAGGTCCTCGACCTCGCTAAGGGCTATCGCGGCCGCAACAGCAAGGCCTATCGCATCGCGCTCGAAAAGGTCGAGAAGGCGCTGCGCTACGCCTATCGCGACCGGCGCAACAAGAAGCGCGATTTCCGCGGCCTGTGGATCCAGCGGATCAACGCCGGCGTGCGCGAGCACGGCCTGACCTACTCGCAATTTATCCACGGGCTGAAGCTCGCGGGGCTGGAACTCGACCGCAAGATCCTCTCCGACCTCGCGATCCGCGAGCCGGAGGCGTTCGCAGGCGTTGTCGGCACCGCCAAATCGGCGCTGGAACAGGCCCCGGCGGCGGCGGAATGACCGCCACCGCTCAGATCGCGTGCCGATTTACCGGCGGGTGTCTCACCTAGGCCCCGCCACATTGCGCTTGAGTCACGAAGGGGCCGCAATCGGCCCCTTTTCTATTGCGCTTAAAGGTTCAAGGATTGGTCATGGACGACCCACAGCAGCTCCAGCAAGCGGGCCTCGCCGAAATCGACGCGGCCGGCTCACCCGACGCGCTTGAGCAGGTGCGCATCAAGTATCTCGGCCGCCAGGGTCTGGTAACCGGGCTGATGCGCGGTCTTGGCGCCTTGCCGGCCGAGGAGCGGCGCGACGCCGGCGCGCGGTTCAACGCGCTGAAGGACACGATTTCCGACGCGATCGACGCCCGCGCCGTCGAACTCAACCGCGCCGCGCTCTCCAATCGCCTCGCCGCCGAGCGCGCCGATCCGACGCTCCCGGCGATGCCCGCTGCGCAGGGCCGCATCCACCCGATCAGCCAGACCATCGACGAGATCATCGCGATCTTTGGCGAGATGGGCTTTGTCGTCGCCGAAGGCCCGCATATCGAGGACGATTTCTACAATTTCACCGCGCTCAACATCCCGCCCGAGCATCCGGCGCGGCAGGAGCACGACACGTTCTACCTGCCCGAGCGTGCGGATGGTTCAAGGCTCGTGCTGCGCACCCACACCTCGCCGGTGCAGGTGCGCACGATGCTGGAGCAGAAGCCGCCAATCCGCATCATCGTCCCCGGCCGCACCTTCCGCTGCGACCACGACGCGACGCACTCGCCGATGTTCCACCAGGTCGAAGGCCTGGTCATCGACCGCACCACGCATATGGGTCACCTCAAGGGCTGCCTGATCGAGTTCTGCCGCGCGTTCTTCGATGTCGACGACCTGCCCGTGCGCTTCCGGCCGAGCTATTTCCCGTTCACCGAGCCGTCAGCCGAGGTCGATATCGGCTGCTCCCGCGCCGGCGGCGAATTGAAAATCGGCGCCGGCGAGGGTTGGCTCGAAATCCTCGGCAGCGGCATGGTCCACCCGCAGGTTCTCAGGAATTGCGGGATCGACCCCGACGAGTACCAGGGCTTTGCGTTCGGGATGGGGATCGAGCGCGTCGCGATGCTGAAATACGGCATCCCCGATCTGCGCACGATGTACGACAGCGATCTGCGCTGGCTGCGGCATTACGGCTTCCTGCCGCTCGACGTGCCGTCGATGGTCCGGGGAGCGCTATGAAGACGACGCTCTCCTGGCTCAAGACCCATCTCGATACACACGCAACGATCGACGAGATCGTCGAGCGTCTGGTCATGCTCGGCCACGATGTCGATGGGGTCGACGACCCGGCGAAGGCGCTCGCCGGGTTCAAGGTGGCGCGCGTCGTCTCCGCCGTGCAGCATCCGAATGCCGACCGGCTGCGGGTTTGCGTGGTCGATGCCGGTGACGGCGAGGTGCAGGTCGTGTGCGGCGCGCCCAACGCGCGGACGGGCATGAAGGGCGTCTTCGGGCCGGCCGGGGTGATCGTGCCGCGCAACGGCAAAAAGCTCGAGGAAAGCGCGATCCGCGGCGAAGCCTCGCGCGGCATGCTGATGTCGGCCTTTGAGCTGGCGCTCTCGGACGATCATGAGGGCATCATCGACCTCCCCGACGACGCGCCGATCGGCACGTCCTATGCGGCTTATGCCGGGCTCGCCGACCCGGTGATCGACATCAAGGTGACGCCCAACCGCGCCGACTGCCTCGGTGTGCGCGGCCTCGCGCGCGACCTCGCGGCCGCTGGCGTCGGCAAGCTCACCTCACTCGACGAGACGCCGGTGCCGGGCAAGTTCGCCTCGCCGATCGCCATCCATCTGACCGACCACCAGGCCTGCCCGCTATTTCTCGGCCGCCACATCCGCGGCCTCAAAAACGGACAGAGCCCGGACTGGATGAGGCGCCGCCTCGAAGCAATCGGCCTGCGGCCGATCTCGGCGCTGGTCGACATCACCAATTTCCTGACCTTCGACCTCAACCGGCCACTGCACGTCTTCGACGCCGGCAAGGTCAAGGGCGACCTCGTCGTGCGCTTCGCCAAGGCCGGCGAAAAGCTGCTGGCGCTCAACGGCCGCGAATACACGCTCGACCCCGAGGTCACCGCCATCGCCGACGATAATGGCGTGCAAAGCCTCGGCGGGGTCATGGGCGGCGAGCCGACAAGCTGCACCGACGACACGACCGAAGTCTTTATCGAGGCCGCGCTGTTCGATCCCGTACGCACCGCCGCGACCGGCCGCCGGCTCGAGATCATCAGCGATGCGCGCTATCGCTTCGAGCGCGGGCTCGACCCCGAATTTACTGCGTCAGGCCTCGAGATCGCGACACGGCTGGTGCTGGAGCTGTGCGGCGGCGCGGCTTCTGAAGTGGTCGTCGCGGGTGCCGTGCCGGAATGGCGCCGCAACTACGTGTTGCGTCCGGGGCGCGTGGCCGCGCTGGGTGGGCTGAACATCGCGCCGGACGAGAGCGCCGCGATACTGGAAACGCTCGGTTTCGCGGTGCGCCGTTTTCCCGAAGCCGCCGCACCCGTGGTTGCCTTGTCCACGCCCGTCGAGGGCCCGAACGACCTTGACGTCACCCCGCCGTCCTGGCGCGGCGACATCGTCGGCGAGGCCGATCTCGTCGAGGAGGTGCTACGCGTCAAAGGCTATGACGAGGTCGCTCCCGTCCCGCTGCCGCGCGAGACCGTGATCTCGCGCGCCGCGATCGAGCCGCGCCGCCGTCGCCTGGAACTGGTGCGCCGCACGCTCGCCGCGCGTGGCCTCACCGAGGCGGTGACCTTCTCGTTCCTGCCGGCGGCGCAAGCCGAGCGCTTTGGTGGCGGGCAACAGGCGCTGCGTCTCGTCAACCCGATCAGCGCCGATCTCGACCAGATGCGCCCCTCGATCCTGCCCAACCTGCTCGATGCGGCACGGCGCAACGCCGACCGGGGTCTCGCCGATGTCGCGCTCTACGAGGTCGGGCCGATCTACCGCGACGACACGCCGGAGGGGCAGGCCAATGTCGCCGGCGGTCTGCGCGCCGGCGCGCTCGGCCCGCGCGACTGGCGGGAGAAGCCAGGCGACGCCGATCTCTTCGCCGCGAAGGAAGACGCGCTCGCCGCGCTCGCGGCCGCCGGTGCACCGATCGATAATCTCCAAGTCTCGGGCGAGCCGCCCGCATGGTTCCATCCCGGCCGCGCCGGGGTGCTGCGCCTCGGGCCGACCGTGCTCGGGCATTTCGGCGAACTCCACCCCGAAATCCTCGACGCGTTCGACGTCAAAGGCCCCGTCGCCGCGTTTGAGGCGTTTATCGATGCTGTGGCCTTGCCGCGCGGCTCGCGTGCCCGGCCGCTGTTGCGGCTCTCGGTCTTCCAGCCGGTCGAGCGCGACTTCGCCTTCATCGTCGACCGCGACGTCCCGGCCGAAACCCTGCTGCGCGCCGCGCGCGGCGTCGACCGCAAGCTCGTCACGGACATCCGGCTGTTCGACGTCTACGAAGGGAAGGGCCTGCCCGAAGGCAAGAAGTCGCTCGCCGTCACCGTCACCCTGCAGCCGCAGGATGCGACCCTGACCGACGCGGAGATCGACGCGTTCTCGACACGCCTCGTCGCGGCGGTCGAGAAAGCAACCGGCGGCACGCTGCGCGGATGACTTTGCGCTGAGGCTGCGCGATAAAGCCGCATGCACCTGCGCATCCGCTCGATCACCTATCTCGCCGACGACGTCCTCGGCTTCGAGCTGACCGACCCTAACGGGCACGATCTGCCGCGCTTCACGGCGGGCGCGCATGTCGCCATCCGGGTCAAACCCGGCCTCTTGCGCGATTATTCGCTGTGCAACGACCCGGCCGAGCGGCGGCGCTACTGCATCGCGGTGTTGAAGGAAAAAGAGGGTTACGGTTCGAACGCGCTGCACGAGACAGCGCGGGTCGGCGACCTCCTCGAAGTGTCCTGGCCGCGCAATCTGTTCCCGCTGGTCGACGAAGCCGAGCGGCACTGGATGATCGCCGGCGGCATCGGCATCACCCCATTCATGGCGATGATCGCCGAGCTGAAGCGCCGCCGTGCCGATTTCCACCTGTACTACTGCAACCGAGCGCCTGAACGGACCGCCTTCCGCGAGGACTTGTCGCTGCTCGCGGCGCTGGGCCGCGTGACGTTTCACTATGACGGCGGCGACCCGGCAAAGGGGCTCGATATCGCGGCACTGCTCAAGGAGCCGCCGCCCGGCACGCATGTCTATTACTGCGGGCCAACCGGGCTGATGGACGCCGTCGCCCGCGCCGCGACGCATTGGCCGCCGCGCACCGTCCATTGCGAATATTTCAAGGGGCCGGCCGCGGCGATCCCCGAGATGGTCGGCGAGGATTTGCCGTTTCGCGTACGCCTCGCGCGGCAAGGCGGCGAATACCAGGTGCGCGCCGACGAGACGATCGCGATGGCGTTGCGCCGCCAGGGGGTCAGGGTCGATACCTCGTGCGAGCTCGGCTATTGCGGCACCTGTCTCACCCGCTATCTCTCGGGCGAGCCGGATTTCCGCGACCAGATCCTGCAGCCCGCCGACCGGAAGAAGTACGTATTGACCTGCTGCACCCGGGCCAAGGGCGACGCTCCGCTGGAGCTCGACCTTTAAAGGGCCCTACTGCGTTCCCGGGTCGTAGAGCTTTCCGGGATAGACGAAGTCGTCATAGTTATTGACACAGGCGCCCAGCGTTGTCAGCGCCAGCAGGCAAAGCGCGCACCAGAAGAGCCGTCGCATGGGCACCTCCATCCGCTCGCGGAACGGCGAGCGCATAGGATGGTTCCGCAACGACCGCTCGCTGCATCCCCTGACTGCGGCAAATCGTGATGACCGGGCGAGTTGCCGCCCCCTTCGGGAACCGCGCCGTTCCGGCCCTGTTTGCGAAACACGCCGATGGAGGCGATGTGTCGCAGCCCTTTGAGCGCCGAACGAAGCACTCTCGCCCATCGCGCGAATTAAAATAAAATGACCCTAAGAAATCAAGTAACCCGGATCATATTTTCGCTCATACAGCGAAATTAACGAGACATTCTTGCAACTCGCCGTGTCTGTGGCAATTTAGCGACAGTGACGCGAATAATACGGAAAAGCCGGAACCGTCCCGTTCTCACCATGTTGTTTGGCTGAGCTCGAGGAACTGTGCTTGAGGTTGATGCTTATAACCTAGCGCTTTGTCTTCTCAGCATCTGCTGAACTTGGTTTAGAGGGGGTTTTATGAGGTTCACGGTAAAGACGTCGGCGGGCCTGGCGATCCTGGCATTGTCGGCGGTGCCCGCAGCGGCGCAGATGTTGCCCGCGGCGACCGGCATCGATTGGGGCGGACCCTATATCGGCGGCAGCGTCGGTGGTGGATGGGGGCAAGCGCCCGGCAAGATCAACCTCGCTCCGACGACGGCGGGCGCCGTGCCCGGCTCGGCCGCGGTGGCCGGCGGCACGCAGCATCTCTATGGCAGCACCGATGCCACCCCCACCGGCGGCATCCAGGGCGGCTACAACTGGCAGCTCCCCAACAATATCGTGCTTGGCATCGAAGGCGATTTCCGCGGCGGCGGTCTGTCAACGACGACCACCGCGAACGGCGCCGCTCCGGCCGGCATCGCGCCGGGCAGCACCTTCCAGGCATCATCCGATTGGAACGCGTCGCTGCGCGGCCGGGTCGGCTACGCCTGGAACCAGTGGCTCTTTTACGGCACCGGCGGTGTCGCGGTCGCCGACGCCAGTCTGAAGGGCAATTTCGCCGGGAGCATCGCGCCCGACGGCACCGCCGTGCCAGGCTCCTCGGCCTCCAAGAACACGACCTTGATCGGCCCGACTTATGGCGGCGGCGTCGAATACGCGTATGCACCCAATCTCTCGATCGGCGCGGAGTACCGCTACACCGATTACGGCCACGACACGATGAGCTTCGGCAACGTCCCGACCACCGGTGCGGCCGGCGCGGTCGCCACCGCCCCGGCCTCGGGTACGGTCGGGCTGCGCGACAACACCGTCCTGCTCAAGGTCAACTACCACTTCTTCGCGCCGCAGCCGGCGCCCCCGCCAATGCCGGCGGCAGCGCCCGCCCCGCCGCCGCCCGCGGCGCCGCGCGTGTTCATCGTCTTCTTCGATTGGGATAAGGACGTGATCACCCCGGAGGGCCAGCAGATCATCCAGCAAGCAGCTGACGCCTATAAGTCTGGCGCGCCGGTACAGCTGCAGGTCACCGGCTACACCGACCGCTCGGGCTCGCCGGCCTACAACCAGCGGCTCTCCGAGCGGCGCGCCAATAACGTGGCGCGGGCCTTGACGGCGCTGGGCGTGCCGCAGAACGAGATGGCGGTCTCCGGCCGCGGCGAGAACGACAACCGCGTACCGACCGCCGCGGGCGTGCGCGAGCCGCAAAACCGCCGCGTCGAGATCACCGCGCCTTAATCGGAGTTCTCGGCAAGCAAAGGGGGCGGCAGCAATGCCGCCCCCTTTTTTCTGCCTTAGTGGGGCTTGAGGTGAGACAGGGCTGTCAGTTTACAGGCTGACGCGCTTCCCACTCTCGCCGCGCCTCAATAATAGTCCCGTTTAAGTACGAGCAGCCCTCGAATTGTAGGTTGAGGCAACCCTGACGGCCACCAACAGGGATCACCCAATCCGGCGCGGTCACGCCGGTTCCCTCTAGGATTTTCGCGGTGACCGTGTACGCACAGTGCGTGCAGCCGATAAGCTTGAATTGGTCGCTCAAAGCGAACCCCCTCAATGGTGATGAGCGAACTTAAAGCGAGACGTGAACGGTTGCTTGGTCGCGTCCGCCACTAGCAACGTATCGATCTCTTTCGGCAAGTCGGCCTCTTGCACATGCTCGAACCCGTCGAACGCCGTAAAGAGGATTTCAGAAGGTACACCGACCCAATATGTGGCGATTCCAGACTGCTCTCCCTCCGTCGCTACCATAATAAATTCTTGGTATTGTTTGGCGTTCGCCAAAAGAAGCTGTTGAAGCCTGTTCTGATAGGGAGCGAATGCGGCTCCATTGAAAACTCGTTTCCCCCAAATCATCGCGCACCTTTAAAATAAAAATCGCATGCTTTTTACATGGGAGGCGCGGCACGACTTCGCAACCAGAGCAGCGCTCACGTTTCCCCCTCCGATGGCCGGGCTTGACCAAGCCATCCGCGAACAAGCAGCGATTGCTCGTAGACTCCCGGATCAAGTCCAGCGAAAGGCGGTTTTTGAATTAGGCACTCATCGTGCGTCCGCCAGGCTCTTCGACACCATCTCGAACGTGTTGGTCGACAGCCCCTTGGCATCGTGGATGCGCTGGAGTTGCGCCTTCATCAGCGCCTGCCGGGCGGGATCGAACCGCCGCCATTGTCCCAGCGCCTGCACCATGCGCGCGGCGACCTGCGGATTGTCGGGGTCGAGCGTCAGCACCTCGTCGGCGAGGAAGGCGTAGCCGGCGCCCGACGCATCGTGGAAATAGAGCTGGTTCGCGGCCGAGAAAGTCCCGACCAGCGCGCGCAGCCGGTTGGGGTTGCTGCGGGTAAAGGCCGAATGCCGGGTGAGCGCTTTGACCGCGTTGATCGTCCCGGGCAGCGACGAGCGCGCCTGGATGGCGCACCATTTGTCGACGACCAGCGGATCGTCCTGCCAGCGCTGATAGAACGCGACCAAGGCGGCGTTGCGCTCGGTGCTGTTGATGTCGGCGAGAACAGACAGCGCTGCCAGCACATCGGTCATGTTCCGTTGCGCGTCGAATTGCGCCTTGGCGAGCCGCGCACCCCCTTCGGGATTGCCGGCCGCGAGATAGGCAAGGGAAACATTGCGCAAGGCGCGCCGGCCGATCGACACGCCATCGGTCAGGTAGGGGCCAGGATTAGTCAAATTGCGATAGGTTTCGCCGAGCTCGGTCGAAAGCGCAATGGCGATCGTCCGGCGCGCGTCCTCGCGCACCGCGTGGATCGCCTCGACATCGACGATTTCCATCTCGTCGGCGAGCGTCGCTTCGCCTGGCAGGGCCAACGCCTCGGCGGCGAAAGCCGGGTCGTGCGAGGCTGCGGCGAGCGCATGCCGCATCGCGTCGATCAAATCCGCGTCGAGCGGCGGCAGGTTCGGGTCGGCGCGCCACTTGTCGACGCGATCCAGCAGCACCTCGGTCGCCGCGCGCTGCCCGGCATCCCAGCGCGCGACCGGATCGGTGTCGTGGATCGCGAGAAACTTGAAGCGGTCGAGCGGTACCCCCGAGAGCTTCACCGGCGCCGAAAACCCGCGCAATAACGACGGCACCGGCGGCGCCGGCACATCGACAAAGCGGAAGGTCTGCCGCGCCTCACCGCTGACGAGAAGCCGCGTCCCGTCCCGTGCCGCCGCCTCGCCGGCGAGCCGTGTCGGCATCTCGTCGCCATTGGGACCGATAAGCCCCATCCGAATCGGGATCGGCACCGGCTCTTTCTCGGGCTGACCCGGCGTCGGCGGCGTCTTTTGGCTGACGGTCAGCTCATAGCTCTTCGCGCCTGCGTCGTAATGATCCTCGACCGTGATTTCCGGCGTGCCGGCCTGGTGGTACCAGCGCGCGAATTCACTGAGGTCGACGCCGCTCGCGTCCTGCATCGCGCTGACAAAGTCGGGGATCGTCGCCGCCGAGTTGTCGTGGCGCTGGATGTAAAGATCCATGCCCTTGCGGAAGCCATCACGCCCCAGCAGCGTGTGCATCATCCGGATCAGCTCGGCGCCCTTGTTGTAGACCGTCGCCGTGTAGAAATTATCGATCCGCAAATAGGATTGCGGCTGCACTGGATGCGCCAACGGGCCGGCATCCTCGGGGAACTGGCCGGCACGCAGAGCACGAATATCACCGATCCGGCACACCGCCGCCGACCCCATATCGGCCGAGAACTGCTGGTCGCGAAAAACCGTCAGCCCTTCCTTGAGCGATAATTGGAACCAGTCGCGGCAGGTGACGCGGTCGCCGGTCCAGTTATGAAAATATTCGTGGCCGATGACGCTCTCGATGGCTTCGTAATCACCGTCAGTCGCGGTGTCGGGCTTCGCCAGCACATAGCGCGTGTTGAAGATGTTGAGCCCCTTGTTCTCCATCGCCCCCATGTTGAAGTCGCTGACCGCGACGATGTTGAAGACATCGAGGTCGTATTCGAGGCCGTAAGTGTCCTCGTCCCATTTCATCGACGCTTTTAGCGAGGCCATCGCATGGGCGCATTTATCCTCGTCGCCCTGCCGCACCCAGATCGCGAGCGGCACGGTCTTGCCCGAGGCGGTCGTGAACTGGTCGCGATGCGCGACAAGGTCGCCAGCGACCAGCGCGAAGAGATACGACGGCTTCGGGTGCGGGTCGTCCCACATCGCGAAATGCCTGCCGTCCGGCAGATCGCCGCGCTCGCCGGGATTGCCGTTCGACAAGAGGATCGGGTAGCGCTGCTTCTCGGCCTCGATCCGCACCCGGTACTTCGCCGACACGTCGGGCCGGTCGAGAAACCAGGTGATGCGGCGGAAACCCTCCGCCTCGCATTGCGTCGCAAAATTGCCGCCCGAGGTGTAGAGCCCGGTAAGCGCCGTATTGAGCTGCGGCTTGATGACGACCTCGATGTCGAGCGTAAAGCGCTCCGGCGCGTCGGGGATGACGAGCGCACCCTCCGGCTCGATCGTGTAGAGATCGGCGCGTAGCGGCAGCCCATCGAGCGCGATCGATTTGAGGGACAGCTCCTCGCCATCGAGACGCAGCGGCGATTTTGGCGTCCCCGGGAGCGTAACCACGGCCGGATTACGCCGCACCGCAAGACGCGAGCGCACCAGCGTCTCGTCCTCGCCGAGGGTGAAGTCGAGTTCGACCGTGTCGATCAGGAAATCGGGCGGCCGGTATTCGGCGAGCAGCGTGGGCTTGGGCGGGGCGGCATCATGCGGCAGGTCTAGCATCGCGGCACTCAGGACATTGATATAGAGCAAGCTCTATACCCAGGAACGGAGCGCGGCAATTTTTGGTTCGGGCCGCCTCCGGTTTAAGATACAGCACGCCGAAGGAGGAGCGGATGACCATCGAACAGTTTCCCGGCGAGCGCACAGTCGATGACGATCCCTATGCCGGGACCGGGCTCCCGGAGCTGGGCTTTCGCAACTACTGGTACCCGGTGATGGCCGCGTGGCGGCTCGGGCGCAAGCCGCGGGCCGTCAAGATACTCGGCGAGGACATCGTCATCTTCCGCGACAAGGGCAAGCTCTGCGCGCTCGCCGAGCGCTGCCCGCATCGCGGCGCGCGCCTGTCGCAGGGGCGCTGCCTCTACCCCGGCAGCGGCACGATCAGCTGCCCCTATCACGGCTGGACCTTCTCGGGCGAGACCGGGCTTTGCGTCGCCAAGCTGATGGAGGGGCCCGAGCCGGACACGCGGCAGATCGGCACCAAGTCCTATCCCATCCGCGAGCTGCGCGGCGCGATCTTTGTCTTTGTCGGCGATATTGAGGCGCCGCCGCTCGAGGACGAGGTGCCCGAAATCCTCACCGCCACCGATGACTGGCACGGCTTTGCGAGCTGGCGCACCTATCGCTGTAACTGGCGCATCATGAAGGACAATCTGTGCCACGACATGCACGCGCCCTTTGTCCATCGCAATTCGCCCGAGCTGATGTTTCAGCCGGTGTTCCCGTTTGCCTCGAAGCTCGCCGCCTTCCCGCTCGATGCGGATAACGGCGTCGGCTACGTCTCGAAAGACGGCCGCCCCTCGGCCGATTATCCCGGCCTCGGCCCATTCCCGCCAAAAGAGGAAACCTGGTATCGCTTCCTCAAACCCACCGGCCGCGGCAAGGAGATCAAGGTCGCGGATCAGGCCGTTATCAAATACGGGGTCAAATACCGGCAATCGTCGCTGATGCCCGGCGCCACCTTTATCGGCCGGCCGAGCGGCGACTATTTTGTGCTGCGCTGGGTGACACCGATCGATGCCGACAGCAATTTCTATTACAGCTGGAGCCTGTTCCGCCGGCACGGCGGATGGCGGACGCTGAAGCAGCGCCTGTTCTGGGTCTGCTGGCTGTCATGGGTGCATGACTGGCTGTTCTCCGATCAGGACAAGCGCATCCTCGAAAAGGTCATCCCCGGCAAGGAGACCTATTCGCGCACCGATGCCGGGGTCATCGCCTGGCGGCGTTACGCGGCCGATCATGCGCGCCGTCGTGCCGAAACAGGCGCGAAGGCCGCCGAGACCCTGCGTCCGCCGGCGGCCGAATGAGCGCACCTATCGAATTCCTGATGGTCGCCGGAGCGCCGACGCCAGTCGCGCCGTTCAGCCACGCCGTCGCCGCCGACGGCTGGGTCTTCGTGACGGGACAGATGCCGACCGACCCCGCCGACGACAACGCGCCGCTCCCCGACGGGATCGAGGCGCAGACCCGCCGGGTCGTCGAGAACCTGAAGATCGTACTCGCCGGCGCCGGCAGCGCGCTCGATAAAATCGTCTTCGCCCGCGTGTACCTGACGCATTTCGAGCGCGACTACGCGGCGATGAACACGGTCTGGCGCTCCTGTTTCGCCGAAGGAAAATTACCGGCGCGCACCTGCATCGGCGTCACCGGCCTGGCGCGCGGCGCGCTGGTCGAGATCGACCTGCTGGCGAAGCGCTGAGCGAGCGACTACGCTTCGCGCGAGCTAACCCACGGGGACGGGGGCCATGCAGCTGAAGCCGCTGTTCCGGCCGGAATCGATCGCCATCATCGGCGCGTCGGACAAGCCGACCCCCGGCCGCCGGGTCATCGCCACGCTCGAACGCCTCGGCTATGCCGGCCGCGTCCATCTGGTCAATCCGAACTACACGAGCCTCCTCAACCGCCCCTGCTATCCGAGCCCGGCCGAGCTGCCCGAGGCGCCGGACGTCGCGGTGTTCTCGTTGGGCCACGAGCGCGTACTGCCGGCCTTTATCGCGGCCGCGAAGAGCGGGATGAAGGCCGCGGTGATCTTCGATGGCGGCTTTGCCGAGACGGGCGACGAGGGCCGCGCGCTGCAATCGAAGATCGAAGACATCTGCCGCGAGCACGACATCGCGCTATGCGGGTCGAACTGCATGGGGGTGCTGAGCCCGCACCATAAAAGCTCCAGCTACCTGCAGGAGCTGCGCGACCCGGCCGGGCTCGCCGGCAATGTCGGCATCATCTCGCATAGCGGCGGCCTGTGCCTCCGCCTCCTGACCGACACGCGGCGCTATGGCTTCACCATATCGTCTCGGCCGGCAATGAGGCGGCGGTGACCGCGGCGGCCTATCTCGAATACCTGGTCGAGGACCCGGACACCGCGATCATCGGCGGCTTTATCGAGACCATCCGTGAGCCCGAGCGTTTCGCCGCGGCGCTCGACCGGGCCGCGGCGCTGGACAAGCCGGTGGTCCTGCTCAAGGTCGGGCGCACCGCGCGCTCGCGCTATGCCATCACCACCCACACCGCCAGCGACGCCGGCAACCCGGAAGCGATCTCCGACATGCTGCGCGCGCATCGCGTGATCGAGGTCGATGACCTCGTCGAGCTGACCGAGACGCTGGCCGCGCTGCAATCGCCAAGGCGGCCGAGGGGACGGCGCATCGCCATCGTCATGTCGTCGGGCGGGGTCGCCGAGCTGATCCTCGATGTCGCCGCCGCGACCGGCTTGCAAATCCCCCCGCTCTCTCCCACACAAAAGGCAGAGCTCGAAGCCGGCTGCGGCTTTATCACCGGCGACGGCAACCCGTGCGACGCCTGGGGCAGCGGCACCTTCGCGGCAAACCTGCCGCAAGCACTCAAAATGTTCGACGCCAGCCCCGGGCACGACATCATCGTCTTCGCGCGCGACAATTTCGACGACCAGCCCTTCGACTGGCCGCAGACCGCGATGACCTATCTCGACCTCTTCGCTGAGGCGGCGCGGCAGAGCGCCAAGCCGCATTACCTGTTGAGCACGCGCCCCGGCATCATGGACCGCAACTTTGTCGCCTATCTGCGCGAGCGCGGCGTCGCGGTGATCGGTGGCATTCGGGAGGGGCTGGGCGCGCTCGACCGCTTGGGACGTCATAGAAGCTAGGGAGGGCAGACATGGCAGACGACATCGTCCTCTACGAGGTCGACGACAAGGTCGGCATCATCACCCTCAACCGCCCCGACAAGCTCAACGCGATCAGCCATGAGCTGCAGCATGCGTTGACCGAGGCCTTTGCCAAGGCCGACGTCGACCCAGCCACCAGCGTCGTGCTGCTACGCGCCGAAGGCCGCAGTTTTTGCGCCGGCTACGACATCGGCGCCAAGCCCGAGCCGGGCGTTCCCGACTGGCGCGGCAACCCCACCACCGCGCACGCGCATCTCGCGCCGCAGCTCGAATTCGAGATGGCGCCATGGCTGATGCGAAAACCGGTGATCGCCTCGGTCCAGGGCCATGTGCTGGGCGGCGGCTGCGAGCTCGTGATGCTGTGCGACATGACCATCGCCGCCGACAACGCGACCTTCGGCGAGCCCGAGGTCCGCTTCTCAGCCGTAGGCCCGGCGATCGTGATGCCGATGATCATCGGCTACAAGAAGGCCCGCGAGCTCCTCTATTTCGGCGACCAGATCGACGCGCAGGAGGCGCAGCGCCTCGGCATGGTCAACCGGGTCGTGCCGGTTGGCCAGCTGCGCGAAGCGAGCCTCAAATTCGCCAAGCGGCTGTCGCTGATCTCGCCCGAGGCGCTCTATGCCACAAAACGCGCGGTCAACCGCGTCGCCGATGCCGCCGGCTTCCGTACCGCGCTTTACGCCGGGCTCGATGTCTGCGGCCCGCTCTATGCGACGACCACCGAACTGGGCGCGCGCTTCCGCGAGATCGCGCAGACCGAAGGCGTCCCGGCCGCGGTGCGCTGGCGCTCGGCGCAGTTCAAGGAATAGGCCCACTTCACGGACGCCCAATTCACAGATGATTGAGCGGCCGCGCCGCCCGCTGGCGGCTAGAAATGTGCCGTCAGCGACAGGGGAAATGCGGCATGAAATTCTACACCTACTACCGCTCGCAGGCGGCGTTCCGCGTGCGCATCGCGATGAACCTCAAGGGCATTGCGCATGACGACACCTTTCTGCATCTCGAAAAGGGCGACCAGTTCGACCCCGGCTACAAGGCCGTTAACCCGCAAATGGTCGTGCCGACCCTGGTCGACGGCGATGTCCGCCTGTTTCAGTCGCTGGCGATCCTCGAATATCTCGACGAGACGCATCCCACCCCACCGCTCCTGCCGAAGGACGCCGCGTCACGCGCCTGGTGCCGCGGCTTCGCGCTCATCAACATCGCCGACTCGCACCCGCTGATCGTGCCGCGCATCCGCCACTACCTGCTCGACGAGATGCACTGGAGCCAGGATCAGCTCGGCGCCTGGATCCATCGCTGGTACGGCGCCGGACTGGCGGCGATGGAGACGCTCCTCGCCGACCACAAGGAGGCCGGCACATTGTGCCACGGCGACCAGCCGACCCTCGCCGATATCGGCCTGGTGACCCAGGTCTACCCGGCCAAGACTTTTGGCGCCGACCTGACGCCGTACCAGCGGGTCATGCGGGTCTACGATACGGTGATGGCGATCCCCGCCTTCGCCGACGCCGCGCCCGCGCGCCAGCCCGACGCCGAGTGAGCCCTTAAAATCCCGTCGCACCCGAAGCGGCGCATCGGTTAAGATATCGGCATGTCCGCGCGCGCGGATGACGCCTTCGCAAAGGAGATGTCGGATGAGCCTTCAGGGAATGAATCATTTCACCGTGCTGAGCGACGATCTCGAAACGACCCGCAAGTTCTATTGCGACCTGCTCGGCTTCGAGGAAGGGCCGCGGCCGAATTTCCGCTTCCCGGGCTATTGGCTCTATGTCGGCGATCAGCCGATCTTG
>Ga0210398_10000685_pt1 | contig 37809 bp, 23 predicted proteins | sample IncBWC4OmetaG_FD_161047 | JGI IMG/M metagenome (GOLD analysis project Ga0210398, IMG submission 161047) | Forest soil microbial communities from Barre Woods Harvard Forest LTER site, Petersham, Massachusetts, United States - Inc-BW-C-4-O | ecosystem: Environmental > Terrestrial > Soil >... | reverse complement strand
TGAGACGGACAAAACATTTCCGTCAGGATCTTTGAACCATGCCACTTTATCGCCGTTTGGCGCGGTCCATACGCCAAGTTCGTCCTGCTTGAAAAAACCGAATCTCTCGAACTGAACTCCCTTGCTCCGCAGGCCAGCGACCATTTTATCGATATCCGCAACCTGCCATCCGAGGATGGTGAACTGTGCCGGCTTGAAATCAGGAGGCGCAGTCCCTATTCGGACCCTAATTCCGTTCGCATCCATCACCGTGGCAAATCCATCGTCTTTCACAAAGCGTAATCCCAGCACGCCCTCGTAAAAAGCCCTTGATTTCTCACGATCTTTGGCGGGAACAAAGGCAACAATATTGATCGAACCGAGCATGGGATACCCCTTACGGGCAAGCTAAGAGCGCAACTCCAATTGGTATGATTCGACGTCGAAGACTTATCGTCCTATTCCTCCGGCGGCAATTCGAAATCCACCAGGTTGCCGCGGAAACCCTTGGTTTTCCAGGCGCCCACAGCAATTCCCACCACCATCCAGATCGCTCCGAAAACCAGCGCCTTGGGGCTTAAGCTGATCCAAAGAAAGAAACAGATTACGAAACCGAGGACGGGCGGAGCCAGATTGCCGAGCTTCTTCTCCGGCTCGTGCAGATAGTAACGAACGAACGCCGCGGCGTTCACTCCCATGAAAGCGATCAGAGCCCCGAAGTTGAGCAGGTTAGCGCCAAGATCGTAGCCCGTCGTAGCTCCAGCCAAGGCGGGTAGCAGAAAAGCTCCAGCCAGTGCGAGGACGCCGACAAACAGAACATTATTGCGGGGAACTCGCCGCTTGGCATCGACGGCGCCAAAGAAAGATTTTGGTAAAGCATTGCTGCGGCCCATTCCGTAGAGCAGCCGCGCCGCGCCCAGTTGCGCGCCCATGCCGGAGCCGAAGTTGGCTACGACTAAAGTGAAGCCCACAATCGCGAACAACGGCGCCCATGCCCGGCCGGCAACGAAGGTAAAAGCCGTGTCCATGTTCGGGAATGGCTCAGAAGCCGGCCAGATGAGCTGCGCGGCATAGACCTGAAAGGCTGACAAGATGCCGATCACGACGCACACGAGCACCGTCGCCAGCAGAATGTTTCGCCGCGGATTCTCCGCTTCCTCCGAAAGTGTTGAGATGCCGTCGAAACCAATGTAAGTGAGCACCGCAACCGAAGTCCCACCCAGCACAGCTTTTGTATTCCAACTTGCGGGATCGTAAAAGGGCCGCGTAAAGAACGCCGCGCCGTCATGAGGATGCCCAAAAATGTAGCGTGCCGCGGCTACAAAGAAGATCGCGATCACCACTCCCATACCGGCGGCGAGTGCCGTGTTTACTCGTGCAGAGGTTTTTACGCCCTGAACATTCAGGACCGTAAATACCAGCGCGAAGAAAACTGCCCAGGCGGCATAGGAAACACCGGGAGCGAACACGTGCGCCTGCTGGCTGATCCAAATAATGCAGATCATCGGATTAAGTAGGTAATCCATGACCATGCTCCACCCGGTGACATAACCAAGCGCCGGGTTGATCTCCTGCCCGACGTAGGTAAAAGCCGAACCCGCACTGGGATAAGCCCTGGCCATGCGTCCATAGCTGATCGCAGTAAAAAGCATGGCAACCATGGCGATCAGAATCGTTGTTACCACATGTCCGCGCCCGCGATTGCTGAGCACGCCGAAAACCGACATCGGGGCAACCGGCTGGATGACGATGACCCCGTAAAGAATGAGATCCCAAAGGGTGAGTGTGCGGCGAAGCCGGGGTGCGGAAGCGACGGCGGGCGTGGTTTCCATGAGTCCGCTTATTGAATTATGCGGAGGCCGAGAATGTCAATATTAAAACGATTCTGTACGAACGTTTACTTGTTGGCATAGTCGAAAGAATAACCACGCTGTTCGTTCCCCGACATGTGCCGCGTGTTGTATTCCAGCAGATAGTTCACGTGCGCGTCGTCGAGCGGGAACACTTGCGGCGGGGCATAAGGATAATCTTTCATGCTGAGGAATGGCAACGGAGCCACGAAATTTCCATCCGCGGCATAGAAATCCATGTCTTTTTCGTATCCGTAAGCGGCGAAGAAATAATCTCGCACCCAGGCTTCAGGCAGCTTTGGCAAGTTCGCGGGATCGAAGTCGAGTTGCACTTCATCACCCGATCCGAACACGGTAAGTTTATCGTCGAGCGCGGTCAACAATGGCAGCACATTCCCGTAGCGCGTATAAGCCCCCGCTGGCCGCGTGTAAGGCCCGGTTGCGCTCGCCTTTTCGTAAACGTAATTCACATTGCCCGGCGGCATTCCCTCAATCTTGTAAGGATAGCCGTGAAAATCGAGGTCGGCGTGGATAAGGGGGACAGGCTCAACCCGGTAAAACGCACTTAATGTAGTCGACGCACCCAGGTCATCCCGAACGCCCGCGCTTTCTCCGCCGGGCGGAGGGATCTCGCGACCGCCGTCCTGTTTCGTCCGGTCTATCAAAATGCTGTCCCAATAAATCTGCAGGTTTGTCGTAATCCGAATTTTCTGCGTCCCGGCCGGCAGCTTGCCTGATAAATCTGCTGTCATGGTGCGCGGCCCACCGGCTGGAAATCCCATGTCATCGATCACACGCGTCCACTTTCCATCCTTGCCGAGCGCCTCCACATACGGCGCAATCGCCTGCACTCCCGCCTGCGAAGCCGCATACATGCTGTTTGCCGAAAAGTATTCAACCTCGCCATGCATTAAGAGCCACAACGGACCGCCGCGATAAGCCTCACCCAAATCAAGCGTAAGGCTATGTGGCTGAGCAAATCCAAGAAATTGTGTCAATGCAAAATCGCCGAAATAGCGATGTGCGGCGAGGTCCGGTAAAACGTCGTGACCATGCTCATCCCAGGCACCCGCCGGAAGTTTCGTGTCTCTCTTGTTGCTCGCCACAACCTTGAATTCCGGATACGGTGGATTCGACGCGAAATATTCATTCGGATAAACATCCAAATCTTTCGGATGATCAACCGCCAGCAGCCGCACCTGATCTAAATAAACCGCCTCTTCCAGCGGTTCCATAAAGCGAAAACTGAGGGTTGATTGAAGGCCCTCGAAATTGGGGTGCCCCACTTCTCCCTGATTTTGGGAGAAGTGGGAATTCTGTCTCTCCCGAATCATGTGTCGATCGATCTTGATCCACTCCACCGGACGCGGAACATCCCGTTGCCCCGGCCCAACCCAGTGCCCAACCACGCCGGCTCCCAGCATGTCAGCGACAAACTGGTAGCGATCGCCGTTCCACACAAATAATGTCGGGCAGGAACTTCCCCGCCGGTCGATCTCCGTAATGTCTTGCTGCCGGTCTCCCGCAACATTGATCTCATCTTGCAGCACACCGGTCGGCCACAACAGACGGACGACATCAGCCTCTTTCGCATCGCCAAGGCCAACGGTCAAGTAAGGCGAATTCTGCCCGAGATAGCCATTCGATCCGTAGATTTCAAACTTCTGCCGATTGCCGCCGGCAAACACTTCAACTTTCGTTCCGATTGCCGATTTGTTGTCAGCCAGTCCCTTCAGCGCTAGCCTCAGCCAGTGATTCTGATTTCCGCCCTGATGGTCCAGAACAACATTCCGGAGGAGCACTGCCGGCCCGTGATTCTGCGTGATCAGCAGATCAGTCGCTCCATCGTTGTCGTAATCGCCAGTAATGATCGCGCGCGGTTCTTTCAGTTGAATCTTGTCGAGGCCAACATCCGCGGTGACGTCTTTGAAGCCGTCGGGGCCAAGATTGCGAAAGAGACGGATTTCGAAGGGGCCGAAGTCTCCCTCTCCCGTTTGGCCTACCGCGATCAGGTCAACCCAGCCATCGTTGTCATAGTCGAGTGCGGCCACGCCGAAGGCACGGGTCCAATTTGTCACCGGCAGTGGTACCCGATCGAAACCCTTACCCTGTTTGTTGTGCCAGAGCGTGAGGCCCGGCGGACCGTCCTGTGTCAACGCAATGTCCATCCAGCCGTCATGATCGAAATCGAGAACAGCCAAGCCGAGAGCCATAGGATTGACCATTGGTGAGCCCTGTGGATTCGGCGATGCCAGGAATACGTGGGGTTTGAATTGTCCCTCCCGTGGATTCTCGAATAGAGTTCGCTCCACGCCAGTCACTGCTATGTCGATGGCGCGGTCGTTGTTGTAGTCGGTGCCAATCGCTGCAGGGGCGGCTCCCGTGCCTGCGAGTCCCGTCTCCGCTGTTTGGTCGGTGAATGTTCCGTTTCCGTTGTTACGCCACATCTGGTGGGGAGAAACGCTCACATCGCCGGCTCTCGTCTTGCTCACCTGAGTGACGTATAAGTCGAGATCGCCGTCGTGGTCGTAGTCGACGAAGGTCACGCCGGCGGCGTTCCCTTCGTTATTGACTCCGGTCGAGATGGTCGAATTCTTGAAAGTCCCATTTTTTTCGTTGTGGAACAAGATGACGCGACCGTCGACAATAACGGCTGGATCGGCGAATCCATCGTTGTCGTAGTCCGCGGCCGTGCAGCTGGTGGCACGAGAAGTGTGATCAAATCCCGAGTGGGCGGTCACGTCCTCAAATTTTCCGCCGCCGAGATTGTGGTACAACGACAATCCTCGCCCGCCATTTTCAGGCAGCAAAAGATCTATCTTCCCGTCATTGTCGTAGTCCAGAAAGCAGGCTCCCGGACCCCAGTAATATATGGCGCCGCGAGAAGCTGCAGTTAGTCCCTCGCCCTCGCCCTCGCCCTCGCCCTCGCCTTCGCCCGGTAATCCCGCCTCTTTTGTCACATCCACGAATTGCACGTTGATCTGCGGAGGAGGTTTCAGCGTAGATTGCGGCGACTCCACGGCGCGCGAGTATCGTCCCTGCTCGCCGTAGGCGAGGCTCATCGGTGAACCGAGCTTGTTTTGCGTGATGTATTGAAATCTCTTTAGGTTTTCGCGGGCATCATTGACATCGCCCGATTGCTGATAGGCCCGCGACAAGCCGAATTCTGCCGATGCGTGCAGCGGATTGATTTTCAGCGCATGCTGAAAAGCATCGATCGCCCGCGGAAACTGTCTCGCCTGCACGTACGATGCACCGAGAAAATACCAGGTGTCGGCGTCACCAGGATCGAGTTCGGCGACGCGCTTGAAATCATCGATAGCCGCCTGCGCATCCCCCGTATTCTTCGCAAGCAACCCGAGGTTGTACCAGGCCTGCGGGCTCTTCGGATCCTGTTGCACCGCCTCTTCAAGCGCGACCCTGGCTTCGTCGATCTTTTGCAAGTTGAGATATGCGATTCCTTCATTCAGCCGCCTAATCGTCAATTTCGGGTCCAGTGCCGCCGCTTCCTGAAAGCACTTGAGCGCCTTCTCGAAAAGTTGCTGGTTCATGTAGGCAGCGCCGAGATTGTTGAGACGCGCGGCCTCTGGCGGATTTGGTTTTGGCTGAACTTCAGGAGCGCTTGCAAATAGTCCGAACGCGGCGAGAAAGACGCCGCCGAAAGCAACTGAAATCCGGGGATTCATCTGATCAAAGATTTAAGCACAGAGATTGCGGAGAACGCAGAGGATTTCCGGTGCGGGGTTGCGCAGTTCGGTGCCAATCTTCAGTTTCCGCGCAGCAAGGAAGGCTTGTAAGCGCGCGCATCGACTGCGCCTTTACCTTCCTCAACCGTGATGGTCTGCCCGCTTCGCACATTTAGAAGCGTATCCACTTGTCCGCTGGGCCATTGAATCTCGATGCTGTCAGCTTTCATTTGCGCGCCGAGACCGAAGGTCAGAACCAGTTCGCTCTGCGAAAGATAGCTCGATCCCGATCGCAACATCTTCGACTGTTTGTCACTTCCGGAAGTTACGCGAACGACCGCACCAATCCCGTCGCGGTTCGATTTTGTGCCGGCGAGTTTCAATCGCAGGCTGTGATTTGTCCCGTTTTCATTGTGAAAAAGCACCGCCGGTCCGGCGTTCGTCGTGATCAGCAGGTCAAGAAAACCGTCGTTATCGATATCGGCATAAGCCGCGCCCCGCGCCACTCTCGGGGCGGCAAATGCCTTACCCATCTGCTCGGTGACTTCCTGAAACTTGCCCCCGCCCAGGTTGCGGAACAAATGCGGTGGTTCCGCATAGCTCACGCGCTTCTGCACTTTTTCGATGAAGTCTTCAATATGCCCGTCAGCTACAAAGATATCGGCCCAGCCATCGTTGTCGTAGTCGAAAAAGAAACACCCGAATCCGAGCGTCACCAGCGTGGCGCGTCCAACCTCCGATTGCGGAGCCTCATCCACAAATAACCCGTTGCCTTCGTTGTGATACAGCGAGACCATCTGATTGGCAAAGTTGGTGATGATTACACTGGGATGTCCGCTGCGATCATAATCGGCCGCATCCACTCCCATACCGGCGCGCGCCACGCCGTCTTCACTAAAGGCAATTCCAGAAGGAACGCCGCGCTCTTCGAACGTCCCATCCTTTTTGTTCAGGTAGAGCTTGTTGGGCTGAGTATCGTTGGCAATCAGAATGTCGGGCCAGCCATCGCCGTTGTAATCGAGAATCGCAATGCCCAAGCTCTTCGAGGTTGGATCGCCGATGCCAGCTTTCTGTGTCGTGTCTTCAAACTTGCCATTGCCCAGATTGTGCCAAAGCCGCACCGACGTTCCCTTGTACGACTCCGGAGTGCAATATGACTTATGCGCGCCATCGAGGGTGCAATACAGATCGGTCTGCTCGGTCCATCGCACGTAATTTGCAACGACCAGATCGAGCTTGCCATCGCGGTCGTAGTCAACCCACGCCGCGCTGGTCGAAAACTCGTTCGGCCCCCAGAGGCCGGCGGCCTTCGTCACTTCCGTAAAAGTGCCGTTGCCGTTGTTGTGAAAGAGATGGCTTTGCCCGAGCGCGGTGATGAAAATATCGTCGAAACCGTCGTTGTCGTAATCGCCGACTGCGGCTCCGAAGCCGAACATGGGTACAGCCAGCCCCGCCTGTTTGGTCACATCCGTGAAAGTTCCATTGCCATTATTGTGGTAGAGCTTGGGTGTCGTCGCTCCACCGTGCGAATGCCCCGGAAAATCGTCGCCATTCACCAGAAGAATGTCGGGATATCCATCATTGTCATAGTCAATGAAAGCGCAGCCCGGGCCCATGGTTTCGGGAAGCCATTTCTTGCCGAATGCTCCGTTGTTGTGGGTGAAGCGAATTCCAGCCTTTGCGGTGATGTCGCGGAATTGAATTTGCTGCGCGAAGCTGTTTGTTCTCGCAAGAAAAACCATGAACCACAGAGTCACGGAGACACAGAAAAATCTCGGAACGATATCGTATCGATTTCGCAGTTTTCCTCTGAAACTCTTCGGCTCTATGGCCATCGGATTTCCCCGCATTATTTTGACGCTCCGGGAAGCGCGACAGATTTTATTGCACGATTAGATTTGATGGCACGCAGCGGCACAGAAAGATGCTCATGGATCGCCTGCCTTTCGTTATTATCCTCGGGATGCGACAGTCGATAGGGCCCCGTAACGGCCTGCGACGACTCATCGGCCTTGAATCGCAAATATCGCGCCTCGTGCTCTTTGGCAAGTTTCTCGTCGCCCAGTCCGTTGTAGCAAAGCATCAGGTTGTAATGCGCCTGCAAGTCTTCAGGGTCGATGGCCAGCACCGCCTGTAGCGTCTTCACGGCGTCTGCATACTTCCGCTGCAAAAATAAAACTCTGCCCAGGTCATTGAGAGCAACTCGATCGCCCGGATACTGCGCAAGCACAATCCGCAATCGCGCGGCGGCGCCTTCGTAATTGCCATCCGCCCGAAGCACCCGCGCATAAAAATAATTCGCTCGTGCCAGCGTTGGCGACAGTGCTAGGGCCTTTTCAAGAACTTTGCGCGCACGCTCCATATCGCCTTCCTGCACAGCGCAGCGGCCAATGTTGACCCATCCGTCGGGATTGTTCTGGTCGGCTTCCGTCACTTTCTGAAAAGCCGCGGCAGCAGCCTTGAGATCGCCCTGTAAGAATAATCCAATTCCGTAATCGTTCCAGCGCTGCCACTCTTCTTTCAGGGCAATCGTCATCGGGGGCGAGGCCGCCGTATCGTGTGCAACCACTGGAAGGCTCACTTCGTTCTCGGCTACTGTGACGATCGGCAGGTTGGGAATTTTTTCCTGCTTCGCGGAGACTCCGCCAAGGGACGCCGTAAATATTGTCGGCCTGTCGTCGTAGTCTGAAGCCACGGCATTTCGCTTAGTCGGATCCGGTACGCCGGCGAAAGCCTCCTGCGTGCCATACCAGCTAAACTTCCGATAGCAAAGACGCGCGTGCAGCGTAATTTTGCCGCCTGTATTTTCCGGAATCTTCACCCGATAGTGCACGGTATCCGCCGCGCCTGGAGGGATCAGCCGGACGTACACCACGGCGCGAGTAGCCCACGCATTCCGCTTATTGATCGGATTTCCGTGCGCATCAATCTGCAAGGAGCGGTAAAAGTGGGCGCCTTTCTCGACTGGCCCTTTCCCTTCATCTTCGACCATTCCGCTCCAGAAGATCGTTTGCCCTTTGTCGTCGGTTCCTTTCAATTCGAGCCAGGTGTCGTAGGCATCGACGGTGCCACCGGGGAAAAAGTGTCCAACTTTTTTTGTGCGAACCACGACATCCACGCGCACCGTGTCGCCACGACGCAGCGCGGGTTGTACTCGATTCAACGGAGCCGTGATCGGCGCAGTTTCCCCGGCGCTCTCCGGATTAATTTTCGTCTCCGCTTCTTCGCCGACAGCGAATGTCGTATTCAGCTCCGATAGTTTGCCCGCATCCGATTTCGGCTGCTCTCGCGCAGGAGATACCGCAAAAATGTCGACCGTCAACGCTCCGCTCTTCAAGAATCCTTCGGTCAACTTCAGTTGCGCATCGTCTTCATTAGCTGTTGGCACGGCAGTATTCGCACCGGGGAAACGATGGGAATGCACGAATCCGTTCACATTGCCCGCGTCTTTCGACGCTTCGGCGGGCATGTGGCAATCGGCGCACTGCTGCGGCTTCGGAGGATAGTAAAACGATCTCGCTCCTTGCCCGGAAACCCCGCTCGCCTGCCAATTGTCATATTCGTTGAAACCGCGGAACCAGCGATAGCTGTTCACGGGGACGTCGAGATGCACTTTGTGGCAGGTCGAACAGAACTCAGCCGTCTGCGTGCGCATGAAAGGCTTAAGAAAAACGCGCCGGTGAGGCTCGGGGTTCAGCCGGATCACGAAATCGTGCAGCGCTCGCGCCACCGGGTTTTGATTGGCGGCCAGTTCATGTAGCTTAGGATATTCCAGATAAAAATCCGCCTGCCCCATCGTGCTCTTCACCGCGGCGATCGAGTGGCACATCATGCAGCCCAGTCCCGCTTGCGATTCCGGACGATGCACGATCTGCTTGATCGGCGTATCCATCAAGCCTGCGTACAGAACCGCCGGGTCGTGGCATCCGCCGCACCACTTCGAAGGCTTGGTGCCGATCGTATCCTGCATGTACTCGATGGACTTGCGATACCACTGATTGTTGAACGAGGAAAAGTGGTGCGCCGAGCCATACCACTGGTTGTAAATATCTTCATGACAGCGCTTGCACGAATCTGATTCCATGAAGAATTTACTCGGAATTTTCTGCTTCCCATAAACCTGCGCCGAACTGGGGAAGAAAGGTCCGTCGGGTCCATCGCCTTCGCCGTTCATGTTCTCGGGAGGCATCGCTGGATTTTGAATGCGCTCGCGCGTCTGCCAACTTTCCCGCGCATAGTGCGCGCCGTATCCGATTGCGGCAATTGCGAGCAGGCAGATCGTCAGGCGAAGCGCGGCAGCAGCGCTGTTCGAGCTTTGGGATCGGCCTCGCTCAAACTTTTCAGCCAGCAGAAAACCAACACCCCCCAATGAGATCCCAATGTGGAGGTAAAGCCATTTCCACTCCAGTCGCGCGGTGCCGGTCCTGAGCAAAATGATCCCGAGTACAGCGCCAGCAGCAATCAGCAACCAACCAGCCCGCTGCAAGAGCGTGCTGTCTCGAAAAAAGCGCGCAAGTACCGGTATCAGCAGAATCGTCGCAACGACTCCAGCGAAGGCATGCAGCAGCACTACGCCCGCGTAGAAAATTGTCGGTTGCGGAAATGCGTAGAGGTAGCCCGCGGAAACAGCGAGAAAGACAATCAGCCAGAACAACGTCCGCTGAACCAAGCCTCCGGCGGGTGAGTGCTGTCGCATCAGAGATGGAAAATGATTGCCTTTCCGATTTCGCCCCACAGTGGAGGCAATCGCGTGCGTCCAAGTTACTTACATGCCGCTCCATCGGGGAATAACATAAAACAACTATCGCCTGACGAAAGCCCGTCAACCGATTGGCGGTTTTTCCCACGATCCGCGCTCTCGCTCCAACTGGGCTGCGACAGAAAGCACCAACTCCTCTTGCCACGGGAGTCCGACAACCTGCACGCCAATCGGCAGGCCCTCGGCCGATCGGCCGATCGGAACAGCCACCCCGGGATTGCCCAGCAAGTTGAAGAATTCCGTATAGCTCCACGCATCCAGGTACTCGACCTTTTTGCACTCGATCTCCCAGGTACGCTCACCATGCCGGAAGGCCGGAATCGCCGCCACCGGACACAAGAGAATGGGATACCGCTGCATCTGAGCGCAGAATCGTGCCCGCAACAGATCGCGCCTCACCCAGGCATCCAGCAAGGCCTCAGAATCCAGCGCAGGTTCGGCATCAGACCACCGGAGAAATTCTTTCAGGAGCGGACTCATCTCAGACTCGCGGCCTTTGAACATCGGCCGCAACAGCATTCCTCCGGCGACTACGAAATATTTGCGCCAGAGTTCCCGTGCTTCTTCAAGTCCTTCCGGCCGGAAGCATTCGACGTTGAATCCCGCATCTCGCAATGCTTGCGCAGCGGTGCGCACGGCCTCGCGAGTTTCTGGAGTAACGGGCGTGCGGCCATCGTCTTCGAAATATCCGAGGTTCAGCTTCTTGATTTCATGCTCCGGCGGCCAGCGTACCGGAACTGGCGCTGCCCAAGTGTCGCCCACGTCGGGCCCTTGCATCACATCGAACAGAACCTTCAAATCTGCAACCGTCCGCGCCATCGGCCCCACGACACCGATCAAAGCGAACGGTCCGGCGGAAACAGGAAAATGTCCAGTACTCGGAATTCTTCCCGGAGTCGGCTTCAGCCCGCAGATTCCGCAGAAGTGGGCGGGCACCCGAATCGAGCCTCCGCCATCGCTGCCAACTCCGCCGGCCGACATGCCTGCTGCAATCGCCGCGGCTTCTCCGCCGCTCGAGCCTCCGGGCGTGCACTCGAGGTCCCACGGGTTGTTCGAGCGGCCGTTAAGAAGATTATCTGTTTCCCACGCCATCAATAGCTCGGGAGCATTCGTCGTGCCCAGAACAATCGCACCGGCGCTCTTGAGTCGCCTCACCAGCGGGGCATCTTCCTCCGCGATAGATCCCGCTCTTAGCCGCGTCCCAGCCTCACAACGCATCCCCTTCACACTGATCGAACTCTTTATGCTGACCGGGACGCCGTGCAGCGAGCCGAGCATTTGCTTGCGCATCGAAGCATTCTCGGCTTCGCGAGCGGCCTTTCGTGAAGCATCTGAATCGAGCTGCACGAAGGCGTTGAGTCGTGGATTCAATCTTTCGATCTGCTCCAGATGCGAATTCACGATTTCGACGGGAGAGATCTTCTTCGCGCGGATCTGCTCCGCCATAGCCGCCGCCGAGAGAAAGTTAATCTCGCTCATGCAACCTCACCCGCATGGCGCGATCCAGCATCCGCTTCTCTTCCACTGTGAGAGCGCGATGTTCTCCTTTTGCGAGATCGCCCAGCGTCAGAGGTCCAATGCCGACACGAACCAGGCGCAATACCTCTACCCCCAAGGCCTCCATCATGCGCCGAATCTGACGGTTCTTGCCCTCATCCAGCACAATCTCAAGCCAGCAATTCTTCTCGCCCGCTCGCAGCAGGTTTACATGCTTTGCTCGTAGCGCCACCCCATCGTTTGCCTTCACACCTCGAAGCAAAGCCTGCACAAACTCTTTGTCGGGCAGGGTCCCGATCTTTACATGGTAGGTCTTATCAAGATGCGTCTCCGGAGCCGCTACGTGAGCGCCCCACTCAGAGTCGTTCGTAAGCAGCAGCAAGCCTTCACTAGCCTTATCCAGCCGGCCCACCGGAGCAACCCAGGATTCACCCGGTTCAGGCAACTTCGCCTCCGCGTCAGAACGCTCGCCCAAAATCGTATAAACCGTTTCCCGGCCTTTTTCATCCGACGCCGTCGTCACCACACCGCGAGGCTTGTTCAGCATGAAGTAGATTTTTTCGCTCGCCCTGACTTCCTTGCCATCGACCGCAATCTGACTTCGGCCGTGAACAGGATTCTCGGGATTGCGGCTGATCTTCCCGTCGATGCTGACGCGGCCAGCTAGAATCAAAGCTGCCGCATGCGATCGTGAGCAGTAGCCGAGCTTTGACAAGGCTCGGGCCAGGCCAATCTTGCGATTTGTTTTCTGGCGCACCGGATCATGCTACCCGATTCTTTCTTCTGAATCCGCAAGGTCCCACCTCACAAATCGATCCGATGCACAACGGGCAATGCAGAATCGAGCGAACGCTTGCTACGATGTTTACCGCAACCGATTTAGAGATAAGGAGACAACAATGGCCCATCAACATCCCCCACGTTTCTTGAAGATCGTAGACGATGCAAAGACGCGCGTGCGCGAAACCAACGTCGAAGAGGTAAAGCAGAAGATCGATCGCGGCGACAAATTCGCTCTGATCGATGTACGCGAGGAAAGCGAATTCGCGAAAGATCACCTACCGGGTGCCATCCATCTCGGCAAAGGTATCATCGAGCGCGATATCGAAGCGCGCGTCCCCGACCTTAATGCCGAGATAGTGTTGTATTGCGGCGGTGGATTCCGGTCCGCGTTGGCGGCCGACAATCTGCAGAAGATGGGGTACACCAATGTCATCTCGATGGACGGCGGCATCCGCGATTGGCGGGATAAAGGCTATCCACTGACAAATCGCCAATGACAAGAATCCAAGCGCGGCTTACTGGCCCAGGGTGTGTATTAAGCATGTACTTACGGTTGTTTCCTACGTGTACTTGTGCGCCCTCCGTGGCGAATTAGGACCATGCACCTTGTATTCTTGACATCCCCCAGGTCGCATTAGAAACTTCCAATACACAAATTCGTTTCCCACCAAACGTCGCATAGCCACTTAGCCCCCATAAGGAGAATCAAGGGTATGAGACACCTGTCAAATACATCGACGAGACTATTCGTATTTGCCTTCGCCTTCGTTCTGGCGTTCGCGCTCTCGGCAAGCTCGCCCGCTCACGCCCAGACCTTCACCATCCTTCACAACTTCGCCAGCAGCGACGGCAGCGCCCCACTCGCGGGCCTCGTCATGGATGCCAAACAAAATCTCTACGGCACCGCCAGCAGTGGCGGAGAATACAACGGCGGCGTGATCTTCAAAGCCTCCCGAAGCGGCGCGGAAATGGTTATGCACAGTTTCGGCAGCGGAACAGACGGGTCGAGTCCAGAAGGTAGCCTGATCATCGACTCGGCTGGCAATCTGTATGGCACTACTTTCGCCGGCGGCGCGGCCGGCGCTGGAACCGTATTCAAGATCTCCTCGAACGGAAAAGAGAGCATCCTTTACAGCTTTGCGGGCGGCGACGATGGCGCCAATCCCGTCGCCGGCCTCACTATCAACGCGTCCGGCAATCTCTACGGCACTACCTCCAGCGGGGGAGCTTATAACTCCGGCACAGTATTTGAAGTCAGCTCCACCGGCCAGCACACCACACTCTACAGCTTCGGCAGCATAGCGAACGATGGAACCGATCCCGTAGCCGGCGTCACGCTCGACCCCAAAGGCAATCTCTATGGCACGGCTTCCGCGGGCGGCTCTTACGGCTATGGAACCGTTTTCGAGTTAAAGTATTCGGCCTCCGGTTTCACGGAAAACATTCTGCACACTTTCGAGATGCAGAACGACGGTGGAACGCCCTACGCTGGATTGATCTTCGATCGCTCCGGCAATCTCTACGGTGCCGCCACGCAAGGCGGCGACGGCTCGGGCGGAGGCGGCACAGTTTTTGAATTGACCAGGTCGGCCGGCAACTGGACATTCAATGTGCTCTATGGCCTGGCAGGATGGGGCATCTCCGGAACATTCCGCAATCTACTGTTCGATGCCTCCACCGGCGTGATCTACGCCACCACGCATTGCGACGGCGCGTATAGCTCGGGAACCGTTTATTCGCTCACGCCTTCGGCCGGATCGTGGTCTTACACCGAGCTCTACACGTTCACAGGTGGAACCAACGGTTACTACGTCTTCAGCAATCTGGTCATAGATAAAAGCGGCAGCCTCTACGGCACAACCAACACGGGTGGCGCCAACGGCTACGGCGAAATCTTTAAGGTGGCGCCGTAGCGGTAAAGGTACGGCGGACGGCCCCAACCGCCGGCAAATAGTCCGCAGTAATGGGCATGTGGTTCGTCCGTTTGGCGACCTGCGAAAATTGGTGAGTCTTCTCGCCCCGCGCCTTCACTGGCGGGGCGAGAGATTTTCACCCGGCAAGACTCCTCGTTGAGCAGACGGAGCCGATGCCGCTAAGTGAAGCGATTTCCTCGCCCGTCGGCTCGCGACCGGGCCCTTCTGTGGTAAGCTCCGGCCTTCTTACCGCTCTATGAACCGTCGCATCTTCTTCTGGTCGCTCACCTCAGCCCTCGCAGGCTTTCTCTTCGGCTTCGACACAGTTGTCATCTCCGGAGCGGAAAAAACTATACAAAACCTGTGGGGATTGAGCCCCGGCGTTCACGGCATTGCAATGGCCTCGGCGCTCTACGGCACCGTGGTTGGCTCGCTTCTCGGCGGCTGGCCCGCCGACCGCTTCGGGCGCAAAGCCACGCTGCTCTGGATCGGAATTCTTTACGTCGTGGGCGCGGTCGGTTCCGCCCTGGCCACCAACGTCGGCATGTTCATTGCAGCTCGCGTGATTGGAGGGCTCGGCATCGGCATCTCGACCGTCGTCGCGCCCATGTACATCTCCGAGATCGCGCCGCCGCGGCATCGTGGACGGCTGGCAGGAATGTTCCAATTCAATATCGTTTTCGGCATCCTGATGGCTTTCGTCTCGAACGCTCTGCTCGCTGGCGTCGGCGAAAACGCCTGGCGCTGGATGCTCGGGGTAGCCGCGTTCCCTTCGCTACTCTACGCACTACTCTGCTTCGGGCTTCCCGAAAGTCCACGCTGGCTCCTGAGCCGCAAGGGTGACCGCGAGACGGCTTTGCGAGTTCTGCAACGGATAGAGCCTGGCGCCTCGCAAGATGACGTAGCGGCCGCGGCGGACACGATTTCGGCGGCTGCATCTTCGGAGCAAACCTCCTCATCCGGACATTTCTGGACGAAGCGTCTGAGCAAACCCATCCTGCTCGCAATCTTGATTGCATTTTTTAATCAGATGTCCGGCATCAACGCGATTTTGTACTTCGCTCCGCGCATCTTCGAACTCACCGGTTTAGCGGCAAAAGCCGCGCTGCTGCAATCCATCGGCATCGGCGTTACCAATCTCGCTTTCACTTTTATCGGGCTCTGGCTCATTGACCGGCTGGGACGGCGCACGCTTCTCTACATCGGCTCGTTCGGCTACATCACGTCGCTCGGCCTGGCAGCCTGGGCATTCTTTACCAATCATTTCTCCATTGTGCCGGCCTGCATCTTTGGATTCATCGCCGCCCACGCCATCGGCCAGGGGGCGGTGATCTGGGTCTTCATCTCCGAGATATTTCCCAACCGGCATCGCGCCGAAGGCCAGGCGCTCGGCAGCTTCACCCACTGGATCTTCGCCGCCCTGCTCACAACTTTTTTCCCCAAGATGGTCACCGCGTTCCCGCCCGGCTACGTTTTCTCGTTCTTTACCGGCATGATGGTTTTGCAATTGATCTGGGTGAAGACCGTGGTTCCGGAAACGAAGGGTGTCTCGCTGGAGCAGATACAGAAACAGTTGGGGATCGCATGAAGCCTGCGCTCGGATCTTCAAATCGATCCGGACGGGAAGGTCGCTACTGCAGCTTCCCGTACTCCGCTTTCGCTTCTTTGAGTATCGGAATGCCGGGGTCACCATCTTTCCACAACGCGAGAAAGTTTTTATAAGCTGCCAGTGCCTGTACGCGCGCGGCATCGGCATCAGCACCCCGCGAGGTTCTCGCCTGCAAAGCATTGCCGCGAGCTACGCCCAGATGCGCCAGCGCTCCCGTCCAGCAATTCCATACAATCCCGCCGTGGTCGAGAATCTTCTGAAACTCCGCGGCCCCAGCTTTGCCTTGTCCCGCCGCAAGGTATGCTTCTCCCCGCACATAAATTGGATAGAGGCAGGAGATGCTGACGTCGAAGGGAATTTGTCCTAACTCCAGAAGCGAATCAGTTTGCGGTGAATTCGCTTGCAGGGCATTCAAGGCCTGCGCCGGGTTCTTCTTGTCCAGCGCCAACTGCCCTTGAATGGCCGGAAGCCAAAGCGATTGCAGTTGCGTGTCGAGCGGAAAGCGCTTCGCTAAATCCTGCGCAAGCGATTCGGCTCCCGCCGCGTCGCCCGCCAGGGCCAGCGCCAGGGCCGCTTCGCTTTCCACGCCCTGACTCGACGGAGCGAGCTTCAAAGCCTCTGCCGCATCCCGCAGCGCGTCCGCGCGATTGCCGTATGCAGCTTCACGCTGAGCCGCAATCGCCTGCCACAGAGCACCGTTTTCCCGGCTGTCCGTTCGGATCGCCGACTCGACCGCCCGCTTGCTCAACTCCTGCGCCCGCTCCGCATGGCCGGCATAAGCTTCACTGTTCGAGGCCAGTTCCAATCCCCAAGTCTCGTAATCGGGCTTGGCCGCATACCACTGTTGCTGTTCCATCATCCCCGCGGAGTCTGCTCCTGAAAAAACCAAAGCATAAGCGGTATTGTGCATGCTTAAGCTGTCGAGTTTGCGAGCCTGCGCATCGCGAATCGTCTGCCGCGTATCATCGAGGCGCTGCAAAGCAAGTAGGTCATTAGCCAGATTCGCGTACCCACCTACCTCGTCCGGCGCAAGTTGAATCGCGTGGCGGGTCATCTCTTCCGCCTTTTCGTATTGACCCTGTGCTGCATAAGCGAGCCCCAAACCGCTGTAGCCTGCGCTATCGCGTGGATAGCTCTCAATCTCCTCCTGATAGGTTTGCCCGGCCTTCTCCGGTTCGCCCGTAACGTTGGTGTAGTAGTTTGCGACGATCGACAGCCTCTCGCGTTCGCTGGCATGTTCGCGCAACTCGAATGCCTTGGTGAAATACTCTCCGGCTCGTCCGACTTCACCTAGACTCTGGTAGTCCGCGCCCACGGCCTTGTAACCCATGGCAAAATTCGGATCCATTTGAATCGCCCGCTGATGATAAGGCAGGGCTGCAGCCGTACCTTTCTCGCGATAAGCTTTTCTACCCAGCGTGTACGCCTTCAGAGCCTCCAGTGAAAATGTGGTCGCCTGCACCAGCGGAACATCGAACTTTTGAACCGTCGCGAGCGATTCACCCATCTCGGCGCGCAACCCGGAAGCCGCGTCGCCCAGCGCGTCAAGCACCTTCTCTTTTGACGCAGCGGTGACTTGCTCCTGCGCCAGCGTGTCTCCGTTCTGGCAATTCACCGCCTTCAATCTCATCACATATTCGCTGCCCAGGCTGCCAACCATTCCGGCAATGTAAGCCTTGCTGCCGGTACGCATACAAAGCTCGCGCGCTACCTCCGGCGCGAGTTTCGTGCCCGCCGGTCGCGTCATCAGCTTCAGAGTCTTCGAGACTGCGCCGTCGGAAAGCACATTCAGGAAAGGCGATTGCCGTAGAGAGACGTTGAGCGCCGTTTTCAAGGTGTCATCGAATATCGGATCGCCGGTACTATTTTCAAAATCGGCGAGAACAATAGTGTCCTTCTCGGTGAGGCGGTGTGCGGCCTGACGCAAGCGGTAATAAAACGCTCCCGCAATTGCAACTGCGGCCAGCAGCACAACTGCGAGAACCAAAAGTTTCCAGAGCTTCGTGCCCACGGCAGGAACCTCCGCGGCCTTCACTGCGCTCGCTGAGCGAGATGAAGACTGAGAAGCAGTAGCCAGAGCAGGCGAAGAACCAGATGCCGGGACCGGTGATTGCATGGCCTGAGAACCGCTCTGCTGCGCGTGCGCCAGGCCTGAACCCGAAGCGATCGCTCGTCCTGTCTCCGTATCCCGCTTTAGCCTTTGTAACTCAGAGCGCATTTCGGACGCATGTTGATAACGGAGTTCGCGATCTTTTTCCAGAGCGCGGTTGATGATCCGTTCGAGTTCGGCCGGCACGCTGTGATTCAGCCGCACCATGGCCACCGGAGCGCGGTTCACAATGGCTTCGCAGATCATCGCCGAACTCTCTCCGTGAAACGGCAAATCGCCGGTCGCCATCTCGTAAAGCACCGCTCCAAACGAGAACAGGTCGGTTCGTGCATCCAGTTCCCTGGCTCGCACCTGCTCCGGCGACATGTACGCAACTGTTCCGAGCATCGTGCCCGGGCTGGTCAGGTGCTCCGGCTCCTGAGTCTGCGTAAGCAGTGACGCAATCCTGCTCGAAGAGCTGGTCGAAAGATTTACCTTCGCCAGCCCAAAATCGAGAATTTTGGCGTGTCCGCGTTTGGTGACGAAAATGTTTGCCGGCTTGATGTCGCGGTGAACAATTCCTTCCGCATGGGCGGCATCGAGCGCGTCGGCAATCTCGATGGCAAGCGACAGAATCAGTTCGGTATCCATCGGACGGCCGCCGATGCGGCTCTTCAGCGTCATGCCCTCGAGAAACTCCATGGCGATGAAGTTCTGGCCATCCTGCTCGTCGATTTCAAAAACCATGCAGATGTTGGGATGATTCAAGGCCGAAGCAGCCTGGGCTTCGCGTTCGAAGCGGGCCAGCGCCTGCGCATCCTTGGCAATGTTGTCGGGTAGAAATTTCAGGACGACAAAACGGTGAAGCTTGAGGTCCTCAGCTTTGTAAATCACACCCATCCCGCCACCGCCGAGTTTTTCGACGATACGGTAATGTGAGATGGTCTTACCGATCACTGGCGCGAATCTTACGTCTGAGAAACGGGCAAGTCAATGTGACGACTGTTGTTCCTGAGGGTCGGCATTCCGGGGAACGGCCCCTCGCTGAAAGCGCAATAAATATCAATGCTGCGGCAAAGTTGGCAGTGCAACCTTCTGTTGAATACCCGTGCCCTCGACTACGGTGTAAATGAAATCCGCAGGCATATCGTGGAGAACTTCCGTTTCGCCGTTAGGCCACCGAATACTTACTTCATTCATCTTCTCGTTCGGGCCCAACCCAAAATGCAGCCGCAAATCGTTTTGCGAAAGATAGCTTGCCCCTCCGCGAACTTCATCGATCTGCACCAGCGCCCCCGATTTGACGGTCACGCGCGCCCCAATCGCGGCCTTATTGCTCTTTGTCCCGAGCAATTTGAACAGCACGCGATGGTTGTTGCTCTGCGTGCGGTTCATCAATAACGACGGCGGCTCCCCCACGTTCAGGACGACGATATCCACGTTCCCATCATTGTTGATATCGCCAAAAGCGGCGCCCCGCCGAGATTGTGGCGGCATACTAGTTAGCGCCTCCGAAACATCGTCAAACGTCCCATCCCGATGATTTCGGAAAAGCAGCATCGGCTGTCGATAAGGAGTACCGCCGGGAATCGTATCCACCTGCGGATACACGTGGCCGTTGGCGACAAATAGATCCAGCCAGCCATCGTTATCCATGTCGAAAAACGCCGTCCCCCAACTCACGTAAGGATATGTCGGCTTCATCAGCTTCGCGCGCACGCTGACGTCGGCAAAATTCTCCTTGTCGAGATTGTGATAAAGAGTGGTTCCCTGCTCCACAAAATTTGTCACGACCACCGACAAGCGGCCTTCGTGCAAATAATCGCCCCAATCGACTCCCATCGAACCCTGTTCCAGGCCATCTCCGCTCAGAGCCACGCCCGAAAGCAAGCCAACATCTTCAAATGTCCCATCGTGCTTGTTGTGATACAGAAAATTTGGCCCGGCATCGTTTGCGACATACAGATCGGGCCAGCCGTCATTGTCATAATCGCTCCAGGTCGCTCCCAAACCGTAATAATGATGCGGATCGTCGACGCCCGCTTTTTTCGAAACTTCCTCGAACGTGCCATCGCCCCTGTTGTGAAAGAGCAAATCGGATTCCCCCGGCATGCCCCAGGGTCCACACTGCACCAGCACTCCCTTGAAGCGGCAAAAGCGGGGATCGTTGCCAAACTGTGGCAGGTTGTCGATATCTACGTGAACGTAACGCGAAACAAATAGATCGACCTTGCCATCGCGATCGTAGTCCGCCCAGGCCGCTCCGGTGCTGAATCCACTCGCGCCGACGCCGGCTTTTTCGGTCACATCTTCGAATTTGCAGTCGCCCAAATTGTGGTAGAGAGCGTTGCCGCCAAACCCTGTGACGTAAATATCCTGCAGCCCGTCGTTATCGTAATCGGCCACGGCCACTCCCATGCCCCAGCCTTTGTGCGTCAGCCCGGCAGCTTTCGTGATGTCAGTGAATTTGACTTCGCTGCCGCTCGAATCCGAATCCTGATGATAGAGCGTAATCAGCAAATCCCCGCCGTGCCGGTACCGATCAACCGTCGATCCGTTCACCGTGATGATGTCGAGTTTGCCGTCGTTGTCGCAATCGATCAGCCCCACTCCCCCGCTCATCGACTCGACAATGTATTTCTTGTCAGGGGAAGAAATGTGCGGCACCGTCAGGCCGGCTTTCGACGCAATGTCCTCGAACTGCGGTGCTGCCTCAGCGATTGACTCTGCTTTTTTCTGCGGCACAGCAGACGGCGGAGATTTCGGGGGATGCGCCTGCGCGTCGAGATGGGCAACCGACAAGAAGACCATCGGAAGGCACAAGGTCCAGCGTAAAACCAGAGCACGCATGCGAAGTGCGATTATAACGTCCGCGCGAAGTGATGATCTGAGGAGGCGTCGCAGAGTGGAAGAAATAAAGAAGAAAATCAGCAATTCTGAGCGCAAAACAAAACGCCCCAGACTCGATTTGAGTCTTGGGACGTATGTTGATCAGCCCTCCCCCAAGTGCTGCTCGAAAACAAGACTACTTCACGACCCGAAACTCGTGAATGGCCCGTGCGTGCCACTGTATGGCACGAAGGTGGAATACAGATAACTTACTGCAAATAAATGCCTTAAGCGATTACCGGAGCCGTATGGACCCCCACCGAGCCGAAAACTCGCCGATAGCGCTCGATTTCCGCAGGCGGCCCCAGCGCTTTCGCTGAATTATCCGAAAGTTTCACCGCCGGTTTCCCTTCAACAGTCGACACTTTGCTGATCAAACTGATCGGTTCGAAACCATTATCGCCGCTCGGATCGCAATCGCGAAAATCGTTCGTCAACAGAGTCCCCCAACCAGCGCTGAAACGAATGCGCGGGCCCGGAGTCCACAACCGCGAATCGGCAAAATCCGCGGCGCTATGAAAATCGCGCGCCGTTATTCCTCGTGCCAGCGTGCCGCCAAAGTATGCATGCAATCCTAGGATGTCGTGGACATCGAGTGCGTCGGAAGCAATCAACAGTTTGGAGTGCGGATCGCGTCCGCGATCCTTCAGCCATTCGATATATTCATCGCCGGCAATGTATGGATCCTTGCTGTCGACGCGCTGCCCCGTCCAATCGGCCGCCCACTCCGGCGCACCTTCCAGAAACTGCGTCGTACCGAACGTGTCGGGAAGCATTATGCGCAACGCGCCCGCATAAGTGTCCTGCCACATCTCGAGAACTTTGTATTGCGAGGCCCTCAGTTCTTCGTCGTCCGGCGCAAGCGCCGCCATCACCATGGGAATTTCATGGGCGTTGGTGCCGATGGCTTCCAGATCATGCTTGTGCGCCAGAAAAGCATTCGAGGTTCCGATAAAGCCGCCGGCCAGGTTCGAAGCCATCGCCCGGACCACGTATTCCTGCCACAGAAAACTATGTCGACGGCGCGTTCCAAAGTCGGCGATGGTCAGCCGAGGCACTCCGCGCAGGCGTTCGATCTTGCTCCACAACCGCGTCTTCGCCTTGGCATACAGAATGTCGAGTCCAAATTCGCTCAGCCGTTTCACATTCGCCCGGGTTCGCAGCTCATTGATAATCGAAAGCGAATAAAGCTCCCACATCGTGGTCTCTGTCCACAGGCCGTCAAACGATAGATGAAACGGTTTGCCCGGCGCCGAAACCTCGTAATCGGATAGCCGGAAGTCGCGCTCCAGCCACTCGAGAAACGCCGGCTGAAAAATTCCGCGGCTGCCATAAAACGTATTGCCGGCCAGCCACACCAGCTCAGACTTGCGAAAGCGAAGATTACGGGCATGGTCGAGCTGCGCGAGAAGCTCTTCGCGCCGGAAGATATCGATAGGGCCACCCGAACGGCTGGATACTGAAAAGGAAACATGCGTCTTCGGAAAATGTTTCCAGATAAACTGCAGCATCAGCAGCTTGTAAAAATCGGTATCGAGCAGAGACCGGGTGACCGGGTCGAGTTCCCAGTTGTGGTTGTGCGCCCGCTCGGCGAAGTTCACGATCATACTTCTCTATCGTCGTACGCGCGGCAAGAGAAAAGCAAATCGTGACACGTTACAAAAGGGATCAGGCAGGTATTCCTTTGAAAATAAAACTCCCCTCGCACCTCGCCGAGGGGAGTTTTGCTGTTCATGGTTACTTACGACCCTTCCGTCGAGTGCAACACCCGGAAAGTATTTCCGCCGTTCGACCACACCAGCAGCAAAGCGTCTTGCCCCTTCGGCACGTTGGAGAGCGCTTCTTTCACTTCAGCCGCGTTCTGCACCTTGTGCCGGTTCACTTCAAGGATGATGTCGCCTTGCTGCAATCCGGCATTATCCGCCGCGCTTCCCGGCTGAACCTGCTCGACCACAGCTCCGTGAAGATCGCCAGGCGCCTGAATCTGCCCGCGGATTTCCGGGGATAGATCGGTAATGCCGATGCCCCAGCGCATTTTGCCCTGGCCCTCGGCATTCTTTCCGCCTTCATCGGGGCCGCTACCCAGTCCCACTAACGTAATCGACAGGCTCATGCTCTTGCCATTGCGCAGCAGATCGACTGTGATCTTCGTTCCCGGCTGTTTCTGGCCAACCGTCACTTGCAGTTCGCCGGCATCGGCGATTTTCTCTCCATCGATTGCCGTAATGACGTCGCCGATCTGCAAGCCTGCCTTTGCCCCGGGCGAGTCAGTTTCGACTTCCGTAACAACGGCTCCGGTCGCATTCGATTCGTCGAAGAACTTCGCGTTCTCCGGCGTCACATCTGTCACGCCGATCCCAATGCGGCCATGGCTCACTTTGCCGTATCGGATCAGCGCGTCGACCGTCGGCTTGGCAATCTGCGCAGGAATCGCAAATCCCATGCCCGAGAAAGATCCGGAAGGCGAAATCAGGAACGTATTGATGCCGACGACTTCCCCGCGAGCATCAACCAGTGGCCCGCCGGAGTTGCCCGGATTAATGGCGGCGTCCGTCTGAATGAACTCGCCCGGCTTGCGTGGATCGCTCGAATCAGGATTCTGGCGATTCACCGCGCTCACGATTCCGCGCGTCACCGTGAATCGGAATCCGTAAGGATTGCCGAAAGCCAGCACCGTCTGGCCGGGCCGCACTTCCTTCGAGTCTCCCCATGGCACGCTGGCGAGGTTGTTTGCGTCGACTTTGATCACCGCGAGGTCAGTCAGTGGATCGGTACCGATCAGCTTCGCTTTCAGCACCCGCCGGTTGCTGGTGGTTACGCGAATGTCGGTCGCCCCGTCGACGACGTGATTATTCGTCACGATATAACCATCGGGAGAGATCACTACGCCGCTGCCCAATCCGTGCTCGATCTGCGGCTGCTGCTCGCGCATGTGCGGGCCGAAGAATTGGCCGAAGCCTCCGCCGAACGGGTCGCCCTGTCCGAAGAACCGCTGCATATCGTGCGGCATCTGCTGACCGGCAGTGTCGGCCTTGGTTTTCGACGTCACGGTTACGTTGACCACCGCCGGGGTCACATGCGCGGCAAGATTCTCCATGGCATGATCGAGAGCCAGCAGCGCGCTCACGCTGTCGGCATCGAGCGGCGGCGCCGCCGGAGCCGATGCCGCAGCATTTGCCGCCGCTGGTTTGGCAAACTCATAAGTGGTGAACGAAGCGGCGAGCGCAACCGCCAGCACCGGTCCTCCCAGCCGGGTCGCCCATCGCTTCGAGAAATGTTGGCTGATCCACGTTCTTGCATTCATATACGTTTTTCCTTTTCTGTTGAATTTCGTTAGAGCTCTGCACCAATTTCCAATTTCACGATCAACTAATTAATTAGTTATTGTCGGCAAAAAAACTCCCTTACATCCTGTTAAATCTCCTTGTGAAGAATCTCGCTACGGGACATCGATGCCGGCCGCAGAACCACAAATCGCCATACCTGGATTTCATAGATTTGCTCAACCCTCACATTCGCCCCACCCCGATCCACCACCATGAACACGGCCTCGGTTGAAATCACCGGCGCAACCCGCAAGCTAGCCAGGCGCAGCAATGCCGATTCTCTGACTGCTTGATCCTGCGACCCGGAATTCTTAAAATCGGCGGGCAGCCGGCCCGCACCAGCAGTCACTGCATTCTTTCTGTGAAGAATGAAAGGAGTTACCTTTGGCCGCACCGCAATCTCAGAAGCGTGCACGCTCTTGAACGCTGCCTCGTGCAGCATCGGGTTCGGGGAGATCGAATTTCCCGAAGCCGTCAACGCGATGCTCGACTGCGCTGGCGACGCATCCTTGAATGCCACCAATTGCGGCTCTCGCGAAACCATGAGACCACACAAGCCGGCAAAACCAGCCAGGGTTGCGGCAGTCTTCCAGCCGGCCCGCTTCCCAACCGGCCGGTTCGCGTCGAGGATCTGCGCGACCCGCAACGAAGTCTGCCGCACGCGCCCCAGAGCGGCCTGTGCCAGCGCCAGGCTGCGCCGAACTACGCTCTTCTCGGCGATGTGAGCGAGGCACTCCGCGTAGGCGCGGGGTTTCAGCGTTTCCGCGAGCACGGCGTCGTCGCAGGCCATCTCCCGCTCTAGCGAGATCTTTCGTTCGATCCACCACACCGCCGGATGAAAAAAGAAGACTGCCTTCACCACTTGCTGCAGCAGATTGGTCCAGTCGTCGCGTCGGCGCAAATGGGCCAGTTCGTGCAACAAGACCTGATTAAGTTCCTCGCCGGAAAGTTCTTCGATTGCCCAGGCCGGAACCACGACAACAGGATGGATCAAGCCAATCGCCGCGGGCACCCGCACCCGGTCGGATGTGCACAACGCGACAGCCCTGCCTTCCTTGTAACGCGCGAGGGTTTCTCGCACCTGGCAATCGAGTTCGTTCACATCGACTCGCGCCAAGGCTTCGCGAAATACGTGAAGCCGCCAGAGCCCAAGACCAATTCTCAGGAGAAAGCAACCCGCGATCCCCGCCCAGAGCCCGAACAAGTAAACTGCCCAGGAACCCGGCACGGTAAGGGCGGCAGGCTTCGCGCCTTCAAGAATCCCACCATGCGGCCGGCTCACGGCGCTCAACAACGGCGAAATGCCAATCGCAATCAGCGCCGAAAACCATATTGCAAATCTCGCCGACGAACCCTGTCGCCGTGACAGGCCTGCGATCAGCGCCGCCACCGCAAAGATCACCGTCCCCTCAAGCAGACAGTCCACGATTCGTGTGACGGAGATCTCAGCCATCGCGCGCATTCCAAACGCGTCCATCATCGTCCGTTCACTTGCTCCCTTCCAGAAGACGGCGGAGACGCTCAATTTCTCCTGCGTCGATGCTCTTGTCTTCCAGAATGTTCATCACCAGCAACTCGTGCGAGTTGCCAAAAAAGCGGCTCACCAGCCTCCGCACCTCCGACCGCGTAGCATCCTCACGCTGAACTTGCGGAGTGTACACGTGAGCCCGCCGGTCCTTCTCGTGCCTCACGTACCCCTTTTTTTCCAGGATGCGAACCATCGTCAAGACGGAGTTGTATGCCAAAGGTGGCTTCTCCAACATGGACTCCAGCACTTCGTGAACCGTCGCCGACCCTCTCTGCCAAAGCACATTCATAATGCGCAACTCGGCTTCGGTCAGCGTTACAGACTTGTTCCTCGCCAATTTCCTCTCCAGACCTTCCTTGTGAAGTTGGACGAACGGGCCTAAAAAACGTCAACTAAACAATTAGTTGCTTCCTGTGGATTCCGCGTTGCCCGGACCGGGAATTCGATTTTGCAGTCGGCAATAAATGCAGAAACGCAGCCTTTACAATGAGGTATGGGAGGTTCCAGTTTTGTCGCGTCTTCCAGGGTCTCGATTCTTTTGATCCGCATCTCACTGCGGATTCCGGCATTTGAGACAAAATTGAGCCAGAACAAAAACATAGGATGAAGACTTCCGAGCCGATCCAAGCCGCAGACGTGTTACCCCAGGATCGTTTCAGCCGCGTATCCCATGCCTGGCGGGCGCTTCGGCATCGCAACTTCCGGCTGTTTGTCTCCGGCCAGAGCATCTCCCTGATTGGCACCTGGATGACGCGCGTGGCCACGAGTTGGCTCGTCTACCGCCTCACCGGGTCTGCCTTGTTGCTTGGCATCGTCGGGTTCGCCGGACAGATCCCAACTTTCCTTTTCGCGTCTTTCGCCGGAGTTCTGGTCGACCGGCTCGAGCGCCGCAAAATCCTCGTCTGGACCCAAACTCTGGCCTCCGTGCAATCGTTCGCGCTCGCGGTCTTGACTCTCGCGCACCGGATCAACATTCACGAAATCATCGCGCTCAGCATTCTCCAGGGAATGATCAACGCCTTCGATATGCCCGGCAGGCAGGCATTCCTGATGCAGATGGTCGAGGACAAGCTCGATCTCGGAAATGCCATCGCCATCAATTCTTCTATGGTCAACATGGCGCGGCTGATCGGTCCGGCGCTCGCCGGCTTGATCATTGGCGCCGCTGGCGAAGGATATTGTTTCACCATCGATGGCGTGAGTTACCTCGCGGTAATCGCCTCCCTGCTGATGATGCGCGTCAAAATCGCGCCCTCCTCCAACGCCCGCAGTTCGGTGTGGGACCAGCTCAAGGAGGGCTGGATCTATGTTGCGGGATTTCCTCCGGTCCGAATCATTCTCACACTCTTCGCTCTACTCAGCCTCATGGGGATGCCCTTCACCGTACTCATGCCGATCTTTGCATCAACTGTCCTTCATGGCGGCCCTCACACGCTTGGATTTCTTCTGGGCGCCTCCGGAATCGGCGCGCTCGTTTCGGCGGTTTCTCTCGCCCTTCGCAAGAATGTCCGCGGCTTGACCACTATGATTCAAATCTCGGCTGCCCTCTTTGGATTCGGGCTAATCTGCTTCGGCCTGTCGCGTGCGCTATGGCTATCGATGCTTCTCATGCTGGTAGTAGGATTCGGCATGATGCAGGGCATGGCGGCCAGCAATACCATCATTCAAACGCTGATTCCGGAAGACAAGCGCGGCCGCGTCATGAGTTACTACACCATGGCTTTCGTGGGGATGGCGCCATTCGGCAGCTTGCTGGCCGGCGCCCTCGCCCACAAATTCGGAGCGCCTCACGCGGTGATGATCACGGGAGCATTTTGCGTTGCGGGATCGGTCTGGTTCACCTCGCAGTTGAAGTCGATCCGGAAGATCATGCGCCCGATTTATATCGAGTTGGGCATCATCCAGAGCAACCTCGAACCGGCCATGGAAGACCAGGTCGGGCACTGACTAAGAACTCTCTGGGGCGCCTGAATTAGACTGCCGCAATCACCTCGTAGGGACGCATCATTTCATTGTCCTCGTGCTCGAGGATGTGGCAGTGCCACACATACCGGCCTGCGAAACCAGTGAAGGGAACAATAATTCGAGTGACCATGTGCGGATCGGCTCGCACCGTATCTTTCCACCCCGCTTCGTTGGGTTCGGGTGGCTGCGGCGACCCCAAAAACTCCAGCTGGCTCTTGGTCTGAAACATCCACGGCACGTATGATTGCCGGTCGAGAATCTGGAAACGCACCAGATGCAGATGAATTGGATGGGAGTCGTTCGTCGGATTGATCAGCGTCCAGATTTCAGTCGAACCCAGCACCGGCTTTTCCGTCACCGGCATCTTCCAATTCGAAGCATTCAATAACATCATGACCGGATTGCCGGCCTTGTTCACGTATTCGTTGAGCGTCAACAATCGCGTTTGCACCGCCTGCGACTCCGGGATTTTCGGCACCGGGACCAAGGTCCGCGGCATAGCGCTCGTGTCGGCCACCTTGGCAGACGACACGCGAAATTGCATCACCACAAAGGCATCGTTTTTCAAAACAAGCTGCGTTCCCCGATAATCACTGAAATCAATCACGACATCGGCGCGTTCGGCTGGCGCGATTTCGAGCGTAGTCAGCGGAACCGGCGCGCCCACCAATCCCTGGTCGGTTCCGATCTGATGGAACGGTGCGTTATTCGCAAACGATAAATGATAGAAACGCGCATTCGAGGCATTGAGTACACGGAAGCGATATTTTCTAGGCTCGACTTCGAGATAGGGAAAAAGCTTCCCATTAACCAGAATCGCATTGCCGGAAATTTCCGGAACCCACGGTGATTTTCGATCTGGCGACACCGGATAAAGAAGTTGCCCCTCCCGCGTCAGCAGCCGGTCATAAAGAAGAAGCGGCACCTCGTATTTGCCTTTGGGCAGATTGAGAGCATCCTCGGCCGCGTCTCGAATAAAGAACGTTCCGAACAGTCCGGCATAAACATTCAGGCGATTGATGCCAAGCGTGTGGTCGTGGTACCAAAGCATGGCCGCGTCCTGCTGGTTCGGATAGTAGTAGAGCGACGATTTTCCCGGCACGACCCAATCTTCCGGGTATCCGTCGCTTTCCGGTCCAGTCTTTGCCCCGTGCATGTGCACCACCATCCGAACCGCGGGCATATCGGCCTCGGCTCCGTGAATCGTATGATCCACCGGAAGGAAATGCTCGTTCGGGAGGGCGTTCATCCATTCCACCAGCACGGGTTCGCCGGATCGCGTCTCGAATGTAGGACCGGGTGTCGAGGAACCAAAACTCCAGAACTTCGTGGCCGGCAGATCGCGGTGGACTTTGCTCGCAATCGCCTGCGCTTGAATGCGATAAAACGGAACGCTCAACTTTGCGTCCGCTGGACTGGGCCGGCGTCCTTGAGGTTGCACGACCGAAGGGATCGGAAGCGGGTCCACAAATTCGGCAAGAGTGCTGACATCCAGCGCCGGCGGCAAAGTGGCGACGGCCTGCGCCATGCCGCTGTGCGACATGGAACCGTCCGACATGGCGTTCACCAGCCGGCTTTTGCCGGCCGCGATTGTGGTAGCGATCAGGCCTGATTTGTGCAGAAAATTTCGGCGTGTTATCACAGGTATCTTTTGGCCAAGCATACAACAACGGCAAGGCAGTGGGCTTGATCGCCCGCGCCTTGCCGCTGTCACTTTACGTTCAGACTATTTATCCACTACTTCAAAGCCCCTACAATCGGTTCGCCCGTATTCGGATTGAGAATGAACAGATCGTTGCTGATCGTCTGGGTGAAATCAAACAAAGAGCTGATCGAGTCTGCAATTCCGTCAAACGAGCCTTGCCCAATGCGCTGTCCATTGAGCCAATTGTCCTCGATAAATCGAATCACCGAGGTTTGATCGGTAACCGAGTGATCGACGAAATTGTGCTTGGCCCATGGTGAGATAACGACCAGAGGTTGCCGCGGACCATAGCCGCATCGTCCCTGAGCGTGCAGGGTTGCCGGGTTAAGGCCGGGGAGCGCCGTGCTGCCGCTTCCGCAGGCCCCGGGACCGGTGAGCGCGTCCGCGGATGTCTTCGATCCGTTCACGATCTGGCCGAGTTGATGATCGTACCAGCCGTCGGAATCGTCATAGAGCACAATTAACGCCGTGTTCGGCCACTCCGGCTGTTGCTGCAGGAAGTTCGACACCGTCACCACGAATTGCTGCTCATCCAGTGGATCCGAGTTGCCGGGGTGGGCGTCGTGAATCGAGATGGCTTTGAGGAAACTTACCGTCGGGAAATTGCCCGCTTTCACCGCTGTGAAGAAATCGTCGACGTCATAGTCGTGATTGGCAGGATCACCCGAGAAGCCAATCGTGCTTACCGATTTCGGCCGGGCATGGGTTAGATTTGCAGTCGAAGCATAATACTGGAACGGAGTGTGATGTGGAACATAGTCGCCCTGCGTTCCGACCACCGGCGAGGTCGATTGCCGGTTGCACCCGGTGCTGCCATCGGGATTGACGATGTTGAGATTGAATCCGCCGCCAAACCATCCCCAGGTGATACCAGCCGTATTGAGCAGGTCGCCAATATTTTGCCCGCCCATCTGCGTCTGTTCTCCGCTGGAACTGGAGCACACATCGCCGAGTGGATCGGGGTCTCCGATTACCGAGAATCCGCCGTTTCCATCCGAGATCAGAGCCCCGGTGCCGTTGATGTTCTTCACCACGCCGTTGGTTTGACCGGAAATTAGATTGATCGCGCCTACGGTAGAAGGACCGAAGTTGGTGCTGTACGAGTTATCGCTCATGGCGTAGTGCTGAGCGTAATTCCATAGCGCGGTCACCGTGTTGCCGTCAAAGTAGCCCATCACTTGACCGTTCGTCAGCACGGCCGGCGGCGGAGGGTTGGGCGGCGGCCCGGCGCTGCCGGTGTTGGCGGGAAACAGGTCCATCGCGCCGCCGTCGAATGCCATCTGTTCCGGAGTGTAATCGTGACTCATATCCTGCGTGTTGGCCTGCGTGCGATCGAATCGGAAGGGATTCGTCGCGCCGCTGCCGTTGAGCGGATTGAGGTTGGGGTTGTTATTAAGAAGCGCGTTGCTCAAGCCGTTTATGGTCGGCGTATTCGGGAGCGCTGTGAACTGCGGCTCGCCCGCGGGATTCAACGCATTTGGATACGTTCCGAAATAATGGTCGAACGACCGGTTCTCTCCGAAAATGATCACAATGTGTTGGATGGGAGTGGTTGTCTTGGCATTGGCGGCGCTGGCTGCCGGAGTCAGCACCGGTCCGGCAACGATGGCTGCGATGAGGCACACAGACAGCAGTTGACGCATAGATCTTGGTCCTTTCGCTGTTGAACGTGAGGGTTGTTACTGAAGTCTCTGCGATGCTAGAGAAGCAACATTACGGAGTGATTAAATTATGTAAAAAATCGCCAGCAATGACCCGCGGTCGCGGTGGGCCGCCGAAGCGCAAGTGCAGGACTCAAGGGTAGCAGTGCAGTTTGAGTCGAAACCTCGAAATCCTTATGCGGCGTCTCCTGAGCGCAGCCGTTTCTCGGGCGTAGCGAAGGATCTCCCGTGTAACCGGCTTTTCGCGTAATCCAAACTGCACCACTACCCCGTGCGGATCCATGTGGCAAGAACGGAAAAAACCGCTTAAGATGTGTGCTCCCTTTCTTCCCGTCACAAACTGGTGCGGCATCGAGTGGGTGCGAGGTTCCCGATGATGACGAACGCAGCCCCAGCACAAAAACGTGCAGGAATAGCTATGAAACAAATCCTTTTTCTGCTGCCTGCGGTCGCAGTGGCGATCGGCGTCATGGTCTCTTCGCCCCTCGCATCTGGAAATGCAGACGAAGCGGCCGCCCCGATCTTCGGAATCAGGATTCCTCCCGGATACCGCGACTGGAGCTTGATCTCTGTAGCCCACGAAGAAGGCAACCTCAACGATATTCGCGCTATTCTGGGCAACGCTGTCGCGATCAAAGCCTACCGGGATGGCAAGCTTCCGTTCCCGGATGGCACAATCATTGCCCGATTGGCATGGAATTACGTTCCGTCGGAAGAAAACAACAAAGCCTTTGGCCGTTCCCAATCTTTTGTGGCTGGCTCCGCCACCAATGTTCAGTTTATGGTCAAGGACTCCAAAAAATATGCCGCGACCGGCGGCTGGGGATTTGCTCAATTCAAAGACGGCAAACCCGATCTCACAGCAGCGCTCAAAACCTGCTTCCCTTGCCACGAGCCCGCCAAAGCTCGCGACTTTGTCTTCACCCGTTACGCTCCTTAAGTCCGGGAACTGTAGCAGGAAGGGAGTCGCTAGCCGCACACCAATCGGCCGCTTCGTCTGGGAATCTCTTAGTTCCTTCCTGTTCGCAGATTTTGGCATCGGCATTCTGGAAGAAATGTTAGGCCGTAGCTTTCGCTTGGCAGGCCTTCAAGAAATTCAGAATCATGTCGACAACCTCTTCGTCGCCGATTGCAGTGTTTATCATCGAATGGTAGATTGCGCGGTCCGGCCATTCGACCTTGAAATACCTTTGGATAAAATCGGCGCGCTCCCGGTCGACGTTATCGACAAGCTCTTCAGCCTCTTTCTCGCTCTTGCCGCGGGCTGTCAGTCGGCGCACTTTGTCTTCTCTCGGAGCATAGAGAAACACCCGCAAAGTGTCCGTTCGGCCCTTAAGAAATTGTTGTGAACCTCTTCCCACAATCACGCAATTTCCATGTTCGGCAGCGTGTTCTACCACTCGCTTGGTAGTTCTAAAAATAGTTTCGCTGTCAACCAGGTTAAGCTTGGGCGCATTGATACTGCCTTCATAACTGCCTCGCAGGAAAGATTTAAAAAGCCTGTAGTACAGCGGATCGTTTCGTTCCTCACGAGCCTCGACCACATGCTTGGGGCAATTTGCCAGCCTGGCAATCTCCTCGGTCAGCCGTTGATCCCACAGCTTCCAGCCGAGCCGGTTCGCCACAAGCTGAGCGATGTCGCCTCCGCCGCACCCATATTCGCGTTCAATGGCGATGATATTAATCATGAAAACCAACCTCCTTACCAGGGGCGGCCTTTTCTGAGCCGCATTGAATCCAACGGCACCGGGCATCCCGCCTTACGCATAATCCGGCCGGAGTCGATCCCGGAACCAGACTCAACTGAGCCTCGGACCTCTCAGCGACATTCATGCTGTACTCACTCGCGCCCACCGTGCCATTGCATTGCGATTACCCCGCCGCCACTTCGCCCCCTCCTCCCGGATCATTCTTTTTTAGGACAAATGACAACACGAACATGATCGCGGAAATCACCGCCAGAACCATGAACGTATCAACATATGCCAGAGTCGCCGACTGCGACTGGACCGCTCGGTAGAGGCTGGCATAGGCGCGGTGCCGCGCGTCTGGTGCGCTCATTCCCGAGTGAATGTAAAGCCGGGTTGTCCCGTCGACCAGGTTCTGAAAGTTCTGAACGCCCGGCGCTGCGTGACCGACCAGAACCGACTGATGGTATTCGGAGCGACGGTCGATCAGCGTTGTCACCATGGAGGTCCCCACGCTGCTTCCAATGTTGCGCATGAAGTTGATCATGCCGGCGACCGAATTACTCTTCTCAGCAGGCATGCCGATGTATGCCGCCAAAGTGATCGGTACGAAAAGGAAACCGATACCCACAACCTGAGCGACGCGCAACCACGAAGCGGAAACGAAACTGATGCTCAGGTCAATGCGCTGGGTAGAGAAGTACATCGAAATTGCCAGTGCCAGCCAGCCAAAGGCAATAATGTAGCGCACCTGTACTTTGGTGGTGAGTTGGCCCACCACTGGCATGCAGAGCAGGGTGACGAGCCCTCCTCCAGAGAGGACCAGTCCCGCCAGTTCAGCCGTGTATCCCAGCAAGGTTTGGAGAAACAGCGGCATCATGACCAGGCTGCTGAACAACAGGATTCCGAAGGTAAACATCATCAGGTTCGAACTCAGGTAATTGAAACTTTTGAAAAGCCGGACCTCGATGATCGGATGTTTGTTGAACCACTCCCAGAACGCCAGCGAGACCAGGCACACTGCCGAGACGATCGCCAGAGTCAAGATGAAGCGCGAACCGAACCAATCGTCCTCCTGGCCTCTGTCCAGGACTACCTGCAGGGCCCCAACGCCAAGCGCTAATAGTGCGATCCCGATGTAGTCGAGTTTTACACCGGCATTTTTCAGGCGGGCCAGGTATGGAGGGTCTTCGATCAAGCGAAGCACCAGCCCCAACGTCAGCAGGCCGACCGGCAAGTTGATAAAGAAAATCCAGCGCCAGGTGTAATTGAAGGTGATCCACCCGCCCAGAATCGGGCCGACGGTCGGGGCGACCACCGCCGTAATCCCGTACAACGCGAAAGCCAAACCGCGCTTTTCGGGTGGGAAAGTGTCGGCCAGAATGGCCTGCGCCATCGGCTGGAGCCCTCCCCCGCCCGCGCCCTGCATCCCTCGGAACAGGAGTAGCAGCCCGAAGCTCGAAGCCGCCCCACAAAGCACGGAACTCACTGTGAAAATAGCCAGGCATGCCATGAAAAATCGCTTCCGGCCAAGCCGGACCGCGAGCCAACCGCTGATCGGAAGAACAATCGCGTTCGAAACCAGATAAGAGGTAAGCACCCAGGTACTGTCGTCATTGCTGACGCCGAGACCACCGCCGATGTAAGGCAGAGCGACATTGGCGATGCTGGTGTCGAGGACTTCCATGAACGCCGCCAGCGCCACCACCACCCCAATCAGCCACGGATTAAACTTGGGCGTCCAGCGGGCCTGTTCCAGGGGAAGAGCCTGTGCAATACCGCTCATCGCAAATACACCGTCGGTTCCACGCTCATCCCCGGTCGAAGCTGCAGGTCGCGGTTTTCTGCCGGATCGAGGACGACCTTTACCGGAATCCGCTGCACGATTTTCACGTAGTTGCCGGTCGCATTTTCCGGGGGCAGAACGCTGAACAATGGTCCCGTCGCCCCGGCGACGCTGTCCAGGCGCCCTTTATAATCGCGGCCGCTGGAATCCACATGAATTTCCACACGCTGTCCCGGTCGCATGTGTTTCATCTGGGTTTCCTTGAAGTTGGCGGTGATATAGACATCCCGCAGCGGCACAACCGTCAACATCTGTTGCCCTGGCTGCACGTTCAAGCCCGCGACCACAGTCTTGGTAACTTCTCCACTCTCTGGAGCAATGATCTTCGTGTATTGCAGGTTCAACTCCGCCTGTTGCAGGAGTGCGCGTTTTTCCTGAACGTCTGCGATCGCGGCTTGCGCGCGTTCCCTGGTGGAAGATACTTGTTGTGGGCCCGTCTGAGCGTATTGGTGATTAGCTATCGCTTGCGTGAGGCGGCTCTGCGTTTGTTGCACAACTTGCTGGGCCGCAGATTCGTTCGCCTGCGCGGCCGCGACGTTGGCGGTGCTGGACCTCGCCGTCGCCAGCGCCTGATCGTAGATTTGCTGTGACACTTCCCGCTTATCGACCAGCTGCTTATATCTGCGCAGATCGTCCTGGGCTTTCACGTCGGTCGCCTCGACCGCCTCCACTTGCTGATGCGAGGCAGCCAATTGCTTTTCCGCGGCCGCGATGGCAGCCCGTGCATCCTCTATTCCCGACGAAGTAAACTGCAATTGACTGCTTGAATTCACCGATGTGATCGGTACTGTGATGTTGAGCGATCGCGCGGTAGCCTCGGAGTTCGCCAGATTCGATTGCGCTTGCGCCACGGCCACCTGGTAATCCGTGGGGTCGATTTCGACCAGCACGTCTCCTTTTTCCACCCACTGGTTATCGCCGACATTGACCTTGACGACGTAACCTGAGATGCGGGCGCTTACCGGGTAGAGATGGACATCAACCTGGGCGTCATCGGTCGATTCGTAGCTGCTTAAATAACGCCACAAGAGCAGGCCCGCGGCAATCGCCACAGCGACGGCGATGATAATAATGACGTTCCTGCGCCGCTTGCGCCGTGCGTCGGGTGAATACTTTTTCTCCGGCGTCGACCCAGAAGACGCGGAAGCTCCAGTTTCAGAGTGCGAAGGAGAAGCAGTTTCGTCTGCCATCTTATTTTCCTGGAAAATATTCCTTCACGCCTTGAGCGCCAGCACCCAGGGCGCGAATGAGTGAAATTTTCGCGAAATTATAGTTGTACAAACTTGAAATGAATTGCTCATGCGCGCTGGCAACCGCCTCTTGCGATTGCACGACCTCTACCGAGTCGGTGACCCCTGAACTGAAGCGGTCGCGGGATTGTGTGAGCGTCTGGTCGGCCAGGTCGATGTTGCTGCGCGCAACCTTGACCTGGTCCGCATAAGACTGCAGGTTCAACAGCGCGGTGCGTACATCTGCCTCGACCTGTGCTCGCAGGTTTTCCAGTCGCTCGCGGCTCTGTTCGAGTCGTGCGTCGGCCTGCTGAATGTCGCCATGCACGCTGTTGCCCGTAAAGAGCGGGACCGATAGCGTTCCGCGTACGTCGTATACGCGCCCGGAATCTGACGGATGAGTCCCGGCCGTTCCATAATCTGCACCGAAAGCTAGCGATGGAAAATAGCCGGCGACCGCTGCCTTGCGTGATAAGTCCGCTGCTCGAACTGCACTTTCGGCTGCACGATAATCGGATCGCGAAGCGTACGCCCGCGTTAATACTTCATCCACGGTTAGACCATCGAGCGGCTGGTACGGAGACTTGTCGGTGAGATCGAAATCCTGGCTCGTGGCCAGGCCGATTGCGCGTGCGATAGCGATCTTCTGAATGGCAAAGTCGTTCTTCGCCTTGATCAGCTGCTGTTGCCGGGTCTGCAGTTCGACCTTGGTGCGCAACGCGTCGATATCGGCGGCCGTGCCCGCATCGACCTGGTCCGTCGCTTGGTTAAAAAGCGCCTGCGCCGTCTCCACCTGCGCTTCATCCGTGGCAATGCGCGCTTCATCGGCAACCGCCAGGAAGTAAACATATCCAACCGTCAGAATAACTAGATCGCGCGCGTCCCTGAGTGTGTAGTCAACCGATTTCACATTTTCACCGGCGGCGCGAGCGTTATTAATGGATTTCCAGTCGAATAACGTTTGGCTCACTGCCGCGCGAGCGTCGAAGTAGGAAAACGGCCCGATCGACGTGGAGATGTGGAACACCGAAGCGACTCCGCTGAATCCAAGTTCGTCAAGGTTGAGCTTCGATACAGCTACGTAAGGCGCGGCCGTAACCTGCGGCAGCAGCGCACTCAGCTCTTGCCAGCGTTGCCCGCGGGCTGCGCGCGTGTCAGCCTGTGAAAGCAGTAATCCGAGATTATGTTTTAGCCCGAGGTCAATCGCATTTTCCAGCGACAATGGCATCCGTCCGGCGACGAGCTTGGTCGGCACGCTGCCTGAAAAAGTATTCGTTCCATTTCCAGCCGGAGGATTTTGACCTGGAGCGCTTGAAACAAAAGTTGCAGATGTTTGCGCATAGGAAACCGTCGCCCCCAGGATCAGCGCTGTTACGAAGAGAAGACGTATCGAGGCTCCCGAAGAGATCACAACACCTCCTTGCCTCCAGAGTGTGGCAAGCCGAAACACGATAACATAGGCCGACTATTCCCTCATGCCAGAGATCTCAAGCCGCCGGCGCTTCCTAAAACAGGCAGCTTTTGCAAGTGGCGGAGCGTTGCTCGGCTCCGTCAGCCTGAACCAGATCTCTCCCAAAATCTGGCACGAACCTTTTGTGTTTGCGCCCAACCACAGCTATTGGGCAAGAGCTCAGCCGCCGTCGAATCCACCGTTGACGCAGAACATTGCTATAGATGTCGCGGTACTGGGTGGCGGATTCACCGGACTTTCCGCGGCCTGCTACATCCGCAGCATCTCACCGCACAAGCGCGTCGTCGTTCTCGAAGCGAAGGGCTGTGGCAACGGAGCCTCAGGACGAAACGGCGC
>Ga0210398_10000684_pt1 | contig 37843 bp, 39 predicted proteins | sample IncBWC4OmetaG_FD_161047 | JGI IMG/M metagenome (GOLD analysis project Ga0210398, IMG submission 161047) | Forest soil microbial communities from Barre Woods Harvard Forest LTER site, Petersham, Massachusetts, United States - Inc-BW-C-4-O | ecosystem: Environmental > Terrestrial > Soil >... | reverse complement strand
TTCTATTTGCTCTGGCAGCTTTTTCCGATCCGCAAACCGAACGCATTCGACATCGCCGGCGCCATCATTGTCTGCCTGATCGGCTGCTTCAGTTCAGCCGCCGGCCTCGCGGCGCTGTCGCTGTTTTTGTTCATGACCGGCCCCCGCGATGTTCGGCGGCTTGCGGCAGCGACGGTATTCGCCGCGTTGTTTACCCAGCAGGCCCTCGTCCCGATCATCTACGACTTACTCATTCAGAAAATGACCCAGCTCGACGTCGTGCTGGTGGGAACCGTGGTCGAGCTGACCGTTCCTGGCGCAACATGGCAGAGCGACATCATCTCGATGCCGAGCGGCCACGCCATCCAGGTCGTAGCCGGCTGCTGTTCGTTCACAAATGTTTCGCTGGCGTTTTTGAGCTGGGTGGCGCTGACCAAGTTTGAGCGGCCCGAATGGCACCCCCTGGACATTGTCGTTTTGGTCGCCGCTGCGGGCTCGCAGATCTTGCTGAATACGATACGGATCTATCTGATGGCGATGTCGCCGAACATGTACCTCTATTGGCACATGGGTCCGGGTTCGCAGATCTTCGCGGCAATAGCGTCGGCCGCCGTGGTCCTGATCGGTACGTTCGGCGCGCGCTGGGTATCGCTGCGGGCAGCCAACCGACCGCTCGCCGTATCGCCGGCTTAAGTCTTTAGGAGTTTTGCCGGTCTAAGCCTTGGCCGTTCGCCGTGGCCGTGCCGCACCACCGTTCCGGCCGAGCGATCGGCGCGACGATGACCAGTCTCGTGATTTCGCCTTGGTATTGCTATGCGGCAGCGATTGCGACCGACCTTCTGCCCACTGATGACTACGCCATCTGTAAATACCCGAGACGTCGCCGGGATTTGAGCTGTCTGGGTGCGATGAGCAATTGTCAGGTGACTGCGAGCGCATCGGACCTACTGCTCTTGATATCCTTCGAACGGGATTGATCAATTGCACACCGGAATGACGGCACGAGTCGGCACTATAAGGCCGTGTTCGGCATATGCGGAGAACCACGGGCATATGGTGGCGATCTACTTCATGCACAATTTCGTGCGCATCCATCAAACTTGAAGATCCCGCCCGCGACAGCGGCGGGAGTCACCCCCAAGCTATGGGAAATGTCTGATATGGTGAAGGCGCTTGAAGATTGGGAGCAATCTGTAAGTTGACGGCGCGCGTCCACGCTATTCATTGGGGAAAAGCGGAAGGTTTCAATGAAGTTGAAAAGCTACCTAAAAGAGCGAATGTCAGTAGGACTATGGCGTGCAGCCCGCGATCTGCGCCGAGAACTCATGATTCAAAAATTGCATCGAAAGGGACGCCGCTCTGCTCGCAAATACGCCGACGCAAAGTCGCTTAAGCTGAATATCGGTTGCGGGGAGAATCTCAAGCCCGGTTGGGTCAACGTCGATCTGGTAAAGGGTGTGGATCTTACGTTGGACATGCGAGAAGCAATTCCATTATCAGATGGATCGGCGAAGACGATCTATTCGGAGCATTTCTTTGAGCACCTGGATTATCCGACGGACGCAATGCGTTTTCTGAGAGAATGTTTCAGAATACTTGAGCCACATGGAATATTCAGCGTTGGTGTTCCCGACACACGGTGGCCCCTACGTGACTATGGGGACAATGGTGACGGCGGATATTTCGGGGCTACGGAAACGCATTGGCGGCACCCGGATTGGTGCAAGACAAAAATAGAGCACATCAACTACCATTTTCGGCAAGATGGCGAACATCGTTTTGCGTGGGACTTTGAAACGATGGAGCAGGCGCTACGCAACACGGGCTTTGTTGAGATTAGACAACGCCCGTATCGCCCAGAGATTGATACTGAGACGAGGGCACTTGGTACGCTTTATGTCGATGCACTAAGGCCGCCGCTTTGACCGGCCACTTCCAAATATACCACTACCCAAACTCCCAATCCTCGAAGTTCTGCGCGATTACGCTTTCACTTGCGTCGGAAGGAAGGGATTCACCATGGGGGAATATGATAGTCGCTGATCATTCACACACCGGAATGACGGTACGAGTCGGCGCTATAAAGCCGTGTTCGAGTGTACGCGGAAACCTGAGCACACCTCGCCAACTGTCGAGTTTATACACCGAAGCGAATGAGCAATAGGCGCGAAACGCCGTAGTTGCAATGCGGGTTGAGCTTGTTTGCCACCCCTGTCCGACATGTGGGACGCGGGGTAATGAAAGCTATGCAATTTGGTCAAATTGCATAAACGCTGCGCGACCGGCGTAAGTAAGAGACCAGCATGGTCCGATTCTTTTGCCACGCGAGCGGCACCAATACGACGCATGCTGTCCACCAGGCAAACGCATGCAGCAAAATGACCGCAGCGATCGGCACGTACCAACTTAGAACCATGGCGTAGGAGGGGCTTCCAAGTCGCCGTCGCAGCAGGATGTCCAGCGCGATATAGGCGGGAATCGTGCAAAGCTCGGCGTAGCCATAACCAACAATCCCGAAGCTCGACAACAACAGCCACGCTGCCCCCGCAAAGACGCTAACGTGAATAGCGTTGAAGATCGCCACGTCCAGATTACGCCTAAAAATATACAGGACGTAAGAATGCATTGAAAAAACCGCGCTGGTCAGCGTCGAAACCGCAATAAACGGGTATAGGGTCAGGATCGGCAGCCAGCGGTCGCCCAGAGCCAAAGTAACAATATCGCGTCCCAAAAGTGCAAAGAGCACCAGAAACGGCCCCAAGGCCAGGACCTGGAGCACCATTCCTTGATCAAGGGCTCTCAATAGCCTTGCCGAGTCACTTTCGATCTTAGAGAGCGCAGCAATTGACAGACGCCAGGTGGCATTCTTGGCAAACGCCAGCATATCGATGACGCGAATAGCCAACGCGACGAAGGCAACGGCTTCAACGCCCAGCAGGCTTCCTACGATCACTGAATTCACAAGACCCCTAGCCGCCCATAAGGCCGAAGACAGGGAGAATCCAATTGAATATCCGAGCATGTCTTTCAGAATTGACCATCGCCACGCCGGCCGCGGAACCCACCTCGCCAATACGTGGTACAGAACACATTCCAAAACTTGCTGGACAATCAATCCGGTTGCCAAGGACCAGGCGCCGTATCCGCTCAATGCCAACGGCAACGACACGACATAGAAGGTAAACTGCACTGTCAGTTCGACCACCGCGATTCGCAGGTAGTCCAGTTTACGCTCAAAGCGCGCTTGGACCGGGATTGTCAGAAGATTGATCGGCAACCCGAAGGCGAGAAACGCCAGGATTGGCATCGCCTGACCGAGCCCAATCAATGTTCCCGCGTTAGCGGCAACGATTAGCTCGACGATCGCCGCTGCGACGCCCGTCACAACCAGGAAAGTGCTGGCTATGTGGAAAGTAAGGGCGTCTGGATCTTCCGCGCCACGAACTAGAAACACGCCAATTCCCAATTGGGCGGTTGCAGCGGTGAAAGCATTTATTCCAAAAGCTGCCGTGTAACGGCCATACTCGGTTGGGCCCAAGAGCCGAATAAGGAATAAAAAACCCAAAACGCTTACAACAATCGAAAGAGCTTGCCGCGCTGCCAGCAGAAGCCCGCCCCGAAGGATCCTTTCTCCAAGCTCGAATTTTTCTGGCGTGTGCTGCTCTGAGTTGAACATTGCGGCTGTATGATGCTCGAACTGGTTGGACCGCGCGGAGGCCTGCGTTATTAACCTTACATACGATCTTGAGACAAATCTAAACTGATATTAATCCCAGAAACCTGATAACAGACTTTAACGCGCCCTACATCGACAGGCGCCGCAATGGTTCGCATGGAGAAATTTAGCCTTGCCGCGGGCACGACGAATGACAGCTAACGATGGCAAAGACAATCCTCTCGAAGTCAAAAATGGAACTCACCGTCGTCATTTGTGCGCATAATCCAAAACGCCATAACTTTCTGCGGATCCTGGAGGCCCTGCGCCATCAGACTTTGGATATGCAGGAATGGGCGCTCTTAGTCATAGACAACGCTTCGCCAGAGCCTCTACAGGACTGTTGGGATTTCTCCTGGCACCCGCACGCGCGGGTTGTTAGGGAGAATCAGCCCGGCGTCGCAGCGGCGAGACGTCGGGCGATCATAGAAACCACCACCGATCTTGTCGTTTTTGTCGACGACGACAACGTACTCGCCGAGAACTATTTGTTCGAGGCAGCGAAAATCAAGCATGAATGGAAATTGCTCGGAATTTGGGGCAGCGGTCGAATTTTGCCCGAGTTTGAGGTCGAACCGAGAGACGACTTTAAAGAGTTTTTTCCCATCTTAACGCTTAGAGAAGTAAACAGCGCGCGTTGGACCAACACCTATCCATCTGCAGGTCTACTTCCCGAAATAACGCCATGGGGCGCCGGGCAATGCGTGAGAACCGAGGTCGCTCGTGCCTACTATCGAGCGGAGGGCTTATCAACGATCCAGATGTCATCCCCTGCACTCATTGCACAACTGCGAGGCCGCACCGCCGAGGATGTTGAGATCTGCCTTTTCGCGTGCAGCGAGGGTTGGGGCATAGGCATCTTTCCGCAGCTTAAAGTAACGCACCTCATTACCAGAGACCGACTCACGCAAGAGTACCTGTTGAAAATTCGCGAGTTTACCGGCGCATCCAACCTGGTGCTCGAATATAAATGGCACGGCATCGTGCCACGCGATCCATACTCCTTAAGGGGTATGATGCACTTTGTCTGGCATGCCTTGGTCACGAGGGGATTCCGTCGTCAAATGCATTTCGGCAACGTTCGGGCCAGGCTTAGGGCGCGATCCATTATCAATGCTAGCCGAATCAATGCCAGCCGAGGCAAGGAGTGAAGACCTGAATGGAAAATGGTAAAGGATGAATGCTTGATAGGCCGCTCACACGAATTGAACGGTGCAGGGTAATTGGAACTGATATGTCCGGCAATCCCCTCGTCAGTGTTATTATCCCTGTGCGCAATGGGGAGCGCTTCATTCGCAGTACGCTTGAGTCCGCGTTTAGCCAAACCTATCAACCCATTGAAATTATCGTCGTGGACGATGGTTCGACAGACCGGACCGCTCCTATTGTAGAGGCTTTGGCGATTTACGACAAACGGTGCATTCTATTTCGACGACCGCACTCCGGCGTGTCGGCTTCGCGCAATTTCGGAGTAAGCCAAGCCCGCGGAACCTTGATTGCCCCACTGGATGCCGACGACCTCTGGCACCCGCAAAAGATTGCTCGCCAGGTCGCGGTCATGCAATCGTCCTCGGACAAAGTGGGCTTAGTCTACTGCTGGACTATCGAGATAGACGAGGATGACATCCTTATACCGCGAGCCAAAGATACCGAAATTACCGAAGGACATGTCTTAGCTGACGTAATTGCAAGAGCAGGCATCATTACGAGTGGCGCCAACCCACTCATCCGGCGATCCTATTTGGACGCTGTCGGCGGATATGATTCGAGCGCCGAGCCCTGCGAGGATTGGAAACTGCAACTTTGCCTTGCAGAAATTTGCGAGTTTGCAGTCGTCCCAGCACATCTGGTCGGCTATCGCCGGACAACCGGCAGTGCATCAAAAAACATTACTAGGATGGCACGCTCCATGGAAAATGTCTCACGCTGGGTCCTCCAACGATGGCCCGACACACCGCCCGAGATTTTCGACGGCATGGATTATCATCGCAACAGCTATCTCGCGCATTTGGCGCTCACGAACAACCAATTTGACACCGCCGTTCGTTACACGCTGAAAAGCCTAAAAGCGCGCCCACTGGCACTGTTTTCGCGCCCCACACTTACATTCGGAGCGCGCTTATTGGTGCGCATGTCGGGACTGCGACCATATCAACGGTTGCGCCGAGCCAACGCGATTACGTTTAATGACTTTTGCACCTCCCTGGAATTGCCTGTTACCTTGTAGCCGACAATTTTCATGGATGACAAAATAGAATTCATTTGACGCATTGCGTAATGCTCACGCCAGACATAAAATCCTTGTGCGAGGATGACGTCCCACGCAACTGGCCCGCACGGGCCGGTAGCCCCCATATTGATTGAACTTTACCATGGATAGAGTTCTTGTAACCGGCGGAGCTGGCTTCCTGGGCTCACATCTGTCCGAAAGATTGCTCGCCCAGGGGCATGACGTTCTTTGTGTGGATAATTTCTTCACCGGCAATAAAAAGAACATCGCTCATTTGCTCATGCAACCGCGGTTCGAGCTGCTCCGGCACGACGTGACATTTCCGCTCTATGTCGAAGTCGACAGGATTTATAATCTCGCCTGCCCAGCCTCCCCTATCCATTATCAGTTCGATCCGGTGCAAACAACAAAGGTAAGCGTTCACGGCGCCATCAATATGCTGGGACTCGCCAAACGGGTTCGAGCGAAGATCCTGCAAGCTTCGACATCTGAAGTTTATGGCGACCCTGAAGTTCATCCGCAGACGGAGAGCTATTGGGGGCGCGTCAATCCGATTGGACTGCGCTCATGCTACGATGAGGGCAAGCGATGCGCCGAGACATTGTTTTTCGATTATTGGCGGCAGCATCGGCTAAAGATTAAGGTCGTTAGGATCTTCAACACCTACGGTCCGCGCATGCATCCGAACGATGGACGGGTGGTCTCCAATTTTATCGTTCAAGCTCTCAAAGGAGAGGATATCACTATCTATGGTGAAGGAACGCAGACTCGCAGTTTTTGCTATGTTGATGACCTGATCGACGCAATTATACTTGCCATGAACACGCCCGACGACTTCACCGGTCCGGTTAACATTGGCAATCCGACAGAATTTTCAATACTCGAACTTGCTGAACTGGTAATGAAGCTGGTCAAGTCCAAGAGTAAGATTGTTTTTAAACCGTTGCCAAGCGATGATCCCCGGCAGCGGCAGCCTGATATCTCGCTGGCCAAGAAGGTATTGAATTGGTCGCTTATCACCGAGCTCGAACATGGCCTTGACCGCACCATCCGATATTTCAAGGACCGGATTGGCGTGACTTAATGCGAAGCGCCATGCCAGCTGGCTTTATCGACCTATGGATTTCATAATCAACGGCCGTTTCTTGACGCAACCCGTGACGGGCGTTCAGCGTTATGCTCGCGAGCTTGTGGGCGCCATAGATACTATCTTGGACAAAACCGCCGAGCTTCAAATCACGGTGATGTCTCCGCGGCTTTCCAGTCCGCCTCCGGTTTGGCGTAATATAAAATTGCGGCAAGTAGGGCATCTTCAAGGGCACGCCTGGGAGCAACTCGAGCTGCCATGGTACTCGAGAGGAAAGTTACTTTTTTGTCCGGGAAACACGGCGCCGGTGATTTCGCTACTTGGATCCCAGCCCATCGTCGTTACGGTGCACGATCTGTCTTACATGTATTTCCCAGAGGCTTATCGCCTGGCCTTCCGGCTATGGTACGGCTTCATCATCCCGCTGGCTTTAAAACGTGCGAGCCGCGTCATAACGGTCTCAGAATCCGAACGCCAAAAGATACTTGCGAACTACCCAAACGCGGCTGGTAGATTGCGTGCAATTGTGAACGGAGGCCTGCCAACAGCCTTTTCAACCGGTATTCCAGACCTCGATGTACAGCCCGATGGCTACATTCTTTATGTCGGCTCTCTGAGCAAACGTAAAAATATCGGACGCATGCTGAACGTCGCGTGCCAACTTGCGCGCAAGCGAAGATTCCATTTTATCTTCGTTGGTGATGTGTCGAAGAGCCTAACGAATTCCTTCGCTCAGATTCCCGAGGATATTACCTCCGAAATTAATTTCGTTGGGCCGGTCGACGACCCAATTAGGCTGGTCTCCTACTATCAAAATGCGAAGTGTCTTATGTTCCCGTCGCTGTATGAGTCGTCCGGTTTACCGCCGATCGAAGCCATGGCGTGCGGCTGCCCGGTCATCGTGTCAGACATTCCGGCGTTGCGGGAACGGTGCGGCGATGCCGCCATTTATTGTGATCCGCACGATGTCGAATCCATAACTGCCGCGGTAGAGCGCATCATGGATGAGCCCGCGCTTCGCTCAATGCAGCAAAAGCTCGGCTATCAGCGGGCCGCAATCTTCACGTGGGAACACTGCGCGCGCGCGACACTGGAACTGATATGCGAATGCGCCGGCAATCCTCGGCAGACGTCGGCAAGTCCAGCTACTTAAATTGGTGCGCCCCCTTTGCGGCGCGCAGTGATCGATGCGACGACCATCCCATCCATCAACCGCTCGTATTTATCGAGTGCCAGCGCTGGATCAAATCTGTGAGCCTCCTCCAAAGAGGCGTCACTCCAGAGGATGACTTGCCGTTTATTTGCAACAACACGCGCAATCTCGGCGCTCCACGCTGATTCGTCTCCCGGCGGTAGCAACCGGCCCGTTCGACCGTCAATCACATGCTCCGGAATTCCGCCAATGCGCGAGCCAAGAACTGGCAGGCCAGCGAAAAGAGCGTGCACTGCTACTCCCGGGACGGTCTCGAGCCAAAGTGACGGCACCAGGAGCACTGTGGCCCGCGACATGAATTCCGCGACAGTATGCTGATCGACACTGCCGTGAAATTTTATCCAGGTGCATTGCGCATATCTTTCCCTGAGCGAAGATTCCAGAACGCCTGCGCCGAGGATATCGAGCTCGAAGTCGATTTGCTCGCGAGCCACTTGAGCGGCGCGCAGCATCATTTCGACCCCCTTGGAAGTTTCGATCCGGCCGATGTACAGAAGGCGTGGTTTTGCCGACGACGGGATGTCTCGGGGTGTTATCAGAAATTCATTCGGGTTTGAGATGACCTCGCTACGCCACCGCGACAAGTCGACATGCTCTTCGATCGCTCGTAGTGTTGCGTGGGAGGGTGAGACAAATGCAAAGTTGGGCGCAGTCGCGATCATAGAAAACCGAAATAGTTTATGTATTCGGCACGCTGCACACAGTCCGGAACATTGCTGTCCCGCCCTGAACTGCGCCATGTTCAGGCATACGAGGCTGAGGTCATGAATGACTTGAATGCACGGTACGCCGAACTTGCGTATCGTGCGCCAAATGTTCATACCGATGGCAGTGATGTTGTGCAGAATTATTATATCCGGTCGGACTTCCCCGAGAACCCCGGCGAAGAGAACCTCGTTCGTGGGATGCGCGAGATCCTGCGCATGCCAAAGAAACTTGCGAAGAAAGCCGTGATTTTCGCCCAGAGGGTAGGTGCGGGGAAACTTCCGATAGTGAGGATGAATCTTGTCCCGGCGGTTTTGCGGCGAATCGCGATTGCTGCGGCCGCGAGGCGTCAACTGAGTGCTTTGGCCTATGGCCGCCAAAAAGTGAACCTCGTGGCCCCGATCCGCCAGTCCGGATGCCAAATTCATGGCGGCAATCTCAACGCCGCCGAACTCGCCAATCACGCAATTGACGCATAAGACTTTCATGGGGCGCGGAAACCTTGAACCGAAGTTCTCAATGCCACGTCGAAGGCTGTGATCTTGCTAACTCGCAAATTCATAGCGTATCTACAACCCCATCTGGTCGACGATCTGCCGCGCCTCGACGATTCAGCCGCCGCCGGTCCTAGCGCGTAGATTGTCATTAACACCAGCGTTCTGTTGCAAATGGCATCGTTCATAACACAAGATAGACCGTTCCGCGGAAGATCGAGCTAGTCGTCAGCACAGATGCGCATCCTCCATCTTAACGCTCTTTATCCGCCCAACGTCCGCGGAGGCGCCGAGCGATTTGTCGGCGCCCTGGCGATGGAGCAAGCCAAACGCGGGCATGACGTGGGCGTGATCACGCTCGCGCCTAAGGCCGAGCCTACCAGTATCGAGGGTGGCATTACCGTCTATCGCATAGGCCACGGTGGGCTGTTCTGGTTCGAGGATTGGCCAAAGCACTCGGCGCCGATTCGGTATGCCAACAAGGCTCTAACCAACTGGAACCCGATCACTCTCCGTCAAGTTCGACATGCCGTCGCGCTATTCCGGCCGGACGTGATGAACACTCATTGCATGCTCAGCTTCCCGGTCGATAGCTGGAAGGCAGCTGCGGAGCGGAATATTCCGATTGTCCATGCATTACATGAATTCAATTTGATCTGCCGCAACACCAATGCGTTCCGTAATGGCCGGATGTGCGAGAGTATGTGCCTCGCTTGTCGCATCAATGAACCCAAGCGCTGGTTGAGCCGCCACGTCACTGCGGTCGTCGGGGTAAGCCAGGACGTCCTGCAGCGACATCTTGATTTCGGCTTCTTCCAGCATGTTCCGCCGGAACGCCGTTCGGTGATCTGGAGTACGCCGCCCATCCCGAAAAGAGGTCGCCCACCGCGGGCGCCAGATGCGCCATTCACCATTGGGTTCATCGGTCGTATCGTTCCCGAAAAGGGCCTAGAAACACTTCTTGACGCTGCTGCGAAGCTGCCCAGCACGGGTTGGCGGCTTCTCGTCGCAGGTGGCGTTTCCCCGCCGCTCGACACGAACGAGCTAAGGGCTCGCGTTGCCGGTCTACCGGTAAATTGGCTCGGTGTAGTGCCTGCCGCGGAATTCTATCCCCAGATTGATCTTCTGGTCGTCCCCGCAATCTGGGCCGACCCTGGGCCTTTGGTCGTCCACGAGGCGTTCGCCAACGCCGTACCGGTTGTCGGAACAAGAATGGGCGGGATTACCGATTTCATCGAGCAGGGAGTAACGGGCTGGCTTTACGAGGCCGGCGACGCTGACGCGCTAGCAGCCATCCTCACGGAGCGAATCCGAGACGGCCGCAATTCCCTACCTCAAGAAGCCGCTTTTGCCCGTTTTCGGTTTGAAACCACTCCGGAGCGCGTCGCCGAGCGCTACGAACAGGTCTATCGGTCAATAATTGCCGACCGTCAGGTCGGCAAGTGAGTACTTGGCCATTTGGGACCACCGTTTTCGGACGCGAGTTTCAGCGCGCGAGCGCACGCTTGATCCATGTTGTAGTATTGATAATCGGCAAGACGCCCAGCAAAGCGAACGTGGGGAAACTCGGCCTGCGCCGCTGCGGCGTACTTTGCATACAGCAGCTGATTTTCATCACGGGGGATAGGGTAATACGCGATCGTCTTCCCCGGTTCGTGGGGTTGCGGATATTCAGCCACCAAAGTCGTAACCTTCGCCTTCTGGCCGGTAATGATCTTCTGCTCGGTGATGCGAGTATAGTCGAAGTCGTTTGGGTAATTGACCGTCCCAACTGGCTGGTGCTGCGTCTCTTGCAAGGTGCGCTCTTCGAAACGAAGGCTACGGTATGGGAGGGCGCCCAAGCGATAATCCAGAAATTCATCTATGGCGCCCGTGAACAAAACACGTGCGCCACTGTCCCGGTACTTTGAGCTTTCCCACTCACAGTCCAGCACAAGCTCGATATTGGGGTGGTCTAGCATCCGTCGAAACATTGCAGCATAACCATGTACAGGCATGGCCTGATATTTATCTTGAAAATAACGGCCATCCCGACTGATTGATACCGGAACGCGAGCGGTTACGCTCGGGCTTAGGTCCTCCGGACGCAACTGCCATTGTTTAATGGTGTAACCCTCAAACACATTACGATAGACGTATTCTGCGAAGCCTCGGATCTCCACATGCTCGGATTCGCGCAGCTTTAGAATTGGGATTCTTTTGCCTAAGCCGCACTGTCGGATCAGCGCGCTTTCTATCCGTGCGGCGACATGCTGAGGAAATAGCGCCTCAAGGCTGTCTAGATTGAAAGGAATTGGAACAAGTTTTCCCTCGATCAACCCAAGAACACGGTGCTCATAGGGCCGCCACTCGGTGAAGTTGGAAAGATAGGTCCATACGACATCACTATTGGTATGAAAGATATGCGGGCCGTAACGATGAACGAGTATGCCATCTTCATTTGTTTCATCATAAGCGTTACCACCGATGTGCGACCGTCGCTCCATCACAAGCACGCGGTTGCCGGCCTCGGCCATCCTTTCGGCAAAGGCGACTCCGGTGAACCCGGCCCCAACCACTATCCAATCGATCGCCATGCTTCTCCAAGAAATACCTGGTCATCCGTCAGGATATAAGGGGCCTGAGAGAGAACTGCGCCACGGTTCCATATTGAATATAGTCGTGCGTTGTAGCTATCGGATTTGAGCCAAATCTCTGTTCGACGAACACCTTCTTTATTTTCAGCAACAGCTTTTCTGGTATGGCTTCTATAATTTCCCGCTCGAGAGATTCGATATCAATCTTTAGAACATCAATTGATCCATGACGATCGATTATGTCGCGCAGAACTCTGATCGCGTCTACGCACGGCACCGTTAAATAGGAACCAGTCTTCACTCCCAGACCTCCATACCTACCGGTCTCTTCGAACCCAAATTCTTCGCGGCCGTCGCACAATGCTACCGCCGCTTCTTCGAGCTTATATCGAGACTCAAGTCCTGAGAGGTTTTGCTTCAACCGAAAAACATTTACGGAAAGCGGCTCGAACAAATAGCAAAATGATTGTCCGGCTGTCGAAAGGAAAAACGCCGCTGAAATTCCTATATTTGATCCGAAGTCAACTATGGTTTTATCTTCACCCGAAGTCGCGTAATCCATGCGAAAAAATATTTCATTGATTGTGAGCACATCGTGCCATGAAAAAACATTCAATTGTAATTTTCTGTTGTTGAAGAAAAGACTCTGAAGGCATGGATACGATCCTACTCTGAAAATATATCGTCCAATAAAATCGATAGGGTGATCATGATATAAGAAAATGTTTTTCAATGCCTTGTAGTGCCTCGGCTCAAATAAGGCGCGCAGCACCGTTCGAATATCGCGCCCTTTTTGGACCTTGGGCTCGCTCGGTTCAACCATGGCCGCGACGCCTCTGACCAGTCGATTCAAGCTCGCACTCTTGCGTTGCCCAGCCCCACCTTGGTACGATCCGTCATCGAGTGAAACGCGAATACGCGACCGATTGGGGTTCTTATAAATGCCTTTGCACCGATAAGGCAGATAGCCAATGCATACGAGTACGATACCGGTAATTGCTCGAACAAAAACGATATAATGACCTGCAAAGTGAGCAGCGCGAAAAAAATATCTTCGTCAGTGCGAACACGAAGGTTTACCACACAGGAGACCACAAATGTAGAAAGCAACAGCAACCCAAAGACGCCGCCAAGCAATATGAAACCATTATGTGGCGATCCCACACCGCCGCTGCCCGCAGCTACATATGAGGTAAACTCTCCGATTGGCATGCCGAACGGATTGGCCAACATCACTTGTAGTCCAGACAGAAATGTATCAATACGGTCCGATAAATTGTTCGTGACATTGGCATCATCGCCGAAGCGAGATGCGATAAAATCGAACTGCGACAGAGCAATTAACGTTGTAACGAGAACTGCCGGCATCACTGCGAACCGAAGGAATGAAATGCGACCACGTGAGATCAAGAATGGAATGATGAGAATTGCACCGCCGGCGATAAGTCCACCGCGACTTCGGGTATAATAAAAGATCGCCAATAAGGCCGCGGAAACGAGAACGCCCGGAAGAATTCTTCGTCTCACGATACCGAAATAAGCTCCCGCCGCGGCGGACAAAGCGGCAACATGGCCTGCTTCATTGGGATGCCCCGAAAGTCCGGGATAGCGCAAAAAGCCGACTCCATTACTCGCAAGGACTTGCGCATAGCCAGGAGCAAAGCCCCATTCGATCAGCTTCGATGAATACGCTGAGTCCTGCAAGACGAAGATAGGTACAGTTGCCAGAAGACCGATAATCAACCCCCAACAAAGAGTTTCAAGGATACGATTGTCATCGAGTATTACGACGATGTAGAGAGCCGCAAAGCTATAAAGAATGTAGTGGTAAGCTAGAATTGCTGTCCGCGGATCAGGCGATAGCGCTGGCGCGACGAACAACGCACCAACAATCAGTCCGTACAAAATGAGCGGTAGAATGCGACGCGGCGCCAGCGAATAGAATCCCAAAAGGCCAGTTGCACCGAGACAGACAAAATCGCTCAAACGGTATCCATAGCCTCCCGTAGCCGAAGCCCCCTCCCCACCGCCGCCAAGAAGAATATTGAACTGGACGCAAAATCCGAAAGAAAACGCCACAACCGGCCTCAATAAAAAGGCACGGTACCGTGTGATCGAAAAGGTTGGAGCCCTCCGAAGCGAATTGGCGAGTGCAGAATTGGACCTCATTACCATTAAGCGCCTTGAACTTTGCTTGAGGATCGATAGTCATTCAGAGCTGAAGCGAGCGAATAACCTATGCTCGGCCAAAGCTTCATATCGACCGCCAATTTTCTATTGAAGACATACGTGCAATTCAAGTATTATATCATGTGTATCGCACAATTATATTTACCCTGTTTTTAGGCGCGGCGGTATTTGCCGCATACGCGGTATCTCCCTCCAATCAATTCCAGCAACGGCTGCTTCAGCTCCAGCGACAGGGCAGTTGCGCGGACCTCCCACAGTTCGGAGTGAATATTCATCGTGGCCGCGATCCCGATAACATCAATCTCGCACTGGCTTCGGACATTGCGGCGCGGATCGTTCGCATGGAAATTACGTGGATTGATGTCGAACAGCACGGTCAGTATGAGTTCGGGCCTTTCGACAGTACGATTGATGCGTTACGCCAACACGGCAAATCGATCATCCTCGGGCTGGCCTACGGGCACCCGGACCACAGTGACGGGCCCGCGAATCCTGTCTTCGCCTTGCCACCGCGCACGCCAGAGCAGCGCGCAGCCTATGGCCGATTCGTTCAAGCAGTCGCCAAACGATATCATGGCTCAGATATCGTTTATGAAATCTGGAACGAGCCCAATCTCGATCTGTTTTGGCCCCCCACATTCGACGCGAAGGCCTATGGTGAATTGCTGGATATGGCCGCCCGCGCTATTCGTGACGTGAAGCCCGACGCCACGATCATTCCGGCAGGGCTCGCCAACGAGAATAACCCGGCCCAATTTCTGCATACTTTGGCGTCGGCCGGCGCACTCCGCGACGTCAATGGTATCTCGTTCCATCCATATCGGCAGGACGGCCCAGAGAACAGCCTCTACGACATTGCGGAATTCGAGAGTGCAGCCATCGGCCGCGCTGACCAACCGCTTTGGATTACCGAATGGGGTTACAGCGAAGCTTGGCTCGCCAAGAGCGGCCAGGATACGCGAACGCGCCAGGCCATCATGATTAGCCGTATGATGCTGACCGCAGCGCTAGCGAAGGCGAAAGCTCTGCTCGTCTATGACCTGATCGACGATGGCACCGATCCCCATGACCAAGAGTCGGGCTTCGGTCTGTATGATTATGACTTCACCCCCAAAGTATCCGCCACTGCATTCCGAACCATTGCCGACTTGATGTCGGGGTGCAGTACTTATGAATTTAAAGTCGATGGATCGCGCCACACAATTACTGCCGCATTTCACATCGGCACGGGCGTCTCATTCGTCATTTGGGCTTATGAGCCCGATCGCCCTCTTGAAATCTGTTTCACCACTCCGGACACAAATCCCGTTGAATTAACAGACATTTCAGGTAATCACCTACCTCTCGAAACCTGTGGCGCTCCGTCGCAGGTCAGATTAACAATATCCGAAGTGGCAGGCCCAGTGATCTTGCAAGCTGAGAATAAAAAGTTCCAATGAGCTGCGGTCTTAACCAATTGTCCCTCGGCTTCGTTGCGCCTTTCATTTAATTTCCCAATCGAGGGGCGGCCTGTGCTCAGGTGACAAATATCTGCGAAATTACGGCAAGGCTTCTTTTGAAATGAAACATGTGGTTGTAATTGGAAAATATTACCCTCCGGAGTTCGGAGGGGTGGAGCGCTATGCTTACGATGTAGCCCATATTGCTGCGAAGACGCATCGAGTGACCGTTCTCGTCCACAACACTGGACCGAAGGATTGGATCGAGCAGGACGGCAATATCACCGTCATTCGCTGTGGAACGAACAAAATCATCCGCGCGCAACCGATCAGCCTCTCGATGTATGGGCATGTGCGCTCGTTGCAGGCCGACCTTGTGCATTTCAATGCGCCAAATTTCTGGGCGGCGGCAATGTTGCTGTTGACTTCCTATCGCGGACCGGTCGTCGTTACCCATCATGCCGACGTGTTCGGACGCCCAATCCTTAAGCGCGTCGTGATGCCAATCTATCATCTTTTGCTGCGTCGGGCCGCGTGCATAGTCCTCAATTCGCTGAAGACCGCATTTGCATCCAGTGATATTCCGATAGGGGCTGGACCATTGCTGGCGATTCCGCATGGCGTCGACGCGCGCGCGTACAATGTTGATGGCCTCGATCGCAAGAACCTCCTGGCCGAGCGCCGTCACCTGTGCGGCGATGCGCCGGTCGTTGGTTTTATTGGACGTTTCGTCCGCTACAAAGGACTTTCCGTCCTGATCGACGCACTGGCTCGCCTGGATGGCGTTCACGCCATGCTGATTGGCGACGGCCCGTTGAGACGTCAGACCGAAGAACAGGCGCAAATCGCCGGAATTGCCGATCGCGTGCATTTTCTCGGCACGGTAGACGAACCTACCAAGATTCGCAGTTTGGCCATGATGGATATGTTGCTGCTGCCGTCCGTCGAGACAACCGAAGCTTTTGGTGTTGTTCAGATTGAAGCCGAGCTCATGGGCGTGCCTGTTGTGGCGTCCCGCTTGCCGACCGGCGTAACCGACGTAACCATAGACGGAGTCACTGGATTGCTGGTGCCACCTGGCGATGCGGAAGCCCTTGCCAGAACAATTTCCCGACTCATCGATGATCCCGATTTAGCCGCGCGGCTTGGAACAGCGGGTCGCGCCCACGCGCTGAAGCACTTTACCTCCGAGGTATTCCAGCGGCGGATTGAAGAATTGTTCGAGGCGGTACTTTCAGGCTGCGCGATAGAAGGACCGAAAAGGCCATTGCGCTCAGCCGCGCTTCCGGAAAGTTACGACAACTTAAGTGCTTGTGTCAGGCCGCTTCCGGACATTCAACCATCCGAACTCGTCGATCTTTAAACGAGTTAATGCAAACTGGATGACAGGCTTACCGCTACCAGGGATGCCGAACGATTGCAAAACTGCGAAGCCTAGCCGCTCGGTCTTCGCCCGTTTGGGGTGGCTTGGTGGTCTGGCGGTCCTATCGATGATTGGACCCGCGTTCGGACAATCGCCCGATCCGCAGGCAAGCTTGCAACACTGTCGAACGATTGCCGACGACGCGGCGCGACTGCGCTGTTTCGAAGAGGCAACCTCGAAACCGTCTAGCCCACCGACCGCGCGGGCACCGGAGCCAGGTACCAATCCAAGTCCGAAGCCAAGTCCGGGCATCGGAACTTGGCGGCTCGTGCGAACGCCGAACCCGTCAACTGGGGACGACACTGTCTCGATTATGCGGACGGCCGACATAGTAAAGTCAGATATCGATCTTGCCGGCCTAATGCTCCGCTGTGCCCAGAGCAATTTTGATGTGATCGTTGTATTGGTCCGCCCTCTCCCACCACGTGCACATCCGAAGGTAACCGTAGGCACGGGCAGCGGTAGTGTAGAGTTTACAGCGACTGTCGTGCCGCCCGGTGCGGAAGTGTTGTTGCCCGCAGACGCAAGTGCGCTGGCGTCCGGGCCCTGGCAAACCGCGCCCGAACTGTCAGTGCAAATCGACTCTGTGGATGGTGATGAGCCGCCGGCTTCAGTGCACGGCATTATCCTCCTGGCCGGCCTTGGCGACGCAATTCCACTTCTGCTGTCGAACTGTCCTTCACAATAGTGCCCCTGGGGCGTTACGCAGCTGAGAAAAGGCAAGGTCGATTCGCGAATAAGCATAGCTGACTAATCTTCGACAATTCAGTATCGTGTTGCGCTTTCCTAGCGAGCTGCCCAATCGCATTTTCGGCAACAAACCACCGGCAACATGGCCCCACGTGCACAATGGCTCTGACGCGGTAATTTGAATGCGGCGCTGGTTCCTGAGCTACAATTCGCAGGACCTCGTGCTGATACAAGCGTTCGAGGCTGCGCTCCGGCGCAAGGATACCGAAGCCCACATATTTTTCGCGTCCAAGAGCTTGCGCGCGGGGGGCTATTGGCTTCCGGAACTCGCCAAGGAAATCGCCGGAGCGACGGCCTTCGTTCTGCTTGTCGGGGAGAAGGGGCTCGGACCCTGGCAGGTCAGCGAATATTACGAGGCGCTCGACCGCCGCGTCAAGGAAGCCAATTTTCCGATCGTGTTTGTGCTTCTCGATGGCCAGTCGGCACCGGGGTTACCGTTTCTGCGCCAGCTGCACTGGATTGTCACACCCGATCCGACCTCGGAAAAATGCCTCGCGATGGTTATCGATGCGGCAGCCGGCGGCGGCGGACTCCCCAGCGATCTGTGGCGGCACACAGCCCCCTATCGTGGTCTTACGGCCATGACCGAGGCTGATAGCGACTTCTTTTTTGGTCGGGGGCGCGAAACGGTTGACGTGCTCTCCGCACTTGCCAGCACACCGGACCGGCTTCCGTTGCTCATCGGCAATTCCGGGGTGGGCAAATCATCGCTCGCGCAGGCGGGTGTCCTCGCGGCACTCAAGCGCCAGGCGTGGCCCGAGGAAGCGGGCGCCCCGAATGCGTGGCCGCAAGCTTTTGAGGACAGTCGCCAATGGTGCTTCCTCACCCTCAAGCCCGGCACCGAGCCGCTCAAGGCGCTGGCTGAAACATTCCTCGATACGTGGCAATTCGGCGCAACCGACCCGGAGCGCGTGAAACAGCAGAATGGCTGGATCGAACTATTGCGTGACGGAAAGGCGACGCTGCGCGATCTGCTTGACGCCACTGTGCGCCGCCATAACGAGCTCGATCAGCCCAAGCCTCCGGCGTTCTTTCTGTACGTCGACCAGGGCGAGGAGCTTTACGCGCGTGCTGAGGAGCGTCAACGCCAACGCTTCACCGAACTCCTCGCGCATGCCCTGCATGACCCGCGCTTGCGCTCGATGATGAGCATGCGCTCCGATTTCCTCGGCGGTCTGCAAAATGATGAGCCGCTGTTCAATGTTCACCGTCAGATCAACATCCCGCCGCTGCGCGAGGCAGAGTTGCGCAAGGTCGTGAGCCGCCCGGCTGAACTACTCTCGGCGCGTTTCGAGACTCCTGGGCTGGTGGACATCATTACTCGACGCACGGCAGAGGATTCGGTCAAGGACGTGGGCGCGTTGCCGCTGCTGTCCTACACGCTGGACGACATGTGGACGCAGATGATGAAGGCCGGCGACGGTGTGCTCCGTCTTCCCGCCCGATCATTCGAACTCGGCGGCGTGCTGGTCGACCGCGCCAACACGTTTCTGACGGCGCATCCAGATTCCGAGGACGTGCTGCGGCGGGTGCTGACGCTCCGGCTCGCGACTGTGCATGAGGACGGCGAGCCGACGCGGCGGCGAGCACCACGTTCGGAGTTCTCGGAGGGTGAATGGCGGCTCGTCTCGGAGCTTGCGGACCATCCCAATCGCCTTCTCGTCACGGTTACCGCCGAGAGTGGCGAAACCTATGCAGAGGTCGCGCACGAGGCGATCTTCCGGCGCTGGAACAAGTTGCGAGACTGGATCGCCGCGGAGCGAGAATTTTTGGCCTGGAGAAGCGAGCTCGAAGCCGCGCGTCGGGCGTGGCAAGCAATACCACCGCACTCAAAGGATGACGCTCTCCTGATGGGCCATGGGTTGGCGCAGGCATCGAACTGGCTGGCTAAGCGCGCTGAGGACATCTCCCGGGTCGACCGCGAGTTCGTCGTGCTCAGTCGCAAGGTGGCGCGGCGGCGAAAGCTGCGGCTCCAGGCCCTCATTTACCTGCTGTTTGTCGGCATCATCACTGGGCTCATTGGCTGGATCAATCAGTCGTACCTCAAGGAGCAGGTGAATTGGTTCATGACCATGCGTCCCTACCGGCTCGCGAACTTCGACCCCTATGTGCTCAAGCCCCTGGCCGAGCGAGCGCTGAAGCCGCAAGGGAGCTTCCGTGAGTGCGCAAGAGACTGTCCTGAGATGATCGTCGTACCGGCTGGGACCTTCACGATGGGATCGCCCCCAACGGAACCGGGCCGCTTGGACCATGAAGGCCCGCAGCACGTGGTCACGATCGCCAAGCCATTCGCGGTATCCAAATTCGATGTGACGTTCGCCGACTGGGATGCCTGCGTCACGGTCGCCGGGTGCCCCAAAATTCCGGACAGCGGGTTTGGCCGGGACACTAAGCCGGTCATCAATGTTAGTTCTGACGAGGTCCAGCAGTATGTGGAGTGGCTCTCCAAGATGACTGGCCAACCCTACCGGTTGCTCACGGAAGCCGAATGGGAATACGCGGCGCGCGCAGGCAGCACGACGGCCTATTACTGGGGCACCGAAATCGGCAGGGGGAACGCCGACTGCAATGGGTGCGGCAGCAAGTGGGATAACCTGCAAACCTCACCCGTCGGGTCGTTCGCTGCTAATCAGTTCGGCCTTTACGACATGGCCGGCAACGTGTGGCAATGGGTCGAGGATTGCTATCATGACGACTACAACGGTGCGCCCACAGACGGTGCCCCGCGGACCAGTGGTGATTGCAGCCGCCGTGTCATCCGCGGCGGCTCCTGGTACAGCACTTCTCAATTCCTTCGCGCGGCAAACCGCGACAGGCTCAACCCCGGAAATCGGGACAACGGCCTTGGCTTCCGTGTCGGGAGGACGCTTATCCCTTGAATCTTTACTGCGTTGCCTCTTTGGTACAGCGCGAAACCGTGGCCGGAATTTTTAGGGCTATGGCTCGGAGGAATGGCAATTCCAAGGACTTCAGCGGCAGACCCGCCGGATTGTTTGGTGCGCTGCCGCTTTGACGCGACAACCCACTTATGCAACTCTCGCACTTGGCTTTGATTGGGAGGTTTCTGATATGGCGAAGGCGTCGAAAACCCACAGCAGAAGCACGACTGCCGTAGACGCTCACATCGGACAAAAGATACGCGCCCGTCGAATCTTGCTGGGATTGAGCCAAACGGATCTCGCCAACGCGGCCGGTATCACGTTTCAACAAATTCAGAAATACGAGAAGGGAGCAAACCGCGTCGGGGCGTCCCGCTTGCAACAGTTCAGCGATGCGCTTGGCGTTCCACCATCTTATTTCTTTGAAGGTGCACCAACGGTCGGAAGGAAGCTACCGGCGCCTCGAGAGGGTGAGCTATCAGAAGGTGCAATCCTTTCATTTCTCGGGACTAGCGAAGGCGCCGGCCTTGTGCGCGGCTTTCTTGCCATCAGGCAAAAGCCAATTCGCCAGAACATTGTTGCTTTTATCGATTCTTTGAAGGGGAAATGAGCCTTTCATTTTGAAGCACTACCATTTAAGACGACTGCGCACGTACACGGAGATACTTATGAAGAATGGAAAAAAGAGGCGGGCCTGGACATCCGTTCAGGTTCGTGAACTGAAGGCGCTCGCCAGGGAGAAGGCGCCCGCTGCAAAAATTGCCAAGAAGCTAAGACGATCTGAAGGCGCAACGCGACAAAAAGCGTTTAGTATCGGATTGTCGCTCGATACGCGCGCTTAACCGACAACATCCTAAAAAGTCGCTGTTCTGTACTGTAGCTGCGAAGTCCCGCCATTCACGTGCGCGGGACTTTGCTTTTAAGCCCAATGCTTCTTTCACCGCGAACTAAATTGCCGCGCACCACCGTATCTCAATATCGATGCTACTTGCAGGCGCGTCGGTAGGCGTGGCGTGACGCCGCCCCGGTGGCAATGCTGGCGCGGAACGCCCCGCATCCTGGTTGAGTAACTCTCTCGCACTGAGCCAATGGGCGGTCGCAAAGCGTCGCTTTGGGTCCCTTAGGCAATCATCCCTCCGGGTGTGCGAGTATTAACAGACGCGAAGGCGCATGGTCGGTGTGCCAGATATGGGTCACCAATGTGCAAATAGAGGGTTCGGCATTTCCAGCGCCGTGACAAATTTGCTATTATACGGCCGGCAATCATGGGAGGGGGTTATGATCAGTGCTCGACGCGCGATTTGTTGGGCCTTAGTTGCGGTATCGATATTATGGCCGCTTTCGTCTGCACATGCGGAACAGACGTTTCAGCGTTTCCTGCCTCTTTTGGTTGACCTGAATGGCTGGCAGGGTAAGAAGCCAGACGGCATGTCGATGGAGATGCCGAACAATAGCATGACCACCGCAACACGCGATTACGTGCGTGGTTCAGCGCAAGTGCACGCCGGAATCGTACTAGGCCCAGCTGCCGCAGGGGCATTGGCGCCATTCCAGACCGGAATGAACGTACAGACAACCGACGGCCACATGATTTCGTCGACAATGCAGGGCCTGACGGTTGTCAAGACTTTCAACACACCACAGAAGTCCGGCGCGGTCATCGTGGCCCTCGGCAAGGACGCAGTATTTAGTCTGTCCTATAACGGGATAACCGAGGACGAAGCGCTGGCGCTCGCGGAGAAGTTTGACTTGAAGGCTATTCAGGCCGCCGGTCAGGCGAAGTAGTATGGCCGGCTTCTGGTCGTTGAAGATCGCTGAAGTGCACCCCGGGAGGCAACAATGAAGAGCATTATTTTCGCTGCGTTGATCACATGTTTCGCCATCAGTACCGCTTTGGCGCAGTCCTGCGAAAGCAAAGCGGTGAGTGCGGACGGCAAAGCGCTTCACGGTGCGGCCAAAACGAGTTTTGTCAAGAAGTGCAAGCGGGATACTTGTGCAGGCCAGGCGGTAAGCTCGGAGGGCAAGCCCCTCCATGGGGCAGCCAAAAACAGCTTCGTGGCCAAATGTATGAAGACTGCTTGAAGTCCTAGCCGGTTGCAGCGCAGGGGCCACTGACGCCGCCACAGCGGCGAGGTTGGGATGAGTGTTGTGCGGCTGCAGACCAGCCCTAACTGGATGCTCGGCGTCGAGACCGATTTCCAGGGCGCCAGCCAACGCGATTCATCGAACTGCCGTGGCGGATGTACCGCCTACTCGATGTCCGTGGCGAAAGGCGAGACGATTGGCCTCGGCAATCTCATCATCGAACGGTTTTCCAGGGCGTATGTTGCGTGGCGCTATCCAGCAGCGCACGCCACGTCGCTCATCCTCGCATCGCTGACCGGCGTGGCGGCGCGGTCTAATTGATCATTGTGCTCACCCAAGACAACAACTCCCTGAACTGGTCTTGGAAGGCCAGGAAATAAAGCACGGCCGCTAACGGCGCCGTTATGAGCACCCAATCCTGCATGGGCGTAACTCAGCAAAGGTCACCCTTGGCAAAATCTTGCGCCGAGTCTCCTAGGACTTGATTGCAAGTGTCATTAATCTTTTTCTAGACTCCCCAGCAAAACTGCAAATTAATTGATGCGATTACGAAGCGTCCGGCGACTCTTAGGCAACAGTCGGAGATCCAGTCCATGATCAGGGGCATGATCTGCGCCGCGATCATCGTCGCATTGCTAATCGGTTTGCCGAATGAACCGCTCCTTCATCTCCTTTGCCACCCTGAAGTGTGGGACAGCCCTTTTTGGAACCGCTACGAGAACCCCGGTCCTGGGATTACGGCCAGTGCGAGCTTCGTGAATCCTGACAGAAAACGCTCCGAATCCGCGTAGCTCGATGCGATCACCGCGCTCCAGGGTAGCGGTAATCTCGTCGAAAATAGCATGGACGATTGTCTCGACATCCTGACGCTGCAGGTGTGGGTTCTGGCGCCATATGCGCCGAACGAGATCCGACCTAATCATGCCAAGTTTTCCTCGGACGCATCATAAGCTTGAATTGCACTCCGCGCTCAGAGATTTGTTTCGGGCTTGAGCACCCGGTACGCCAAATAACCAACATCAGTGACCACAACTAAGGCCAACGTGCCGATCACTGCCATAGCAATCGGAGCAATTGCGACCAGTAGCTCGGTACAGACCTTCGACATTTATGAGCGCCGCGCTCATGGGCGCAGCCGGTTCATCAATTTCGGGTCCACGGCGTTGGTGCTGGCGGCCGAGTGGTCTGCGCCATCCATTCCTTTCCTTATGGCGCGATCTATCGTAGGGCCGGATCAGCAGCCGGAGCGGCCGCTCCCCCCAGGCGTGAATTAAGGGTAAGAGCGGGTCTACAGGGGAAGGAGATCGCTCTCACCATTTTAGGATGTACGATATTCCATTTGCTCGGTTTACTCGTAGAAATAGTGCTCAACCAGCGCTTTGGGCTCTTAGTTTTGACCCCCGCCATGGCCGTCCTGCTGCCGATGGCGGTCGGCGTCCCCGCCTTCTCCCAGAAGGGGCTGGAGATCGCCTTTGTGACCGCTTTGACCGTAGGAACCCTTCAGATTGGGTATTTGCTGGGGGCGGGTATTTTGATCTCCTATGCCGTCGCGCGGATTGGCGGCCTTCGTAGCCGCGCGGAACCTCATCCGGCTCGCCGCACCGCGTATTGAGAATGCGTGGCCTGCCGCGCCCGACCCGATAGCCACCCCCCGGAGGCCACGCTCACGCGGGCATAGCGCCCGGCAAATCGGGCGTTGGCGCTTACGCCGCTCCACGCCCCCCCGAGTTGACCGCCTTTGCGGCAAGCTACGGCGCCACGTCTTACGCGGCGGGAAAGGATACCTTAGAGCCTGAACCGCTGCCGCCCCCTCCCCGGACGCCCCCCATTATCGGGTAGCGGCACCCGGCAATCAGGACCCCAGCTTCAACCATTCGGCCACCGTCTCGACCGCTTGTACGAGTAGCAACGGCCGTGCAAGCTCAAGTAACGTGCCCCCCTCAGCGATGCTGACGTGACGAACGCCCGCCTTCTCCTCGTTGTCTTGCTTTGCGCCGCGCCTGCCATCCTAGTGTTCGATGGGGCGATCGTGCATGGCGTCCTTGCCGGGGTGGCAGCGGTGGGGATCGCCATTGTTTCGCGCACGATGCGCCCGGTAGAGACTCAGTTCTTCCTGTCGTTTGCCAAGCTTTCGGCGGCATTCGCGGCCATTCCGGCGCTTTGGATGCTAATCCAGGTGCTGCCCCTGCCCTTACTTGCAAATCCGATCTGGGCCAGCGCGCAATCCGGTACCGGACATTCGATCGCGGGTTCGATCAGTATCGATATCGGCGCAAGCGTGATGTCGCTCGGATTCTATCTCACCATAGCCGCGATCGCATTCTGGTCTGCGGCCGTGGCAGTCGACCGGCAGCGAGCCGAATGGATCTTGTTTGCATTGATGAGCGCGACTGCCCTTATCGGGTTGATGGTCGCAGCAACCAACCTCTTCGGGCCGTCCTATTTAAACTTCAAAACTTCGCTGTCCGAACGCACGCAAGGGATCGACTGCGTCGCTATGGGGGTTCTGATCGCGGCGGCCGCCGGCGTCAGAACGATGGAGCGATATGAGACCCGCCGCACAAGCCCGAACCGATCAGTTTCAGCCCTGCTGAGGACCTTCGCGGCCTGCGCCATCGCGCTGACGATTTGTGTCGCGGTCCTGATCATGAGTGCGCCTGTCGGCACGCTCGTAGCAACTGGATTTGGTGTCGTGGCGCTAATTTCGGCGGTCCTAGTCCGCCGCCTGGGTCTCGGCCCCTGGAGTATTGTGGCGACCGCTGTACCCGCCCTAGCGATTGCCGGATTTCTCGCTGCCAGCGAACCGAAGTTGCGCACAGAAAACTTCGCTTTCGCCTTCGCGAGGGAGGCGCCGGCATCTCTGACAGCCATGAGCCAGCGGATCCTCAGCGACACGCCTTTGCGAGGTACCGGCGCTGGAACCTTCGCAGCGATCGCGCCGATCTATCGCGACGTCGAGGATCAAACGGCAATTTTCGCGGCGCCGACTGCGGCAGCTGCCATAGCCATCGAATTGGGCCCTCCGATGCTCTGGCTCATTGTCGCGACAATGGCCGGCTCGATTTATGTTCTGCTTCGAGCCGCATTGCGCCGCGGACGCGATTCTTTCTATCCGACGGCGGGGGCAAGCTGTCTGATCACGCTGTTGTTTCTGAGCTTCATGAATGCGGAAGTGTTGGGAAGCGCTATCGGAATGATTATTGCAGCGACGCTCGGGCTGGCCTTTGCCCAAAGCAAAAGCCGCACCATCTCACAATGAACTCTACCGTCTGCGTATGGCAACGGAACGGAAATCAGTCTCGATCAGCCGGGACTGTACTCGCCCGAGTCCGAAATGACGCTGGTCGCTACTGTGGGGCGCAACCGCAACGGCGCGCTTACAGTCAACCGGCCCGTGACGTGTTCGCTAGCATCGGAAACGACGTTGAACGCCATCGCCGCGGGCAAACGGGACGGCACGCTCACTGTCGACCAGTATTTCGGGTTGCTCGGGGATTCCATCCGCACCCACTTGTAAGGCGTAATTCCAATAGGCCGAAGATTGGCATTGAGATTATCGAGGACCAAATCGATATCCCGCATCTGCTCGGTGTCCGTCATGCGCACGACGAGCACGAGATGATGCTCGCCGGACGGGACCACGACTTCGGACAGCAGCAGCGACCGCGACGGCCAGCCGCGCTCAAGCAATTCATGGCGCTTGGTCACCGCGTAGTCGTTGCAATCGCCGGCCGGCGGCGAGACCAGCCATTGCTCGGTGGCGAGACCGCCCAAGTTGGGTTCCGGGACGATGTCGCGATTGACTTGACGGTTAACGGTGTTGAGCTCGTTCAGTCGATCAACCGTCATCGCGACATTGCGCTTGCGGAAATCAACCTTCTGCACTTCGCAGTCTTCCCGGTAGCGCAGGCAAAACACAGTGTGCGCCATCGGGGCAAGCGTTGGCTCCTCAAAGGCGATCCTGTCGGTCAGCGATCGCAATCCGCGCGGATAGCTAAAAAATGCCGCTTCCGAAACAGATCCCCAACACGTAGTTGCGATCAACGCGATCCCTGCCAGAGCTTTTGCGGTTTGACGCATGGCATTCGTTCCCAACCAATTTGTTGGCGAATAAATACCGGCAAAAGTCTGCAATCCCGTTCGCCGCGCCGGCGCAATTCAAGTCAAAATCGCATCTCGTCGGCATGGGTTTGTTAACCCCAAGAAGATGGCTTAAACGTTCCTATAGCGATGAAGGAGCGAATGCTTTGTCCTGGAATTTGTTGGCATCCCCGCAAAAGGAAGCGAAGCCGCGGGTCCCAAATGGCATGCGCATTTACGCCATCGGAGACGTCCACGGGCGAGTGGACCTGTTGAACGCGGTATTCGAGCGAATTGATGCCACCCTCAAGGCCCATCCTATCGAGCAATCGGTGCAAGTCTTTTTGGGCGATTATATCGATCGCGGCCCGAATTCGCGCGAGGTTATTGATGCTTTAATCGCGCGAAAGAAAGAGCACGCGTTGGTCTGTCTTAAAGGCAATCACGAAAACTACCCGGTTCAGTTCTTAAGCGATCCTTCAGTGCTCGCCGAGTGGATACAGTTTGGAGGAATCCAAACGCTCCTTTCCTATGGCGTAAAACCATCCAACCGCGACGCTCCGCGGTCGCCAGAGGACGTTGCCCAGTCATTTCGTGAGGCGCTGCCGGCGAGCCATCGCCGTTTTCTTGAGGGTCTTGGATTGTCATTTACCTGCGGGGATTTCTTCTTTACCCATGCCGGCGTGCGCCCGGGAGTTCCCTTAGGTCAACAACACGAGCGTGATCTGCTTTGGATCCGCGAGGACTTCCTGCTGCACGAAGAGGATTTCGGAAAGATTGTCGTTCACGGACACACACCCGCCAAGGAACCTGACGTCCGTCCGAACCGCATCAATATCGATACCGGCGCTTATGCGACCGGACGGTTGACGTGTCTCGTGCTGCAAGCCGATCGGAGGGTTTTCATTTGACCGTGCTGGATTGATCGGTCAGTACTGCCTACTGTGATCGATCGTATCGCTCCTGCTATGGTTCCTAGCGAAGGTTAACGTAGCGCGCCGATGAATATGCCGTCGCAAACCACTTTCCGTCTCGTGACGCTCGTACTCGCGGTTATACTTGGGGCGCAATGCATTTGGCTGCTGCTCGCCGACCTTACGCGGCCAGGTGTCAATCGCCTACCGACGGACCCGCAGAGCGCGGCACTTGTTGCCAAACTGCGCAACGACGCAACCTGGGCGGCCTGGATTGGAGGCATTCGTGGCGACCTGTGGGCACAATCCGCATACACCTACTCGGACTTGCTTTGGGCGAGCGCCAGCAACCAATCTGAACAGACTGGATCCTTGGATCGAGTGCAAGTGAGACTCGATCGGGCGCTGCGCTACGCACCCCACCAATCCAGCACATGGCTTCTCCTTGCGGGGCTAGCGTCGCACTATCACTGGTCGAACCCCGATCCGACCGAAGCCCTGAAGATGTCCTATTACACCGGCCCCAGCGAATTGCTGCTAATGCCACTTCGCCTGCTCGTGACGGCGCAGTTGGACGAAATCAAGGATAGTGAGTTGCAGCTACTAGCTCGGCGAGATCTTCGCCTGCTTCTTTCGCACCAGGACAAACCTGCTGTGCTGCAAGCCTTCCAGTCCGCGACGCCGGCCGCCAAGCAATTCATCGAACAGGCGGTCAAAGAGATTGATCCAACGTTTGCGCAATCGCTCGGTGCGGGTACACTTTAATTCCTCGAGAGAATCGGCACGCTCCTTGCTCCGTAACGCCAATTCGCAAGCCTCATGATTGATTGATGACCCGAATTGACCCACGCGTGAGGCTTTTTGTCATTAACGCGTTTCGCATTGCATCGTGGCTTTTAGCGGTTGCAATTGTCGTACTGTCCGTCGTTCCGGCTTCGTTACGACCTGAAACCGACGTGCCGCATGCTCTCGAACATTTCGCGATCTTCGTCGCCACCGGTATCGCCTTTGGAATTGGTTATGGCCGTCGACCCGGATTGGTCGCGCTTTGGCTAGTGATCTTTGCTGGAGCGATTGAGCTGGTGCAATTAGCTGTTCCAGGCCGCCACGCGCGTCTAAGTGACTTCATCGTCGACGCTCTGGCGACGTGCATCGGTATGGCAATGGCCAGCTTTGTTGCTCAGCGGACCTTAGAGCCGACCATCTGATCGAGACCTTTCAAAACTTCCGGGTATTAATCTGTCAGAAAATGTTAGCGCGAATAGGGTTAGTACAACGGCTTGATGGGGCGCCCTTTTTACCACCGCAACGGAAAGTCGATCATGGCTGTACGCAATGCTGCACTTTCCACCCGGAAAATTGATGTCAACTGCGAAGACTGCCAAATCTTGAAAGGATCGGCCATGGACGATCATCCTTTGGTCAGCCGGGAATCAATGGCAAACATACTTCCAATCGCAATGCCCATATACGTCGCACGATCGGACCTGACCGCACGACGAGCTTCTGCTGCCAATCGGGGGGGGAGTTAGGCTTGGCTCGAAAGGGCACGTTCTCAAAGTGCAGATTGGCGGAATATCGAACGAGCTTGTGCACGCGGGCTGCACCTGACCGTTGACACATTGACAGGTGCAGCTCGCATGCGCGCCTGTCGAAAGGATCAGGATCGCATAGCTTACAGCCACGCCAGCGAGATGTTTGAGCATAGACTCTTCCCTTAGATCCACGCGCGATAGCGTCGCGCGATAATCGAGCCCTGTCGGCAGCTAGTTAAAGGCCGCCCCCAGACCGCCCATGCCCGAATTGAACTGTTCTCGATATTCAAACCGAAATTGATTCATCGCCGGCATGATTCCAAGAACGATCTCCTTGCGCCCATATGCCGGAACATCGAGTGGAACGCATTGCGTTGATTGGTAGTAACACACCTTCACTTTGATCGACTGGCTACATTCGTTGCTCGCTAAAATTATATGCTCGAAGATGTTGGGATTTATGATCTGAGGTTTTGCGGAGCCAAGTACAGTCAGGCATGGTTTTCCGATTGGACTCAAATGCGTCTTAACGCCCGCGCTTGGAGTGCCGCTCAGCAGCGGCAGCTGAGCTGGCGGGCGAATCCCGCCTGAACTCCCCACAGTGGGTGCGCCTTGGGTGCCCATAGGTGAGGTAACTTGCGCCGCAGCATCCGTCCCCCACACCAGAAGCATCACGAGCAGCGCAAGCACGCGGCAATGATTGTCGTTCCTCAGCCACCCGCTTAACGTCTGTGGGCGTTCCGCTCGCTTTCGCGATAGTTTCGGCATGAGATCGGGCTCGATTCTCATTAATTCCAATGTTGCCTCCGACCTTGACCTCGTTGACATCGTATCGGAAATCGCAGGAAAAACGCTAAACCAGCGCCGCAATCCATCGACTTGACATGGAGCTTATGCCCGATCACGTTTCATTACGCTATTGCACGATCGCGCGACAAATCGGCTCGATCCTTTGACGGGCTCTAGTCCCACGGCCGGGGATCCGGACGCGCAATACCCGGCACGTCGACGTCGTAGCCGAGCTTGTACAGTGCCTTCGCAAAGGCCTGTCTTTGGGGTTGAGCAACATCCTTCAGGCCCGCCAACAGAAGCGCTCGCTCGGGCCAGCCGGGGCCGGTAAAAATAGCAACAGTCTCCTCGTAGAAGAAACCTGTGTCGAGAAGCCTAGCGAACTCTGTGATCGCCTTCCGGGCGAGATCGGGCGGCAGTCGCTGGAATACAGCAAGCGCATAGCGATTGCGCTTGAGAGCAATCCAAGATTCATTTGGGCCTAATTGGTAAGAGAGCCGCAGATACCTAAGATAGTCGGCATGAAATCCGCTTCGATTGCTCTCCACCCAGTAGAGCACGAACCACAGGAACGGATCAGCTGGAGAACACGCCAGTGATCGGTGTATCGAATCGCTGAGTGAGAGCAATGAGGCGTCAATGTCGGCACCATCAAAGAGAGCCTGCTCTGCGATCCGAGTCCGGATGATCGCCGCGCTGTGTAAGGCAGTGGGGCGGCACCGCTCCGCACGCTCGGCCGCCTCCACCTGAGGCATCAAGGTTGCCAGCACCTCGGGTTTAAACGGATCGCCATTGACGACGTGCGCTGCCACGCGTTCAATCGTAACCTGTCGAGTAAAAACGGCCATGGCCTGCGTACCCCAAGCCACCGCCAAAAATCCGAGGCTGACGAGCAAGATCCGTACGGCAATCTGGCAATACTTGTTCAGAGCTTGCGGCACGGAGCCGATCCCCTCTTCAACCCGCGCCAGGGCCGTTGAAAGGAAATTGCGCCAAACGGTACGCAAGAGAAGGCCTTTGATGCTGACGGATGAAGCGGTGCGGCTTGGTAATCAAGCAAGTGGCCGGCATCAGTCGGTGTAACCGTAGCGCGCGTAATATCGATTGTAATAGTACTTGCCACGATAGCTCTCATAGCGGTTCAGCACGTTGATGTCCGCCTTGTTGAGGACAACACCGAGCAAATTGTCGTATACGCCGCGTGCAGCACCTAGCGCATGCTCTACCACATCGATCTTGGTGCGCCCCCACTCAATGACGAAGATGTAGGAATCCACCAGATTATACGTTGCGCGTACGTCAACCACGGGTGCCAGCGGCGAGAGATCAACGACAACATAATCGTAAGTCTCGCGCAATCGGTCGAACAGTTTCTTGGTCGCCTCCGATGCCAGGATCTCGCTGGTGTGAGCGACGCGAGACTTGAGCACACACGGCAAGAACGTCAGCTTGGTGGACGGATCGGTCCAGGTCACATCGTCGAGGGACGCCCGGCCTGCGAGAACCTCAATCAACCCGGCGCTCGCATCGGGGGCAAGCGTTCGGCTCAACACAGGATTGCGAAGATCGCAATCAAGCAAAATCACGCGCGAGCCTGAGTGCGCCATCAGCTGCGCCAGAGAGGTTCCAATGGTCGACTTGCCTTCATTGGGAAGCGACGACGTAAGTGCGATGACTTTGTTCGATTTGCTGACCCCAAAAAGATCGCCGGAGATCTTGATAGCACGTATCGACTCGGTAAATCGCGAAAACGGCGAATCGATCACATGCCACAGTACGCTTTTGTCGCGCACGATCGTTCTTGGCCCGAAGGTTGAATCATTCCTTCTGGCAGAGAACACTGGCTCTTTCGCGGCCTCCTTGTTGAATTTTCTTACCTCAGAACGGCTTCGAGCGACCTTCAACGTGTCCGTTATTTTGGCAACGCCTGCACGCACAATATCGACCCCGCGCTCCAAAAGACTTCGGTGTATAGCGCCATCGTTCTCGCCGGGAACAGTTGCGTCGCCGCTCGCGTCCTCTTTCAAAGCTGGCACAACAGCGATGCAATCGGCCTGTAAATCGTCCTCCACCTGCTGACCGGTGCGGAAAACCCGATCGGAAAAATCGCGCACCATGCCTATCCCAAAGGCCAAAATCATCCCACCCACTGTGGCAATCGCAAGCACCAACAGCGTTCTGGGGTGGCTCTTGTTCAACGGCGGGGTGGCCTGAGTAATCAGGCGTGACTCCGTAATCGGGAATGATTGCTGCTGGACCGACATCATGTACTGCTGCAGGAAATTGTCAGCCATCGCCCGGTAGCTCTGCGCAGTTGAATCAAGATCGCGCAGTGTGATCTGCGCCTGATTGGTATCGTTCGACTGCGAGATGATGTCGTTAAGCCCCTTCTGAACCGCGCTCTCGCGCGCCATGGCGATCTCGTAGTCGCTCTTGTAGGTCTCGGCGATGCGCCGCAATTCATCGTCGATCGATTTCCGGATCTCCGCCATCTGATTGCGGAGATTAACCGTCGCGAGATGATCGTGCCCATACCGCGTTGACCAGTCCGATTCCCGGGCCGCGATGTCGAGATACTGCTGGCGCAACCGGGTGATAACGTCGTCGTGGAGACTATCAGTCACAGTTGCGGTATCTTCGAAGTTTGGAGTCTGATTCTCTTTCTGTAAAATCTGCTGGACTCGATCTAACCTGGCCTTGGCTTCCGCGGTCTGCGCCTGGGCAAGGACGAGGGCACTATTAAGCTCCGCAAGTTGTTGTTCGTTGAGCAGCCGGCCCCCTGTATCAACAATGTTGTTCTTGGCCTTGAAGTCGACTTCGGCGCGATCGGCCGCGGTGGCTTGGGCGCGCAGCTCCTTGAGCCGGTCCTGCAGCCAAACCGCCGCGCGTTTGGTTGATTGATATTTGGATTCAAGCGCATCGACCACGTAGGCGTCAGCGATTGCATTGGCGATCTGTGCGGCGCGTTCGGGGCTGAGTGACTCGTAGTCGATGTCGATAACATAGGTGAGGCCGACCCGCCTTATCCTTAGCGAGTTCTCGAAATGCTGGAGCGCCTTTCGGGTGAGCGCTAAATCAGAACTCGGTTCGTCGGGGCCGAATAGACTGGTCACGCTCGAGACCAGACCGAACACGGTGCCAATGAGGCCGCCGCTCGCTCCAACGAATTCAGGGTCCTCGGTGAGATGCAGGTCTTTGATAACGGAAAGTGCGATGTTTTCAGATTTGAGAATTTCGACCTGACTATCGACCATTGCAGTGTCGACCGGCGCCTCGAATCCGAGCGAGCTTTGCTGCTGGAACAGATTAAGCTTGTGGGTATCGATAATCATGACCGCCTCGCCGGTATATCGAGGCGGCGTAGTGAAAATGTAGACCGTCGCCAAACCGAGCGTCAGCAGCATGACAAATAAGATGACCGGAGATTGCCGGCGCACGAATGCTACGAAGGACGCGTACTGCTCTTCCGGCGACGCAGCATCGGGCGTTGGTGCCGCAGGCTCGACAGCGCTCTTAGCCTTATCGATCTGCAGCATGTAGCTTCTCGGCGACTGTCGCCTGGACCCTCAATATGATCATCTTAACTCGTCCGCGGCTGCATCCGCTCACACTTCATCATGGGTTGCTTGCGGAAACCGGGGAGCTCCCGCCCCCGGTGAAGTTTGATGTAATGGAACGGGTCTGTGACGTTTGTGTGGGGCCGTTCAAAATCGGAGTGCTACCACCACCGCCGCCACCCGTCGTGCTCTGATTAACAGGCCCACCGCCGCCGCCACCCCCTCCCCCGCCAGCGCCGGTCGCTCCAGTACCCTGATCTCCCATGACGGCTGCATAGGCCAGAGAGGCAGTGTCATTGTTTGCGGCGGCAAGAGCGGTCTGGATTGCGTTCGCGTAGGCTTGGTCGGCAGTCACTGAGGCCAGGGCGGCTTGGCCCAAGCCGGTGCCGATAGCAGTCGCCTGATCAGGATTGGCCGTCGCCAAAAGCCCGATGATCAGAGGCAAATCAGCGTGATCGGCGATTGCGAGTTGCCTGATCAGTGAAATCAATATCGGCCCACCGGTTAGATTATTGGCCAAGACCTGGGCGGGGTCGGCCTGAAATTGTTGGGCGGTGAGTTGCCCCAGCTGTTGCGCCCGACTGTCGGACGGCACCATGGAAATCCCGATGGTGCCAACCAATAAAAGCATTCTAAACGCGTTCCGGTACACCGAGCGCATCGCGACACCCTCTCAAATTAGCATTCGGTTTAGTATAGCACGGGGCTCTAGAAATCACCACCCAGAGGGGGCTCAGCCATATTAACTCTCGATTGATTCTTAACGACAATTCCCGACTTTTCTGGGATTATTTCGCCGCTCGCCGCTAGTGACTGAGCCAGTCCGGCACCAATGAGTGCCATGGCCACGATGGCGTAACCGGGTATTTGCAGGGTGAAATCGATCAGCGAATGCAGCACGGCGAGGATCGCGACCGCAAGTGCCGCGACCGGAATGACGAGATCGCGGCGGCGGACCAAGGCGCCGCGGATGAGTACGGTGAAGACTACCATCCAAGCGATGACGACAAGCGTTGCGATCGGGATGCCCATGTCGGACGCAACCTCCAGGAGCGTGTTGTGGGCGATGTCCCAAACCCCCCACATCGAGACATTCGGGCTCCGATAGGCGGGAAACGCGTAAGCAAACGTGCCCTGCCCGGTCCCGAACCACGGGTGATCGGCAATTATACGCAAAGTCGACCTATAGGTTTCAAGCCGCCCCTCGTCCGAGGCGCCCTGGATATCGAACCGGGCGTTGATGCCGGCACCCATGAACTGCAGCAAAATGAGCGCGACCGCGCCGCCCCCGGCAATCGCGTTCACGAGCCCACTCCGCCTCGGCAGGTCGCGACGGAAGAACGCCGTGAACGCTATGATCAGTGCGAGCAGCGAGAGCACCACTCCGCCACGCGAGCCAGTCATGAACATCGCCGCGAGACATAGAAACAGCATTGCGAACGCGACGACGATTTTTGTCGGCGTGCCGGACAAGAGACGTGACGGTATCGTCCGCCACTGGAGCGGGCCTCGCGGCATCTCGAGCCGCACCCGCTCCAAAAGCAGGAGCGACCACAACACCGCGCAAGAGCCGAAATAGGCCGCCGCCGTGTTGTGGTTGATGAAGGTTCCGGTCACATAGGGGAGATAGGCCTCTTTCTCGCGCCACAGGATGTGGGTCGGGTCGATGAGATGCGCCAGGATGCCGTACATCGCGTAGGCCGCACCCGACCAGGCGATCACTTTGAGGAGCTGCCGCGCGCGCCCCCGATCAGCGCCGACCAGAAAACCGCAGGCGATTGCCAGCATGCAAACAAGCGGTCGGCCGAGCTCAAACCAAGGCTGATTGCGGGCGATCGAGACCGATGGCGGAATCGGTCGACCAAGCGCTGTCTCGGCCTCGTGCCAGATCGGGTGCGGGGCCGCAAGCCAAGGCGGATCCGCCAGCTGCACGTACAGCACCAGCGCGTAGGCGAGGACGACAATCCCAGCAAGACCGACGAGCGCTAGCTGGCCGGAATTCAAAGACCGCACCGGCGCGAACACAAGGCATGTGCCGAGGGCAATGCACCAGAAGGCAACGGCGGTCGGCGTGCTTGAACCGAAGGGCAGCGGCGCAAGCGCCGCGGTCGCAAACAACAGCCAAGCGGAGAGCCTACCCGGCGCAGCAGTTCTGGCCCCTTGTGTCATGCCGCCAGGATAGGATGCCGCGCCCTCAGGTGCCATCAGACCGACGGACGCAGGCGCACCAAGCCTTAGTCCACGCCGCAGCTCACCGACTAGCGGATATGGCTGTCGATTCGCCAAGCCTCAAAATTAGCACCGGTGTTGGCGACGCCGTTGGGAACGCTGATCAGCGCATTGAGGAACGTGGTGAACTTCTCAATATCAACCGCCTGCGCGTTGGCGGCGAAAATGACGTCCTTGTTACGCATTTGCACCCTGGTCGCGAGGAAATAGCCGGCAGGATCGGCAAAGCTTACCGAATAGACGACCGGCACGGTCGGGCCGTCCATCTTCGAGCAATCGACCCCAAGCTTGATGGCGAGTTCGCGCGGCTCGCGCCGATACAGATATACCGAGCCAGGATCGGCCTGGACATCGATCAGTCCACCTGCCGCCGCAACACCCTCGGCAAGCGTCATCCGCCACGCCGACGAGGTGGCGCCAGCGCTGAACGGTAGCTGGCCCTGCGCACCGGTAGCGCCGAAAGCAAGGAAGGTCTGCGGCTCCTTGTAGAGATAGATGGTATCGCCCGGCCAGGCCCAGATGTTGTTGCCGGGTTCATAGACTAGGGCACCGAAGGGAACCGAGGCCCGCTTGCCGTGCCGCTCAAGTACGACCCAGGTGTCTTGGCCCTGGTCTTTGGGCCCGCCGGCGCGGGTGATGTAATCAAGAACGCGCTCGCCCGCTGGTTCGGCCGGAAGGCGGCCCGTTACAACGGAAGCGTTTATCTCGCCAACAACGCTGATGAGCGAGGTGTTCTGGGTCGCCAGCGCCACAACCACCTGCGGCTCGATTGCTCGATTCTTGATGCGATCGACAATAATCTGCTCGACCTCTGCGGGCGTCTTACCAGCAGCGGGGACTAGACCCGCATAGGGAACCGAAATCATGCCTTTGGTATCGATAGGTTGATTCGGCAGCGTGACGAAATTGCCAGGGCGCACGCCCGCCTCGGCGGGAATGAACAGACCGCCGGCGGCCGCTTCGAAGATCGTAACGCCGATCACGTCTCCAATGCCAAAGCGAATTTCGGGCGGCGGGCGACGGTCGCCAAAAGTCGCAGTGAGAGTTTGGGGACCGTACTCTTCCAGGATGCCGACCGTTTTCGGCGTGAGCTTGACGAGGCCGTAGGGCGGTCCGTTCCACGCAGCGCCGGCATCGACAGCAACTGCGTTAGGTCCGGCAGCTGGCAGCAGCAACGGTCCGCCGCAGCCGGCACACGCGAGTGCCGAACTCAAAACCGCAAACGCAGCTAATTTGCGCAATCCCCACATGCCCAACGCCCATCCCCGGCAGTTCCCTCAGTATGCGGGAAACTCCAGCACCAATCCAGAAGAGCGGGGCCTACAGATGCCTATAAGTGCGCTTTACAGGCCTTTCTAACAAGAATCACGATACCTGTTGCAATTGGATCACACCAGAACGGGGAGGTTCTGATAAACATGACAGGAAGATATAGTTAATCGGCTTGATGGGCAGAGCTTGTGACTGTCCCCGCTTAGCCGCGGCACTCGGCACGATCGGCGCTCCAGCATTGGTGCGGAGCGTCGCCTCGCATTTTTATTGATCGTCACAGCTCAGCATGAGCCAGGAGTCGGCTGGCCGTCGACGAAGTAGCGCGGGTAGGCATGCATCGCGCCAAAATAATAATGAGGCTGAGTCGTATCGTAATTACGCGGGTCGAAGCCTAGGCCATAAGTCGACCGAAGGTCCCGATGGTACTCGTAAGTAACAGTTAGGCAGCCGCAGGGCCCGCAAGAGGCCGGCGCATTGACTTGAGGCATTTGCAGTTCGGCGGCTCCGAGCAGGCTTGGCGACGTCAGAACAATCGCGCTTACGATGCCCGCCAGTATTGTCCTCAACATCGGCAAATTCCTTCAGTCGAACTCCGCATTATTAGAGTACGCCAAAATGCATCGCACGGCAACATGGTGCCCCATGTCACGCCCTACCCCGGCATCAGGCAAGCTACACCGCCTCCACCCTGAGCTTCAACGG
>Ga0210398_10000683_pt1 | contig 37906 bp, 26 predicted proteins | sample IncBWC4OmetaG_FD_161047 | JGI IMG/M metagenome (GOLD analysis project Ga0210398, IMG submission 161047) | Forest soil microbial communities from Barre Woods Harvard Forest LTER site, Petersham, Massachusetts, United States - Inc-BW-C-4-O | ecosystem: Environmental > Terrestrial > Soil >... | reverse complement strand
ACCAGGTCGGCCTTGTTCTCGCCCATGGTCGAAAACACGTCCTGCATGTTGGTCGCTTTCGCCGCCAGTTTGACGTCGCGCGATTTCGACTGCCGATGCATGGCCACTTCGCGGGCCTTGCGCTCGCTCTCCACCACCAGCAATTCATCGCCGGCGTTCGGCGCGCCGGACAAGCCCAGCACCACCACGGGGATGGAGGGTCCGGCCGATTCGACCGGATGGCCGGCCTCATCAAACAGGGCCCGCACCCGGCCGAATTCCTGCCCGATGAGCAGCGGATCGCCCAGCTTCAAGGTGCCGCGCAGGACCAGCACGGTGGCCACCGCCCCGCGGCCCTTCTCGAGGCTCGATTCGATGACATAGCCGGCCGCAAGACCGGCGGTCGGCGCCTTCAATTCGAGCACTTCGGCTTGCAGCAGAATGCTGTCGAGCAACTGATCGACCCCTAACCCGGTTCGTGCCGAGACCGGCACGAAAATGTTCTCGCCGCCCCACTCCTCGGGGATCACGCCGTACTTGGTGAGTTCCTGCTTGACCTTTTCCGCATCGGCTTCAGGCTTGTCCATCTTGTTGAGCGCCACGACGATGGGTACTTTCGCCGCCTGCGCATGCTGGATCGCTTCGACGGTCTGCGGCATGACGCCGTCATCTGCGCCCACCACCAAAATCACGATGTCCGTGACCTGCGCGCCGCGCGCGCGCATCGAAGTGAAAGCCGCGTGGCCCGGGGTATCGAGAAAAGTCACCATGCCCTTGGCTGTTTCCACATGGTACGCGCCGATATGCTGCGTAATGCCGCCCGCCTCGCCTGCCGCCACTTTGGAACGGCGGATATAGTCGAGCAAGGAAGTCTTGCCGTGATCGACGTGGCCCATGACGGTGACGACCGGCGGGCGCGGCAATACTTCGAGGGAGGAATCGGTTTCGCCCTGCAAATCGTCTTCGATGACATTTTCTTTGCGCAGCACGGCCGTATGGCCCATCTCCTCCACGACCAGCACCGCGGTATCCTGCTCGATCATTTGATTGATCGTCGCCATCACGCCCATGTTCATCATGACCTTGATGACTTCGGTGGCCTTGACCGCCATCTTTTGGGCGAGTTCGCCCACCGTCATGGCCTCGCCGATCGCCACTTCGCGCACCACGCGGGCCGTGGGCATCTCGAATCCATGCTTGGTGTCCGCATCCCCGCCCATCGAGCGGCGGCGGCCGTCCCGGGATTTCTTCTTTTTGTGCCGCGAGCTGACATCGCCCACGATGTGCAGTTCCTGCCGGCCGTATCGGGTGGCCTTGTCGTCCACCACCTCGCGCACGGCCTTTCCGGGCTTTGCCGCGGCGGCCTTGCGCTCGCGCTCCGCCACTTCACGCGCCTGCACCTCGGCGGCGCGGCGCGCCTCTTCCTCGGCGGTGCGCTTGCGATTCTCTTCATCGCTGCGCCGCCGGCTCTCTTCTTCCTGACGCTCCCTGTCCAGCCGCTCCTTCTCGAGCCGCTCATGTTCGGCACGCTCGAGAGCCGCCTTGGCCTGCTCCTCGGTCTCGCGCAGCTTGTCGATTTCTTCCTGCTGATGGCGCGCCTGATCCTCGAGCACCTCACGCTTGACGTAGGTGCGCTTGCTGCGCACCTCGACGTTCACCGTCCGCGCACGGCCCTGGGGGCTCGCCAGTTTCAGCTCCGATTGCGATTTGCGGCGCAACGTGATTTTGCGCGGGGCGGCGTCGCCCTGGGACTCGTCGTGGCCGTGGCTGCGGCGCAGATGCGTCAGCAGCTCGTGCTTGGCATCTTCGCTGATCATGTCTTCGGCGCCGTCCACCTTGATCCCGGCTTGATCCAGCTGCTGCAGCAGCCGATCGACCGGAACCTTCAGCACCTCAGCGAATTGCGAGACGGTTACATCTGCCATACTTGCTCCCTAAACCTTAGCTTCTTCCGCGAACCAGTGCTTGCGGGCATTCATGATCAGTTCGCCGGCTTTCTTCTCATCGACGCTGCCCATCTCGACCAATTCATCGACCGCCAGGTCCGCCAGATCATCGCGCGTTCGAACCCCCTTGCGCGCCAGCACCTTGCCCAGGCTCTCGCCGGTGATCTCGATCAAGTCCGGTCCCGGCTCCGCACCGTCCATCGATTCCTCGCTGGCGATCGCCTGCGTCAACAGCACATCGCGCGCCCGCGTGCGCAGCTCCTTGACGATCTCCTCATCGAACTCCTCGATGCCGTTCAATTCGCTGGCCGGCACATAGGCGATCTCTTCGATGGTCGAGAAGCCTTCCTGCACCAAGATGCTCGCGACGTCGGCATCGACATCGAGCTGCTTCATGAAGGTCTCGCGCAGCGCCAAGGACTCGGTCTCGCTCTTCGCCTCCGCCTGCGATTCGCTCATCACGTTCAGTTCCCAGCCGGTCAGTTCGCTCGCCAGACGAATATTCTGCCCCCCGCGGCCGATGGCCTGCGAGAGCTTGTCTTCGGATACGGCGATGTCCATCGAGTGCGAATCCTCATCGACGACGATGGAGGTCACTTCCGCCGGCGCCATGGCATTGATGACGAACTGCGCATTGTTGTCGTCGAACGGAATGATGTCCACGCGCTCGCCGGCGATCTCATTCGAGACGGCCTGCACGCGCGAGCCGCGCATACCGACGCATGCGCCCACCGGATCGACCCGCGGATCGTTGCTGCGTACGGCGATTTTCGCGCGCACGCCCGCATCGCGCGCAGCGGCGAGAATGTTGATCAGGCCCTGGCCGACTTCCGGCACTTCCAGTTTGAACAATTCGATCAAGAACTCAGGGGCTGTGCGCGACAGGAACAGCTGCGGTCCGCGCGGCTCTGTGCGCACCTCTTTCAAATATGCCTTGATGCGGTCCTGCGAACGCACGGGTTCGCGCGGAATCATCTCCTCGCGCGCGATGAACCCTTCGGCATTGGCCCCGAGGTCGACATACACGCCGTTGCGGTCAACCCGCTTGACGATACCGCTGACCAAGGTGCCCGCGCGATCCTTATAGGCATCGACCACCTGGGCACGTTCGGCTTCGCGAACCTTCTGCACGATGACCTGCTTGGCGGTCTGCGCGAGGATTCGGCCGAACGGCACCGACTCCATCGGCTCCTCGACGTACCCGCCCGGCTCCACGTCCTTGTCGATTTCGCGGGCGTCGTCGAGGCGCAGCTCGCGCTCGGGCACTTCCAGTTCGGTGGAGTCGTCCGCGAATACCTTCCAGCGCCGAAAAGTGTCGTACCCGCCGGTCTTGCGGTTGATCGCGACCCGTACGTCGAGTTCCTCGCCGTGCTTCTTGCGGGTCGCGGACGCGAGCGCGGCTTCGAGCGCGTCGAAGATAATTTCCTTATCGACGCCCTTCTCGTTGGAGACCGCATCAACGGCCAACAATATTTCTTTGTTCATAAAACTTAAAGACTCCTGCTCACTCCGGCCGCAATCGCACCTTCTGAATTCGATCGAGCGGCAGGCTGTGCGCCTCGCCGTCGACTTCCACTACAATCGTGTCGTCCGCCACCGACTTCAATACCCCGGCAAAACGCCGCCGCCCCTCAATCGGCAGCTTCAGCTCAGCGAAGATCCGCTGGCCCAAAAACCGCTCGAAGTGCGCACGGGTGCGCAAAATCCGATCAAAACCCGGCGAGGAAACCTCCAGCGTGTAATGCCCCTTGATCGGATCCTCGGTCTCGAGCACCTGGCTTACCGCGGCGCTCACGCGCGCGCAGTCATCCACCGTGACCGCGCCGCCCGAGGCCGGCCGATCGATGAAGATCCGCAGAACCCCGCCGCGTCCTTCGCGCACGAACTCGATATCCACCAACTCGTAATCAAGCGCCTCGATCGGCGGCTCTAACAAGCGCATCAAGGCGTCACGCATTTGAAAGCCCCAACACAAAAACAAAAAAGGGGACCATCGGCCCCCTTATCCAGCAACGAAAAAGCCCCTAGAAGGGGCCAAACAATCAGCCGCGGAGCCCTTGGGGCCGATGCAGCCCAACGGTTTTCAGCCGCAAAACCAAATCCAGCCCCCCCGCCGAGGGCCGCGATTATAGGCAATGCGACTTCGGGCGTAAACCCTGATCGCGCACGCCATCTTTAAAAAACTTAAGGCCGCACTGCAGCGGCCTTAAGTCCTCGCTTAAATCTTAAACGCTGTTACCAGCGCTTCGGACCACGCGACCCGCCGCCACCACCACCGCCGCCACCACCGCCACCGGTGCGCTCCTGAGCCTCATTCACTTTCAGCGCTCGCCCGTCGACGTCGTGGCCGTTCAGAGCCTGCATAGCGCGCGCAGCGTCTGCGCTGGCCATTTCAACGAAGCCGAAGCCGCGGGGCCGACCGGTGTCGCGATCATTGATCAACGCCACCGACTGTACCGCGCCATGCTTTTCGAACAGCGCGCGCACTGCGGATTCGTCCATTGAGAACGGGAGATTGCCAACATACATTTTCGTCATGTGAAGAATACCTACTGCAAAAGAAACTATCGGCCGGTCACGCGTGCCAAATTTTAGGAATCTTTAAGCGGAATGCCAGCCACCTGGATCGAAGAAACCTGCTTTGTGGGTTGTGGCCAAGGTGACGCCGGAGCGGCGCGGTGACCAGAAACGGACCAAGTAGAAATCACGAACCGGCGCGAATAATACAGCAATTTGCTGATAAGTACGAATATTCTTGCTCCAACCCCGCAATGCTGCTGCGCAGCAATCTTGGCATCCTCTCGTCAACGCGGCTATTCTCTCCGGCTGTCGCGGAACCCAAAGTCCCTATCCATGATCTCATGCGGATGCCCTTAGCCTTCTTCCTGCCCAAGTACTGGATCACCTGGGTTGGATTGGGGGTCATGCGGGCGGTGGAACTGCTGCCCTTCCCGGTGCAGCGGCGCGTGGGCAACGCGATCGGCATGCTCCTGCGCTACATCCCCTTCAGTTACATGCGCATCGCGCGCAGAAATATCGCCCTGTGCCTGCCGGAGCTCTCGAAGAGCGAACGCGCCGATCTGCTCGGTCGGCACTGCCGGAGCCTAGGCATGGCGCTGTGCGAAACGGCCGATACCTGGTGGAGCAGCGATCAGCGCCTCAATAAGCTCGCCGACGTGCAGGGCCTGCACCATCTGGAGGCGGCCCTGGCCAAGGGCCGCGGCGCCATCCTGGTTGGCGGTCATTTCACCACCATCGAAATTTCGACCCGGATATTGGGTACCGTGGTGCCGTTGAATGTGGTGTATCGCCCCATGAAAAACGCGCTGCTGTCCCACATTATGTACCAGAGCTTCTGCCGCCACGGCCATCCCATTGCCAAAGACGATATACGGTCCATGGTTCGGGCGCTGAAGAAAAACGAAGCCGTGTGGTTTGCGCCGGACCAAAGTTACCGCAACAAAGGCGCCGCCATGGTCAATTTCTTCGGCATCCCCGCGGCCAGCAACCCGGCCACCTCACGCCTGGCGCGGATTTCCGGCGCCGCGGTCATGACTTATTTCGGGGAGCGCCTGCCGGGTAATGCCGGCTACCGCGTGGTCATCGGCCCTGCCTTTGATAATTTTCCCAGTGCCGACCCGGTGGAGGATGTCGAGCGTTATAACCGCTTGCTGGAGGCGCAGGTCCGCTCGGTACCGGACCAGTATCTGTGGGTACACCGGCGGTTCAAGGGCTTGAGCAGCGACTATCCGGATTACTACGGGCGCGATTCCCGAAATCAGCCGCAACGTGCGCCGGAATAGCGCGGGCGGGCTGCGGCTGCACTTTGAACTTGATGCCCTTCTCCCTGCGCAAAGCCACGCCGGCCGACATCCCTGCGCTCAATGCGTTGATCGCCCGCTCCGCACGCGGTTTGAGCGCGGCCGATTACCGTCCCGCACAGATTGAAGGCGCGCTGCGCGGGGCGTTCGGCGTCGACAGCCAATTGCTGGCCGACGAGACCTACTACGTGGTCGAAGGCGGCGGCCAGATCGTCGGCTGCGGCGGATGGAGCTTTCGATCGACGCTGTTCGGCGGCGACAGCCGCGCCGGGCGCGATGCCACCACCCTGAACCCCGCAACCGAAGCGGCGAAGATCCGCGCCTTCTTCGTTGACCCCGGCCATGCTCGCCGCGGCATCGGCTCTCTTCTCCTCGATCATTGCGAGCGCGAAGCACGCGCGCACGGCTACGCTTGCGTTGAACTCATGGCGACGCTTCCCGGCGTCAAGCTCTATGCCGCCCGCGGCTACGTCGGCGGCCCCATGGTGCACTTCGACCTGGGATCCGGCGAGGCCATCGAATTCATCCCCATGCGCAAAAGCCTGGGAGCTTGACTCAAGGTTCCGTGACGTCCCATAGGCGCTGCCAGCCGGCGTGCCCCAGCAATCGCAGGGTGCGAATATTCCGGAGGTATATCTCATCGGTATCCCCGACGGCCGCGACGGCTCGCTCCACGCTGGCCTCGCGCAACAGGTGCAGTATCGGGAACGGAGATCGATTGGTGTAATTTTCGATATCCTCGGGCTGCGTTCCCGCGAACTGGTACTGCGGGTGAAAGCTGGCCACTTGCAGTTCGCCTTCAAGATCCAATTCGACGAGCGCCGAGTCGCATACCTCGAGGAAATCGTTGTACTCCACGAAATCCGCCAAGACCCAGGGGTGAATGAGCAGCGTGGTTTCGCATTGCGCCGGATCCGCCGCCGCGAGGCGGGTCAACTCTGATTTCAGGTCTTCCAGCAATCCCGCTGCGCTTCTCTGCTCGCTGACATGAAAACGCACCCGACCGCTGCGATAGGGATTTTCGGCAAACGGGCAAAGGTTGAGGCCAATGACCGATCTTTCCACCCAGCGCGTTGTCGCTGCAATCACTTCCTCAATGTTCACGGGCGGACTCCTCAAATCTGCGCGCAGTCGAGCCTGCGCGCAGTCTAGACGGGCGAGTTCGAGTATCCTACCGAATCAACCCATCGCGTGAGAGTCTTAGATGCCGCAACGGATTCCTGCCACGCTGATTCCCGGAGACGGAATCGGTCCTGAAATCATGGACGCCACACTCGCCGCGCTGCAGGCTCTCGGCGCACCCTTCGAGTGGGACCGGCAGATTGCCGGCCTGGAAGGCGTGAAAGCGGCAGGCGATCCTCTCCCGCCGCAAACGATCGCGAGCATCAAGCGCAACCGGCTCGCGCTCAAGGGGCCGCTCGAGACGCCGTCGGGCGGCGGCTACCGATCATCCAACGTGCGCTTACGGGAAGAATTCAAGCTGTATGCCAATCTGCGGCCGGCTCGGACGCTGATCCCCGGGGGCCGATTCGACAATATCGATCTGGTGGTGGTCCGTGAAAATCTCGAAGGCCTGTACATCGGCCACGAACTCTACATACCGATCGACGACGACCCGCATGCGGTGGCCATGGCGACGGGCGTGAATACCCGCCAGGGAAGCCGGCGCTTGCTGGAGTTCGCCTTTGAGCACGCCGTAGCGACGGGACGCAAGAAAGTGGCGATCGTGCACAAAGCGAACATCATGAAAGCCTTGACGGGAATTTTCCTGGAGACCGGCCAGGAGTTGTACGAGCGCAAATACAAGGGCCGATTCCTGCTGGAAACCGTCATCATCGACGCCTGCGCCATGAAGCTGGTACTGAACCCCTGGCATTTCGACGTTTTAGTGACGACCAATCTATTCGGCGACATCCTGTCCGATTTGGTCGCGGGTTTGGTGGGCGGCTTGGGGATGACGCCCGGGGGAAACATCGGCGCCGATGCCGCCATTTTTGAAGCCGTTCACGGCTCGGCTCCGGACATCGCGGGCAAAGGTATCGCCAACCCGATTGCCCTGCTGCTCGCCGCAGCCATGATGCTGGAGCACTGTCACCTGCCGCACATGGCGACGCGTCTGCGAACCGCCATCGACCAAACCCTGAACCTCGATCAGGTTCGCACCGGCGATTTGGGCGGCCACGCGAGCACCGCGGAATTTACCCGCGCCCTGGTCCAGCGCATCGGCGGGTAGACCCGTGCCCCCCGTCATTTCGATCCGCGGCGTGGTCAAATCCTACGCCTCAGGCTTTCGAGCCCTCGAACTCGTGAATCTCGACATCGATAAGGGCGAGATCTTTGCACTGCTCGGGCCCAATGGGGCCGGCAAGACGACACTGATCAACATCGTCTGCGGCATCGTGACCGCAAGCGCCGGCACGGTCACCGCGGACGGCCACGATATCGTGCGGGACTATCGCGCCGCGCGATCGATGATCGGTTTGGTGCCCCAGGAGCTGAGTACCGATGCGTTTGAAACCGTGTGGGCCACGGTTTCCTTCAGTCGCGGGCTGTTCGGCCGGGCGCCGAATCCCAAATTCATCGAAGGGCTGCTGCGCGATCTGTCGCTTCTGGACAAGCGCAACAGCAAGATCATGACCTTGTCGGGGGGCATGAAGCGCCGGGTCATGATCGCCAAAGCGCTGTCTCACGAGCCGCAGATTTTGTTCCTGGATGAGCCGACCGCCGGCGTGGATGTCGAATTGCGCCGCGACATGTGGAACCTGGTGCGGGGACTCAGGGAAAAAGGCGTCACGATCATTCTGACCACGCACTACATCGAAGAGGCGGAGGAGATGGCCGATCGAATCGGCGTCATCAACAAAGGCACGCTGATGCTGGTCGAGGACAAGAAGGAACTGATGAAGAAGCTCGGCAAGAAACAGCTCACGCTGCATCTTCAGACGCCGCTGCGGCACATCCCGGCCGAATTGCAATCCTGGGCTTTGGAACTCAAAGCCGGCGGCAACGATTTGGTTTACACGGTCGATGGCGCGGACAGCGTCGATATCTCCGCGCTGCTGAAGCTCTTGAGCGAGCTGTCGATCGTGATCAAGGATCTGCAGACACACCAAAGTTCACTCGAGGACATCTTCGTCAATCTGGTGACCGAGCGCACATGAACAGTCCGGCCATCCTTCATTCGTTCAATCGCCACGGCGTCTGGGCGATCTACAAATTCGAGATCGCGCGGGCGCTGCGCACGCTGGTGCAAAGCCTCGTGACTCCGGTGATCACCACCTCGCTGTACTTCGTGGTTTTCGGCGCGGCGATCGGTTCGCGGCTGGTCACCACCAGCGGCGTCAGTTACGGCGCATTCATCGTGCCGGGCCTGATCATGCTGGCGCTGTTCACCGAAAGCCTGTCGAACGCGTCTTTCGGCATTTACTTCCCGAAGTTCACCGGCACGATCTACGAGCTGCTGTCGGCACCCGTGTCGTATGTGGAGATCGTCATGGCCTACGTGGGGGCGGCGGCGACCAAATCGGTGGTGCTGGGTTTGATCATTCTCGCGACGGCATCGCTGTTCGTCCCCATCAAGATCCTCCATCCCTTGTGGATGGTTGCCTTCCTGCTCATGACGGCATGCACCTTCAGCTTGTTCGGATTCATCATCGGCATCTGGGCAAAGGGATTCGAGCATCTGCAGTTCATCCCGATGCTGATCATCACGCCGCTTACGTTTCTGGGCGGCGCTTTTTATTCCATCGACATGCTGCCGCCGGCGTGGCGCACCTTCAGCCTGTTCAATCCCATCGTGTACCTGATCAGCGGCTTTCGCTGGAGCTTCTACGGCGCCGCCGACGTGAGCGTCGGCATCAGCCTGGCCGTGACGTTGGGTTTCTTCGTCATTTGCCTCTGCTTGGTCGCGTGGATATTCAAAACCGGATACCGCCTGAAGAATTGAAGCCGGAGAATTCAAGATGGGCGGCAGCCGGTCCGCGCTGCCGCCCCTATCGCCTGGATGGTTCCGCTTGCGATCCCTAGAAAGTGAATGTGCCTTTCACATAGTAGAACCCGCCGTTGATGCCGAACGGCGAGAAACCCGGGTACTGGGTCACGCCGGTGTTGTCCCCATAGGCGAAGCTGTCCTCATGCGCGAGCAGCGTGCCGCTGAGCTTGTTGGGAAATCTATTGAACAGGTTGATCGCACCCACGCTGAACCGCAGGTGCTCCTTCATCTGATAGGCGATGTCCAGGTTTGTGATCGGTGTGAGGCCGATCTTCGACTGGAAATAATTGAACCCGCCCGGACAGATGAACAGCGTGCCCGCCTTCGGGGCGCATGCCGGAAACGTTCCCGGACCTGTGCCGCCGCTGTCGCCGTCATCGTTTTCATAATCCGACGAGGGTCCGTAGATTTTCTCCAGCAAGTTGACCGACAGCTTGCCCATGGTCAACAGGGCCCCCAGGTTCACGACGTACTTCGGGCTCGCCGTCGTGAGATCCGAGTAAGCCTCGGGATCATACAGCTCGTTGGTCGCAAGACCGCCGCTCACCGCCGCCAGCGCCGACGGCGTGCTCGCGAACTTCGTGATGGTGGTGTCGTTGTACGTCGCGCCGATCGACCAGTCGACCTTGCCGAAACTGTACTCGACCGGGAAGTCGAACACCAAGTCTGCGCCCCGCGTCCGGGTATCGATGCCATTGGCAAAGACATTGACGCCGGTGGTGCCGGTGGCCAGGACCGCCGGATCGATGGGCGCGCCGCTGGCCACGATGGCGCTGTTGACCACGGCCGAGACCGGAACGCCGCTGCTGTTGCCGACGATCTGGCCGCTGCCGACGATGCGGTTGGTGAGCGTGATCTGGTACACGTCCAAGGTGGTGATCATTCCGGGCACGGGACGCCACACCGCGCCGAGGCTCAGGTTGACCGAATGCTCGGGCTGCAGCCCGTCGCCCAGCCCAAGCAATTTCCCGGCCGGGGAGTTGGGCGCGAGTTGCACGAATGCCGTGGTCGGCGTGACGTTCGTCGAGGTGTAGAATTCCTCGGCCAGGGTCGGCGCCCGGAACCCGTTGCTCACCGTGCCGCGCAGCGCGAACTCGGGCGTGAAATCGTAGCGCGCGGTGAGCTTGCCCACCTTGGCATCGCCGAAATCGGTGTAGTGCTCGAAACGGCCGGCCGCATCGATACGCAACCCTTGGATCGGGTTCGCGGCCAAATCGATGTATACGGCTTCGTTCTTGCGCGAGTTGGTCCCCGCATCATTCGGCGTGAACCCCGGATAAGACGATGCACCGCCGCCCTGCCAGGAGTACGGCACGCCTGCGCCGATTTCATAGGTCTCGCGGCGAAACTCGCCGCCGAAAGCGACGTTCAACGGGCCCGCCATACCCACCTCGAAGTCCTTGTTCAAATCCAAAGTCGTGGTCCACTGAGTCGCTTGCAAAAAACCGTCGTAAAAGCTGGTGGGGCTGGGAACACCGAGCAACTGCGGTTGAAAGCTGAAGGTGTTGTTGGTGGAAATGGCCACCTTGTCGCCGCCATATCCCGTATTCAAATCCCAGTTCCACGTCGCGATACTGCCTTTGAGGCCGACATTTACCTGATAATCGTCCTCGTGGCTGGCTTCCTCGGGGTTGAAGCCAAAAGGATACGGCACGACCGTCGCGCCGGTTTGCGAGTCGGTATAGTCCGCCTTGTTGGGCGGACGGTAGTTCTCATAAGACGCTGCATCCTTGCGGCCGTAGGTAATCGTCGAATAGAGTTCAACGCCACCCTCGAAATCAAATCCCATATTGACCGCCGCCAACTTCGACTGCTGCTGTCCGTCGCCTGAAATCCTGTTGAGGTAAGGCCACCCCGGCACGTTGGGCAGATTTGAATTCGGATAGGTGGTGAAATTGGCCGGATTGACGACGCGTTCGTCGATAGCCCCCACGTTGCTATGGCCGTGATTGTGAAAGTCCCCGGTCAGGCTGAAGTAGCCGCCTTCCGTGGGCTCGAATCCGGCGTTGCCGCTGACATCTTCGGTTTTTCCGCCGCCCGCGTTTCCGTACTGCCCGTAGCTTGCGTTGGCGATTCCGCCCGAGGTATTTTTCTTCAGGATGATGTTGATGACCCCGGCGATCGCATCGGTGCCGTACTGAGCCGCCGCGCCGTCGGTCAATACTTCAATGTGGTCAATGGCGTCCAGCGGGATGAAATTAAGGTCGACGCCGGCGCCGCCTTGGTAGGTCGAATTGGTGTCGACGGCAATGTTGGCGGTGGTATGACGCCGCTTGCCGTTGACCAGCACCAGAACATGATTGGGACTCAAACCCCGCAGCTTCGCCTGGAGCGTCTGGCCGGCCATATCGAATCCGAATGCCTGTATGGTCAATGAGGGCACGAGCTGCGCCAGAGTGTTCATCAGATCGCCGCTTCCGGACGCGGCTTGAATGGCTTGCGCACTCAAGACCTGGATGGGTGCCGGACTGTCCGAAGCCTTGAGCCCCGACTGACGCGATCCGGTGACGATAACCTCATCGAGGACGCCTTCGCCGGTAGCCGGCGTTTCCGCCAAGGCCCGTGCGGATGGCAACGCCGCCATGGCACAGATCATCGCGATGGCGGGCCGTAATTTCGCCGACGGCGGCATGGTTCTGTCTCCCTGACCATGAGAATTCAGCATCTGGCACCCCTGTATTTTTTGTGGCTACGGCGTTGCGCATTTGCATCGAGGCAGTGCGCGACGGATTTCTAGTGGGTGCAATTAGTGGGCCAAGAGACCACAGGGCGGAGCCTGGGTTGGAAAGATCGGGCGAATTGAGGTTCTGTTAGCCGAATAAGCTCATGTATTTCATAAAATTGAAATATTCGGGTCCAACGCAATTGCGCGAGAATCGCGTTGGATAGATGCGACATGGGAGAGGCCGCGCCCCGCCCGTGTCGTTAAATGGTGCGGCGGCTGGGCTCGAACGCCCCCTTAGGGCGCGTTCGCGGCGATCAGCTCAGAGCCCGAGAATGACGATTTTGGCGTTGACCTTGGGTGTCGGCCAGATGGGCGAGGTCATGCCCGCCGCCACCGCGATCTTTTGTCCAACGCCCGTGTCGTAGGTGATGACTCCGCCGCCGATGGCGCCGCCCAGATCCTTCGACCACAATTTCCGCCCGTTCGCCGCATCGAAGGCATACAGATTTCCGCCCATGTCGCCGAACAGGACCAATCGGCCGCTGGTGGGCGTCACGCCTCCCATCAGCGGGAACGGCGCATGGAATTGCCATTTGCGCTCGCCGGTGTCCGCGTTGCTGGCGGTCATCCAGCCCGACCACATCTTCTGATCGTCCTGTTTGCCGAACCCCTGAGTCGCGCCGCTCCAGGGCTTGCCGGGCGGCGCGCTCTGCAGCGCGCTGATACCCACGGCTTGCACCGTGGTGCACCAGTCCACTTCACCGGTAAAGATGAGATTGTTCGCGGGGTCGAAAGCCGGGCTGTTCCACTCCGCGCCGCCCTGGCTCCCGGGGCAGAATCGCGTCCCCTGGGCTGTCATCGGCGCCTCGACATTGGACACTGTCGTCACCGGCTTGCGGTAGACGAGTTTGCCGGTATTCAAATCGATCAGGTATAGGTGGCCATCCTTGGGCGCCTCGGCCAGCATGCGGTGGCCGATCCTGCTGAGGAACAGCACCGGCGGGGAGGACACGTCCCAATCATGGAAGTCGCGCTTGATCAGCTGGAAGTGCCGTTGGAACGCCCCTGTTTTGGCGTCGAGGATCACGACCGAGCTGGCGAACAGATTCTCTCCTGGCCGCGGCTCCTTGAGAAAATCGGGCGCCGGATTGCCTGCCGGCACATAGAGCAGGCCGGTCACCGGATCCAGCGAATAAGAAGTCCACGTCCCGCCGCCGGTGATGGGAAAACCTTTGGCTCCCTTCCAAGTCGCGGCACCCAGCGACTTCGGATCGGGCGCCGCCGGACCGCGCGCCGTGTCGCCCGGACCCTTGGGAACCAGATAGAACTCCCACAGGATATGGCCGTCTTTCGCGTCGAGCGCATACATGCGGCCCTTCACACCCTTGTTATCGCCACCGGCATTGCCGATGAACACCATCCCGTTCCAAGCGATGGGTGCGGCCGGCACCGACTCGCCCTTCGACGCATCGGCGATCACTGTGGCCCAGAGGCGCTTGCCGTTCTTGGCATCGTAGGCAATGACCTTGCCGTCCGCGGTTCCCCTGAACACGCGATGATCCAACCAGGCCAGCCCGCGGTTCACCTTCAGATCGCCGGAGGGCGAATCTTCGTGGCTGCGCCAATTCTGCTTGCAGTTGTTGGGATCAATGGAAAAGGTATCGCGTTCCGTGGTCCCGAACAGGGCTCCATCCACCTGGAGAAGGCCGGTCTGGAAAGACACTTGTTCGCCGGTATCGAATGTGCACAGGACTTTGAGGCCCGTCACATTTTTGTCGTCGATCGATTCAAGCGTCGCATAACGATCGGAGGTCAAGGTGCGATTGTAGGTCGGCCAGTCCGTGCTGCTGCCGCGAGCCTGCAAGGACAGGATGGACAGCGCCGCAGCCGTTGCTGCCAAGCCGATGATGGATCGCATGAGAGATTCCTTTTTTGCTTCCGGAAAATGCCGGGAGTGCCGGTGATTTTGGCCGGAGTGTAGCGCGTCAAACCCAGCGCCGATGTCAGCGGCTACCTACAGTGATCGTCGCGCTTGTGGCCGAATGCACGGCGAACTCCGGTGCGCTTGGGCGTATCTTTAGCAGCATGGCCCAAGACCCGCTCTCGCCTGCCGAACTGCCCTCCTCCGCCAAGGAGAATCTGGAAGTGCTATCGCGCTTCCAGGACCGCGAAGAGGCGCAGATCTCCGGCATACAATTGGCGATCGAACGCATCAGCCGGTTCTTGGGCAGCCCGGCCTACTTTGCCTTCGTGGCCGTGTTCATCGTGCTGTGGGTGCTCGTCAACACCTGGGGTCTGCGCCATGGGTGGCATCACGTCGATGCGCCGCCATTCCCGTGGCTGCAAGGATTGGTCAGTTCCAACGCCCTGTTGCTCACCGTGGCGGTGCTGATTCGCCAAAATCGCATGGCGCTGGTCGCTGAGCATCGCGCGCATCTTGACCTGCAGATCAACCTGCTGACCGAACAGAAGGTCACGAAGATCCTGCAAATCATCGATGAGCTGCGGCGCGAGCGCACCGTCCGGCGCGACCATACGGATGAGCAAGTGACCGAGATGAGCAAGCCGGCGGACGCTCACGCCCTCATGCATGCCATCAAGGAAAAACAAGGAGAGCGCTGATTTGCAGGGGTAGGCATGCGCCACTCCAACCGATCAGCTGTACAGGTGGCGCCGGGTCAGAGGCAGGTCGGGAATGCCGGCTGTCCGCTTGTTCGCGAGCACTTGGTAGATGCCGATCTCTCCTGACTCGAATTGCAGCGCACAGGCCGCCATATACAGCCGCCACACACGATAGGTCGCCTCGTTGACGTGACAAAGCGCCTGCGGTCGGTTTTGTTCCAGCCGTGCCACCCAGTGCCTCAAGGTCATCGCATAGTGCTGCCTCAGCGCCTCGACATCGGCGATCTCCAACTTCGCGCGCTCCATGAAGCGCTGGATGTTGCCGATGGTATCGAGCTGCCCGTCCGGAAACACATAGCGGTTGATGAATTCCGTGGACACCGACGGTTCCCAACCTTCCGAGTCGTGGGTGATGCCGTGATTCAGGAACAAACCGCGGGGTTTGAGCAGGCGGTGCACGGTGGAAAAGTACACCGGCAGATTCTTGAGTCCGACATGCTCGAACATGCCCACGCTGGCGATCTTGTCGTAGACCGACTCGCCCGGCAGATCCCGGTAGTCCAGCAATTGGACCGTCACTCTCTGCGTGAGGCCCGCCTGTTCGATCCGTTCGCGGGCCACCTTCAATTGCTGCGGACTCAAGGTCACTCCATGGGCGCGCACCCCATAGTGTTTCGCCGCATAAATGACCAGCGCGCCCCACCCGCATCCGATGTCCAGAAAACTCTCGTCCGGCTCGAGCGACAGTTTGCGGCAAATATGTTCGAGTTTTGCCTGTTGGGCATCATCCAGGCCCGCGTCCGGCGTCTCGAAGTATGCGCAGGAATACACCATCGCGGTATCCAGCCATAGCGCATAGAACTCGTTCGAGACATCATAGTGAAAATGGATCGCCTCGCGATTCTCGGCCTTCGAGTGGGCCTTGATTCTGGGCGCATGTGACGGGGCGAAGAGCGCATCGGAGTGACGGGCAGCCGCATTCAGCATCCTGAGGTGCAGCGCCTTGAAGGCGGCCAGAAGCTTTTCTCCGGTGGGCATTTGCAGCACATCGAGGTGATCTTTGAGGCTCAACGCCGCGAAAAAATCTCCTTCGATATCCAGATCGCCTCTGAAATAAGCATCCGCCAAGGCGAGCGGATCGCGCCCGAGCACCGCCGACCACACCGCTTCGGGGCTGCGAAACACCAGCGTGAAGGGTGAGCAGTCCTGGCTTGCGGCTTTCGCGCCCACGCGAAAGGTCGTGCCGTTCCACAGCCGCAGATTGAGACTGTCGGGGTAACGGCGAAACAGTCGCGTCAATAATTCGCGAGCCTGCTCGCCGCCTCGGAATCGCGCCAGGGCGCTCTCTGGGCCGGGTGCGGTGGCTGCTTGCCCGGTCACGGGCGATCCTTCGCCCAACGCAGGCCCCGCGTGCAATTGATTAGTCATACAGACACCCCCTCATGTGCTTATACGAACCCAAGCAATATGCGTACCACCGCGAAAGACGCTGGAAATCAAAGACTTCCGGCGATTGCGCGGTGAATTTCTTACATGGTTATTCCATTAGTCCCAAAAGTTTCCCGCCTCGGCCGATGATGCTACTTGGCGCTGCCGTTCTTGGTCCGCTCGATAAACGCGGCGACGTTGGCATGCAGCGCCTTCAGATCCGGTTCATGGGCATACACCATATGCCCAGAAGTATAGAAATGCATCTCAATATTGCCCTGGAGCGAGCCCTGGATCGGCAGCTGGCGCAATTCATACTCGGCGGCGAAATAGGGGGTGGCCAAATCGTAGTATCCGCCGTTCAATTGCACTTTAAGATTGGGGTTCTGCTTCATCGCCACCGCCAGGTCCGGCATGACGTTGATGGGGCCCGGAATCTTGGCCGGTGCCCCCGGCGGCTGGTGCAGAAAATCCCAGAATTTACCCACATCATTCTCTGCCTTATAGGTTTTCCCCTCGCCGAACTTGAGCGACGTCCTGACGTAATCGTTGAATGCGGAAACATAAGCCGATGAAATGGCAGCAGATTGTGGGTCGTAGTCGGCCTCCTTGCTCATCGGATCGATGGTGGGACCTGCAAACCGCGTGTCCAAGCGGCCCGTGGTGATTTCGGCTCCCAACAAGGTTTTTTCGAATTCTCCGCCGTTCACCCGCAGATTGGCCCGCGCCACGTATTCGGCCGGCAGGCCGGTGTACTCGTGCAGCTTGGCGGCGATCTGTGACTTGCGCTCCGCGCTCAAGGTCGATCCTGCCGCGAGGGCCTGCAAGTATTCAGTCATCGCAAAGTTCTCCACTTCGCGCAACAGCGGTTCCAATGCGCCCGGCTGATTTTGCAGCTTGTGGTGGTACCACGCCGTCGCCGTGTAAGTGGGCAATGCCAGCGCATACGGCAAGTCCATGCCGGGATTGAACTGCGGTCCGTCGACGCTGTCGTCGAAATTCAATATCTGCGACAAAAGAATGACGCCGTTCAAGTCCAGGGACTTCTCGTTCTCGAGAATGTTTGCCAGGGCCGCGGAACGCGTCGTTCCATAGCTCTCGCCGAACAGGTATTTGGGAGAATTCCACCGATTGTGCCGCGACAGGAATTCCACGATGAAATTGGCAAAGGCATGCGCATCTTGATCGACGCCATAGAAGGCCTTTTCCTTGTCAGCCCCGCGCAAGTGCCCGAATCCGGTACCCGGAGCATCGATGAACACCAGATCGCTGGCATCCAGCAAGGTGTACTCATTGTCGACCACCCGATAGGGTGCCGCCGGACTGTGCGTGTCGTCCGCGGTGACGACCCGCTTCGGACCGAAGGCGCCCATATGCAGCCAAACCGTCGATGAACCCGGGCCGCCGTTATAAATAAACGTGATGGCACGGTGGCCGTCTTCCTTGTCGCCACGGAAATAGGCGACATAGGACATGCCCACCTCCGGCGGCTGCGGCGGCGGCGGACCGCTTTTATCTTCGCGCGGCGGCGGCGGATCATCGTCCAACGGATCTTTGACATGCACCACCAGGATGCCCGCTTCGGCTTGATACCCGATCGGACGACCGCCGATCACCACGGAACCTGAGCTCTTTTGATGCTCATCCTTGAGATAACGCGGCGATTCGGTGGGTTCGGGCACCAACGCGATCTTGGTGTCGGGAGCATCGCTTTGAGTCCGTTCGGCGGCCTGGGAGTGCGCTGCGCCGAGCGCGGTGGATGCGAGACTCCAAATGCAGGCGCACAACATGGCGCGGATATTCAAATCCATTCTTTTCCGACTCCAGAGGGGGTGAAGCCGGTATTGTAAGTGCAAAGCTCCCGTTAATACTCGAATTGATAGCGCAGACCGACGCTGCTGCCCGGATCGTTGTCCGGCGTCGTGCCTTGAACCGAGGCGGTTCCATTTCCCAATCGGGTTTGCAGCTTAAGATGCTTGGTCAAGTCCACATCCGCTTCGAGCTGGCTGGTGCCGGTGGTACTTTGCTTGGCTTCGAGGTACACGCGCTTGGAGACATAGCGCCCGGCGGCGATGCTGGCCCCGGTGTCGGCCCCGGTCGAGGTGGTGCCGCCGGAACCAAAACTGAGGCGGTCCAATCCCAAGCTTCTTTGAATTTTGACCAGCGGATTGAGGCCGCCGTTTCCGCCCACGCCGCTGAACGAAGCGAGCGCGGCGCCCACTTGCGCCAGCTGCAGGGGCGTGAGCTGTTGAGTGGGTGCGCCGAACAGCAACAGCGCCATGATTTCATCCTGGGGCTTGGCCGGGTTGCTGGTGAACTCGAATTGCGGCGCGTCCGCCAACCCGGTGATGTGCAGGTAGGCGATCGTATCGGCGACCGTCGTCTGGGCCGTAAAATCCAGCGTGGGGTCGATCGTGTTCTTGAGCCCGGCACCGTTGAAGCTCACGCGTCCCGCCGAGAAATTCAGTCTGCCGGTGGCCAGCGAGAATGTGCCGCGTTGCAGATCGAATGCGCCGGTCACCACGGGCGAATCGGTCGTCCCGCTGATTTGCAGGTCTCCGCCCATCTCAGCGTCCAGACCCCGCCCTTGTACCAGGATTTCCTGGGGCGCTTGCACCGACACGTTCAGGCCGATGACCAGCCGCTTTTCGGGCACCACGACCGCCGTTTTGCCCCGGCGGCGAACATCGAGCACCGCGACATTGAGCGGCAGACCGTTGGGAATGCCTATCAACGTGCGGTTGAGGTGCACGCTCCCGCTCACATCGAGGCGTTCGCGGGCCGTGCCCTTGATGGCCAGATCCGCGTTCAGATTCGAGGTGACCAATTTGCTCACGATGGGCTGTGCGTTGCGGGCGGTCATGGTGAGATCGACCGGAATCCCCTTTTGCAGAATCCCGACCGAACCGCTCATCGACAGGTTGCCCGGCGGGGCCGAGGCGGTGAAACTTTTGATTTGCAGCGCGCCTTCGTTGCCGGCAATTTGCGCATTGATGTCGCTGAGCGTGACGCCGCGCCCGTAGTCGTTGACTTTGCCGTTTTTCAGATCCAACGTGCCCGCAATCTGCGGCTCCGCGACGCTGCCGGTGACGGTCGCGTTGATATCGAGCTGGCCCGATGCGTGCTGGCCGCGCGCTTCGAGAAAGGGGTTCATCACACCCATGTCGAGCTTGCCGTTGATTTTCATGTTGACCTCGCCGTCGCTGGCCAGCGGCGCTTCGCCAACGGCGCTCAGCTGCGATGCCGCGCCCGCGTCCAATCGTGCATCGATGTCAGCCGTGTGTCCGTGCAGGCCGGCCGTGATGCGGATATTGGCAGGCGGCAATCCTAAGGCGGCGTCGTCGGCGGACTCGATGCCGACGGCGTGAACCGTGATTTCGCCCAACGGCAAAGCCAAGGTACCATGCAAATCCGCCTGGGCGTCGATGACCCCTTGCGCCAACAGATTGGGGAGGAAGACGTTGATGAGCGCCGGCTGTACATTGCGCAGCGATCCGCGCAGCTCGAGCGTCGGCGTCACCTGCCCCAGCAGGTCGAGTTCCGCCTTTTGCGACCCCACTTTGAGCCGATCGACGGACAGGCCATTTCCAAAGTGGATGCGCGCAGGCTCGATCAAATGGAATTCCTGTCCGCGGTAATTGCCGATGGCGCCGGCCAGCGACACCTCGCTGGAATCGAGATTCAAATTGCCGCTCGCGTCGAGACTCGCCGCCGCACCCTTCAATTTTGGAATTTGAACGCCCGCCTTGAATGCGAAGGCATCGGTAAATCCGTCGCCCGACACGTGCGCGGTTCCGGCGATGCCCGCCACCCGCACGTCCTGCGCGTCGAGCTGCACGTGCGCGCGCGTGCGCGCACCATCGGGACGCAGAGCCAGATTGCCGGCGAGGCTGCCGGCCAATTCCAAGCCCAGAAGATGCTGCAGATCCTGAAGCTGCGCGACCGCCAGGTCCAACTGACCATGCATCTGGTTCATATCCCTGGCCAGGGTGATATCGCCATCCATGTGCAGGCTTCTCCAACTGGCCCGATGAATGACGGCGTGCAACGTCCGGTCGGCGCTGCGCTCCATGGCAGCATCGAGGTTGAGCGGCGCCCCATCCAAGGAACCCTGGACCGTCAGCGTGCCCGCGGGCGTGCCAGGCAGGCCGCGCACCTTGACCTCGGCGGTCAGCACGCCGCTGGGCGAGTCTCTGACCGAGAGCGTGGAATTTAAGGCAGCTTCAACGGCCAGGGCGTCGGGCGGACCGTCCACGGATCCGGACCCTTTCAGCGTGCCGCCGAGCACCGGCGAGAGGGCGTTGAGGTCCGACAGCGCGAGATCCCATCGCCCTTTGATGGATCGGGCGCTGACGGTACCGTTCGCGCCGAGCGCGAGGGTCCGGCCGGAGAATTTCAGACTGTCGATATTGAGCGCGGCATCCTTGAATGAGCCTGAGAATTCCAACCTTGGCCGATCGCCGATGGCCCGGGCCCAGATTTGCGGGCCGGGAATGAGCGTACCGCCGGCGTCGAGTTGTATGTGCGTTGCCTTGGGATACCCGCTCAATTGAGCATGGATGAGGGCGCTGCCCCGCAGCTCCTGCGCCGCATAGGCGCCGAAGGGCTTAAGATCGGGCAGCCGCAGCTCCACGGTCGCACTCTGATCGCCGGCGGTGACGGCTTGGCCGTGCAGGGAAAACAACCGATGGGAAACGGAAACCTCGAGGCGGCGCGCCGGATCATCCAGCCGCACTGAGGCGTCGATCTTCACTGGATCAGATTCCAACAGCCGAGGCTGAGAACCCGGGATGGTCATGCCTCGGGCGAGCGCATGCAGCTCAGCTTTACCCAGATCGGCCGCAAGATCGGCGCTGAGCGCGGCCACCTGCGTGCCGGGGACGCGCAGCCTCGTGAGTTCAAGATGGCCTTCGGCCTTCGGCGACTTCACATTGCCATGCCAGCGGCCGTTCAAGACGGCGCGCTCCCAGCCGACATCCGGCCGCAGATTCATGGCGCCTGATTCGAACGAAAACGCCAGGTCCGCGGACAACTCGTTGAGGTTCACGGTGCCTTGCGCGTGCCCGGTCAAGTTCCCTGCCTGAAGCGAAACGTCGAGTTGTTCCGCCGAGCGCGGGCCGTTCAAGTTCACCGCGGCCTGCAGGGCACCCAATCCGGGTAGGGAGAGGATATTCTCCAGCGGACCGCCGGCCGGTTCATGCACTTTGAGCGAGCCGTCCATCCGCTGCTCATCGAAATGCAGATGCAGCTCATACTCGCCGTCACCGTCGATGCGCCGGGCTGAGGCGTCAAACAGCATGTCGCCCAGGGAGCGCAGATGCGCACTGCCGCCCGCAACGAGCGAGGCCGGTACTCCCGCCAGTGGCGCGCCCAAATCCAGCCGGTCGATGGACGCGCGCGCCACATCGATGTGCGGTATCGACGCACTGCCATTGCCGGGGCCAGAGCTTTGCGGCAACCGCTCCATATCGACGGCGGCCACGTGCAATCGATCGATCTGCAGACGGCCTTCGAGGTAGGAGAGCGGCGTCCAGTCCAATTCGATGCCCCTGGCCGTCAGCCAAACCCCGCCGGCGTCGCGCAATTGCAGCTGCGCCAGGGTCAAATGGCTGGGAAAGGAACCCGCCAGGCCGGTCAATTGAACATGCCCGCCGGTCAGGCGAGCGGTCAGCTTTTCGATTTGCACCCGGCCCACCGCCGAGTTTCCCAGGATCAACACGGTGCCAATCAGCAGTGCGAACAGCAGCGCCGTCGAACCCAGCACCCACGCGATGATTTTCAGCGGTCGTCGCATCAAAATGCCTGTCCTAAACCAATGTAGACCTCGAAAGAGTCTTCGCCCTGGCGACGGTTCACCGGTACCGCGATGTCGAGCCGGATCGGCCCGATCGGGGTGTAGTAACGCACACCGGCGCCCGTGCCGATACGGATTTCGTCGGGCAGCGGCTTGAGGCTGGCACTGACCTGTCCTGCGTCGACAAAGGCCACCGCGCCCCAGTTGGCATAGAACCGCTGGCGAAATTCCAGCCCGGCCGCCGTGATCGCCGTACCTCCGACCGGAATATCGGTTTTCGGAAACACCGGCCCGACCAATTGGTAAGCATATCCCCGGACAGTGCTCGTGCCTCCTGCGTAAAAGCGCTGATCGGGCGGCAAACTCAGTTCCCCGGCGCCTTGAGCGAAGCCGGCCAGCGCGCGGCCGGCGAGCACGCTGCGGCCCGGAGCAATGGGGAAGAGATTATCCAGATCGAAGTAAGTGGCTATCTTGACCTGGGTGACCAAAAAGGTCGCGTTCGGATGTCCGATGGCGTAGGTGGGCGTCAAGCTCAAGGATCCGCGATATCCGTGGCGCGGATCATCGAGCGGCGTGGGTAGGTCGGTCGAGTCGTAGATGACGCTGAACGGCAGCGCGATCAACGTGTAATTGAATAGCTGCGGAACCCCGACGAGCTGGCCATTCGCTGCCGTGGTGACGCTCGTCACCTGGATGATTTGCTCCTCCGTCGTCGACACACCCGCGCTCACCCGCCAGACGCTCGACAGTTTGCGGCTCAAGGTCGCGCTGGCGGTCTTTGCGGTCTGATCATAGGCGATCAGATCCTGCTTGATGGCGCTCAACGCCAATTCCAGCGTCTGATCGCGGTGAAAGAACTCGGGGATGGTGTATTTCACGCCGGTGTTGTAGCCCGTTCCCGTCGTATCGCTGCCGCCGAGGTTGGTCACGTTCGCGGTGAGACTCAACTGCTCTGCATTGCCAAATACATTTCGGTCCGTCCAGGTCGCCCCGCCGCTGCCGCCCAGGTCGCTCGAGTACGCCGCACTCAAGGCTATCGCGTGGCGCAGCCGCTCGGTCACCTTGAAGGTGATCGGTACGCCGCCGGATTCATCCACCTGCGAGCCGATCTGCACGCTGACTTGCTGGAACACGCTCAAGGCCAGCAAATCGTGGCGCGCCGCTTCGATCGAGGAAGGCTTGTAGGGATCGCCCTGGTGCAGCAGCAGCCTCCTGCGCAGCAGCGATTCGTGCACCCGCTTCAGGCCCTGGATGTGGATTTCGCCGATATTCGCCTTGCGGCCGCCGTTCACATGAAAGCTCAAGTCGAGCACCGGCTCATCGGCCGCCTCGAAAGCGACCGGCGCATCCACCTGGGCAAAAGCGTAGCCCTGCTCCTGCAGTGCCGTGAGCAAGCGAGCGCCCCCGGCCAGCACGACCGCGGCCACCGCGGGCTGCCCGGTCTTGAGGCCGAGCGTCTCGCGCGCATCAATCGATGGCGGTACTTCGCCTTCGATGTCGATCCGCCGCAGGTGATACAGCGTGCCCAAGTTGAAACCAACCGATACCTGCGCGGTGCTGCCCTTCGGCAAGGCGCTGAGCGCATCGCTGAGACTGGGATCGCTGAGCTTGAGACCGTTGATGTTGATGATCACTTGAGATTCGTAGTAGCCGAAGCTCTCGAGGGCGGTCTTGAGCCGATCCGTATCGCTGCGCGCACGCGCTATCAAACCAAAGGGGCTGACGGGCGCCGACGTACGCAGCGCCAGCAAGTCAGACGTCGCTTTCAGCGTTTGATCGATCTCACCATTGCCCACCGAGGCGAGGGTCGCTTTGTAGGCTTGCGGATCGGAGGCGCGCGCGGCAAAACACGACAGCAGCGCGCCGAGCAACCAGCAGGTGCGGATGAAGGATTTCATTCGCCGCTAGGCTAGCAGGTCCCGGCGATTTCCCGCGCCGCGCGACGCGCTGTCGGCCTGCGCCTACACGAACTCGCCCATTGCCGGAATACTGGGCACCACCCAATCGGCATAACCTGTCGCCGGCTTTGGGTAGGCAGTCAACTTGTCAAAGGAGCGAGCGATGGGCGACATCAAAACTGAGGACGGCGGACCGATCGCGGGCGATGAGAGCGGTGAATCCAGGCTTCGGGGACCCAGGCTGGAAGGCTCCGATCAACCCAGGGCGGCCGACCACGTGGCCTACGAGAAAACCCGCAATCCCGACACGATCTTGCGGCTGGATGGCGAGGAAGACACGCTGTACGACGACGGCTTGGACCTTGACGACGATTCACCCCCATTGACGGGCAAGGACGGCCGGGACGACACGGTTACGGACGAATAAGCAGTCGGGCGAGTCAAGGCGCGGACGCGACCGGCGCGGACGCGCTCAACGGGCGCCGATCAGCACGACAGCGCCAAGCGCAATGGCCAGCACACCGCTGAGTCGCAGCGGCGTCAGCCGTTCTTTGAGGAAAATTACCGCGATCGCCGTGCCAAAAAGAATCGATGTCTCGCGCAGCGCGGCGAGACGCGGGGTTGCGCCCAGGCGAAAGGCCATGAGCGCAAAGCCATAGGAAATAATTGACAGGGCGCCGGCCATGAGGCCCGGCTTCCATTGGCCGGCGACGGAGAGGAAAAAAGCCCTGCCCCGCCACAGCGCAAAAAACGTGCCCAGCCCACCGCCCAACATCAGGAACGTCCACACGATGTAGCTGGGCGCCGTGGGCGCCGCGCGCACCCCCTGAGCGTCGATGACTGTGTACGAAGCGATGCAGATGCCGGTGAGCGCGGCCCATAGCAGCGCGCTGCGCTCGAGCTTATGGCTCACGCCGATGCACATGACCCCGCAGGCGACGGCAACGATGCCCACCACGACAAAGACCGAGATCGGCTCGCGGAATATCGCCACCGCGCCGGCCGCGGCCAGCATCGGCGCAATCCCGCGCGCGATCGGGTACGCCACGGTCATGTCCGACTGCTCAAAGGACTTGATCAAGGAGAGCAGGTACAACCCATGCACCAGGGCAGAGGCGATCAGCCAGCCCCATGCGTTCACCGGCAAAGGCACGAGAAAGGCGGCAGGCGCCAGTATCAAGGCGCTGAACCCATCGATCAGGGCGCGGCGCGACATCTTGTCGTTGCCGGCTTTCAAGATGGCATTGACGACGGCGTGGGCAAAGCCGGAGACGAGAATGAGAACGGATGCCGTGCCTTCCACGGTTACGGCGCCGCGCCTGTTGCCCCGCGCCCTATGGAAGCGGGCTCAAGGTTTTGATACCGGCAGCCTGGGCAAGGGATCCGGCATCTCGGCGATGAAGTAGGCCATCATGGCCAGGATGGCGACTTGGCGGCGAATATTGTCCGGATCGATTTTGTCCAGCGTATCGGCAGCGCTGTGATGGAAATCGAAGTAGGTTCTCGTGTCGACGATGGGCGCCAGGGTTGGCACACCGCCTGCGTCCAAAAGCCTCACGTCCGAACCTCCAGGTTCGTCCCGATGGTCCAGCAGCGTGGCACCCATCGGCGTCAGGGCTTTGACGAGGGGCTTGAAAAGCGCCATGGCCTCCGGATTCACATGGGCGGAAACGCCCAGCGGCCGTCCCGCACCATTGTCGCTTTCGATGGCCGCAATTTGCCTGGCCAATGCGGCGCTGTTCACTTTGAAGTAGGTCTCGCCCCCGGCGCTGCCGTTTTCCTCGCTCATCCATCCCACGAAGCGAATGGTTCGCCGCGCATGCAACCCCAGAGACTCAAGCAGGTGCACGGCACCCATGGCGGAGGCAACCCCGGCGCCATCGTCAATCGCGCCTTGCGCAAGATCCCAAGAATCCAGATGCCCCGAGACGATCACGACTTCCTCGGGGCGTTCCCGCCCGGCCCAATCGGCCATCACATTGTGACTGTCGACCTCCGGCAAGGCTCGAGGCAACAGGGTGAGGCGCAAAGTGACCGGGCCTTGGGCCGCGAGGCGTGAGATCCACATGGCGTCTTCCGCGCTCAGTGCGGCCGTCGGAATTTTCGCGATTTTCGGATCGTAATTCATCTGCCCCGTGTGAGGCAGGCGGTAGTTGGCTCCACCCACGGTGCGAACCAGCGCCGCCGCGGCGCCGGCACGAGCCGCCGCGGCGGCCCCCTGCGCGCGATACACCACGCCCTGGCCGTAAGCCGCTCCCGCGCGGCCGTTCAGCGCCAGATCTTCGTCGAAGGGCACATCGAACAGCACGATCTTGCCGCGCGCCGCGGCCTCATGAACGCGCAATTCATCAAAACTGTGAACCACCAGCACGGGTGCGGAAATGCCCTGGGCCGGGGTGGCGATCGAACCGCCGAGCGTCGTCAAATGCAGATGCTGAGTGACCCCGGCGGGCCGACCCGGGTAGTCGATGATCTCCGCCTGCTCTTCGCCCCGGATCCAGTGCGGCACCTTCACCGGCTGCAAAGTCACGGCCAAACCGCCGGCCTCGAGCGCGGCAGCGATTTGCTCGACCGCCGCTTCGGCCTGCCGCGAACCGCTGAGACGCGGGCCGATTTTGTCGCACAGATCCGCCAAGCGCTGATACGCCCACGCATCGCCCATGCCGGCCGTGCGAATTCGATCCAATGCCGCGGTCACGGCCGCGTCGGATGCCTCTTCGGCAAGCGCCGGGAAACTGAAGGTCGCACTGCACATCATCAGGGCGCTGAGCAGCGCCGTTCGGCAAGTTGTCATAAGTATTCGAGAAGCGGTGATTAGGTGGGAGGCATCGAACCATTAACGGGGGCGTCGTTGAGATTAACTTATTTTAACAATTCAGCCACGCGGCTTTAATTGCCAAAAGCACAGCGTGGCCGCCATGAAGCTTCAACGATCCGCAAGGGCGGTATGCGGCTGCGCGCTTGCGGCGCTGGCCGCGTGCAGCCTGGCCGCGTGCCGCGTGGGACCCACCTATCAGCGTCCCGAATTCGCGGCGCCGGCACAGGCGCCGGCGCAATGGCGCGATACGTTCGACAACCCCGCGGCCGCAGTCTGGCCCAGTGCCGATTGGTGGCACGGTTTCGGGTCGGAAAGGCTCGATGCATTGATTGCGCAGGCCCAGCGCAGCAACGACGACCTGGCCGCTGCGATCGCACGCATTGAAGAAGCCGACGCCCAGGCGCGCATCGCCGGCGCTCCCCTGTTGCCGTCGCTTGATTTGGGCGCCAATGCGACCCGTCAGCGCGCGCAGGTCACGGGCATTGGCCCCGAGACATTCAACTCGTTCAATCCCGAACTCACCGCGAGCTACGAGTTGGATTTCTGGGGCAAGAATCGCGCCGCGCGCGACTCCGCGCGCGCCACCGCGATCGCCAGCCACTATGATAAAGAGACCGTCGCACTCACCGTCGTCAGCAGCGTCGCGACGTCTTACTTCCAATCCCTGGAATTTCGGGATCGGCTCGAAGTCGCGCGCCAGAATCTCGCCAACGGTCAGAAAATTCTGCGCGGACTGCAACTCGAACAAAGGGCGGGCACTGCAACCGGACTCGACGTCGCGCAGCAGGAGGCTGCCGTGGCACTTTTGGATGCGGCGATACCGCCGTTGCAGCAGCAGTTTCGACAGGCGGTCAATGCCCTCGCCGTGCTGGTCGGCGATATACCGGAGTCGGTCGATGTCGAAACCGGCACATTGAATTCCTTGACGATCCCGCAAGTCCTCGAGGGCCTGCCCTCGCAGCTGCTGTCGCGCAGGCCGGATGTCGCGGAATCGGAACAGCAGCTGATCTCTGCCAATGCCGACATCACCGTGGCGCGCGCCGCCTTGTTTCCGAGTATCGTGCTGACCGCGAGCGACGGCTATGCGAGTTCGGCCTTGAGCTCGCTCATCAATCCTGCCGGCCGCATTTGGGCGGTGTCCGCGGGCCTGACCCAGCCGATATTTCATGGCGGTGCGCTGCGCGGCCAGGTCACGTTCAGCAACGCACGCTATCGCGAATTGTTGAGCACCTATCACAAGACCGTGATCTCGGCGTTCAGCAACGTCGAAGATGCCCTGGTCGCGGCTCAGCAAACCAAAGAGCAACAGGCGCGGCAGCAAAAGGCGGTGGATGTTGCGCGGCGGGCTTTTCAGTTCGCGCAAACTCAGATGTCGGCCGGAACGGTCAACATCCTGACCGTCCTCAACACGGAAAATACTCTTTTCAGCGCGCAGGACGAGTTGGTCCAGATTCAATACCTGCACTTGCAATCGCTGGTGGATTTATTCACCGCGCTTGGCGGCGGATGGCAACAAGGGTGATTAGATGAAGCAATTTTCGACGTTCCAGAAACGAGCGCTCCTGGGGGTTGTCGTTCTGGCGGTAGTGTTGGTATTTACGTGGCGTATCGTTCACAAGCCGGCCGATGCCGCGGCGCGCCCGGGACCGGCGCCGATAGCGGTGGACACGGCCACTGCAGCCCATACCGACATGCCGATTTATCTGCAGGGTTTGGGCACGGTGCAAGCCTTCTATACCGCGACAGTGAGTTCGAGGGTCGATGGCGAGCTGCAGAAAGTGGCCTTCACGGAGGGACAACAGGTGCACAAGGGGGACTTGCTCGCGCAAATCGACCCGCGCCCGAACCAGGCCGCCTACGAGCAGGCCCTGGCCACCAAGGTGAAAGATGCCGCGATGCTCGAGAATGCCAAGCGCGATCTGGAACGCTTCATTCTGCTGCAGCCTGAGGATTTGGCGAGCAAGCAGACAGTCGACACGCAACGCGCCACGGTCGATCAGCTCAAGGCCCAGGTTCAGGTCGATCAGGCCATCATCGACAACGCGCGCACGCAGCTGGACTACACCCGCATCGTCTCGCCCATCAACGGCCGCACCGGTATTCGCCTGGTGGATCCGGGCAATATCGTGCACGCGGCGGCCACGACGGGGATCGTCGTGGTCACGCAGGTGCAGCCGATCTCGGTCATATTTACGCTGCCGGAGGAGGAAGTGAGCGCGATCGGCGCCGCCCTCACCGCCGGACCGGTGCAGGTCACAACGCTGTCCCGGGATGGGAATACCGAACTCGACCAGGGCACCCTGACGCTGATCGACAATGAAATCGACCAGACCACCGGCACGGCCAAGCTCAAAGCCACCTTCAGCAACACCCGCAACACGCTGTGGCCGGGACAGTACGTGAACGCGCGGGTGTTGGTGCGCGTGGAGCACGACGCCCTGACGCTGCCGAGTTCAGCGGTGCAGCTGGGACCGAACGGACCCTTTGCCTATGTCGTCAAGAACGATTCCACGTTGGAAGTGCGACCCCTCAAGCTGGGTGAAGAAAGCAACGGCAAGACCATCGTCAAGAGCGGCATCGCCTTGAACGAACGGGTGGTTACGAGCAACCAATACCGGCTGCAAGCGGGAGTTCATGTGCGCGACAACGCGGCCACCGCGGTGGCCGACGCCGGCGGCAAGCCCCCAAAGGCATCATGAGCATTTCAGAACCGTTCGTCCGCCGGCCGATCGCCACGTCCCTGTTGATGGGCGGCATCTTTCTGCTGGGGCTCGTCGTGTTTCCGTTCTTGCCGGTGGCGCCTCTGCCGCAGGTGGACTTTCCCACCATCTCGGTGTCCGCATCGCTGCCGGGCGCAAGTCCCGAGACCATGGCCTCCTCGGTCGCGACCCCGCTGGAGACGCAATTCGCGCAAATCTCCGGCCTGACGCAGATGACCTCGACGAATGCGCTCGGCACGACGCAAATCACCCTGCAATTTGACCTCAATCGCAATATCGACGCGGCGGCTCAAGACACGCAGGCGGGAATCGATGCCGCCGGCGGCCAATTGCCCAAGAATCTGCCAACGCCGCCCAGCTACAAAAAGGTCAATCCGGCCGATTCGCCGATCCTGCTTTTATCGGTGCATTCGGACGTACTGCCGGTCACCACCGTCGATGACTATGCGGAGAATATTCTCGCGCAGCAGATATCGCAGATTCCCGGTGTTGCCCAGGTGAGCATCGGCGGCCAACAAAAGCCGGCGGTTCGCGTGCAGATCGACCCGACGAAATTGGCGGCGTTGGGACTTCAAATGGAGGATGTCGCCAACGTGATCGTCGCGGCCACGGTCGACGCACCGAAGGGTTCGATCAACGGTCCTGCGCGCAGCATGACGATTTACGATAATGACCAGCTGCTCAAAGCCGCCCCCTGGAATGACGTCGTCGTGGCCTATAAGAACGGCGGCGCGGTGCGCATCCGGGACATCGGCGTCGCGGTCGACGGCCCTGAAAACTCGATGATCACCGCGTGGCAAAACGGCCGCAACGGCATCTTGCTGCTGATCTTCAAACAACCCGGTGCCAATGTCATCGACGCCGTGGAGCGCGTCCAGGCGCTGCTGCCGCATGCGCTCGCCTCCGTGCCGCCCTCGATCAAGGTGGACACCGTGGCCAACCGCACCACCACCATCAAGGCCTCGGTCAAGGACGTCGAGATCACCCTGTGCATCACCATCGTCCTCGTGGTGGCGGTGATATTTCTGTTCCTGCGCAATTCCTGGGCAACCATCATTCCCGGCATCACCGTACCTCTCGCGCTGTTCGGCACGGTGGCGATGATGTACGTGCTGAATTTCAGTCTGGACAATTTGTCCTTGATGGCGCTGACCATCGCCGTGGGATTCGTGGTCGATGATGCCATCGTCATGCTCGAGAATGTCTACCGGCACATCGAGGAGGGCTTGACGCCGCTGCAGGCCACACTCAAAGGCGCCGGTGAAATCGGCTTCACGATCATGTCGATCAGTGTTTCGCTCATTGCGGTGTTCATTCCCTTGCTGCTGATGGGCGGCATCATCGGCCGGTTGTTCCGTGAATTCGCGATCACCATGACCATGACCATCATCGTGTCCGCTTTTGTCGCCCTGACGCTCTCGCCCACGATGTGCGCCTTGTTTTTGCGCGATGAAAAGCATGCGAAGCACGGCAAGGCGTACATGGTGGTGGAGCGCGCCTTCGACAAGATCTTGGCCGGCTATACGCGCGGCCTGGATTTCGTGCTGGATCACAAGCGCGCGACGCTCGTGACATTTCTGCTGACGGTCGCGGCCACCGTGTTTCTGTACATCTACATCCCCAAGGGTTTCTTCCCCCAGCAGGACACCGGCATCATTTCCGGGCTGACCGATGCGCCCCAGGACATTTCTTTCGATGAGATGGTGCGCCGCCAGCACGCGGTGATGGATGTCGTGTCCCGCGATCCGGACATCGCCAGCTACGGCACGGGCATCGGCGGCAATCGACCGCTCAACACCGGTTTCGTCATCATGGGCTTGAAGCCGCGCGATGAGCGCAGCGCTTCCGCGGACGACATCATCAATCGGCTGCGTCCGCAACTCGCAAAAGTGCCGGGCATTCAATTGTTCGTCCAAGCGGCGCAGGACCTCAACGTCGGCGGCCGCACCTCGCGCACGCAGTATCAGTACACCGTGCAGGACTCGGACATCAACGAACTCAACGAATGGGCGCCGAAACTGCTCGAGTCGTTGAAGGTTCTGCCGGCGTTGCGCGATGTCGCCTCCGACCAGCAGACCAGCAGCGGCATGGTGTCCTTGGAGATCGATCGCGACCAGGCATCGCGCTTCGGCATTCAGCCGGCGGCCGTGGACAATGCCCTTTACGATGCGTTCGGCCAGCGCCAGGCCGCTCAATACTTTACGCAGGCGAACAGCTATCACGTGGTTCTGGAGATCACCCCGTCGCTGCAAGGCGATCCGGATACGCTGAAAAAGCTCTATGTGAAATCGCCCCTGACCGGGCAAATGGTGCCGCTGTCCGCGATGACGAAGTTCGACACCCAGCACGTGACCTACCTGTCGATCAACCACCAGGGGCAGTTTCCCGCGGTAACCCTGTCCTTCAATCTCGCGCCCGGCGCCGCGCTCGGCGACGCGGTCGACGCCATCAACCGCGCATCTCTGCAGATGCATTTGCCGGCTACCATCACCGGAAACTTTCAAGGCACGGCGCAGGCCTTTCAAAGCTCGTTGAAGAGCCAGCCGTACTTGATTCTCGCGGCGCTCGTGGCCGTGTACATCATCCTCGGCATGCTGTACGAGAGCTATGTCCACCCATTGACGATTCTCTCGACCCTGCCTTCGGCCGGCGTCGGTGCACTGTTGGTGCTGCTGCTGTTTCACATCGATCTGTCGGTCATTGCATTGATCGGCATCATTCTGCTGATCGGCATCGTCAAGAAGAACGGCATCATGATGGTGGACTTCGCCCTGCAGGCGGAGCGTGAACAGCATCTGTCGCCGCATGATTCCATCCGCCAGGCCTGTCTGATGCGATTCCGCCCCATCATGATGACGACCATGGCGGCCTTGCTCGGGGCCGTGCCCCTGGCACTGGGTCACGGTACCGGCTCGGAACTGCGTCGGCCTTTGGGCTATACCATGATGGGCGGCCTCATCCTCAGTCAGGCACTGACGTTGTTTACAACTCCTGTCATCTATCTGTACCTGGATGAGTTCAGCGTAAAAATGCGAGGCCGCCGGCAAAGGAAGCGCGCCGAAACGGCGTTGGTCACTGAGTCGAACGCCGCCGAGGCGCCGCTCGGAGAGCACAGTTGAAGATCTTGCTGGTCGAAGACAATGAACGAGTCTCTCAATTCGTCATCAAAGGCTTGCAGGAGGCCGGGCACACGGCCGATCATGCGGCCACCGGACGGGACGGGATGTTCTTGGCGGCCAGCGAGCCCTATGATGTCATCATCATGGACCGGATGCTGCCCGGCGATATCGACGGCCTCGCCATCATCGAGGTGCTGCGCAAAGCCGGCAAGCGGACGCCCATTCTGATATTGAGTGCGCTATCCGAGGTCGACGATCGCATCCGGGGACTTCGCAGCGGCGGGGATGATTATTTGACCAAACCCTTCGCCTTCGGCGAATTGCTCGCGCGCATCGATGCCTTGCACCGCCGGGCGGAGGGCGTCAATCACGAAGCCCCGCTCACGGTCGGGGACTTGCACATGGATCCGCTGACGCGCAAAGTTACGCGCGGAAACCGTCCGATTGTGCTGCAGCCGCGCGAATTCAAGCTGCTCGAGTATCTCATGCGGCATGCGGATCAAGTGGTGACGCGCACGATGCTGTTGGAAAATGTCTGGGACTATCATTTTGACCCGCAGACCAATGTGGTGGATGTGCATATCAGCAAGCTGCGGCAGAAGATCGACGCAGAGTTCGAGCGGCCGCTGCTGCGTACGGTGCGCAACGCCGGATATACGGTGACCGCGAGTGAGTGACCACCCGTGGGTGATCGCGAGTGAGCGATCGCGAGTGACCAGGTGACTTAAGTGACCAGCATGATGCGCTCTTCGGCTCTGTCGCTGGCGATGGGCTACGTCGCACTGGGGTTGGCCGCGCTGGTGCTGTTCGCCGCGCCGCTGTGGTATGCCTGGCAGGTCACGATCCAAGAAGGGCGCACCGAGTACCTGCAGATCGACGCGCAGCGCCTGACCGAGGTGTACCGCCGCGAAGGTGCGGATGCCCTGAAAAGCTTCATCGACACCCGCGTTGGCATGCAAATCGCCGGCGAGAGAATCTTGCTGCTCACCGATGCATCCCTGCATCCGCTCGCCGGCAATCTCGAGGCGTGGCCTGCCGCCGTGCCGGCAACGCCGGGGAACTACAAAGTCAATCTGGGGCTGCGCGACCGGGGAATTCAAGAAGCCCTCGTGCACGTTACCAACCTGGGCAGGTACAACCTGCTGGTGGGCAGGGACAACGGGCTGTTCAAACCGCTGCAGACCCGCTTCTGGTACGGACTGTCCGCAGCGGTTGCGGTACTGTGCATTGCCGGCCTATTCGTCGGCATCATCACGCGCCGCGCGCTGATGGCACGGGTCCACAGCATCCGCCAGACCGTGTCGGCCATCATTCACGGCGACCTCAAGCACCGGCTGCCGACTCATGTGAACGACGATGAACTCAACACCCTGTCGCGCACCATCAACGGCATGCTCGATCAGATCGAATTGCTGGTGCACGGCGTACGCAACGTGTCGAATTCCATCGCACATGACCTGCGCACGCCGCTCGCGGAATTGCGGTCGCGGCTGGAGGAGCTGTCGCTGATACGGCCTTCGACCGAGCAGACCTATGCAGAGATCGACGGTGCGGTGGCGGATGTGGATCGCGTCATTCGCATCTTCGATGCACTGCTGAGATTGGCGGAAATCGATGCCGGCATGCGCCGTTCGGGCTTCGTATCGCTCGACGTCTCGGATCTTGCCGCCAATGCGGTCGAGTTTTATGAGCCGGCCGCGGAACTCAAGCACATTGATCTTACGTTTCGATCCTTGGGACCGCTGCGGGTATCCGGCGATCCGGTGCTTCTCGCACAAGCCCTGAGCAACTTGATCGACAACGCGCTCAAGTATGCGCCGCAGCCCGGCTCGATCGAAGTGGCCGTGGAAAAGAGCGCGGGCGGCGCAGAAATCTCCGTTTCGGACCACGGCCCGGGAATCGATGAGGCCGAGAAAATCAAAGTAGTGCAGCGCTTCTATCGCGGCGATGCCAGCCGCGGCACGCCGGGCGTGGGCTTGGGCTTGAGCCTCGTACAGGCGGTGGCGAAGCTGCATGGCAGCTCGCTCGAACTCAAGGACAACGGTCCGGGGCTGCGCGCCGTGTTGACTCTCACGATCGACGAATCAGGCACCTCGCTGCGCGATGCGCCGCCGCCGGAGCCCGCGGCGGCGGCCGCTGTCGCGCCCTCGACCCTCGCCCTGCCGTAAGCGACTGTCTTTGTACCGTCGCGCCGCAGTCCTTATCGCACCCCTGATCGATGTTCTCGCGTTCTGCGCGATGATCGGCGCGGGCCTGTCGCTTCGAGCCAGCAACGCTTTCGCGTTCGCCGCGGATATCGTGATTGCGTGGGCTTTGCGATGGTGGGCCATGAGCGCCGCACAGCGGCCGTCGCACGGACGGCTGTACCTGCGCATCGCGATCGTCGGGTTCATGGGACTCTTCTTGCGCGGCGGCGCGCTGGCGCTGTTTCAGCGCTGGGGCTGGCCGCCGGCACTCGCGATCCTGCCGACGGTCGCGCTGGGAATGGCGGTGACCATGCCCGGATTCTCCTATGCCGCGACCGTGTATGAGGGCACCACGGTCGACAACCGGCCGTGGCGCACACTCGCCTACGGGCTGATCGCCTATGCCGTCGTGCTGCGACTGGTCTATGCAGGCTCGGTCGAGCTGATGCCCGAGGAGGCCTACTACTGGAATTATTCCCGGCACCTGGACTTCGGATATCTGGATCACCCGCCGATGGTGGCGTGGCTGATACGGCTCGGCACCGCGTTATTCGGACAAAACGAGTTCGGTGTGCGTGCCGGCGCGCTGTGCTGCGGAGCTGTTACCGCCACTTTTGTGTACAAGCTGGCGCGCAATCTTTTCGGCGAGGCCGGCGCGCTGGCGGCATTGCTGCTGGCGCAGACTCTGCCCTACTTTTTTCTCTCCGGCTTGCTCATGACGCCGGATGCGCCGCTGGCCGCCGCCTGGGCCGCTTCGCTGTACTTTCTCGAACGCGCCCTGATCGCCAACCGATACCGCGCCTGGTGGCTGGTGGGTATCTGTATCGGCTTTGGGATGATCTCAAAATACACCATCGCCGTTCTCGCGCCGGTCACGGTGGCCTTCATGCTGTGGGATTCGCCCTCGCGTCACTGGTGGCGTCGTATCGACCCGTACGTCGCCGCCCTGCTGGCACTCGCCATCTTTTCGCCCGTTCTCATCTGGAATGCGCAGCACGGGTGGGCCTCGTTCGCTTTCCAAACCTCGCGCCGGCTGGCCGAAGCGCCCCAGTTCGCGCTGCATAAACTCATCGGTTCCATCATCGTGCTGATCACACCCACGGGACTGTTGGCCGTCGCGGGCGTGTTGCTGACCTGGCCTGTCAGCGGCGATTCGCTCTCCGCGGCCTCGCGCGGGCGGCGCCTGCTCAGCCTGGCCATCCTCGTGCCGCTCGCGGTGTTCGCGGCATTCAGCCTGCGCCATGAAGTGAAGCTCGATTGGACCGGCGCGCTGTGGACGGCCGCGCTGCCGGCGGTAGGGTGCGCCATGATCGTCGCGGACGCCGGGCTCGGCAGGCTCGGGCGCTGGGTTCGCGCCGCGTGGCTGCCCACGATCGTGACCCTGCTGCTGATCTATGCCGCGGGCTTGCACTATCTGGTGCTGGGGCTTCCGGGCGTGAAGTACGGCAAGCACATCGAGGTGGTGCCGGTAGGCTGGCGCGAGCTGACGGCGCACATCATGGATGCCGCCCAGGCCGAGCGCACCCGCAGCGGCGGTGATATTCTCATCGTGGGCATGGATCGGTATGCCATCGCCAGCGAGTTGGCCTTCTACGGCGGCGCGCACACGCCCTCGGGCCTGGAAACCGCCAATAGCCATCTTTTTGGCGGCATGGGCCTCATGTATGGCCAATGGATGCCGCCCAGGATGCAGGAGCATCGGAATCTGTTGCTCGTCGCCTGGAGTCCGGGGGAACTCGAGGACCCGGCGATCCGGACGCGGACGGCACGGCTGGGGCCCATCGAAGATGATGTTCTGACGCGGGACGGCGTCGTCATCCGCCACTACTATCATCGCCTGGCATTCGACTATCGTGGTGGCGACGGCGAATAAATGCCCTAGAATCGAGTTATGACGCATACAGTTTGGCGGCTGATCCCCCGTGCCCTGATCCTCGGTAGCTGTCTTTTGCGCCCCGACTTGGGCGGTGCACAGACTCCTGAGCAAGAGAAGCTGTGGTCGGCGCAACGCGCCCAGTCCCAGGCCGATCAGAAGACAAAGGCCGATCTTCTGGCCGCGCAGCGCGCCGCCCGGCGGGCGGATCCCATGGCCTGGGTTCACACGCTCAATCCCCTGGCTGCAGGCGGCTGGCAATTCAGGGCCGTCGCCCCGGACGGATCATGGGCCTCTTACAGCACCGACCATCAGATGAAACGCTCCGGCCGCCTCATCACGGTGTGGCTGAGACAGGAATATCCGGAACCACAACGCAGCAACGGCGGCGACATTTACTTGAGTTTTGTTGAAAAAATGCAGTTCGACTGCGCACATGAGCAGGCGCGAGCCCTGTTGATCATCTACTACTCGGACAACAACATCACCGGCAGTGAGACCAGCGAGGCGACCGATGTCAAGCAGGCCGTCTGGGTACCCATCGTGCCGGGCACCCAAAGCGAAAATGTCTACCAATGGGCGTGCGCCGGCGGCAAAGCGCACTCCTAAGAGCCTGTCTCAAGTATTGCGCGTGAGCGCAACGAGCGTCATTCGTTGGATTCGCACAGGGTGGACGCCACCAATTGAATGCTCGTCACCTGAAGCTGCGTTCTGTCGGCGCAGGGTCCGACCAGAATCTCGACCTCGCCGGGCTCGAACACCGGCTCCAGTGCCATGCCGAGAAAGCGCAGTTCCGCAGCATGCAGCGAAAACGTGACCGTGCCGCTGCCGCCCGGCGGCAGATCGATCTTGCCGAATCCCTTCAGTTCGAGCGTGGGCCGCGAGACGCTCGCGAGTTTGTCGCGCGTGAACAAAAACACGGTTTCCTGCGCTTCGCGCGCGCCGCGATTGATGACGTCCACCTGGACCGTGACGGCATCGCCGAGGCCGATCGCAGGGCTCGACAGCCGAAGATTCGACAGCTCGAAGCGCCCATAGGTGAGTCC
>Ga0210398_10000681_pt1 | contig 37926 bp, 32 predicted proteins | sample IncBWC4OmetaG_FD_161047 | JGI IMG/M metagenome (GOLD analysis project Ga0210398, IMG submission 161047) | Forest soil microbial communities from Barre Woods Harvard Forest LTER site, Petersham, Massachusetts, United States - Inc-BW-C-4-O | ecosystem: Environmental > Terrestrial > Soil >... | reverse complement strand
GGCCAGAACCAAGGAAAGTCTCCTGACTGCCATTCATCAGGCCCTCAACTCAGTTTCAGCTCAAGACGCCCAGGGATTCTTTTGTCACGCCGGTTATATGTGCACTATAAGTTAAAATGCTCTAATTGCCAACTACGGAGCACCAACGGTCAGCGATCAAGGACCAATGACCAGGGACCAAGGACAAATAACTAGACCGTCTTGAGCTTGATCCCCATGGAGAGGAGCTTTTCGCGCATGGCCACCGTATCCTGCGCCTTTTCGACCGCTTCATCGGGCGAAAGCAGCTCCCGGTTCACGAGGCTCATCAAGTGCGTGTCCATCGTGATCATGCCGAGGTTGCCGCCGGTCTGAATGTCGGAGTTGATGCGGAAGGTTTTATTTTCACGAATAAGCGACGCAATAGAGGTCGTGGTAATCATGATCTCGTAGCCGGCGATGCGGCCGCCGCCGACTTTTTTGCAGAGCACCTGGGAAATGACGGCTTGCAACGAGGAAGCGAGCTGGGTGCGGATCATGTCCTTCATGTTGGCGGGAAAGGCGTCGACAATGCGATCGACGGTCTTGGCGGCGCCGTTGGTGTGAAGGGTGCCAAAAACAAGGTGACCGGTTTCGGCGGCGCTGATCGCAGCCTCGATGGTGGCCAGGTCGCGCATTTCACCGACGAGGATGATGTCGGGATCCTGCCGAAGGGCACGGCGGATGGCTTCGGAAAAACTGGGCACGTCCAGGCCGATCTCACGCTGGGTGACGATGCAGTGTTTGTGCTGATGGTAATATTCGATCGGATCCTCGATGGTGATGATGTGGCCGTCACGGTGTTCGTTGACGTAATTGATCATCGAGGCGAGGGTCGTCGATTTGCCGGAGCCGGTGGGCCCGGTGACAAGGATGAGGCCGCGCGGACGGTAGAGGAGCTCCCTGACTTTGTCGGGCAGTCCGATTTCGCGCAGACTGTACATCTTGTTGGGAATCTGCCGGAGAACCATGCCGTAGTTTCCCTTGGACTTGAGGACGCTGACGCGGAAGCGGGCCTTCTCAAGGTAGGCAAAACCAAAGTCGGCGCCGCCCTCGAGCTTCACGCCCTGCTGATACTTGTCAGGCGTGATCGCGAGCATGAGCTTTTCCGTGTCTTCAGGCAGGAGCGCCGGGCCCTCGATCGGCACCATGCTGCCGCTGACGCGAAGCGTGGGCGCCTGACCAACCTGAAGGTGGAGGTCAGAGGCATTTTGCTCGACGACGAGTTCGAGCAGGTCGTTCATATCGTAGGGCATAAGGCGAAAGGGATTTAGTTAAGACGCATTTACGACGTGGAAAAAGACAACGACTTCACCGGCGGACAGTCGAGCCGTAAGCTGGTGTTTTTCGCCCTATTGCTCACAGGGATAAGCGCTTTCACGTGGTTTTGACGGCAAATCGGCGGAAAAATCCGCCGCAAGTAACAAGTACCATGTGCCAAGTAGCAAGAGAACGCGGGGCGAGTTTACGTTCGGCGGTTAACGATAACGAGATGTCCATCTTGGTACTTGTTACCTGCCACTTGATACCTTCCCGCCTCAGCGGGTCAACGTCATCAGGAATTCGACGTTATTCTTGGTTTTCTTGAGGCGGGAGATGAGCATTTCCATGGCTTCGATGGCCGGGATGCCCTGCATGGCGCGGCGCAGGCCGTAAACGCGCTGGATCTCGTCGGGATGGTAGATGAGCTCTTCCTTGCGCGTGCCGGAGCGGTCCATGTTGATGGCGGGAAAAATGCGCTTGTCCACGAGGCCGCGGTCGAGATGCAGCTCCATGTTGCCGGTGCCCTTGAACTCCTCGAAGATAACCTCGTCCATGCGGCTGCCGGTGTCGATGAGCGCGGTGCCGATGATGGTGAGGCTGCCGCCGCCCTCGATATTGCGCGCCGCGCCAAAGAACCGCTTCGGTTTTTGCAGGGCCGTGGCCTCGATGCCGCCCGACATGATTTTGCCGGAGTTCGCCACCAGGGCGTTGTAAGCGCGGGCGAGGCGGGTGATGGAGTCCAGCAGGATGACGACATGCTCGCCCGCTTCGACGAGGCGGCGGGCCTTTTCGCCGACCATCTCGGCGGCGTGCACGTGGCTTTCGGGCGTTTCGTCGAAGGTCGAGCTGACCACCTCGCCATGCGTGTGGCGGCGGAAATCGGTGACTTCCTCGGGCCGCTCGTCGATGAGCAGCAGGATGAGCTTGGTTTCCGGGCTGTTGTGGGAAATGGAATTGGCGATGTTCTGCAACAGGACGGTCTTGCCGGTACGCGGCGGCGCGACGATCAGGCCGCGCTGGCCGAAGCCGATGGGCGTGAGCATGTCGACCACGCGCATCGACACGTCCTTGTGCAGGTCTTCCGCCTCGAGCAAGATGCGTTTGAGCGGATAATACGGCACGAGCTCCTCGAACGGCGTGACTTTCGAAATGTCCTCGGGCTTGCCACCCATGACTTTCTCGATGCGCACGACGGACGGGCAGCGTTCGTTGCCCTGCGGGGCTTGCACGACGACCTCGAGCTGATGGCCGCGCTTCAAACCGTAGTGATGCACGAGGCTCTCCGGCACGTAGGCGTCCTCGGGATAGAGGCGGTAATTGACGCGTTCGTGCACGACGAAGCCGAAACCGCGGTCGGTCAGGTCGAGCCAGCCGCGGTCGCGAATCTCGCGCTTGGCTTCCGCCGCGTGCGCAAAAATCTTTGCGAGGAGCTGCTTGCGATTGGGGGCGTCCGTAAACGTGGCGCCGAGATCGCGGGCGAACGCGGTCAACTCCGCGATGGGGAGCGTGTAGATCTCGTCGAGAAAGATCGGTTTGCCCTTGCCGGAGGAAACCTCGTCGGCCAGCCGGTTGAGCGCGGCGAGATCGGCAAAGTGCGCCGGATCTGGCAGGTCGCCGAACACCGGCGCAAAACTGGGCGGGGGCGGTTGCGGCGGATGGAAGTTGCCGGGTTTGCCGCCACCTCCACCACCTGGCTGCCAGCCGTGCTTGCCGCGCTTGCGCTTATTGTTCTTCCAAAAGCCGCGGCCCTGAAAATCGCCGCCCTGCCCTGAGTCCGGGCCATGGCTTCTCTCGGCAGGCGGCTGGTATGAAGCCGGCTCGGCGGGCGCGGACGTTGGGGTGGGTGCGGGCGCGGATGATTCTTCGCGCGGGGCGGGCGCGGGTTCGGCCTTCACCGGTTCCGGCACGAAAATTTCAGCCTTGGGGGCCTCGCTCGCGGCCGGTGCGGCATCCGCCGTCTTCGCCTTGCCTTTGCTGTAATAGCGCGTGCGGCGGCGCGGCGTTTTCTTGTCTTCGCCAGTTTCGGGCTCAGAGCCAGCAACGGTTGACGCATCGTCAGCGTCGCTTTTGGGAGGAGTATCCATGTGGTATAAAAGGGGTGGGCCGCACGGCGCGCGGCGAATCGGTTGCATCAAGCCGCCAGCACGGAAACCAACCGGATGATTTGCTGTTGCAGGAAGTCCGGCGAGCCGTCGTTCAGCAGGACAAAGTCGGCGAGTTCTATTTTTCGCGCCAAAGGCAGTTGCTTGGAAATTCGTTGCTCGGCGAGCGCGCGGGGCAGGCCGCGTTGCTCGAGCCGTGCGAGTTGAGCCTGTGAGTGTGAAGTCACGCAGAGGGTAAAATCAAACCAATTTTCCAACTGCTTTTCGAAGAGCAAGGGCACCTCGATCACCCAATTCGCGCCGGGGGCAGCGCCCAGCAATGCCCGCCAGCGCGCAAAGAGCCTCGGATGGGTGAGGTCCTCGAGCCAGGCGAGTGCCGCCGCATCGGCAAAAACGATTTCCGCCAGCTGGCTGCGCACGATCTGCCCGTCGGCGGCGAGCACCTGCGGTCCAAAACGGGCCCCGACCGCGGCCACCAGCCCAGCCTCGGTCAATATCTCGGTGCGCACAAGCGCGTCGGAGTCGATGCGGCCAAAGCCGTGCCGCTCGATCATTTTAGCTGCAGTTGTTTTGCCGCAGCCCAGCCCGCCGGTAAGTCCCAGTATCATCCAATCAAGCAAAATAAGTAATTTCTAGAATTGGGCTTGCGCAGGTTTTTCGCAAACCAATACTTACGCATACCCCCGCCAGAACGGGCGGCACCGTGGGCGCGAGTCTTCGTCCCGGATGTTTATGTTAACCGACATCAACACCAAGAGTGCTCCCGCTGTAGCCGCAGCCGCCCAAGCGGCTTTTCGGAAAATGTTTCCGCGCGCGAGCACCGGGATCATCGACCGGCTGTTTTTTGATGTGCGACGGATGTTCAACGGCCACTATCTCGACTATCAGGCGGTCGACCTGCACTACCATGATTTGGAGCACACCCTTCAAGCCACGCTCTGCTTCATGCAGTTGCTGGTTGGCCGGCATGGCACGCAGGCCACGCCGCGGTTCACGCCACGCCAGGTCGAGCTCGGCCTGGCCGCCGTGCTGCTGCACGACTCGGGCTATTTAAAACTTCGCAGCGACAAAGCCGGAACCGGCGCAAAATACACGCACGTCCATGTCCTGAAAAGCTGCGCCTTTGCCGCCGCCTACCTGCCGACGGTCGGCGCGACACCCCATGAGCTCGACGGCGTGCTGGGTGCCATCCGCTGCACCGGGCCCTACAGCCACGTCAAGCGGCTGCATTTTAACTCCCACGCCGAACAACTCATTGGCTGCGCCCTCGCCACCGCCGATTATCTCGCGCAAATGGCCGCGCCTGACTACCCGGATAAACTGGAAATGCTGTTCAAGGAATTCCGCGAAGCCGACAACTTCGCCAATGTGCCGCCCGCGCAGCGCGAATTCAAATCGGCCGACGGAATGATTGCACAAACGCCGGCCTTCTGGCGCAAAACCGTCCTGCCGAAGCTCAAGACGGAATACCTCGGCATGTACCGTTTCCTGACCCAACCCCACCCGCGCGGTCCCAACCCCTACCTCGTCGCCATCGAGCAAAATATTGCCACGATCACGGCGCGGATCGGCTAAGCGGTGACCACGGTTTGCCACGTACGATTGTAGGTCGGGGTTTATCCCCGACGTGTCGGGCGTAAAGCCCGGCCTACCCTTTCACCAAAACGCACCACTACCATCGCTAGGGTGCCATCGGCACCTCAAAAAAAGTCCGGTCGCAGGCAAAACCCTGTTAGAATTGGCATGCACGCCGCATGCTCGCCACCCTTCACTCCGCTGCACTCCAAGGCATCGACGCCGAGCTTGTGCACGTCGAAGTCAACACCGGTGAATCCGGTGACCCGCGGCTCATCCTCGTGGGCCTGCCTGACGCCGCCGTCAAGGAAAGCGAGGATCGCGTGGCCTCCGCGCTCGCCAACTCCGGTTTCGACCGGACCCGCACCCGCACCACCGTCAATCTCGCGCCCGGCCACCTGCGCAAGGAAGGCCCGCTCTACGACCTGCCCATCGCGCTCGGCCTGCTCATCGCCACCCGCCAATTGCAGACGTCCCTGCTTGATGATTTTTTCATCGCCGGCGAACTCAGCCTGTCCGGCGCAACCCGTCCGGTGCGCGGCGGGCTGGCCTTCGCCCGGCTCGCGCGCAAACTCGGCAAACGCGGCCTGCTGCTTCCGCCCATCTCCGCCGCGGAAGCCGCGCTGGTCGAGGGCCTCGAGGTTTACGCCGTCGATTCGCTCGACCGCGCCGTCCGCTTCCTCTCCGGGGAAATTGCGCTCACGCCCCTGCCCTCCGGCACGGCCACCCTGCGCACCGCGGCCCCCGCCGCCGAAAACCTCGATTTTTCCGAGATCAAGGGCCAGCACTCCCTGCGACGTGCGGTCGAGGTCGCCGTGGCCGGCGCGCACAACCTGATGATGATCGGCCCGCCCGGTGCGGGAAAATCGATGGTGGCCAAACGTATCCCCACCATCCTGCCCGCGCCCACGCCCGATGAGTTTCTCGAAGTGCTCAGCATCCACTCGGCCGCGGGCGCCACGCTCGGCGGCTCGCCGCCCTGGCTCACGCCGCCCTTCCGCACCCCCCATCACACCATTTCGGACATCGGCCTGCTCGGTGGCGGCACGATTCCCGGGCCGGGCGAAATTTCGCTCGCGCACCACGGCGTTTTGTTCCTCGACGAACTGCCGGAATTCAAGCGCTCCGCGCTGGAGGTCCTGCGCCAGCCGCTCGAGGACGGCCAGGTGTCCATCTCGCGCAGCGCGGGCAAGGTCACCCTGCCGTGCAGCTTCATGCTCGTGGCCGCGATGAACCCCTGCCCGTGCGGTTACCTCGGCGACATCCGTCACTCGTGCCGATGCTCGCCCGTGCAAATCCAGCGCTACCGCGCGCGCATCAGCGGCCCGCTGCTCGACCGGATCGACCTGCACATCGAGGCGCCCGCCCTCTCGCTCACCGAACTGCGCGCGGAAAAACCCGGCGAACCCTCGGCCGTCATCAGTTCACGGATACAAAAGGCCCGCGACCGCCAGCACGCGCGTTTTGCCGGGACGAAAATTTCCAGCAATGCCCGCATGACGCACGCCCACATCCGCAAGCACTGCGCGCTCGATTCCACGCTGGGCGACCTGCTGCAACAGGCAATGGAACGGCTCTCGCTTTCCGCGCGCGCCTACGACCGCATCCTCAAGGTCGCCCGCACCATCGCCGATCTCGCCGCCGCCGAAAAAATTGAATCCCCTCATTTATTGGAAGCCATCCAATACCGCAGTTTGGACCGGAATGTGCTGTATTGAACGCTCCGCGTCCTTTGCGATCTTCGCGCTAAAGACACCCAGAAGGCACCAGGATTTTTACCTAGAAGACACCAAAACGTCACATGAACGCCGTTAATCTGTCACATTAACAATGCATTCTGCACCCCGCCAATTTTGGTCGAGTCCGCAATAACTTTTAAACCGCAATGTCCGTCCATCGCTACGCGGAGCGTGCTTCCTTCGTCAGATCCACATCACCATGAATGCATCATCCCGCGTCCTCGCGTCCATCGGCTGCGCCCTCGCAGTTTTTTTCACCATGAACGAGGCCTCGGCGCAGACTCCTGGTGATGTGGCGCTGCTTGCGTCCGCCCCCAGTGTCCAGCTCACAGACAATGGCTACACTCCGGGATTCGGTGCCGGCTACGACGTCACCCTCAGCCAGGGAACGGCCTATGCGGAAGCCACGGTCCCCGCCCTGCAGTTTTTCAATACGAACAATTCAATGTATCCAACCTTGGATTTGTACTGCGTGGAAGTAAGCCAATACTCCGCATCGGGCACCTACCAGGTCGTGCCGTTGCAAAATGCCGACTTGAACATTGTTGCTGGTGGCGGCTCGATCGACTCCCTCAACGGGATCTCCACGACCATCGGGACGAATCCCTCGACTGAGACGACCGGCATCGGCACGGATAAGGCGAACAAGCTCGGCCTCCTCTATGCCTATCAGTTTGGCAGCACCTACAACCCCGCCGCACTGACCTCCCTCCAAAGCTCGGCCTTTCAGCTTGCGATCTGGCAGGTCCTGGAAACCGACACCTTTGGCCCCATCAACACCAACCCGAGCAATAACGTCTTTACCGTTACGCCCACGGGCGCGACGGGCTCAGGCGGCGCCTCGCGCTATGTCGCGGCGTCGATCACCGATGCGGACGCACTTTTAAACTCGGTGGCGCTCGATTCGAGCCTCACCGCGATGGCGCTCGATGCCTTGCACAACCCGACCAGTCAGGACTACATCCTTCCCGTCGGGAGCTACACCCAGATTCCCGAGCCTTCGACGTATGCTGCGATCCTTGCCGTGGCCACCTTGGGCTTCGCCATGGTTCGCAGGAATCGGGGACTGGCCTGAGGATTTGTTGGTCCCGCCCCGTCCGGCAGCCCCTTCCAGCCAGAACCCCTGCGTTCAACCTGGCGGGAGTCATGGCCAGCAGGTCAACCGCCGGGTTGGCTGCCCTGTGTATCAATAGAATGGATACTCGATACGGTGGTGGTCCCGGTCGGGTTGTGTCCCTTGGGCCGCCCTTCGGGATTGATGAGGATCCAAAGGAAGCGCAAAATAGCCCGCGCTTGGTTTAGGGAGTGTTTGCAAATTGCCAACACTCCATCGTCCAGGTCATCCCGCCCCCTCCCGGGGATGCGATGTGGCCGCGAAACCAGGAATCGTTTCGTGGATTTCACGTGGCTCGTTTGACCCGGCCTCGCAAACAAGTTGCGCTGTGTTGTTCGCCTCGAACACCACTCTCATGCAACGTCATAAACTGAGGATCAATTCAACCCGGCGCGGGTTTTCCTCCATCCTGGCGCCAGGATTCGCGATTTTTGGAATCCTTGCCTTTTTCGCTCCGAACGCCCGGGCTATCATTTCCGGGTCCATTTACAACTATTCCGATCCTGGATCCGCCCCGTGGAATTACGTTGGCTCCCTGAACGGTGCCAGCGGTGTTTACCTGGGAGACTACAACAACACCAATTGGGTGCTGACCGCCGCACATGTGGGTTTGGGTAACTTCACGCTGGGAGGCGCCACCTACGACGCAATCGGCGGCTCGGCCTTCAGCCTCTATAATAGCGATGGCTCACCGTCCGACCTCAGCCTTTTCCAGATAAGTGGCGCCCCCGGCCTGGCCAACCTGACCATCGCCTCCAGCGAGGCCGCCAGCGGGACCACGGTCCAAATGATCGGATTCGGCGGAGGGAAAAGCTGGGGGACCAACACCATCGCCGGCTACACCGATTATACCCTGAGCGGCTTTCCGTATGGTGGCATCGGGATAGTAACCCTTGCCAGCGGCGAGGGTGGCAACGGTGCGCAAGGAGTGCCCGGTGATTCCGGAGGCGGCATGTTTTATGACGATTCCGGAAATTGGACGCTGGCCGGAACTCTCAGCGGTGTGGGGGACCTTACGGACGGCAACGGCACCGACCTTGGCCAGTCAACCGTTGCGGTGGATCTCGCGGCTTATTCGAGCCAGATCACCGCTGACATCAATAGCGTCGCCATCCCCGAACCCTCCCTCTACGCCGCAATCCTGGGCGCAGCGGTTTTAGGTTTCACGGTGGTTCGCAGGAAGCGGATGCCGGCCTAGCGATAAACATTATGCGTCCGATCCAACGCTCGGCGACCTGCTGAAGCGGGCGATGGGCCGGCTTTCGCTCAGGATATTTATTTAGCCACAAGATCACATAGATCTCAAAGAAAGGTTGTTCTCTGTGTTCTTTGTGATCCTTCGTGGCTAAGCTCGCCTGTGCCAAAGTCACCAACCTGATCCATCTCCAACTCACGTCGCTTGGATAGGCCGCGCGGTTTCTTTCTCATTCAGTTTGGGCCGCTTCGGCCACCCCTCCCGGTTTGCAGCAGGTTTAAGGCCAGTTCTTCATTTGCCGCAACGCCTCATAACAGGCGATGCCGGCAGCCGTGCTAAGATTGAGCGAGCGCAGCGCGGCATTGGCCTGCGGAATCTTCACCCGTTGCGCGTCTCCGATTTCCTCATGCAACCAGGCCGGCGCACCCTCGCCTTCGTTGCCGAAAACGAGACCGTCTTCATCCGCAAATTGCGCGTCCCAAAAAGATTTTTTCGCCTTGGTGGTGAAAAGCCACAGCCGGCGCGGCGCCACCGGACTGGCGCGAAATGCCTCCCAGTCCTCGTGCTCGTGGACGTCGAGTGAACGCCAGTAATCCATGCCCGCCCGGCGGAGATTTCGATCATTGATCACAAAACCCAGCGGCCGAATGAGGTGCAGCCGCGAGCCCGTAAACGCGCACAGGCGGCCCACATTGCCAGTATTTTGCGGAATTTGCGGCGCGAAAAGTGCTAGATGAAGCATGTGTGCAAGTGTGAGCCCACCCCCATGATACACAAGCCGTGAGCCACCGTGGACATAAATCGTGCCAACGAATTTTACACTTTATTGAACTTCCCTCCGTCCAAATCTATCTTCAGAAAACACCCTAGTATAACTCCCTAGTTTTACTGTGTCTCCTTCTCATACTAAAAAAGCCATTGTGATCGTCGATGATGAAACGTCTTACATCGACCTGCTTGCGCAGCTACTGAGTGATAACCTGAACTGTCCGGTTTTCACTTTCTCCCGCCCGCTCGAAGCGCTCGCGGCCTTCCCGCAAATTGATGTCGGCACGGTTGTCACCGATTTCTACATGCCGCAACTCAACGGCTTTGAGTTTGTCTCCCAAGCCAGCGCCATGTTGCCCGGCGTGCCATTCATCCTCATCACCGGCCATGCGATCGACCTGAATGATGAGGAGTTCGCGCAATTTCCCGCTTTAAAAAGCGTGCTGCACAAACCTTTCGTCTGGCGCCGGGTGGCCACGGAAATTCTCAAGCACTGGCCGGAAGAACATCCGCCCGTCGCGCACGCCGATCTCTCGATGCATTGAGGTTAGCTTGTAGGCGGGGTGCCCTCACCCCGCACAGCATCTGTCATTCCGAGCCGTGCGAGGAATCTCACTCACGGTGAAGTCCCATTAAGTGGAGTTGGCAAAAGAGATTCCTCGCACGGCTCGGAATGACAAAGCATCACCTCACCCACGCCGGTCCTTGAGCGCCTTCTGCATGTCGCGCACCTCGGCCTTTTTCTTGAGGTCCTCGCGGCGGTCGAAAAGTTTTTTGCCGGTGCAGAGCGCGACCTCGACCTTGACGAGGGCGTCCTTGAAATACATCCGCAGCGGGATGAGCGTACGCCCGCCGGCATCGAGCGCCTGGGCGATCTTGCGGATCTGGTGGCGGTGCAGGAGCAGTTTTCGCGTGCGCCGGGCATCGTGGTTGTTGAGGTTGCCGAAGGCGTACTGGTCGATGTGCGCGTTGACCAGCCACAGCTCGCCTTTGTCGATCCGCCCAAACGCGTCGTTGATCTGCGCGCGGCCGGAGCGGATGGACTTCACCTCGGTGCCGAGCAGCTGGAGCCCCGCCTCAAACTTTTCCTCCACGAAAAAATCCCGCAGCGCCTTGCTGCTGCGAATTTCCGTGTAGCGGGTGGAATCTTTTTTTTGCGCGGACATGACGGTTCAACCGGGCGGGCCGGATCGGGAACGCGTGCACCGCACGGTGCCTAACGGGCGGTTGAATAACCCTGCCAAGCCGGCGTTGCGATTAGAAAGTGCTGTCCGCAAGTCGTCTCGAAACCGCCGGTCAGTTCTCGCCAGCTTCGAAACTGATCTTGCCTTCGATGATTTCGCGCAGGGCCACATCCTCGGGCGCCAGCTTTTCCAGCGATTCAACGAGCGGACGGCTCCCCCGGCGGAGCTGCTTGACGCGGCGCGACACCACGTTGATCAACACATTGGAGTCGGTGATGACCTTCTGTGCTTCCTTGATGTAGTCGTCTTTCATAGTGGCGTTCATGGGTGAAAACCCGCAATAACGCCGTCCGCCGCCGCCTCCGTCAAGGCGAATCCGGCTTGCCCGGCCCTTCGTGCCACTGGCACCATGGCGCATGCTTATCGCCTGGACGACCTTAGCCACCCGCGACAAGGCCGAAGAACTGGCCCGTGCCGCCGTCGAACAGCGCCTGGCCGCCTGCGTGCAAATCGATGGCCCGATCACTTCGCATTACCTTTGGCAGGGCCGGCCCGGGCGCGCCGAGGAATTCCGCCTCTGCTTCAAGTTCCTGCCCGCGCAGCAGGTTGCACTGGAGACCTGGCTTTTCGCCCATCATCCCTATGATACGCCGGAATGGATCGTCCTGCGCGCCGAAAGTGTGGGCGAAAAATACTTGTCATGGGCCAAGGCGAACTCTACGTTTTGACCTCTTTAGCCCATTCCGACCTCTTTTCATTCACCATGTCGCAGCACAAAAGTCTCCAAGGTTCCAGCGGTATCGTCGTCAAGCGCAACGTCCTGAAGCGCTTTGAGCGCATCGACCTGCTCAGAAAACGCGGCCAGTGGAAAGCCGGCGATCGCGTCCAGGGCCTGCGCAAGACCAAGCCCGACGTTTGAGCTTGGCGTAATTTTTCCCAATCAGGCAGGTAGCGACTTCGCTCCTGCCTTTTTTGTGAACCAGGCCGTATTCCGATCAGAGTGTTTTAACCACTGATGCACACTGATCGGCACTAATACTCCAAGTGGGCAGAAAGCCGACTGAACCACTGATGAACACTTATAGTCACTGATAATATGAAGTTAGGTTTGAGCCCATTTTTTATCTGTTTCCTCCGGATCAGTGACCATCAGTGTGCATCCGTGGTTAAAAAAATGCATTAACCCCGCCCATGATCGATCTCCTCAAGCACCTGGTCGATTTCGTCCTGCACATCGACCGGCACCTGCAAGGCATCATCGCCCAGTACGGCCTGTGGACCTACGCGCTGCTGTTTTTTATTATTTTCGCCGAGACCGGCCTGGTTGTGACGCCGTTCCTGCCGGGCGACTCGCTGCTTTTCGCCGCCGGCGCCCTCTCCGCCGGAAGCGCCCTGAATGTACACGTGCTCGCGCTGGTGCTCGCCGCGGCCGCCGTGCTCGGCAACATCGTCAACTACGGGATTGGCGCTTTTCTCGGGCCCAAGGTTTTCACCCGCGAGGATTCGTGGCTGCTGCGAAAAAAACACCTCGAGCGCGCCCATGCCTTTTTTGAAAAATACGGCGGGCGCTCGATCATCCTGACGCGTTTCGTGCCCATCGTGCGGACGTTCGTGCCGTTCGTCGCCGGCGTGGGCCGCATGTCCTGCCGCCGGTTTTTCATCTTCAACCTCATCGGCGGATGCGCGTGGATTTACTCCTTCGTCTATCTCGGGCACTTCTTCGGCGGAACCGAGCTGGTGAAAAAGAATTTCAGCCTGGTGATCATCGCCATCATTTTTATTTCCCTGCTGCCGATCGCGGTTGAAACGCTCCGCGCCTGGCGGGAATCGAGGCGGGCGGCGTGAGTTAAGTGGAGGGTGCGAGACTGGCTCGGTTGCCCTCCTTCGCCAAGGCTTCGGAGGGCAATTTTCCATCGCCTCGCGATGGAAAATTGGTGCGAGCGCCGGGAGTCGAACCCGGATCGATGGCTTCGGAGGCCACTACACTATCCATTGTGCTACGCTCGCGACGGCTTTCCTTGAAAACCGAATTTCAGATTTCAGATCTCAGATTCCAAATCTTCATGGCAGACCGTCGGGGGCACAATCTCAAATTTTACATCTGAAATTTTAAATCATCCAGCAGGCTGCTGCTAGATGTGAATCGCCTCACCCATGGTAGCCGCGGCCGCTTCCATCACCGCTTCGCTTAACGTGGGATGCGCGTGGATCGTCTGGTGGATTTCCTCGACCGTCGCTTCCAGTTCCATGGCCAGGCCATATTCGGCGATGAGCTCGGTCGCCTCGCTGCCGATGATGTGCGCGCCATAAATTTCACCGGTCTTCGCGTCGGCAATGACTTTGACAAAGCCTTCGCTTTCGGCCGACGCCACCGCGCGGCCCGATGCGGTGAAGGGAAATTTCCCGATCTTGTAGTCGAGGCCTTTTTCCTTGCAGGCCTTCTCCGTGAGCCCGGTGCTGGCGACCTGCGGCTGGCAGTAGGTGCAGCCGGGGAAATTTTTCACCCGGTGCGCCGGACCGTGGCCAAACATGCCGTTGACGGCATTGACCGCCTCAAACGTGGCGATGTGCGCGAGCCAGGGCGGGCCGATGATGTCGCCCGCAGCGTAAATGCCCTTCACGTTTGTCTGGTAGGTATCATCGACCTTCAAATAATTGCGGTCGAGTTCGAGCTTCACGTTGGCCGCCAGCGCGCCTTCGAGGTTGGGCACGACGCCGATGGCGGAAAGGAGCACCTCGGCCTCGACCTCGGTTTTTTTGTCGCCCGCGACCAGGTCGACTTTGACCGAGTCTTTTCCGACCCGGACATTTTCCACCTTCGTGCTGACATGCAGGTCAATGCCCTGCTTCTGGAACGAGCGGTGCAGGGTCTTCGACACGTCCTCGTCCTCCTGCGGCAAAATCTGCGGCAGCATTTCCACCAGCGTCACCTTCGTGCCAAACGCATTGTAGAAATAGGCGAACTCCACGCCGATCGCGCCGGCGCCGACGATGATGACCGACTTCGGCAGTGTCTTGGAGGCCAGCGCCTCGCGCGAGGTCATCACGCGTTCGCCGTCCACCTCGACGCCGGGAATGCGGCGCATTTTGCATCCCGTGGAAAGCAGGATGTTTTTCGTTTTGAAAAATTTTCCCTTGTGCTCGCCCTCGGTCACCGAGACCAGGCCCGGCGCGCTGACCTGCGCCCGGCCGACGATGTACTCGGCCTTGTTTTTCTTGAGCAAAAACTCCACACCCTTCGCCATTTGATCGGCGACGACGCGCGAGCGGGCCATGATCTTGCCAATGTCAAAGGTCACGTCCTTCGCGCCGAGGCCGTAAACCTCCGGCTTCCTCATTTTCGTGTAGAACTCGGCGCTCTTCAGCAACGCCTTGGTGGGGATGCAGCCCCAGTTGAGGCAGGTGCCGCCGGCGCGCTCCAGTTCGATGCACGCGACTTTCTTGCCGAGTTGCCCGGCGCGAATCGCGCCTGCGTAGCCCGCGGGTCCGCCGCCGATGACAATGAGATCGTATTCGTTCGTTTCAGCCATGGGGAAAAAGGTATGAAAAAAATCTAAATGTCGATGACATCATCGCGTTTGGGCGTCGGACGTGGCTGGCTGGGGGCACGTAACACCCGGCTCATCACGAAATTCGTCAGGCTCACCACGCACGAGCCACCCAGCGCCGACCAGAAACTTGCCACGTAAAATCCATTGACCAGCCGCCCGACAAACAGGAACAACAAGGCGTTGATCACGATCAAGCCAAGGCCCATCGTCAGCACGATAAAAGGCAGCGTGAAAAGCACCAGCAGCGGCTTCAGGAATAGGTTGAAAAAACTCAGTAACAAGACCACCACAACGAGCGTCGTAAAGTCGTGGTAGCCGATGCCCGGCACGATATGCGCCGCCAGCGCGACGCCCAGTGCCAGCACCCCCCACCGCACAAGTAAATTGCCCAACGAATGATTCATCCACACCAGTTTTCGCCTCTCCCCGCCATCGAGCAATGAAAATTCTCGTTCTCCAGGACTATCTGCGCAGCGGCGGCACCGAACGCCAGTCGATCTTCCTGACGCGCGCTTTCGCGGCCGCCGGCCTCGAGGCCGTGCTGCTCACCTTCCGTCCCGGCGGCGCGCTCTCCACCCAAATCGATGATATCGCCCATCGCACGCTCCAGCCGTTTGATTGTCGGCTCGACTGGTTTGCGCCCGGCCTCGCCCGCGCCGTGCGCATCCTTGCGCCCGATGGCATCCTTTGCATGGGCCGCATGGCCAATTGCTATGCGGGTGGCCTCCAGAAGAAGTTTCCTCACATCGGCGTCATCGGCACCATGCGCACGGGCAAGCCGCTTCCGTCGCTCTACCGCCATTCGCTGCATCATGTCTGGCATGTCGTGGCCAACAGCCACGAAGCCAAATCCATCCTCGCGGCGCACTACGGCGTCGCCCGGGAACGGGTTTCCGTCATTCACAATTCCATCGTCTTTCCGCCCGCCGCAGCGTTGAAACGCAACGAGGCCCTCCACACCAAGATGGATGCGGGGCCCACGACGGTCGTCTGCCTCAATGTCGCCATGTTCCGGCCGGAAAAAAACCAGCGCGACCTCATTGAAATTGCCGCAAAACTGCCGCTCGGCCTCAAATGGCAGCTCTGGTTTGTGGGCGACGGGCCGGAGCGCGCCGCCTGCGAGCGCCTGGTCGCCCAAAAAAACCTCGCCAGCCGCGTAAAGTTCCTCGGCTTCCACGCCGATCCCTCTTCGTACTACGCGGCGGCGGACCTGGCCGCGCTCACCTCGCTCAGCGAGTCGTTGCCCAATTTTCTCATCGAGGCCCATGCGCACGGCCTGATGTCCGTCGCCTACGATGTCGGCGGCGTGAGCGAAGCCGGCGGGGCGGTCGTGCCGTCGGGCAACCGGGATGCCTTTCTCGCCCGCCTGCAACCCCTGCTCTTCGATCCCGCGCTGCGCGCCAGCGAGGCCGCCACGGCCCAGGCCCGCGCGCGCGAAAGTTTCGATCCCGCGCGCCAGCTCCAGGCCTACCTCGATCTCTTTTCCTGCCTGGTCCAGCCGGCGCAATAGGTCGACGCGCTCCCGCGCGCAAATCCCAAACGCCAATGTCCAAAACGCCAAAAAACCTGAATTCTAAAGCCTTCAATTCTGGCACGATTCTCGCCGTTGAAGCCTCCGCCTTTGGGATTTCTTTGTGATTTGGAGTTTTGGCGTTTGGGATTTTTCAGTAGAATGGTTGAAGTTTCGCCCAGGCTGCGCTTCGTGAGAACCGTGGTTAAGCCTCGTCCTGCTGGTCCCTCGCCCGAATGCATCCGCCTGCGCGGCGTCCGCCAGAACAACCTCAAAGGCTTCGACCTCGATCTCCCCCTCGGGCAGTACATCGTCGTCACCGGCCTGAGCGGCGCAGGCAAGAGCTCCCTGGTTTTCGACACGCTCCACGCCGAGGGCCAGCGCCGTTACGTCGAGACCTTCAGCGCCTACACCCGGCAGTTCCTCGACCTGCTCGACAAGCCGAAGGTTGATTCCATCGAGAACATCCGTCCGTCCATCGCCATCCGGCAGACCAACACGGTGAAAACCTCGCGGTCCACCGTCGGCACGATGACCGAGCTGTGCGATTTTTTCAAAGTCTGGTTCAGCCATGTCGCCGAGTGCTTCGACCCGGCGACCGGCGAAAAAGTCGAGGACGACAATCCGCAGACCATTTGGGCCAAAGCCGCCGCGGCCCAGGCCGGCGCGAACGTGGTGGTTGCCTTCGAAATCAAGAAACCTGAAAGCCTTTCCTGGCCGGAGATATTAAAAAACCTCAAAAATCAAAGTTACGTCCGGGTGCTCGTCCCCGCCAACTCCGGCGCGCTCACCACCCACCGCGTGGACGACCTGCTGGCCGACGCAGCGCCGTTGAAGAACGCAGCTCATCTTTTCGTCGCGCAGGATCGCATCTCCCTTGCGCCGGAAAACAAAAATCGCTTTCTCGAGGCGGTGGAAGCCGCGCTCCACTTCGGGCAGGGCCAGGTCCGCCTCTTCGGCGCCGACACGCTGGCCGAATGCGGACATTTCTCACGCGGCCTGCACTCGCCCAAAACCGGCCGCTCCTTCCGCCCGGCCATGCCGGCGTTGTTTTCCTTCAACTCGCCGCTCGGCGCCTGCCCGAAATGCCGCGGTTTCGGCCGCGTGATCGAGATCGACTACCGCCTGGCCATTCCCGACCAGTCGCTCTCGATCAACGACGGCGCGATCAAATGCTGGGAAGGCGACATTTACAGCGAGTCGAAGCGCGACCTGACGGCCTTCGCCAAAAAGAAAAAAATCCCGACGGGCATCCCGTTTGCCAAACTCACGCCTGAGCAGAAAACCTACATTATCGATGGCGAGCCCGGCTATGGCAAAAACGGCCTGGAATGGCCCCGCGCCTGGTACGGCCTCAAGGGATTTTTTCGCTATCTCGAATCCAAAACCTACAAGATGCATGTGCGCGTTTTCCTCTCGCGCTACCGCACCTACAACCCCTGCCCCGACTGCGGCAGCACCCGCCTCCAACCCGAGGCGCTCTGCTGGAAATGGCACGGGCACACGCTGCCGGGACTTTACCAGCTTCCCGTTGGCGAACTGCTCGCGCTGATTTCCCAATCCGGCACCCTCGACCCAAAATCCGTGGTCGAAGCGCATTCCGTGAAACTCGCGCACGATTCCATTTTGACCCGCCTGCGCTACCTCGAGCAGGTCGGCCTCGGCTACCTCACGCTCGACCGCACTTCGCGCACGTTGAGTGGCGGCGAGGTCGAACGCGTCAACCTCACCAGTTGCCTGGGCACTTCGCTCCGGGACACGCTCTTCGTCCTCGACGAGCCGAGCGTCGGCCTGCACCCGCGCGACATCGACCGGCTCATCGGCATCATCCGCTCGCTCACCAGCGCGGGCAATACCGTCGTCGTGGTCGAGCACGACGAGGCCATGATCCGCGCCGCCGACCACGTGATCGAGATCGGCCCCGAGCCAGGAAGCCGCGGCGGACACATCGTATTCCAGGGTACCGTCGCTGAATTGCCCGGCGCCCCGCAAAGCATCACCGGCGCCTATTTCTCCGGCCGCGAACGCATCGAGATTCCCGCCCAACGACGGCCGGTGGTTTGTCATCCATCCAATTTTGTGGGCGGGGTGCCCTCACCCCGCATGGCGGACGAGGGCGTCCGCCCCACATCTGGATCCTTCGCTTCGCCGATTCGACAGGCTCAGGCCCTGAGTTTATCGAACGGGCTCAGGATGACAGCAAAAGATCAAAAGTGGCTGTCCTTCACTCACGCAACCAAGCACAACCTGCAAAAACTCTCCTTCCGCCTGCCGCTCCAGCGCTTCGTCTGCCTCAGCGGCGTCAGCGGATCCGGCAAATCCACGCTCCTCGACAACGTCATTTACCAGGGCCTGCTCACGCAACGCCTCCAGCTCACCGACGATCCCGCCGTCATTGAGAAAATCGAGGTCGACCGCGCATTTTCTGAGATCGTGCTCGTGGACCAGTCGCCGCTCTCGCGCACCCCGCGCTCCAACCCCGCACTCTACACCGAGGCGTGGGTCCTCATCCGCGAACTCTTTGCCGACACGCCCGCCGCGCAAGCCGCCGGCTTCAGCCCGTCGAGTTTTTCCTTCAACAGCGGCGATGGCCGCTGCGATCACTGCCAGGGCCTCGGCTACGAACGCGTCGAGATGCAGTTTCTTTCCGATGTGTTCGTACCCTGCCCCGTCTGCGAAGGCAGCCGCTTTAAGCCGGAAGTCCTCGCCATCACTTGGAACGGCAAGACCGTCGCCGACCTTCTCGCCACGAGTATCAGCGACGCGCTGCCGCTCTTCGCCGAACATCAAAAAATCCAGCAACGGATCGCCGCCCTCGTCGAAGTCGGCCTCGGTTACCTCACGCTTGGCCAGCCGCTCAACACGCTCAGCGGCGGCGAAGCCCAGCGGTTGAAACTCGTTAAATACCTCGGCGCATTCGGCTCCGCCGAAGCGCAAATTTCAAATCTCAAATCTCAGATTTCAAATTCCGCTCCAGCGGGCGCCTTGCTGCTGCTGGATGAGCCCACCACCGGGCTCCACCGCCACGACGTGAAACGCCTGCTCGGCGTGCTGAACGCGCTGGTCGAACGCGGCCACAGCGTCGTCGTCATCGAGCATAACCTCGACGTGCTCAAGTCCGCCGACTGGATTCTGGAAATCGGCCCTGAAGCCGGGTCGGCCGGCGGGCGCATCGTGGCCGAGGGCACGCCTGAAGACATCGCCGCCGTCGACACCGCCACGTCGCCGTTCCTGCGAGCGGCGCTCGCAGATAGTTCAAGGTTCCAGGTTCAAGGTTCAAGGTTGTTGGCAGCCGAGGATCCAGGCAGCTATGAATCAGCCAACTTTGAACCGGGAACCGGGAACCTTGAACCTCGATCATCGAACCGGGAACTTCAAATCATCGGTGCGCGCGAAAACAACCTGCAGGGTCTTTCGCTCACCATTCCGCACCGCCAGCTCACCGTCGTGACCGGCGTCTCCGGTTCCGGCAAATCCACCCTCGCCTTCGACATCGTTTTTGCCGAGGGCCAGCGCCGCTTCATGGAGTCGATGTCGCCCTACGCGCGGCAGTTCGTGGAACAGCTCCCGCGCCCGGCCATCGACCGCCTGACCGGCATCCCGCCAACCGTCGCGATCGAGCAACGCGTCACGCGCGGTTCGCGCAAATCCACCGTCGCGACCATCACCGAGGTCGCCCAATACCTGCGCCTCCTCTACGCGCGATTGGGCGTGCAGCATCACCCCGACACGGACCGGCCGGTCACGCCGCTCTCGCCCGGCCAGCTCAAGAAACTTCTCGCCCGGCTGCTCGCCTCTCCGCCGGCGCGCCGCGCCAAACATCTCTATCTTTGCGCTCCGCTCATCCGCGGACGCAAAGGCCATCACCAGCCCATCGCCACGTGGATCGCCCATCAGGGCTACGAATTCATGCGCGTGGATGGCCGCCTCGTGCGCGTGAAAGATTTCCAGAAACTCGACCGCTACAAGGAACACGACATCGAAGTCGTCGTGGCGGACCTGAAAAGTTCAGCGTTCACGGTTCACGGTTCACTGTCGGCCAGGCGGCCAAAAACCGTGAACCGTGAACTGAAAACCGTAAACTTCCCAAGCGACGCGCTGAACACAGCGCTTCGCTTGGGAAAAGGCTCCTGCTTCGTGCTGCTCCCAAACGGCAATACGCTTTCGTGGTTTTCCACCACGCGCACCGACATTGAAACCGGCGAGTCCTTCCCCGAGCCCGATCCGAAACATTTCTCCTTCAATTCGCCCAAAGGCTGGTGCCCCGCCTGCCGCGGCCACGGTCGTATTTTTCCGTGGATGCTCGAGCCGGATGACGAAGACGACGAAGATCCCGCGGCGCAGTTGCGCGTCTTCGGCATCGAATCTGGCGACGACGTCGCGGAAGACGGCACGCCCTGTCCCCAATGTCACGGCGAACGCCTCAACCGCGCGGCCCGCGCCGTGAAGCTGCACTTCCGCGGCCAGCGGCCACCGCTTTCCCTGCCCGCGCTTCTGCGCAGCACCCCCGCCCAACTTCTCGCGCACCTGCGCGCCCTCGAGCTCGATGCGCGAGGCCGCCTCATCACGCAGGACATCGTCCCTCAAATCGGGGAGCGCCTGCGTTTCCTCGACCATGTCGGCCTCGGCTATCTCGCGCTCGACCGCCCCACCGGGACGCTTTCCGGCGGCGAAGCCCAGCGCATCCGCCTCGCCGCGCAGCTCGGCACCAATCTCGCCGGCGTCCTTTACGTGCTCGACGAGCCCAGCATCGGCCTGCACGCGCGCGACAACGACCGCCTGATCGAGACGCTCGAGACGCTCCGCGACAAGGGCAACACCCTCCTCGTCGTCGAACACGACGACGAACTGATGGAGCGCGCCGACCATATCATTGATCTCGGTCCGGGCGCAGGCGTGCACGGCGGCCGGCTCCTGGCCAGCGGCACGCCCGCCGAGATCAAAAAAATCCCGTCTTCGCTTACCGGCCTCTACCTGGATCGCGGTATTCGCCATCCATTGCGCGGCGCCTATCGGCCCGTTGTAGCCGGGGTCGCCGACCCCGGCATGCCCGCCATAGCTTTAGCGAAGGCGGGCCACGGTTGGCTCGAATTCACCGGCGTCGGTTTTCGAAACTTAAAGAACCTCGACCTGCGCCTCCCGCTCGGCCGGCTCGTCATGGTTGCCGGCCCCAGCGGCGCGGGCAAATCGACGTTGTTTCGCGACCTGCTCCATCCCGCCGTGGCTCACGCGATCAAGGCCAATAAACCAAAACTCACCGGACGCAAATTTGTGAAGGCCACCAAATTTGCGAACGACGATCCCTCGTCATTCGTCATTCGCCATTCGTCATTTGCCATGGGTCGTCCGTCATTGCCATTTGCGGAGCTTAGCGGCGCGAACGCCTTTCGTACCGTCATCGAGGTCGACCAGGCACCCATCGGAAAAACCCCGCGTTCCACGCCCGCCACCTATCTCGGCATCTTCGATCTTATCCGGCAGTTTTTCGCCACGCTGCCCGAAGCCCGGATGCGCGGTTACACGGCCTCGCGCTTCTCGTTCAACACGGCGGGCGGGCGTTGCGAGACGTGCCAGGGCGCCGGCCGCATCAAGTTGGAAATGGCGTTCATGCCCGACGCCTTCCTGCCGTGCGACGCCTGCGGCGGACTGCGCTACGGCCCGGAGCTCGCCGACATCGCCTGGAAAGGAAAAACCATCGGCCAGGTGCTCCAGCTCACCTTCGAGGAGGCGGCGCAATTCTTTGGTTTTCACGCCCGGCTCGGCGAAGTCTGCCGCCTGATGGTCGATTGCGGCCTCGGCTACCTCACGCTCGGGCAAAGCTCACCCACCCTGAGCGGCGGCGAGGCACAGCGGCTCAAACTCGTGACCGAGCTTGCGCATGGCCTGCAAAGTTTCAAGGAGCGCAGCCGCGGCATCCAACCCCGCAACCTGTATTTGCTGGAGGAGCCCACCATCGGCCTGCACTTGAGCGACTGCGAAAAACTCATCCGCGTACTCCACTCACTCGTCGACCAGGGCCACACCGTGGTGGTCATTGAACACCATCTCGACCTGCTCGCCGAGGCCGATTGGATCGTCGAACTCGGGCCGGGCGGCGGCCCCGACGGCGGCGAGCTGATTTACCAGGGTCCCGTGGCCGGTTTGCTTAAGATCAAACGCAGCCCCACGGCGCCATATCTGCGCGCAAAAACACGAAAAGAAAAAACGCGGACTCCTCAGCTGACCGTTGCGGTCAACTGATCGTGAATCATCACTGCCTCCTGCACCACCTGCAGGAATTCCGTCATTGAAATGGGCTTGAGCAGGTACCGGAAAAGCGCGGCCTCGTTCACGCTGCGCAGCAGCATTTCAGGTTTCATATAGCCCGTGACCAGGATGCGTTGCATGTGCGGATAATCTTCGCGCGCACGCACGAGGAAACTCATGCCATTCCCCCCCGGCATGATGTGGTCGGCGACAACGACCTTGAAGGCCTTTCGGTGCAATAAAAACTCCGCCTCGCGGGCCGAGGTTGCCGTCGCCACGTCAAAATGCGGCTCAAGCGCGGCGGCATAGACGTTCAACAACGAAACCTCATCATCCACCACCAATACGGATGATTTGGCCGCCGGCTTATCGAACAGGTTCCTGGCTGGCATGGATATGGATGGTGGGCAATTAGAGCGGCTTGGCAAACCGAAAGCCGCAGAATGAAAATAAGATGCATTTCACTTTGCAGGTGCAATCCAAATTGCTTTAATCATGATCAAAGCGATGGATTCGTCTGACCTGCAGACTGCCCTACGAGCCGGTTCGCTCGCCGATTTGCCGCGTGCTGCATTCACGGCCGAGGTTTTCCTTGCGCCCAATGCGTCCGGCAACACCCCGCTCCACGCTGCGGCCCGGGCCGGACTCCTGGCCGAACTTCCACCCGAGATCATCACCGCCAAAGCCCTCGTGATAAAAAACGACGCCGGCTACACTCCTCTCCATCACGCCGCCCTCGGCGGCCACCTCAATCAGATCCCCGCCCATTTGCTCACCGCCGAAGCCCTGCTCACGCGCAGCAAGGCCGGCTACACCGTTTTCCACATCGCCGCCGACTACGGATGCCTGAGGCATATTCCAACCGGACTCCTCACCCCCGAAGTCACCCACCTTAAAACGGATCTTGGCAATACCCTCCTCCACGAGGCCGGCGAATTCGGAACGCTCAACCTATTTCCAAAGGAACTTATTACCGATGAGTTGCTTGCGGAAAAAAATATCAGCGGCGAGAGCGTCTATCACGTGGCTGCGCTCAACGGACACCTCAGCCAATTTCCGCCCGAGATGCTAACCACCGAGCACTTGATCGAAAAAACCGTGGCGGGCGACACGGTTCTTCATGCCGCTGCGCTGGGTGGCCACCTCGAACAAATTCCGCCCGCCTTCCTTACCCGCGATCGGCTCATCCTCATCAGCAAATCCAGCTACACCGTCATCCACGCCGCAGCTGAGACGGGCCAGCTCCACAAAATTCCCCGCGACCAGCTCACTTCCGACCTGCTCCTCACCCGCACGGCCCACGGCGATACTCCCCTTCACGCCGCCGCCTACGAAGGACATCTTGACCAGGTGCCTCTCCATATCCTCACGGCCAAGAACCTCACCGTGCGCAATTACGACGGCCTCACTCCGATGCAAACGGCCATCGATCGCGGCTTTATCGGGCAGATTCCCGAGCTGTTGCGCCCCCAGCCACCCGGCGCGCTGAAAAGACTTTTCCAGAAAATCGGCAATACGCGGCTGTGACGCCGCGCTAGCGCGGCGGGTAGTTGGTATTCGTCACAGACGTGTAATTTGTAGTTGGTAGTTGGTATTTCGTAGTTGGTGATCGTCATTCATCATGGAGCCTTCTGTACGTTTTATCCACGCCTCCTTTGCCCAACCGGCCGAGCGTTTTCATAGGCGAAACCAACGACCAAATACCAACTACACTAATTTCCGGCCATTTTCCGCTTCCCCCTTGCGCGCCATGCCGCTTCACTCAAATTTCTCTATTTTTCCATGAACACGACCATCACCGCCCTCACCGCCCGCGAGATCCTTGATTCGCGCGGCAATCCGACCATCGAAGTCGATGTCCAACTCGCTTGCGGCGCCCTCGGCCGCGCGGCTGTCCCGTCCGGCGCCTCCACCGGCGAGCACGAAGCGCTTGAACTGCGCGACGGCGAAAAGAAACGCTACCTCGGCAAGGGCGTGCAAAAAGCCGTGGCCAACGTGAAAGGCAAGATCGCCCCCGTCCTTTTCGGCTTCGACGCGCTCGATCAGCTCGGCGTTGACCGCGCCATGCTCAAGCTCGATGGCACCAAGACCAAGTCCAAGCTCGGCGCCAACGCCATCCTCGGCGTTTCGCTCGCCACCGCCAAGGCCGCCGCCGCCGCGCTCGGCCAGCCCCTCTACAAATACCTCGGCGGCCCCAACGCCAAGGTCCTCCCCGTGCCCATGATGAACGTGATGAACGGCGGCGCGCACTCCGACGCCCCCATCGACTTCCAGGAATTCATGATCGTGCCCATCGGCGCAAAGTCGTTCGCCGAAGCGCTCCGCATGGGCGCCGAGACTTTCCACGCGCTCAAGAAAGTGCTGAAGGAAAAAGGCCTCAGCACCGCCGTCGGCGACGAAGGTGGTTTTGCGCCCAAGCTCGCCTCCGCCACCGCCGCGCTCGATTCCATCGCCCTCGCCGTGAAAAATGCCGGCTACAAGCTCGGCCAGGACATCGCCCTCGCCCTCGATGTCGCCGCCTCCGAGTTTTACGACAAGGACAAGAAACGCTACGTCTTCAAAAAATCCGACGGCCGCGTGCTCACCGGCGAACAGATGGTCGCCTTCTACAAGGACCTCGTGAAAAAATATCCGATCATCTCCATCGAGGACGGCTGCTCCGAAAACGACTGGGACACGTGGAAGAAACTCACCAACGCGCTCGGCGACGACATCCAGCTCGTCGGCGACGACCTCTTCGTCACCAACACCGAGTTTCTCAAGCGCGGCATCGACAGCGGCACCGCCAATTCGATTCTCGTCAAGGTCAACCAGATCGGCTCGCTCACCGAGACGCTCGACGCCATCGAGATGGCCAAGGAAGCCGGCTATACCGCGGTCATTTCGCACCGTTCCGGCGAAACCGAGGACGTGACCATCGCCGACATTGCCGTCGCCACCAACGCCGGCCAGATCAAGACCGGTTCGCTCTGCCGCACCGACCGCGTGGCCAAGTACAACCAGCTGCTCCGCATCGAGGAAGAACTCGGCGCCAGCGCCATCTACGGCGGGAAAATGTAAGCTGTCTTCATTTTTGTGGGCGGGGTGCCCTCACCCCGCATTGACGATCAAGGCCGGGCCATGCGCCCGGCCTTTTTTATGTCCACATCAGGCAGTGCGTCTCCAAATTTCTTTTGTCATTCTGAGCGAAGCGAAGTACCGAGCGAAGCGACAGTCTGACATCCACTTGGACACCGCCAATACTCGCCAGCCGTAAATTGCCATCGACAATCCCGCTGAGTCCCAAAACATGGGCTGCTGCATGGGACAACTTGAGCACCTCTTCACGCAGAACCGCGCCTGGGCTGACGCCATTCGGGCGAAAGACCCCGAGTTTTTCCTGAAACTCTCGCGGCAGCAATCGCCCGAGTATTTGTGGATTGGGTGCTCCGACAGCCGGGTGCCGGCCAACGAGATCGTCAATCTTCTCCCCGGCGAACTGTTCGTCCACCGCAACATCGCCAACGTGGTCGTGCACACCGACCTAAACTGTCTTTCCGTAATGCAGTTCGCGGTCGATGTGCTGAAAGTAAAGCACATCATCGTCTGCGGGCATTACGGCTGCAGCGGCGTGCGTGCGGCGCTGCGCTGCGACCGGATCGGACTGGCTGACAACTGGCTTCGCCATGTGCAGGACGTCTCGGAGAAACACCGGGCCTGCGTGCACGCCGTCCAAGGAGAACAGATCCGGACGAATGTTTTGTGCGAGCTGAACGTAATCGAGCAGGTCAGTAATGTGTGCCAGACGACGATTGTACGCGACGCGTGGGACCGCAAACAACCCCTGACGGTGCACGGCTGGATTTATGGCCTCAAAGACGGGCTGATCCGGAATCTTGGCCTGGACATTTCGTCCGGGGAAGAGTTCGAGCCAAAATACCGCGCCGCCCTGACGGCGATCGAATCGGGCGAGCCATTTACGGCTTCGATGTAGGCTTGGAAGTCTTGCCGCAAAGGCGTTCGATCATTGCGGCCACGTCTTCCTTGGCGAACGGCTTGGTCAACGTCTCGTCCGCGCCCAACAGCTTGGCCGCCTTGAGGTAGTTTCGCGTGCCCACCCAACCGCCGCCCGACATCGCGATGATTTTCACCCCGGAGTGAATCCGCTTGAACTCGCGGATGGTCTCGATGCCGTCCGTGTCTGGCATGATAAGATCCGTCAGCACCACATCCGCCGGGCACAGCTCATAGACTTGCACGGCCTCCTTGCCGTTGCGTGCCTCCATGACCTCATAGCCCATTTCGGTCAGGGTCTGGCACATCATTTTCCGGAAAGCATCATCGTCATCGACGACTAGGATTCGTAGCATAATTCACCTTGGTTGGGTTTCGTTCATGGCGCTGGACAAATCTTCACCAAGCACATGTAGGGGATGCGCTTGAGATAGCAATTCTGACGTCAGAGTCGCACGAATACGCGCGGTGGTCAAGGTTGCTCACATAATTGATGGCACCCAGGAAGCAACCGAAAGAGCCTCGGTAGTGCCCCATGCCAGCGCGCCGGCCGATTTCTTCGTTGCACCACAGGGCAAGGTGCATGAATGAAGGCGATAAGAATGGATATGTCACAGCCCCTTATTTGGCTAAAACGCGTTGGATGGACGCACGGGATAAGCGCTGGACATGGAAGGGTCTGCCTTGGTGGTGCGTATGGCCACGCTTGTTAAATGAGTGACATCAATGAACGTCCGCGGCCTGACAGATCAACGGCGAAAGCATACTTTAAGCTTATGCCTCCAACAACGATTCTTGCGCAAAATATTCACTCGCTCACCGACTTCCTGCGCCACCACAAACGGCACTTGCAGCAGTTGAAGCGCAGTCGCCGGCCGAATGTCCTCACCTTGAACGGCAAGGCCGAGGTTGTCGTACAGGATGCCGGAGCCTACCAGGAAATGCTGGAGGCCATGGAAGCGGCGCAGGCCAAGCAGGGCATCGCCGAAGGAATTGCCTCGATGGAGCGTGGCGAGGGTGAGCCGGCAGAAACGGTCTTCGCGAGGTTGCGGAAAAAGCACGGTTTCAAGACCTCTTGAGCCCGGCCCGTGCCGACCTTGGCCGGAAAAGGAAACTTGCCGATTGGAGCCATCTCGTTACTCTTGGGCTATGGCTATTGCTCTCCCGATCAACCAAATGTCCCGACTGGAAAAGCTCAGCGCGATGGAGGCACTTTGGGAGGATCTCAGCCGGGATGAACAATCGCTAGAATCGCCGGCGTGGCATGCGGATGCCCTGCGAGAGACCGAACGGCGCGTCGCCGCCGGCGAAGAGAAACCGCTGGATTGGGGAGCGGCCAAGAAGGAACTGCGCCAGCGCTTTGAATGAGACTTAGAATTCTCCCTTCGGCGCTGGAGGACCTTGCCCACGGCCGGGCCTTTTACGCGAAGCAAAGCGAGAGTGTCGGTGCTTACTTTTTTGATTCGTTGTTCTCGGATATCGACTCTCTGGAACTTTTCGGCGGGATTCATCGCAAAGTCTTGGGCTGTCATCGACTGCTTTCAAAACGATTCCCATTTGCCGTCTATTATAAAATGGACGGTGACGTGGTCGTCGTCTGGCGCGTCTTGGACTGCCGCGAGAGGCCCGAGAAAACACGTCAGGCGCTAACCTGATTTTGCCGTCGGCTTGTCCAAGTGCGAAAAGTCCTCTTGGTCGAGGCTGCCCCACTCGCTGGCAACGTGCTCAACGGGCGGAGTCATAAACGACCAACGGCCAGCAGCGGTCATTGTCATGGCCACGTTATATTGAAACCTTTTTCGATGGAGAAAAATTGCAGATCGTATTCGCCGAATGCGAAATCACCGTCATTGGCAAAAACCTTGTCCCGGTGATCGACGCCATTTGTGAATCGAGGCTGGAATGCCTGCGCGATCGTCCCGACAAGACCACATGGAATCGAATTCGAGAGAAGATGCTTCTGCGTGATCGCTTCACTTGCCAGTTCTGCGGACATCGCGCCGAAAAATATATGCAGGCGCATCACCTCGGTGACAGCAACGATGACTCCGTAAAGAATTTGGTGACGTGTTGTGTTGCATGCCACGCCGTGAATCACTTTGGAAGAAATCTTGCATTAGGCCTGATCGAGATTTGGCAGTCGCCCATTGGGCCCTTTCGACTCGCGGGCTCGCTCAGAACCGCCATCGCAAATCGTTTGGCTCTTGTTATCCAAATTTGGGGTAAACCCGCCCTGCTTCGCCAAGGCTACGCAGGGCGCCATGCCTCGCCAACACTTCCCATGGCTGCGCCATGCGAAGCCTTGGCGAAGCATGGCGGGATGGACGGGACTCGAACCCGCGACCTTCTGCGTGACAGGCAGACGCTCTAACCAGCTGAGCTACCACCCCGAATGGGCAAGAGGGGCGAACGTAGAATTGCCGCAAAGCAAGTCAAGGGTTGATTCAAGCAGTAACAAGTAACAGGTAACAAGTGCCAGGAAAGTCCGCAACTTGGCCACTCATGGATGCTTCCTGATTACTTGGTACCTGTTACTTGTTACTTCATACTTGGTACTTTGACCGCAGGTCCGCTTTGCCCTTGAGAGGATGGCCGGCTGCCGTTTATTGGGTGCTGTCAGCATGTTTGCGGTGGTAGCTCAGCAGGATAGAGCAACGGATTTCTAATCCGTCGGTCGCGAGTTCGAGTCTCGCCCACCGCGCCATGCTTCGCCCTGAGCCTGTCGAACGGGCTACGCATGCCACGGTCACGGCTAGTCGGACAAGTCGCATGGTACGGCTTCTGTTTTTGTAGGCGGGGTGTCCTCACCCTGCACTGAGTTTTTTGGCCTTAGTTAGGCCAACGGCAAAATCAGGTTAGTGCCTGGCGCGTTTTTTCGGGTTTCTCGTGGCCGTCCAAGACGCGCCAGACGACGACCACGTCTCCGTCCATTTTGTAATAGACGGCGAATGGAAATCGTTTTCAAAGCAGTCGATGACAGCCCAAGACTTTGCGGTGAATCCCGCCGAAAAGTTCCAGAGAGTTGATGTCCGAGAACAACGAATCAAAAAAGTAAGCGCCGACACTCTCGCTCTGCTTTGCGTAAAAGGCCCGGCCGTAGGCAAGATCCTCCAGCGCTGACGGGAGAATTTTGAGTCTCAATCAAAGCGCTGACGCAGTTCCTTTTGGCCGCTCCCCAATCCAACGGTTTCTCTTCGCCTGCGGCAACGCGCCGTTCGGTCTGCCGCAAGACATCCGCGTGCCACGCCGGTGATTCCAGTGACTGTTCATCCCGGCTGAGATCCTCCCAAAGCGCCTCCATCGCGCTGAGCTTTTCCAGCCGGGACATTTGGTGGATCGGGAGAGCAATAGCCATAGCCCAAGAGTAGCGGGAAGGCTCCAATCGGCAGGTTTCCGTTTCCTGCCCGCCCACCCACCCTACCCCTCACTTCACGTCAGCTCCGCGGCAATGACGCAGACGTCGTCGGAGAAGGGCGCGCCGGCGCAGAACTTCCCCACTTCGTTGAGCAGGGCTTGCACCGAGTCGTTCAGCGGCAGCCCGGCACCGCGCTCGACTTCCCGCTCCAGCCTTTCGGCGCCGAATTCCTCGTCCGCGGGATTGGCCGCCTCGGTCACGCCATCGGTGAAGAGCACCAGGCGGTCGCCCGGGTTGAAATCTTCCTCGACCGTGGTGTAGGTGAAAGTATCGATCAGCCCCAGCGCCGGGCCGGCGATCTCGGCAGGACAGGCGACCTTCCTCACCGCGCGGGCCGAGGCGTCCCAGCACAACGGCGTCGGATGGCCGGCCTGCGCATAACGAAGCCGGCGCGAACCGAGATTGATCACCGCATAGGCCGCGGTGACGAAAATGAGGCTGCCCGTCTGGTGCAGGATGCGGCCAAGATTGCGGTTGAGGCGCGTGAGCAGGACGCCGGGATCGGCGGCGAATGGTCGCAGCTCCTCCAGCATCGCGCGCACCATGGCGGTGACGAGCGCGGAACGCGCGCCGTGCCCCATCACATCGCACACCAGGATGCCCGCCACGTCATCGGAGAGGCGCAGCACGTCGTAGAAATCGCCGCTCATGCTGCCGGCGGGCTGGTAGCGATGGGCCAGCCGCAGGGTGAGTCCGCCGGCGGAGAACGGCGCATGGGCCGGGGGTAGCATGGCCAGCTGCACCTCGCGCGCCATGAGCAGGTCTTTTTCCATCGCGAGGTTCTTTTCAGCGATCTCATCGCGCGAGGCCTCGAGCTGCGCGTTGTTGCGCAGGAGAAACTCCGTCTGCAGTCGCACGAGCGCGCGCATGGGGATCATCCCCACATAGCGCCCGTCCGGCTCGACGAGCAGCACATCATCATAAAATTCCAGCGGATCGCGGGCCGTGGCGGCCTTGAACACCTCGGTGATGGGCGTGGCCGTCGACACCTTTAACGACGCCCGGGTGAGAAACATGCTCACGGGTTGCCGAGCATTGAGGGCGAAACCATAACGGGAGCCAAGCTGCTGTGCGAGATCGCGCCGCGTGCAGGCACCGATCAGGCGCGGTCCTTCGAGCACGGCGACAAAGTCGATATTTTTGCGGGCCAGCACGGCTTGCGCGACCTCGACCGTTGTGACCGACGGGATCCATTCCGCATGCGCCGTCAGCGTCCGCAAATTCACTGAGGACGGATCGTGGTTGATCGCTGGATGGGCCATGCTCTCGGCACCATTACGGCATGCCACCCGGGCTTTCAATCCTTCATGGCGAAATCGCGCATTTGTAACACCGATATTGCAAACCAATTTCCCGTTAACGCGAATGAACGCTGTTTTTTCCCGCGGATCGCGCCCTCCTGCGCTCAATTAAAAGGAGCTATGCAGGGCGGGCGGATGATCGCGGATTCGGAGAAGATTTTTAACCGCGAATGGACACGAATGAACGCGAATAGGCTGCTGAAAAACTCTGCTGCTAGTTGGGTATCAGAAAAGTATCAGGTGTCAGGTTTTCAAGTATCAGGATTAGGAACTAAGATTCAGGAATGGCCGGTTATCTTGGAACTTGGTCCCTGGCACTTGAAACTTCGCCACCGGTGGCGTTTTTCGTCCTTTGCGTAAAAACATTTGCACTTTCCCTCGGGAGCCTTATTACGTTCGTGGCAACTCATGACAAAGGTTGCCACAACTCCCTCACCCGGCATTGATGCCGGTTTTTACCTGCCGGCCGACGCTTTTTTTGATGCCACGCGTCCAACCGCGCTAACCTTCGACGACGTCTCGCTCGCCACGCTCCATTCGGAGATTTTGCCCCGCGACGCCGACCTCTCCACCCAGCTCAGCGAGACGCTGCGCCTGCAGATCCCCGTTATTTCTTCGGACATGGATACGGTCACCGAGGCGCGCATGGCCATCGCCATGGCGCTCAACGGCGGCCTCGGCCTGGTTCATTACAACATGGCCCCCGCCCAACAGGTCGAGGAAGTCGCCCGGGTTAAGCACCATATCCACGGCCTCATCCAGGATCCCATCACAGTCGAGCCCGGCATGCTGATCGGCGACGTGCTCGCGATGATCGAAGAGCGCAAATTCGAATTCCGCACCTTTCCCGTCGTGGACGCGCATGGCAAACTCGCGGGCATGCTCTCCAGCAACCTGGTCAAGGAACGTTATCGCGCGAAGAAAGTCGCCGACGTCATGACGCCCCGCGCGCAACTCGTGACCATCTCGGCCAAGAAAATGTCAGGCGACCCGATCAAGGTCGCCGATGCCTTTTTCACCGAGCACGTCGGCCTCCACAAGATCCTCGTCGTCGATGACAGTGGCCGCCTCCGCGGGCTCGTCACCAGCTCCGACGTCGAGCGCATCACCGGTGAATCCAAATCCCTCCGCAAGCCGGCGCGCGATGAACATTTCCGCCTCACCGTCGGGGCCGCGCTCGCCCCCGTGCGCAAGCCCTCCGGCGAACTCGACCGCGAAAAAATCCTCGCCCACGTCGGACAGCTCGTCGAAGAAAACATCGACGCGGTCGCCGTCTCCACCGCCCACGGCCACACCGCCGGCGTCGGCGACATGGTGCGCCTCGTGCGCGGCGCCTTTCCCAAGCTCACCATCATCGCCGGCAACGTCACCAGCGCCGCCGGCGTCGAGTTCCTCGCCGACTGCGGCGCGAACACCATCAAGGTCGGCCAGGGGCCCGGCTCCATCTGCACCACGCGCATGGTCGCGGGCGTCGGCATCCCGCAGCTCACCGCGCTTTACGTCGCCAGCAAGGCCGCCGCGGCCCGCGGCGTCCGCCTCCTCGCCGACGGCGGCATCACCAAGTCGGGCGACATCGTCAAGGCCCTCACCCTCGCCGATGCCGTCATCTGCGGCGGGCTCTTCGCCGGTTGCCGCGAAGCTCCCGGCGAGATTTTGGAAATCAACGGGAAGCTCTACAAACAATACCGCGGCATGGGTTCGCTCGCCGCGATGAAAAGCGGCAGCGCCGCCCGCTACGGCCAGGACAAGGCCGACACCACGCGCAAGCTCACAGCCGAGGGCATCGAGGCGCTCAAGGAAATTTCCGGCTCGGTGGACAACGTCCTCACCGATCTCATCGGCGGCATCCAGAGCGGCATGGGCTACCTCGGCGCAAAAAATCTCGGCGAGCTCCGCTCCAAGGCCCGCTACGTCCGCGTCAGCGCCGCCGGCCAGAAGGAAGCCGCCCCGCACGACGTGATCGAGGTCTCCACGCGGAAGGAATGAGCCTGTCTTAAAAACCGCAGCACACCCTTGTCATTCTGAGCGCAGCGAAGCATCCAGTGAGACTCTGTTGGCGATATCCTATTGGATTCTTCGCTGCGCTCAGAATGACAAACCAATTTGAATACACTTCCTAAATCCACCTTTGCCGAATCCGTGCGCGGCAACCTCAGGGAAATATTCGAGCCCAAGAAAATCCCGTGGGTGTTCCTGGTCCTGACGATCGCCGCGATTGTCGTTCAATTGAATCCCGGCTGGGAGCCCCGCCTCATCTACGATCGCAACGCCGTGGCCCAGGGCGAAACCTGGCGCCTTTGGACCGGGCACCTCGTGCATTTCGGGTGGCCGCATTTTATCGCCGACGCCGGGCTGTTCCTGATCCTCGGGCGACTTTTGGAACGCCAGCATCCTGTCGCCTGCTACGTCAGCCTCGTTTTCATGCCGCTCGCGATTGCCGTCGCGATGTATTGGGGCGACCCCTCCATGGTTCGCTACGGCGGCCTCTCCGCGGTGAATTTTGGGCTGCTCGTCTTCCTGGCCTTGCAGGGCTGGCAGCGAAACTGGGTCGACTGGTTCTGGCCCCTCGTTTTTTCCATCTACGTCCTAGAGATCGTGGTCGAAGCGAAAAGCCGGCACGGCACCGGCGGCGGCATGATCCAATTCAACGATTCGTCGATCCGCGTCGCGACCATGGCGCATGTCGGGGGCGCCATCTTTGGGGCCTTCTTATGGGCCGTCGGGTTCCTGCGAAATCGTTCTGCGGGCCGCTCCCACCCGCCGGGAAAAAACCATCCCGTAAAATAAAGCGGACGGACGGACTCCGTCGCATTCATTATTTTTGTTTGCACTCCGCCCCGTGCTCGCGTTTTCAATTCATGGCAACAGGGGCACTGCTCCGGTTGTCATTAAGCAACCATGTCCCTGATTCCATTTTCCAGCCGGCTCATCGCCGATGTCGGCATCTCCCTCGGCGATGAAGGCAAAGGCCGCCTTATCCCGGAAATTATCGACGAGCTGCGCACCACCCGCGCCCCCGTCTCCGTCGTGCTCAAGGTCAATGGCGGCGCCAACTCCGGCCACACCGCCGGCGGCATCAAGCTCAATCTGCTGCCCTCCGGCGTCGTCGAAGCCAGCGTGCCGCACCTCTGCCTCGGCGCCGGCGTCGTGGCCGACCCGCGCAAAATCTGGTGGGAGGTCCGCCCGCTCGAAAACAAGGGCCACGCCATTCTCTCCCGCCTGCGCATCGACGAACGCACCCTCGTCTCCGACCTGTCGCACCGCCTGCTCGACCTCGCGTGGGAGGATTACCGCGTCTCCATCCTCCACGAGGAGCCGCGCGGCTCGACCGGCCGCGGCATCACGCCCGCGTACGCGGACGAGACCGCCCAGTGGCAGATCACCTACTCGGATTTTCTCGGCGGCCCGAACTTCTTCGCGCGCAAGCTCGCCCAGCGCGCCGACCGCGCGCTCCGCACCATCCAGCACGTCTGCCGCGTGAGCGAGGCCGCGTGGCACGAGTTTTTCGACCGGCTCACCGCGGCCGAGCAGCGCGCCAACGCCGAGGCCATCAACCTCGGGGTGTTCAACAAAAACGAATTCGACTTCACCCAGTTTCGCGGCTCCGCGCCCTTCACCCTCAACCTCGAGCGCCTCACCGAGGTTTACTGGCAGGCCGGCGTCGCCCTCGCCAAGAACATCCGCGAAGTGCGCGAAATCATCCGCACCGAGCTGTCCGCCGGCCGCACCGTCATCGGTGAATTCGGCCAGGCCTACTGGCTCGACAAGCGCCACGGCTTCTCGCCCAACGTCACCGCCTCGCACACCTACACGCCCGAGCTTTTCGAGAGCGCCGGCCTGCCCGTGCAGCCCGTGCACACCTTCGGCGTGGCCAAGGCCTACGACACGAAAGTCGGCACCCACACCTTCCTCACGCAAATGGACGACGCGCACCCGCTGTGCGCGAAATTAAAACAACTCGAGTTCGGCACCAGCACCGGGCGCCAGCGCATGGTCGGCTGGTACGACGCCGTGGAGAAGGGCGATGCGCTCCGCTACGGCGGATTCCAGGATTTGATGATCAACAAACTCGACGCGCTCACCCACAGCGGCGAGTGGAACGGCGAGCTGCAAATCTGCGTGGGTTACGAGGACGCGGCCGGCCGCGCCTACACCCACGTGCCGCGCAGCGAGGCCGTGCGCCGTGCGCTGCACCCCATCTATAAAAAATTTCCGGGCTGGAAAGAGGACGTGTCGCAGGTACGCTACTTCGCCGCCCTGCCCCGCGCCGCACAACGCTACGTCGGCGCGATGATCAAAAGCCTGCTCAACGTCGCCTACGCCGGCGAGAACTGGCCCCCCGCCAAACAACTGCCGAACCTCCGCTACCTCGGCGTCGGCCCGGAGCCGTCGCAAATCATCAAGGACGTCCCCGCCACGGCGAACTTGGTGAAGCTGGCGTGATAATACAGCGGGCTTCGCCCGCTTGAACATCGAACATCCAACGTCCAACATCGAAGCACGATAAATCGCGAGCGGATTTACCACGCGATATCATGGCATAGAGCACTTCTAGAGGAAACGGCTACGTCACACAAAAAATCAGGAGTTGGACGTTGAATATTCAATGTTGAATGTTGAACGTTCAGAAATCCTGCAGCCGCCCCTCGCCGGCGCCGCGTTGCGGTTCGAGGCACGCCAGCGCTTCGCCGATCAGGTAAATTGATCCGGTCACGACGATCACGTCGTCCGGTCCGCCGGCCGCACAGGCCTGCGGCGCGGGAAAGATTCCCGCCACTTCCGCGCGATGCGTACGGCCGGCAAAACCCGCCGGCACCAGCGACTCGAGTTCCTCGAACGAACACGCGCGCGATTGCTTGGGCACGGTGAAATAAATTTCGCGCGCATGCCGGCCGATGGTTTCGAGCAGCGCCCGCGCACGATCCACTCCCAGCGCGCCGGTGATGACGACCGGCGCCCGTCCGGTCTCGGCCGTGAGTTTTTCCAAATTTTGATCCAGCACCTGCGCACCTTCGGGATTATGCGAGGAATCGAGCACGAGCAGCCGGCCGTCGGCCAGGCGCAGGCGCTGCCAGCGCCCCGGCCAGCTGGCCTGCTGCAGGCCGCGCGCGACGACTCCGTCGTCCAGCCGCCACGACGGCGGCAGCGTGCGCGCGACGAGCGCGGCGGTGGCGGCGTTCCAGCGCTGATATTCGCCTTCCAGGTTCGTGCGCGGGCAGTTGTTCAACTTTTCGCCAAAGACTTCACCGACCGACACGACGCGCGACGCGCACCCGGCCGCGATGTCGCGAATGACTTTTTCCGCGACCGCGGGCATGCGGCCCAGCACCACGGGACGGCCGGGCTTGATGATACCGGCTTTTTCCGCGGCGATTTTTTCGAGCGTATCGCCGAGGTATTCGCAATGGTCCAGGCCGATGGAGGTAATGACCGCGATTTCGGGTTGCACGACGTTCGTGGCGTCGAGCCGCCCGCCCAGGCCGACCTCGACCAGGCTGATGTCACAGCGCCGGCGGGCGAACTGCAAGAACGCCATCGCCGTCATGAATTCAAAAAAACTTGGGTGATCGCCGGCGTCAAAGCGCCCCAGCCGCTCGGCCACGGGGCGCAGTTCGCGCGTGTAAGCGGTGATTTCCGCCTCGCTGAGAATCTGCCGGTTCACCTGCACGCGCTCGCCAAGCTTCACGAGGTGCGGCGAAGTGTAGAGTCCCGTGCGCCAGCCCGCCGCCTGGAAAATGGCATCGAGCATCGCCGCGACCGAGCCTTTGCCGTTGGTGCCGGCGAGGTGGATCACCGGGACCGTGCGCTCGGGATGGCCCAGCGCCTCGGAAAAACCACGCATCCGGTCGAGGCCGAACTTCGGCCCGCCCGCCTTGAGGCCAAAGAGATAATCCTGCACCGCGACGTAGTCGGCCAGCTCAGTGGTACGCATGAGCGGGACCCCGTCAGGTTTTGGCGGCGGCGACGGGAAGTTTCTTCACGTACAGCGCGGTCAGGATGTCGCGCAGGCGGATGCGCAGATCGAGGCGCGAGACGATCTGGTCGATCAGCCCGTGCTTGAGCAGGAATTCCGCGCTCTGGAAGCCGGCCGGCAGCGTCTGCTTCGTGGTTTCCTTGATGACCCGTGCGCCGGCAAAACCGATGAGGGCACCCGGTTCAGCGAGGATGACATCGCCCAGCGTCGCAAAACTGGCCGTCACGCCGCCCAGGGTCGGGTCGGTCAGCACCGAGATGAACGGCAGCCGGGCCTCCGCGAGCCGGCCCAGCGCCGCGCTGGTCTTGGCCATCTGCATGAGCGAAAAGATGCCTTCCTGCATGCGCGCGCCACCCGAGGCGCTGAAAATGATGCACGGGATTTTCTTCGCCAGCGCCATCTCGATGCAGCGCGTGATTTTTTCGCCGGTGGCCGACCCCATCGAACCACCGCAAAAGCGAAAGTCCATCACCGCCAGCGCCACCTCGATGCCTTCGATTTTCGCCGTGCCACTGACCACCGCCTCAGGCAGGCCGCTTTCCTTTTCATATTTTTTCAGGCGCGTGGTGTAAGATTGCAAGTCAACGAAGCGCAGCGGGTCGGCCGAGCGGATGCCCGCGTCGGCCTCGGCAAACGTGTCCGGGTCGACCAGTGCGGCGATGCGCTCGCGCGCGCCGATTTGGAAGTGGTAGCCGCTCTTGGGGACAACCATGAAGTTGTCCTCGAGCTCCGACTTGAAGACGATCTCGCCGGAGAGCGGGCATTTCACGTACAGGCCCTTCGGGATGTCCTTCTTTTTGGGGACGATGGTGGAATATTTCGGCTTGCTGAAAAGTGACATGGCTGTGGCGGTGGTTTGCAATTTAACCGTGACCTAGGGTGACAACGTCGAGATTCAAGCCGCCCGCGCGGCGAAGCACGAAAGCGCAGCTGTTAAGGGTCGAACCAGTTGTAAAAACATCATCGACTAGAATATAA
>Ga0210398_10000680_pt1 | contig 37929 bp, 32 predicted proteins | sample IncBWC4OmetaG_FD_161047 | JGI IMG/M metagenome (GOLD analysis project Ga0210398, IMG submission 161047) | Forest soil microbial communities from Barre Woods Harvard Forest LTER site, Petersham, Massachusetts, United States - Inc-BW-C-4-O | ecosystem: Environmental > Terrestrial > Soil >... | reverse complement strand
ACAAATTCGCTTAGTCACTCGCCACGACAGTCGCTCTATCGTTACGCCATTCGTGCAGGTCGGAACTTACCCGACAAGGAATTTCGCTACCTTAGGACCGTTATAGTTACGGCCGCCGTTCACCGGGGCTTCAGTTCAAAGCTTCCGAGGATTGCTCCCCATGACCTCTCCCTTTAACCTTCCGGCACCGGGCAGGCGTCAGCCCCTATACGTCGTATTCGACTTAGCAGAGACCTGTGTTTTTGTTAAACAGTCGCAGAGCGCGATTCACTGCGGCCTCCTCGGGCTACTAACCCTAGCGAGGCACTCCTTCTCCCGAAGTTACGGAGTTAATTTGCCTAGTTCCTGAGCGAGTGTTCTCTCAAGCGCCTTTGGATATTCACCTCGTCTACCTGTGTCGGTTTGGGGTACGGTTGCCCCGGGCACTCCTTAGCGGCTTTTCTTGGCAGTGTGACGTTGCGAACTTTATAGGGCGGTTGCCCTTCGTCACGCCTCTCAGGCTCGGCTTACGCCGAGCGGGTGGACTTTCCTGCCCGCTCACCCTCGAAGCGCAAATCGCCATCCATCAGACGACTCCGCTAGCCTGCTGCGTCCCCGCATCGTAATAACGTTCCCGGTTCAGTCACGGAATGTTAACCGTGTGTCCATCAGTTACGCCTTTCGGCCTCACCTTAGGGACCGACTGACCCTGAGCGGATTAACCTTTCTCAGGAAACCTTAGACTTTCGGCGCGGAGGGTTCTCACCTCCGTTATCGCTACTTATGCCGGCAGAGTCACTTGAGTACCGTCGACGGGCCCTCGCGGTCCCGCTTCAAACTGTACTCAACGCTCCCCTACCAATCCAGACCGTTGGCCTGGAGTTCGCAGCTTCGGTAAATGGCTTGAGCCCCGTTAAATTATCGGCGCAGAGTTACTCGACCAGTGAGCTGTTACGCTTTCTTTAAAGGATGGCTGCTTCTAAGCCAACCTCCTGGCTGTCTGAGCGACTCCACTTCCTTTCCCACTTAGCCATTTCTTGGGGACCTTAGCTGGCGATCTGGGCTCTTTCCCTCTCGACGACGAAGCTTAGCCCCCGCCGTCTGACTCCCGGACTGTGCGCCACGGCATTCGTAGTTTAGTTGGATTCGGTATCCGTTAACGGACCCTAGTCCATCTAGTTCTCTACCACCGTGGGCAATCATCCGAGGCTAGCCCTAAAGCTATTTCGGGGAGAACGAGCTATCACGGAATTTGATTAGCCTTTCACCCCTACCCTCAGTTCATCTGAGCTGTTTTCAACCAACACCAGTTCGGGCCTCCGGCCGCTGTTAGGCGGCTTTCACCCTGACCAAGGGTAGATCATCCCGCTTCGCGTCTATTGCCCGCCACTCGTCGCCCTATTCAGACTCGCTTTCGCTACGGCTCGCTCCCCGGCTCGCGCCGGATCATTGCTTAACCTTGCGACGGACAATAACTAGCCGGCTCATTATGCAATAGGCACGCCGTCAGGCTTGACCGCCCCTCTCAAATCTCAAATTTTTCAATCTGAGATCTCAGAGGGGCGGACGTGGCCCTCCGACTGCTTGTAGGCATACGGTTTCAGGTACTTTTAACTCCCCTCGCAGGGGTTCTTTTCACCTTTCCCTCACGGTACTGGTTCACTATCGGTCGCTGGCACGTGTTTAGCCTTACGGGATGGTCCCCGTAGCTTCCCGCGGGGTTTCTCGTGCCCCGCGGTACTCAGGAACGCGCGTTCGAGTCTGGTCAGCTTTCGACTACGTGGCTATCACACTCTGTGGCCGACTTTTCCAAGTCGTTCGACTAGCCGCCAGTTTGGTAACTCGATGGCTCTAAACCGACGCACGCCCTACAACCCCCAACCCTCCTTTCAGATCTCAAATTTCGAATTTGAAACCTGAAAGGAAGGCTGGGTTTGGGCTCTTCCGCGTTCGCTCGCCGCTACTAACGGAATCACTGTTGTTTTCTTTTCCTCCAGGTACTGAGATGGTTCACTTCCCTGGGTTTGCTCGCGCCCGCCTATGTATTCAGCGGACCGTTTCCGATGTTGTCATCGGAAGGGTTTCCCCATTCGGAGATCCTCGGATCAACGGGTGTTTCCCCCTTCCCGAGGCTTATCGCAGGTAACCACGTCCTTCATCGCCGTCCAGCGCCAAGGCATCCACCGTACGCCCTTAGTAGCTTGACCATAAAATCTGCTCAACACACACAAACCAGGACTCAAGGATCACAACCAGGGGCTAGACGACCCACCCCGGCATTCACCTCGCGTCCCGGCTCGAGCGATCATCGAACCCCGGCGCCCAGAGCCACCAAACCCGAAACCGGGCCTGACGGGAACTGAACTCCGAGAACCAATAACCGCCGTCTCGCAGATTCGCTTACTTCTGCCAGGATCCCTCCCGGCAGACTGAGCACTTGTAGACGCCGCACTATTCAGTTTTCAAAGATCGTTGAGTACCAGGAACATGGCCTCAAGGGCCTATCCCCGGCCTCGTGCGCAAACCGAAGTCCTGATTACTCAAGACTCCCGGGATGCTCAGTTTGATGCCGCCATACTGTGGCTGGCACCAGACTCAACACCCCGTCTCACTGCCGCGCCGACGCTACAATCGCCCGGCGACGACCACGCCGAACGTTTAATCACCCGAAGCCGATCCACAACGGACGCGTCTTCGAGCGCCGGCCTTGTACCACGCGTAATGTGGTGCAATTCTTGGGGTTAAGCGAGGCGGGAAAGAAAACAGAAGGAACCTGCCCGAATCAACCCCTAGCTAACTGTTTTTCGCGTATTTCCTCCTGTCAAACTGCCATCGACAACGTTACAGCACGTCGACGCGGGGGGTCAAGCCTTTTTTTGCGGCTTGCCTCCGAGGTCAGAAGGGCACCCGATTCTTCGGACCCTGCGGCCAGCATATCACCACATGCCCGCACGATGCATGCGAAAAACGCCGCTCAAACGCGAGATGAGTGCAAGCTCGCAGCCGAGTCTGACCTGAGGGTGATCATGCAGATTCAATTCAGCCGTACCACAAAAACGTCTGTGGCCAGGCCCGCCTGCTGCAGTTGACGACCCAGCTCCTGCGCGGCTTCTTCCGTCGACTCCTGGCCCACGCGCACCCGGTGGTAAAGGCCGTCGCCCCGGTCGAAGCTCTGGATGATCACCGGCTGAAAGCGTTCGGCGATGCGGTCGCGCAGCCGGTCGGCGTTGGACCGCTCGCGAAACGCACCCACCTGGACGGCGAAGATGCCGGGCGTTTTCAGCACGGCCGGATTCAGAATTTCAAGCTGGACCCTGGCAACGCCCGCTCCGAGCATCCCCATCGCTTTGGCCGCGGAGTAAGACAGGTCGATGATGCGTCCGTCGACAAAGGGACCCCGATCGTTGATGCGCACTTCAACAGCCTGCCCGTTGTCGAGGTCGTGGACGCGGACCTGGGTACCGAAAGGCAGCGTGCGGTGGGCTGCGGTCATGGCATACATGTTGTAGATCTCGCCGCTCGACGTGGGGCGGCCGTGGTAAGGATGGCCATACCACGAAGCAAGCCCTTTCTCGCCTTGCACGATGGGAGCGGCCGGTTGGTTACCGGCCCGAGGCTGACCCGCAGTCGGAGCCGGTGGAGGATTATTGCCCGCCTGCTGATGGTGGTGCCGGTGCACACAGCCGCACGAGAGGGCTGCGGTCAACGCGGCAGCCAGCGCCCGCGCAAGCGGCGTCCCGCGCGACTCGCCGCGCCTCAAACGGGAGACCACGGTCCCCTCAGCGCTTCGGAGTCTGCAGCTTGTCAGCGAGTTTCTCCAGACGGCGCGCGATCTTTCGCAGACCGGCGGCCATTTCGCTTTTGGTGCCGGGCTCGACATTCTTGTTCAGCCACTTTTTGAGATTCTCAAGTTCACGGTCTGCGGCGCGTCCCGCCTCTTCAAAATTCATGCGCGTTTCCTCGTGCGAGCCATTTTATCCGCAGCGGCGCGCTAGACAAAAGAAATTCGAGTGTGAAAGGATGAGAATGATGGAGGTTCGAGCCGACCCGGTCCACCCAAGTGGTCCAGCACAGGCTTCCAGAACGGCGTATACACGGAAAAGGGCTCCCTCTGCCTTCAATCGACACCTAATGTTCGGCTCACGTGAATCCAATCCCAGCTCCGCTTTCCGGATGTGCCCCTCTTGCCGGGGCCTGATCGACCGGGGCGCACGCGTCTGCCCGCTCTGCGGCGCCGCCACCGGACCCTTGCGCGCGCGCGGATCGAGCAATAGCGGCAACAATCGCATCCTCGGGATCATCCCGATTCCGGGGACCGCCAGCGCCACCCTGATCGCCGTCAACATCGCGTTCTACGGTCTCAGCTGGTATCTCACCGTCGTCGCGGCGTCGGCCGAGGCCGGGTCGAATCCGGGTTTCGGAGGCATTGACGCTCGCGTCCTCGTGAGGTTGGGCGCCAAATATGGACCCCTCATTTACGCGGGCCAATGGTGGCGCCTGGTTACCGCGATGTTCCTGCACGCCGGCATTTTTCACATCGGCATGAACCTCTGGTGCCTGTTTGACCTGGGACCGATGGCGGAGTCGCTCTTCACGAAGTCCAAGTTCATCGTCTTGTACCTGGTGACCGGCGTTGTGGGATTTATCTTCAGCCTGTTGTGGAGTCCCGGAGGCGTCTCCATCGGAGCCTCGGGCGCGATTTTGGGCCTGGTGGGCGTGCTGATCGGCGCGAGCTTCCACCATGGCGGACTCGGCAAGACCTACCGCGCGCAGTTGTGGCGCTGGGTCATTTACATTTTCATCTTTGGGCTCTTCTTTCCCGTCGACAACGCGGCTCACCTGGGCGGACTTGTCTCCGGGTTGCTACTCGGGTACATGGTCCCGCAGGGCGAGCCACAGACGCGCAACGAGGAAGTTCTTTGGGGGACGCTCGGGGTGGTTGCCACCCTGGTGATTGTAGCCTCGTTTGCGCTCATGGCTCTGAGCATGAATAGCGGCTTCGCAGGGTAATGCGCCTTGACAATCCCGAAAGTCATTCTCTAGGATGGAAGTGCTTCTCTATCAGGAGATTGCCCGTGATCAAACTGGATATCGTGAACGAGGTCGTGAACCGTACCGGCATCACCAAGACAAAGGCTGAGATGGCGGTGGAGACGGTTTTCGATTCGCTGAAGAAGGCCCTGGCCGCCGGTGATCGCATCGAACTGCGAGGCTTCGGGGTCTTCAACGTCAAGGCGCGCAAGACCGGTGTCGGGCGCAACCCGCGGACGGGAGAAGAGGTCACCATCCAGCCCGGCAAGGCTGTCCGCTTCAAGCCCGGCAAGGAATTGCAGACGCTCTGAGCGGCGATCCCTGTCCGGCCTCAACCGGCGCCCTGAGGTGAGCCTATCTCGGTAGGCTCAAAGCGCGCCGTGCTCTTCGTGCTGCTATGGGTGACGGCCCCGCGCATTCCCCCTTCGGTCCGGCGGCGCTGCTCGATTCGCCGGACATCGTTGTGCCGCGCCCGCCCTGGTGGCGCTGGCGGCCCGCCTGGCGCTTCCGCGCTCCGGCCTGGACGTCCTCATTTCCCTTCCACGCCGCCCTTCTGGGCGTGACGCTGCTGACCACGTTGATCGTCGGCGCGCAGATCGCCGCGAACTACGCGGCCCGCCGCCCGGCCTTCGATCTCGACCTCTCTTGGACGCTGTTCCGTAACCTTTGGGAGCATCCGTCCCTGCTCGCGTCGGGCGTGCCCTTTTCCACCACGCTCCTCGGCATTCTGCTGGCGCACGAACTCGGACACTACATCACGGCCCGCGCTTACGGCCTGCGCGTGAGCTACCCATATTTCATTCCGGCCCCGACGCTGATTGGCACCCTTGGGGCCTTTATCCGTATCCGTTCGCCGATTCGCACGCGGCGCGTGCTTTTTGACGTGGCCGTGGCCGGCCCGTTGGCCGGATTCGTAGTGGCGATCCCGGCGCTGGCCTTCGCCGTTCTGCGGTCGCGCTCCGGCAGCGTGGCCTCGATTCCCGACGCCATCATTCCCGGCCATCCGCTGGCGCTGACCGCTTTGACACACTGGCTGCGCCCGGGCGTGCCTGTCTCTCAACTTGCGCTCACGCCTGCCGGCTGCGCCGCCTGGGTGGGTCTGTTCGCCACGGCCCTGAATCTGCTGCCCATCAGCCAGCTCGACGGAGGCCACATTCTTTACGCCGTTCTCGAGCGCAGGCACCGTCTATTGGCGCGCGTGTTCTGGCTGGCGCTCCTGCCGCTCGGTTACTTCTGTTGGGCGGGCTGGTTCTTCTGGGCGGCGATGATCGGATTCATCGGCGTCGGGCATCCACCCGTCATGTTCCCTGCCGAGGGCCTGGGCCGGTTGCGCCCCGTGTTGGCTTTTATCGCGCTCGTGATGTTCGTCCTCTGCTTTATGCCGACCCCGTTCTTTGTGAAGTAAGTTGCATGGACACCGCGCCCTCGCCCGAAACCGGAGATGTGATCGAAACCAAGTGGACGGGCTTCGATCTGCTCAACAATCCGATGCTGAACAAGGGTACCGCCTTCACCGGGGCGGAGCGCACTGACTTTGCGCTGCACGGGCTGCTGCCGCCGCACGTGGGCACGATCGAGGAGCAGGTCGCGCGCCGCCTTAAGGCGCTGCGCGCGCTCGAAACCGGGTTTCAGCGCTACTCGTTCCTGCGCGACCTTCAAGACATCAATGAGACCCTCTTCTACGCCCTGCTGGTTCGGAACCTGGAGGAAATGCTGCCGCTCGTCTACACGCCCGAAGTGGGCGAGGGCTGCCAACGCTTCAGCGAGATCTGGCGCAAGCCGCGCGGCCTCTTCCTGAGCTTGCCGCTCCAGGACCAGATTCCGGCGATTCTGGCTCACTCCCGGTATGACAGCGTGCTCGCGATCGTGGTCAGCGACGGCGAGCGTATCCTCGGCCTCGGCGACCAGGGCGCGGGCGGCATGGGCATCCCCATCGGCAAACTGTCCCTTTACACGGCCTGCGCCGGCATTCACCCGCAGCAGACACTGCCCATTCTGCTCGACGTGGGTACCGACAACGTGGAGCGCCGGCAGGACCCGCTCTACGTCGGCTGGCGTCACGAACGGGTGCGCGGCGCCGAATACGATGCCTTTGTGGAGGCTTTTGTGGCGGCTGTAATCAACCGCTGGCCTCATGTTCTTCTCCAGTGGGAGGACTTCGCGGGAACAAACGCTGGCCGGCTGCTCGACCGCTACCGCGACCGGCTGTGCACCTTCAACGACGACATTCAAGGCACGGCGGCGGTCGCAGCGGGCGCCCTGCTGGCCGCGATCCAGGTGACGGGCGTGCCGCTCGACGAACAACGCATCGCCTTGCTCGGCGCCGGGTCGGCCGGTACCGGCATCGGGCGTCTTCTGCTGGCCGCGATGGTCGGGGCGGGATCGAGCGAAGCCGAGGCGCGAGGGCGCTTCTATGCCATCGACGTCGATGGCTTGCTGGTGGAAGGCATGCCGGGCATCCGCGACGCGCAGACGCCTTTTGTTCAGCCCCGGTCTGCCGTGGCGGACTGGAAGATCGAGCATCCCGGCCGCATCGGCCTGCTCGACGTGGCACGGAACGCCAGGCCCACTACGCTCATCGGCGTCTCGGGGCAGCCCGGCGCCTTCACTGAAGACGTCGTCCGCGCTCTGGCGCAATCTGCCGAACAGCCCGTGATCTTCCCGCTCTCCAATCCCACTTCGCGCGCTGAGGCCACGCCCGAAGATCTGATTCGTTGGACCGATGGGCGCGCTGTGATCGGCACGGGAAGCCCTTTTGCGCCCGTCAACTGGCAGGGCCGGTGGGTTCCGATCGACCAGACGAACAACTCGTACATCTTTCCCGGGATCGGTCTCGGCATTCTGGCGGTCAACGCCCGGCGGGCGACCGATTCGATGTTTATGGCGGCAGCGAAGGCGCTGGCCGCGCTCTCACCGGCCCGCCAGTCGCACGCCGGCCGCCTGCTTCCGCCGGTCAGCCAACTGCGCGAGGTATCGGTGGCAGTGGCGGCGGCCGTGGCCCGCCAGGCGCAGGCCGAGGGCGTGGCGGAATTCCGCGACGAGGAAAGCGTGCCAGGCCGGATTCGCGCGCAAATATGGGAACCGGTCTATCGTCCTTACCGGCTGAAGCGGTAAGGGCCGCCACAATGTCGAATCTTCTTTCGCCCACCGTCATTCCCGCGAATGACGCCGCACCCGGTTTTTCTTGCGCGCGAGACCCTGAACCTCACATGACGGAGACCGGATCCATGTCGATCAGGACGCTCGGGGGCGGGATGCGCTCGGCCTCGAGGTGAAGCGCAAGGCCGAGCAACAGGCGATTGAGCTCGGACCGCGAAGCCGCCTTGATGAGGAACTGAATGCGATGCCGGCCCTGGATACGCGCGAGCGGCGCCGGGCCCGGGCCGAGCACGGAAAAGCGGAAGGGGCCCGCAGCCTGGGGTCCGGGGTCGCGGCTCTCCGCGTCGGCCGCGCCGTCTGCCTGGCCTCGCGGCCCCGGCAGGGTGCGGGCGAGGTAACGCTCGATCTCGCGGGCCGTTTCCACGGCGCGCTCGAGCTTAGCGTGCTGGGCTACGATCCGGGCGAGCGCGGCCACGGGCGGATAGCGCATCATGCGCCGGAAGCGCATCTCCTTGGCAAAGAAGCCTTCATAATTTTGCTCGGCCGCGAGCCGGATCGCGTAGTGCTCCGGATAGAAGGTCTGCACCAGCACGCGCCCGGGAATCGAGCCGCGCCCGGAACGGCCGGCCACCTGGGTGAGGAGTTGGAATGTGCGCTCGGCGGCGCGGAAATCCGGCAGGCGCAGCCCCTGATCGGCCGACACCACGCCCACCAGCGTCACCCCCGGGAAGTCGTGTCCTTTGGAAACCAGTTGCGTGCCGATCAGGATATCGACCTCGCGTCGCCGGAACCGGCCGAGCACGCGCTCGAAGTGGCCCGGCCGCCGCGCCACGTCGCGATCCAGGCGCTCGACGCGCGCCGTGGGAAATAGCTCGCGGAACTTGTCTTCGATCTTCTCCGTGCCCTCGCCCACGTAGTAAATGAACTCGCTCTGGCAGGCGGGGCAGCGCGCAGGCACTGGAATCGAATACCCGCAGTAGTGGCAGATCAGGCGGTGCTCCTGGCGATGGTAGGTCAGGGCGATGGAGCAGTTCACGCATTCAGGGCTCTTGCCGCAACTGCGGCACAGCAGAAACCACGAGTAGCCGCGGCGATTGTGCAGAATGATGGTCTGCTCGCGGCGCTCGAGTTGGCCCTCGATTTCCGCCTGCAGGCGCCGCGATATGGGAATCTTGCTGAACGTCTGGCGAAACTCGGCGCGCATGTCCACAACTTCAACGCCGGCCATGGGCCGCCCCGCAACCCGCCCTTCGAGCTTGGCCAGCGCATACTTGCCGCGCTCGGCGTTCCAGTACGATTCGAGGGCCGGCGTGGCCGATCCCAGCACGCAAAGCGCGCCTGCCAGGCGCGCCCGCACCACGGCCACGTCACGGCCGTGATAGCGCGGCGTCTCGTCCTGCTTGTAGCTCGAGTCGTGCTCCTCATCCACGATCACAAGGCCGAGGTTCGCGACCGGCGCAAATACAGCCGAGCGCGTGCCGAGCGCCACCCGCGCTTCGCCGCGCTCCGCGCGCCACCATGCCTCGTGGCGCTCACCGCGCGCCAGACCGCTGTGCAGCACGGCCACCTCACGTCCGAATCGGGAGGTGAAGAGGGCGCGCACGGCGGGAGTGAGCGCGATTTCCGGAACCAGCATCACGGCGGCCCGATTCTGCTCGAGAGCGCGGCTGATCAGGCGCAGGTAAAGCTCGGTCTTGCCGCTGCCGGTAACACCGTAAAGGAGCGTGGTGGAGAACTTCCGCGCGTCCAGGCGCGCCGCGAGGTGGCTGAAAGCCCTCGCCTGGGCCGGAGTCAACTCGAAGCGCGAGCCGTCCGGAGGCGCCTCGAATTCCGGCTCCGACGCCGGCCGGGCGGGCGACCCGAAGGCGGAGCGGTCTTCGATCTCGACCAGGCCGGCGGTTTCCAATTGCCTTAGGTGCGCGAGCGATCCCTTGGCGGATTTCAGCAGCGGACGATGATCGCGCAATTCACCGGCGGACTGGCCGGACTGGCGTGACTGGGCGACTGGGCCCGCGAGCGCATCCAGGATCCGTCGCGCCACCGGCGAGAGCTTCGGCAGATGCTCCGGCAGCGGCCCGGACAACCGCACCGAGAGGACCTTCCGGCGGGCCTGCTTCTCTTCCACGTTGTGCATCTCCGCCCAGCCTTCGTGCTGCGCACGCTCCACCACATCGGCGCTGTAGAGCTTCGAAGCCGCATTGAGCGCGAGAGGCCGCTTGGCGAGCGCTTCCAGAAACTGCCGTTCGCGATCGAGGTCGGCCGCCGGCGCAGCCTGTTCGCTTGCCGGAACCGCCTCCGTGCTTGCCGCAGGCGTAGGACCCTGGGCTACGCCGCCCGGTGAATCAACCTTCGGATCGGCAGGCGAATGGTCGGCCGACGTGATAGTGTCACGCTTCTCGTCAGGAGCCGGGGCACCGGCGCGGGCAAGCGCAACGTCGCACATTCTCTCGATCAGATACTCGAGCCGGACCCGCCCTGTGCCCGTGATCTCCAGACGCTCCGCGCGGCGCGTCTCTTTGAGCAGCGGCAGCATGGTGCGGAAGACTTCGCCGGGAGGCGCAACGTAATACTCCGCGATCCAGAGGCCGAGGGTCAGCAGTTCCGGCGAAAGCAAGGGCTCAGGATCAATCAGTTCGAGGATATCTTTGGCCTCGATGCCTGCGGCTATCGTGGCCACGGGCTCGAGCACGATGCCTTGAGCGCGGCGCCGGCCGAGAGGCACAAACACGCGCTGACCCGCGCGCACCTCCAGGCGCTTCGGGACGCGGTAAGTGAGCGGCCGCGGAATGGGCGCCATCACCGCCACTTCGACCAGGTTTTCTTTCTTGCGTGTCATTGCACGATGCCTTACCGCAATTCCACCATAACTGCTTCCAGCCGCCTGATGGTAGCAGACACACGCCCTAGTATATTTTTCCACAGGCTAATCCGCTGAAAATATTGACTGAAATAAACTTTCCCGATCGTCCAGCCCGTGCCCACGGTGCGGCTCAAACGTGCCACCCTCTCCGTGGCCTCGCTCAGGTGCAAGATGGATCGGACGGGAGTCAGAATTCAGAAGTCAGAAGCGGGCAGGCGGAATCCGATGACCATCACCCCATCATCTCCATCGCGTCCCTCGTGCCCATGGGGCAACGATTCGATGCCTCAATCCGGGCCTCAGAATCATGCCACCAGTTCGCTCTCCGGCTTGGCGACAGGCTCGAAGATCTGCTCCTACCGTGATTGCACCACCGAATGCCGCGCAAAGCCAAAAAAAAAGAATCTAAAATTTTGCAAAACGAAGCCACTAGGTCCAATAGAATCAATAAATCGACCTGAAAAATGGGTCAAAACGAAGCCAATCGAAGCCAAACTCGCTCAGCGTAAGCCTTTTAGAATCAGTCAAGCGATCTTGACAGTGGCTTCGTTTTAGCGATTCAAAGCGAAACTTGATGTACGCGGCCAATTCCGATAACAAGCAGGCTCTAAGAACGAAAATGACCAAACGAATCCTGATCATCGACGACGACGATGACTTTCGCGAAGTGGTTCAGATCTGTCTCGACGAGATCGCCGGGTGGAGCACCGTGGGGTGCGCGTCGGGCTCCGAAGGCTTGGCTCGCGCTCAGGCGGACCTCCCCGACGCCATCCTGCTCGACATGATGATGCCGGGCGAGGACGGAATGGCCATTCTGGCGCGGCTCCAGGCGGAACCGCCGACCGCGGCCATCCCGATAATCCTGCTGACCGCGAAGGCTCAGACGGCCCGGCATCCACCGAGCGGACCCGCGGGAGTGATTCTCAAGCCTTTTGACCCGCTGCGTCTCGGCTCAGAGATCGCCGAAATGCTGGGCTGGCCGCCCCCGGCTGGCAATGAGTGAATCCGCAGATCACGCGGATACACCAAGACCACGGGTGCGAGGAGTGGCGGATGTCTCTTCAGGGCAGGCTGGCCGAACTCTGGAACCAGGTGCGACCCTTGATGCTCAATCGCCTGGCGGTGCTCGATCAAGCAAGCGCGACCGCGCTCGAAGGCAGCCTCCCCAACGCCCTGCGCCTGCAAGCGAAGAAGGAGGCCCACAAACTGGCGGGCTCTCTCGGAATTTTTGGCCTCGCGGCAGGCTCGCGCATGGCGCGCGAACTGGAGGAGCGGCTGCAACGTGGCGACGCGCTCAGCGAAGCGGAGGCGCGCCGCCTCTCGGAATTGACCGCAGCCCTGCGCCTCGAGGTGGAGCTCGGCCAGCCGCCGGAGCAGGGATTCTAGGGCAGGGCAAACGCCACCACAGCGTCGCTTTGTTTTTCCTCTCTCACCTTGGGATGCCCGCCCGCAGCGATCACAAGGTACTGCTTGCCGCCCGGCAGTCGGTAGGTCATGGGCGTAGCGTGGGCGCTCGCGGGCAGATCAGCCCGCCACAGTTCTTTGCCGGTTTCGGCGTCAAAGGCGCGGATATGCGAGTCCAAGGTTCCTGCGATGAAGACCAGTCCGCCGGCGGTGACGATGGGACCGCCCAGGCTGAGCGACCCGGAAGTGTCGGAAAGCTTCGGCGCATTGGCAGCCGCGGGCGCGGTGGGCGCTGCGGCGGCGCCAGGGGCGCCGCTGCCGTGGCACAACGCGCAATTGGTGGTGACGTCGCGCATCGAGCCGAGCGGAACCTGCCAACGAATCTTACCCGTCGTCATGTCGACGGCGGTCATCTGTCCCCAGGGCTGCGGGCTGCAAGGCAGGCCCGAAGGCGAGAACAGCACGTTGCGGTACATGGCGTAAGGCGCGCCGATCTGGGAGCCATATTCTCCCCGAGGCCCGTGGTTTATGGCTTCCGGGAATTCGGCGCGTGGAATCAACTTCACGACGTAAGGGATATTGTTGCTGTTCACGAAGAGCAGCGACAGTTTTGGGTCAAAGGCGTAGCCGCCCCAGTTCAAAGCCCCGATCGATCCCGGCAGGTTGAGCGTTCCCTGCAAACTGGGCGGCGCGAACATGCCCGGATTGCGCAGGCCGCTGATCATTGCGCGGCAAGTCTCGCGATCGCCCGGCGTCAGTCCCCAGGCGTCATCGGCGGTCATCCGTTGGCGGCCGAGCGCCGGCGGCGCCACGGGCTCCGGTTGCGTGGGCGAAGTCTGCTCGCCGGGAACATCGCTTTGCGGCACGGGGCGCTCTTCCACCGGAAACACCGGCTTGCCCGTATCGCGATCGAGCACGTAAAGGAATCCGGTCTTGTTACCTTGAATCACCGCCGGAACTTGCCGGTGATCGTGCTCGAAAGTTGCCAGCAGAGGTGGGGAGGCGGTGTCGAAATCCCACAGATTGTGGTGGACAAGCTGAAATCCCCAGGCCATCTCGCCGGTCCCGGCGCGCAGGGCCACAACAGAGTCGGCCCACTTGTCGTCGCCCAGGCGCGCGCCACCGAAGAAGTCCGGGCTGGCGCTCCCCGTGGGCACGAAGACCAGATGGCGCTCGGGATCAACCGACATGATGGACCAGGCGTTGGCCGCCCCGCTCCTCCACGCCTGGCCGAGCGACTCGTTCGGCGGGATCGGATCCCATTTCCAGCGCAATTGGCCGGACCTCGCGTCGTAAGCGCGCACCACGCCGCCCGGCATGTCCGCGCGGTTGTTGTCGTTGATGGCCGAGCCCACCACGACCACGTCGTCAATCACGGCAGGCGGCGAAGTCATGTGAAACCAGCCCCGATGGTAGCGTGGCACGTCGATCAAGCTGACCTCGCCGTTCTGGCCGAAATCCGCGCAAGGCTTGCCGGTCGCGGCGTCGAGGGCAATCAGGCGCGCATCGACGGTGGATTCGAAAATGCGGCGGCGGCAGGCCGGCGTGGATTCGCCCGCCGCCGATTGCGCCGCGTCGAGCTTCGGATCAACCCACGTGGCGACGCCACGATTCACCAAACCGTCGCCATAGTCCCCGGCGGGATTGATCTTCGGATCGTAGGCCCAACGCTCGTGGCCCGTCCCAGGGTCGAGTGCGATCACGCGATTGAAGGGCGTGGAGAGGTAGAGGGTGCCGTCCACCAGAATGGGCGTGGTCTCGAAGCCGCTCCGCTGGCGATTGCCACCGCCGTCCGAAACATCGCCGGTGTGAAACGTCCAGGCCACTTGAAGCCGGGTCACGTTATTGCGATTAATCTCGGTCAGCGGCGAGTAACGCATGCCGCCGGGGTCGTGCCCGTAGACCGGCCAATCGTCCGCTTGTCCAACGTCGGCCGCGCCCGACTTCGCTGCCAGCACCGACCTTGGATGCGTGGCCTCACGCGCCGCGAGGCCGAAAACAAGACCTGCGGACGCGATGAAAACCACATGGAGAGCGATTCGACGGCGACGACTCATGGAGACACCTTTCCTGAAGGTGGATTGCTGATTGCCGACTGCGTGTCCGCTACGAAGCGAGCGCGCTTCCTCCGCCGCTTCGCGCGCCAGTATAATGGATTTCGAGCCCCAATGAACCTCGACAAATATTCCCGCCAGGTACTGTTTGCGTCCATCGGGCCCGAAGGCCAGGAGAGGCTGCGCCGGGCGAGCGCGGTGATCGTGGGCTGCGGCGCGCTCGGCTCGGCCTCGGCCAACGCCCTGGTGCGGGCGGGAGTGGGACGCCTGCGCGTGATCGACCGGGATTACGTTGAAGAAAGCAACCTGCAGCGGCAGTTGCTGTTTGAGGAATCTGACGCAGCCGAGAATTTGCCCAAGGCCGTCGCGGCGGAGCGCCATCTGCGCCGGCTCAACTCCGACGTCGAGGTGGAAGGCATCGTGGCGGACGTCGATGCGGGTTCCATCGAAGCGCAAGTCGGCGGCTTCGATTTGATTCTGGACGGCACCGACAATTTTGAAACCCGGTACCTGGTGAACGACGCCGCCGTCAAGCTCGGCATCCCGTGGATTTACGGCGCAGTGGTGGGCAGCTATGGCGCTACCCTTACGGTGATTCCCGGCCGGACGCCGTGCCTGGCATGCGTCTTCCCCGAAGCGCCGCTGGGCTTGCAGGAAACCTGCGACACCGCCGGCGTGATCTCACCGGCTGTGGCCTGGGCGGCCGCCGTCCAGGTGACCGAGGCGCTGAAGATTCTCACCGGGCGCGAGGCTCAAATCCACGGGCGGCTGCTCGGGTTCGATATCTGGACCAATGCCCTTCGAGATCTCAGGCCGGCAATCGATCCCGAGTGCCGGGTCTGCGGGAAGCGCGATTTTGCGTATCTCGCCGGAGGCAAGCTTTCCCGCGCCACGGTGCTGTGCGGCCGCGATTCGGTGCAGATCCGGCAACCGGGATCGCGGCGGCTCGATCTTGCCGCGTTACGTGCGCGTCTCGAGCCTTCAGGGCCGGTGCGGATGAATGCTTTTCTGCTGCGCTGCCGGCTCGATCCTTATGAGATCACCGTTTTCGCCGACGGCCGCACAATCGTCAAAGGAACAGACGATCCTGCGCTCGCCCGCAAGGTCTATGCTCAATACGTTGGCTTGTGAGATTGCTTCTGAAATCGTCGATCAGGCCCAGGCATTGGGACTGTCAGGCTGCTCGGGCGGGGCCGGGAGCCCCGCCCGCGACTTGGTCGGGCAGCAGTGTTCAGCCGAGCGGATCGGGGTAGACCTTTGTGGTCTTGCCCATCAAAACCTCGACACGTTGCTGGAAGATCGGCTGTCCGTTCGGGTCCTTCACGGCGATGGTGTGATTACCGGGCCGGAGCGGAAACTTCTTGAGCTTGCCCGTGAGGCCAGCGTAGCCTCCGTCGACGAAAATGGAGTCGCCTTTGAGCTTGGTGACGATCTTAACGTTGCCGGCAGCCGGACCGTAGTAGTACGGCGCCCGGTATCCGCCGTACCAGCCGGGGCCGTACCAACCCGGACCGTACCAGCCAGGGCCATAAAACCCGCCGGCGCCACCCACGACCACCACGTGGCCTCGTTGGGCTTGGGCCTTGGGCGCAAAGGGCGCCACCATCAGAATCGCCATCAGGCCTATGAGAAATCCTTTGATAACGCGTACCATGAGGTTGCCCTCCTTATCCTGCACTTACCCCCATATTGTTAAACCCGACCCTGGCAGAAAAGTTGCCCTGGAGTCGGCCTCCGAGAGATCAGATGCCCCAGCCCATAGGGCGTTACTATGGACATAAACTACTGATAATACATATGTTAACAAAGCTCCCCGCCCCCATGCCGGCCAATGCCCAGACCGGGCGATTCCCGGGCGATTCTATGCTCATCAGGGGCCTGCATTTGGACCCTTTACGCGAGCGGGCAGGAGGTCGCGGCGCGGCAGCGGGGGCTCAAAGTCGGTTGCGATACGGCCTGCGGCGGTGCTAAGTTGAGTTCGGCACAGCGAGCGAGTGCGCTCGCTCCGGGCGAGGCCTCATGCGATGGTCCTGGAAGATCGGGCGGCTGGCGGGCATCAACGTTTACATGCACGCCACCTTTGTGCTGCTCCTCGCCTTCATCCTGTTTGCTTCCTGGTCCGGGAAGCATGACCTGGGCGCGGCCTTCATCGCGGTCCTGTTCATTCTCGTCATCTTTGGCTGCGTTGTACTCCACGAACTCGGGCACGCGCTGGTGGCGCGCCGGTATGGAATCCGCACGCGCGACATCATCCTGCTGCCTATCGGCGGCGTCGCGCGTCTCGAGCGCATGCCGGACCAGCCCCTGCAAGAGCTCAAAGTGGCGCTGGCGGGTCCTGCCGTCAACGTGGTGATCGCGGCCGGCCTCTTCCTGCTGCTCAGCGCTTTCGGGACCAGGCTGCAGCTTTCACAACTTGGGTTGGTGAACGGCGGCTTCGTCGAGCGAACGATGGCGGTGAATCTATGGCTGGCTGGGTTCAACCTGATTCCGGCTTTTCCGATGGACGGAGGGCGCGTGCTGCGCGCGCTGCTGGCTACGCGGATGGATTACACCGTGGCCACGTTGCGCGCCGCCCATGTGGGCCAGGCCCTGGCCCTGGTGTTTGGTTTCATCGGCCTGTTTCGCGACCCATTTCTCCTCTTCATCGCGCTATTTGTCTGGATGGGCGCCGAGAGTGAGGCTTCGATGGTGCAACTTCACACGTCGCTCGGCGGCATTCCGGTGGAACGCGTCATGCTCACCGAGTTTCGGAGCTTGCAACCGGACGATACCCTGGCCCAGGCCATCGACTGCGTCCTGGCCGGATTTCAGCACGACTTTCCGGTGGTCTTCGGCGATCATGTCCTCGGCATCCTGACCCGCGAGGACTTGATGAAGGCCCTGGCCGCGCACGGGTCCGGCTTGCACGTGCGCGACGCCATGCGCCGGGAATTTCAAATCGCCGACTCGCACGATATGCTCGACCAGGCTCTGAAGCTGCTCGGCACCACCAAAGTGCGCACGATTCCCGTCCTGCACGACGGCCACCTGATCGGCCTCCTCAACGCGGAAAACGTGGGCGAGTTCATGATGATTCAATCGGCTCTGCGCCGATCGCAGCCGCCCGGAGCTTCTTCCGGCGCTTCGCGAGACAGTTCGAAGAGTGAGTCCGCCATCATGCCGTAGCGCGCCCTAGTGCAGCGCATGGCTCCGCGTGAACGCGTCGAGCCGGTCCACGAAATCCGCCCACAAGCGCTTCGAATCGACGCTGGTGATCCACGTGATGGTGTTGCCGGTGCCCGGGTGCTCGAAGATCATGTCATCCCGCAGGCGTGGACGAGGCTTGGTCTCGCCGCTCGCCAGGCCCTCGACGTAAGCGGCCGTGATAATGTCCCAGATGATCCAGGGCTTGGAGAGGTCATCCTGCCGCATGGGCTTGACGAACCGGTAGTACCATTCCTGGTACTCGTCCCAAAGCCACGCTCCCACGGGGCCATGACTCGCAACCAGCAGCCGCGCCTGTTCCGGAGTGAGGGCGAGATAAGCGCGGCAGACGTCGCCCGAACCGATCACCACCGGAACCTCGGAGTTCAAGATCACCTGCCAGGCCCGCGGATCGTTCGCGACGTTGAACTCGTCGCCCCCATCCGGCCAGCGGTTGAATCCCATGGCCACCACGCGAATCCGATCCACGATGGCGGGATCCTGCAGGATGGCCGAGGCCACGTCCGTGGCCGCGCCGATGGTCAGCACGTCGAGGCGATGGTCTTTGGAGAAATCGCGTGAAGCGCCGATGATGAAATCGACGCCCGCATTCGGTCGCGGGCTGTGGGTGTCGGCGAGCGGCAGGCTCGAGCCTTCGAACAATGGGGGATGGCTCGCCAGGTTGAGGCGATTCTCCACCTCGTCTACCAGGACGCGATAAGTGTAGTGGGCCGCCGGGGGCGGTAGCGTCGGGGCGTGCGCCGACACCATGCCAAGCACCTCGAATTGCGGATTGATCAGCAGGTAGGCCACCGCCCATTGATCGTCAATCTCGTTGCCAACGTCGGTGGACAGGATCACCGGGATTCTTGCGGCCGCGGCACTGAGGCCGGCCGCGAGGCACAGCAGAATCAGGATGAGGGAACGGCGCATTTCAGGGACTCGATCGATTCGAAGGCGATCTCAGGAGGAAACGCCGACGGGGGTACCGGCTGCTGCGTGTCTCTCGAGGTCTGCCAGGCGCTGGCGCGCATGTTCCGCCCATGAGCTCGATGGATCGAGCTCGATATAGCGGCGCCAGTGCGCGCGCGCCCGCGAGAACGCGCCAAGCTTCTCGCTGACCCGGGCCAGGTTGTAATGCGCGTCCGCGAATCCGGGAGCGAGGCGCAGCGCCGCGTCGAAAAAGTGCGCGGCGGACTCGACCTCACCGAGATCGTCGAGCACACTTCCCAGGTTGAAGTGGGCCAGGGGATTGCCCGGCGAGATTTCCACAGCGTGCCGGAACTCTTCGGCCGCCGACGCCCAATCGCCGTCCTCATAGCATAGCGTCCCGAGGTTGAGACGCGGTTCGAGCCATTGCGGCGCCTTCTCCACGATGTTGCGATAGGCCTGGATGGCCTGCTTGCGCAGTGTCGGATCGCCTTCGCAGTCGAGCGCCAGCCCCAGCCAGTCCTCGAGGCTGCGCTCAGGCATCGGGCATACACGAACGGGCTGTCCGGTGTGCTCGAAATCGAGGAGGAGTTGGCCGGAGACCGGCTCGATGCGCGTGCCGTGGTACTCCACCGCCACGCGCCGTCCGGCGGGAACAAAGCGCAGCTCTGTAAGCGCCACGCCCGCTTCTCCGGGAAACTGGCGGCGGACCGCTTCCAGGGCCACGCACAGGCGGCGGGCCGGAATGCGCTGGCCCGTGATCTGCTTCACGGTGCGCAGGCGCACCAGATCGCCAAAGCTGTAAGGACGCTCACGGATTTCGGGCGGATCCACCAGCCGCAGCCGCTCCCAATAGCTAAGCTGGGCCGTGGTGATGCCGACGATGCGGAGCACGTCGTTGCGGCTGAACTGTTCGAGCGTGGTCATGCGTCTTTCGCCTTGCCGGCCGGATTCGCTGCTCCGGGAATGCCTTCACTCGCTCACTTCGCGGCCTTGCGCGAGGCGCGCTTGGGCGCCGCGGCCTCTTCCGCCTCCGCGCGAACGGGCGGCTTCTTGGGCGCCACCTCGCGAGCGGCCAGACTCTTCTTCAGCGCCTCCATCATATCAATGACGGGCGCAAGCTGGGGCTCGGGAGCGGTGGCAATCTGCCGGCCCTCGAGCTTGGCATCTACCAGCGCCTTCAGCCGGTCCTGATACTCGTCGCGATAGCGCTTGGGATCGAATTCGCCCGTGAGGCTGTCGACGAGCTGCTTGGCAAGCTTGATTTCCTCGGGCTTCACTTTGACGTCACCCGTCTGGCCGTACTCCGGAACGTCGCGAACCTCGTTGGCGTAGTACATGGTGTGCAGCGTGAGGCCATGCGCCCGCGGCCGGATGATCACCGTGTACTCGTGCTGATGCATCGTCACCTTGGCGATGGCAGCACGCCCCGAGTCTTGCATGGTCTGAACCAGCAGCTCGTAAGCCTTTCGGCCGGGGTCCTCCGGCACCGCCAGGTAAGAGGTTTCATAATACAAGGGATCGACATCCTTGAGCTCGACAAATTCCTGGATCTCCATGGTGCGCGCCGACGGCGGAGCGATCTTCTTGATCTCCTCCTCGTCCACCAGCACGTACTGGTCTTTCTCGTACTCGTAGCCCTTGATGATTTCGGAGCGCTCCACCTGGCGCTGGCAATGGGGGCAGTACTGCGGCTGCTTGATGCGGGTGTGGCACTCGGCGTGAAGCTGGTTGAAATGGATGCCCTCGCCGCGCGCCGCCGAGAACAGCCGGATCGGGACCGAGATCAACCCGAAAGTCAGATAGCCTTTCCAAACGGAAGTCGCCACGTGGTCACCCTTTCGCCCCCGCAATCGTGCTTTCAGGCGCGCCGGAGGCGCACCAGCGCAGTGTATGACAGGTCGAGGCTAGACGCAAGCTTTTTGCGGTCCTTTGCCCACGCGGCAAGCCGCCCGGCATATGGAAAGAAGAAGTCGGACCGCTGCTTTGCCCGCTTTGCAGGAAAGGCGAAAGCCTTGCCGCACGGCAGGGCGGCCAAGCCGCTGAGGAATTTCCCAAAAGACGCGTCTTGAAGCAGGCAACCTTTGGCGAACCTGAGCGGCCCCGAACATACTCTTGTCCAACATTGTTCAAAAACCGGCCTCTTCCCGGCCTAACTCGCTGAAAGCAAGCGAGCGCCTCCGACATCTTGGGCATAACGAATTGATCCTGATAAACTTAACCCTATCATCGACGCAGCGCTACCGCCCCTCGGCCTCTGGTCCGGGAGCGCAGCAGGATTCGACTATAGATAGCAGGATTCGTGTATCAATTTCGCTTGATATTCAAGAAACGCGTGGTATCAAGAAATGGGTGCTTTGCTGGCTGCGTTGGCTCAGGAGCCGCCACAAGTGCCCAAACGCTCGACCTGCTGGTTCCCGCCGAGTGTCTCGGATTTCCAAAACGGAAATCCCGATGTTTTTCGAGGAGGACTTCATGCTACATGGATCCCGACTTGCGCACTTGACCAGTCTCGCCACGCGCTGCGCGGTATTCTGCGCGGCGTTGATCCCGATGCTCACGCTCGCGGTCTCGTCGCCGGCGCAGACCTTCGCAACACTGCAGGACTTCGACTTTACTGACGGGCAGGCCCCGTTCACCAGCCTGATCCAGGGCACGGACGGCAGCCTCTATGGCGTGACGTCGGAAGGCGGAACGGACGATGCCGGCACGGTCTTCAGGATCAACCTGCAGGGGACGCTGACGACCCTGCACAGCTTCAATCAACTCGACGGCGCCAACCCCTGGCACGTCATCGAGGCCACCGATGGAAACCTTTACGGCACCGCGCGCCAAGGCGGGAGCCTCGGGGGCGGCACCCTATTCGAGATCAGCCCGGCGGGGGAGTTCACGGTTCTTTACAACTTCTGCTCAGTGCAACCGTGCCCTGACGGCACCGATCCTTTCGCCCTGACTCAGGTCAGCGACGGGCGGATCTATGGAATCACGCTGTCTGGCGGTAACGACAATTGGGGGACGGTGTTCAAGATCGCGGAAAGCGGCGCTCTGACCACTGTGCACAGCTTCTGCTCCCGCGCGCTTTGCGCCGACGGGGGTGAGCCTTTTGGGCTCGTTGCGGCGGACGGGGGCCTGTACGGCGTGACAGGAAGCGGCGGGCCCTCCAGCGACGGAACCCTGTTCACCATCAGGAACGGCGTCTTTACCACGCTCTATAATTTCTGTTCCCAGCCGGGCTGCACGGACGGCGAAGGACCTAACGGTCTTACCTTAGGCAATGACGGAAACTTGTATGGCACTACGATCATGGGCGGCACGACCGGATACGGGACCGTCTTCAAATTCTCGCCCGCTGCGGGCCTGGCTACGGTCTACAGCTTTTGCCCGAACAGGGGCTGCACGGATGGAAGTTTTCCTGTTAATCCCGTGATCCAGGGCAGCGACGGCAATCTGTACGGAACCACCGACGGCGGCGCGACCGAAGAGGGCACTGCGTTCCGACTCACACCCCAAGGCGCCTTCACCTTGCTTCACAGCTTTTGCGCGCTGCCCGGATGCGGCGACGGCGCCGATCCGCAGCGTTTGATGGAGGACACGAACGGCAAGATTTATGGGACCACCATCTACGGCGGAAACAGTCGTGCGTGCGGCACGGGCGGTTGCGGCACGATTTTCGAGCTGGCGGGGCGCCTGCCCGAATTTGTAGAACCGCAACTGAACGCCGGCGAGGCGGGCGCACCCGTTAACATTCTGGGAACAACCCTCTCCGGCGCTACCAGCGTGACGTTCAACGGTACGGCGTCCATCTTCAACGTAGTCTCAGGCTCGCTGATCACGGCCACTGTGCCGGCCGGCGCGACCACCGGACCCATCGAGGTGTCGACGGCGCACGGGACGATCAGGAGCAAGGCAAATTTCGTGGTGCTGGAGTAATAGTCCGTCGCCCGGAGCCGGTTGAGCGGATCTCCTGGTCTCGCTTTTCGCTGGTAGCACTCATAAAGATTGGTGAACGACCATTATAGGTAAGGAGACAATCATGCGCAGATCTCAGTTACGACTCTCGGCCGTCTTTTGCCTTGTCTTTCTGGTTGCAGCCACTGAAGCGGTGCGGGCGCAATCGGTGCCCGTGCCTCTGATCGACCAGCCGCTGGCTCCGGATGCGGCGGCGGCGGGCGGCCAGGGGTTCACGCTTACAGTGAATGGAGCCGGCTTTGTGAAGGGCTCGATTGTGGAATGGAACAGGGCGCCGCTTGCCACCACGTTCGTCAGCGCCGCGCAATTGACGGCTGCCGTGCCGGCATCGTTGGTCAAGGCGGCCGGCACAGCGTCGGTGACCGTGAACAACGGCCAACCGGGCGCCGTCTCGGCGGCGGCGTACTTCGAACTTCGACGGCCGTTCCCGTCCATCGGTTTCAGCTCGTCGAGCTACGCCGTGGGACCGGAGCCGAACGACTTGGTCACGGCTGACTTCAACGGTGACGGCTATCTCGATCTCGCAACCGCGGACGTGGATCCCGGAGACGTGTCCGTCCTGTTCGGCAATGGCGACGGCACTTTTCAGCCGGCTGCGATCTACGATGAGGAAGACAAGTTCCCGCGCTTTCTCGTACCGGGCGACTTTAACGGAGACGGCAAAGTTGACCTGGCAGTTTTCCTCGACAACATTGATGGCCAGATCGCCGTGCTTCCTGGGAATGGCAACGGGACCTTCGGCTCGCCGATCGTTTCTACCGTCGGGTTGTTCTCATACAATTTGTTTAGCGCTGACTTCAATGGCGACGGGAAACTTGATCTGGCGTTCACCACCGGTCCCAATAAGGTGGGCATCATGCTGGGCAACGGCGATGGCACGTTTCAGGCCCCTCTGTATTACGGCGCGGGGAGCAGCGCCGCCGGGGCAACGGTTGGCGACTTCAACGGAGACGGAATTGTCGACATCGCCGTGGCCGCGCGATTCGACAACGCCGTGGCCATATTGCTCGGCAACGGTGACGGAACGTTCCGGAGCAACGGCCAGTATCTTACAGCGGATGAACCCATTAACATCACGGCAGGAGACTTCAACGGCGACGGGAAGCTCGACGTGGCAACGTCAACCTTCGAGGGAATCGTGTCCGTGCTCCTGGGAAATGGGGACGGGACCCTTCAGAGCTACACGGGGTACGGCACGGAGAATCTCGCCGAGGACATCGCAGAGACCGACCTGAGGGGGGAAGGCTTTCTGGATCTCCAGATAAGCGCCGGGCCGCTGTTTGTGTTGAACGGGAAGGGCAATGGCACGTTCGAAAGCCCCGCCAGGTTCTCGCTGATCAGCCAGGAGACCGTGGGAACGGTCGTGCCCGGCGACTTCAACGGCGATGGCCTCATGGATCTGGCGGGCGCGGCCTACAGCTCGAACGCGGTAACGGTGGCGCTTCAATCCGGCTCCGCACTTTCACCCACGCATATCGACTTCGGCAAAGTGAAGATGGGCTCCGCCAGCCAGCCCGCGCAGGTTACTTTGACCAATTATGGCGGGAGCGCCTTCACCGTAACGGCTGTGTCGATTCGCGGACGATTGGGCCCGCCTTTCACCGAGACGGACAACTGCCTGAATCAGCATCTGGCGCCGGGCGCTGCCTGTACCATAGGCATCACCTTCGGGCCGCAGGAGACTGGTCTCTTCACCGCGATGCTTGTAGTGAGAGATACAAACACGGCCACGGAGCAAACTGTTGGATTGTCGGGCCTTGGAATCGAATAGGCTGCCTGCCCCTTCAGGCTTGTCGACAGAAGACGGACCGGCCTCTAGGATTGTACAAGAGAGCCAGATGTACAAAACGCACAAGACCGATTCTGCCGCTCATCTTGCCGCCGGCGAGGCGCGTCAGGATTTCGCCGAGACGGTCAACCGTGTCGCCTACGGCGGCGAGCGCATTGTCCTGCATCGCAGGGGCCGAAATCTCGCTGCCTTGATTCCGCTCGAAGACCTGGCGCCGCTCGAAGAACTTGAGGATCGGCAGGACGCGGAAGAAGCGCGCAAGGCGCTGACCGATGCCAAGGCGAGGGGCGAGAAGGCGATTCCCTGGGCCCAAGCGAAGAAGAAGCTGGGCCTCTAGTGCCAGGCTACAGCGTTACGATCCTGCCGTCCGCGCTCGGCCAGTTGGCGGGGCTTCCCGCCGTGACCAGAAGAAAATCAAAGAACGGATTGACCGATTGGCGGCCGACCCGCGTCCGCCCGGAGTCAAAAGGCTGAAGGGTGAGTCAGACCTGTTTCGCTTACGGTCCGGGAACTATCGGATCATCTACTCGATCGAAAACGTCCGGCTGATTGTTCTGGTGATCAGGATCGGGCACCGTCGCGACGTTTGTCGCGGACTCTAACTGGCGCGGACGGTTTGGAGTCGATCGTCATGGAGTAGCGATCAGGGGACAGCTCCATCGTGCCGCGGCTCTGCGGCGGCCGCGGCCGGTTCATCCCCCGGCCGCACTCCGGTAGCGCGCCATATGCTGCTGGAATTCGTGGTTATTCGGGTCGAGCGCGAGCGCCCTGGTCTGTGCCTTCACGGCCTCGGCGTACTGCCGGTTGGCATACAGCGCTTCGGCCAGCGTATCGATGTATTCGGGTGCGCGCCACCGCGAAAGCTCCACGGCTTTGCGGGCGTGATCGAGCGCGGCGGCGGGATTCTGGAACTTGGGATCCTCGGCGGTGGCGTAGAGCCAGGCCAGATTGTTGTGCGCGATCGGCGAGTTCGGACTGAGGCGCAGCACGGCCTCGTAGCGCTCGACGGCCCGGGCATAAAGCTTCTGTTCGGCCAGCAAGTCCGCCACCGCCTCCTGCACGTCGGCCGCTCTGGGGTCCAGGCTTGCCAGGGCTTCGAATGCCTTCTCGGCTTCGGCGGTGTTGCCGTTCGCCTGATAGGCGACGGCCAGCCCAAATCGAGCCTGTATCGAGTCGGGATCAAGCTTGAGCGCCTGCTGGAACTCGGCGATGGCCCGGGCCGGATCATGCTGCGTCAATTCGAGCTGGCCGAGCGCGACGACCGGCCGCTCGTCGCGAGTATCCAGCTGCCGGGCGCGCTGGTAGCGGTCGAAAGCCTGGCCTGGCTGATGCGCGGATTCGAGGCGCTGCCCTTCACTAAGCAGCCGGCTGACTTGAGACGCCACGCGATAATGCCGGGCCGCAGCGGCCATCGAGAGCGCCACCAGAGCCACGGGCACGAGTACGACGGCCTGGAACGCGGCGTGCGCCGGCCGATCTTGCGCTGCGGGGCCCCAGCCTGCACCGCGATCGATTACCGTCGAAGCGGGCGCCGAACTAGGCGTCGAAGCGGGCGTCGAGCCGGGCGCCGATCCTTCGGCGAAGTGCCCTGAAAACGGCCCCGCAAAGGCCTGGTCACGCTTCAGCGGCGGGATCAGGAACGCCAGCGCCGCGCCCCCCAGCAATCCGCCGAGGTGTCCCCAGTTATCGATATTCGACACCATGCGGCCGGCAACCAGCTCGATCACGATGAACACCAGCAGAACCGCGGTAAAGCGGCCGCGCCGGAAAATGCGCTCGAGCTCATGCGGCACCGCATCTGGATGCGCCCAACGGGCCACCACAATGGCGCCGGCCACTCCAAAGATCGCTCCGGAAGCGCCGGCCGCGAGAGCGTGTCCGTAAAACATGGAGAGCAGACACCCGCCGATACCGGCGACTACGTAGATCAGCGCGTACCGGCCGTAGCCGTACATCCGCTCCAGCACCGGCCCGATCATGAGCAGCGAAAACATGTTCACCGCCAGGTGCCACAGGCCGATGTGAAGGAAAAGCGGCATCACGGCCCGCCAGTACTGACCGTCCTGGAAGTAGGGCTTGTAGGACGCGCCGAAATCGATCAGCACGTTGGTGTTCTGGGAGCCGCCCGCCAGCGTCTGGAACACGAACACCACCACGCACAGCGCCACGATGACAATCGTAGCCGCCGGGAACGGCCTAGCCTCGCGGCGGGGTAAGCGGACCTCGGGGTTCGGGCCGTCGGGGTTCGAGCTCGCCCATTGGGATACCATCACGGGTTGGGGGCTCTCAAAGTCCATGAGTCAATCTGATGCTGCGCGATCCGAGGCGAATTGCAGATCGGGATTCGTCAGTTCGTCCTCTCGGGCGGAGCCAGCGCGTAGTAAGCCTCGCCGGCGCAGGCCCGGCAAAGCGTTTGCCCCTGCTGATGCACTTCGCGTCCGTTATTGATCCCTTCGCCGCAGGAGTCGCAGGCCACGCGCGAGCGAGGTCCGCCGGGCAAGTCCTCGGGCGCAATCTGCACGGTCACGTTCTGCACCGTGAAGAGATCCGTGTCGTCCATCACCTTGTAGGCCTGCATCTGCTGGCGGTAAGGCTTGTCGAGCTCCGGGAACAGCTGCCGGGCCTTGAGGCGCGAGTCGTCGCGCGCGCTGACGCGAACCGCCGCGCCGGTCTCGAGATCGACAAATGTGGCTGCCACCTTACCGTAATCGACGTATTTGAGCGAGCGGCGCCCGAGGCTGCACCCTGTCACCAGACTGACCGCGTCTGTGGCGCAGCGGTCGACCTCGACAAACGTCACCAGACGCCTTGCGTGGGCTTCGGGGTCCGTGATGCCGATCGAGGCCAGACCGAGCATCGCCATGCGCACGCCCAGCACTTGCCCGGGACAGAGGTGTTTGTGGCGCTCGGCAGCCAGGGTGAGATACTCTTCGAGGGACTTCACGTCCTGATTATAGCTGGTTCGCACTCAAGGAGCGCTGTACGACCCCGCGGTGGCGCTTGCAACGCGTCCCGCAAACGGCGACTCTAGTTACATGGGGCTTCTGCGATGATGGCACTGAGTGAAATCCTGCTGCCCGTGTCGATCCTGGCGCTGCTGGTTGCGAGCCAGATATTCTGGCTTCGCCGCATCCGCGCGCTCGGCCGCAAGTGGATTCCGAGCCGCATCTGGCGCACGTGCGCGGAAGTGCTGTTCGCGATCTACGCCTTCCTCTGGGTCTATAACACGGTTCCGGCCTGGTGGACGCGCGCCACGTCGCCCGTCAGCCTGACCCCAAGCGACGCTCTGGTGGGCGGCCCGTTTGCCTGGTGGATTTTCGGATCGGGAATCGGGTTCCTCTTCGTGCTGGTTCTGCGCCTTCCCTGGTATCTTTTCCGGCTGGGGCGCTCGACATACCGGCTGGCCCGCCGCGCGATCGCCGCCCTCGCCGGTCCTTCTCCCAAGGCGGCCCCAGTGGCTGCCGAAGGGGTCGAGCTTTCGCGCCGCAATTTCCTGGCGCAAGCGACCACGGCGGTGGGATTGGTGCCTTTCGTCGGGTCGTTCTACGGCCTGGTGGTGGAGCGCACCGATGTCGAGACTACAAATTATCGCGTGCCCCTCGACCGCCTGCCCCGCGGATTCCACGGTTTCCGCATCGCGCAGATCTCGGACCTTCACGTCGGACCGTTCATGAGCGCCGCCGAGATCCGGCGCGTGGCGGAGATGGCCAATCGCCTGAAGCCCGACCTGATTCTGCTGACCGGAGACTACGTCACCTGGGACCCTTCCACGCAATCGGCGGTGGTGGACGCGCTATCGGGTCTGCACGCGCCGCACGGGGTGTTTGGGACGCTCGGTAATCACGAAAAGTGGACGCACACCGAGGATTCCATCACGCAACTCTTCACGGCGCAGGGCACGGTGATTCTGCGCCAGCAGAACACCACGTTGCGCGCGGGCGGCGATGAACTGAACCTGATCGGGGTCGATTACGAGTCGCGCCGGCACATGGGTCCGCACAACGAGGGCGTGGTGCGGCAGTATCTCGCGAGCGTCGAGCCCCTGGTGCGCCACGATACGGTGAACATTCTGATGAGCCACAACCCCAACACTTTTGACCGCGCCGCCGAGCTTGGGATCGACTTGAGCCTTGCCGGACACACGCATGGCGGTCAGGTGACGATGGAGTTCATCAGCCCGGACATCTGCCCCAGCCGCTTCGTGACTTCCTACGTCGTGGGTTGGTTTGAGAAGCCTGGCGGCAAGCTTTACGTGAATCGGGGCATCGGCACCATCGGCGTGCCCATGCGCATCGGCGCTCCGCCGGAGATTACGGTGTATGAGCTGGTGCGGCCAACCTAGGCTGGCGTTGTGATGCAGGCGTCCTGCGTGCGCCACGAAGCACGTTGACACCTTGACCGCCAGGCTCATTCGCGGCCGGCCAAGACCGCGGGTTCGAGCCCCGGCTCCAAGAAATCTTTCCCGCGTCGCTCGCGGCCCAGGCTGATCACCAGGGCGCCGAGCGCGATGACGCCCACCTCGAAAGCGGCCATCGCCCAACCATACCCCAGCCGGTCGCGCAGCGCGTATTCGATCGAGTTGGTGGGCGAGGCGATCAGAATGCCGAGTTGATAGCAAAGTCCGGGCAGGAGGCCGCGCGCCGCGTCAGGCGCGAGCTCGTTCAAATGCGCTGGGATGATTCCCCAGGCGCCTTGCACGCCCGCCTGCATCAGGAAGGCGCCGAGGGCGAGCGATGCCAGGCGGGCGCCGAAGGCCCACAGCGGAATCACGGCCAGGGCCAGGGCCAGGGCCACGAGCATGGTCCGACGTCGGCCCAGGCGCTCCGAGAAATGTCCGAAACTGATGCCGCCCGCGACCGCACCCAGATTGTAGAGCATCGCCACCAGCGCCACGGTAGCGGCTGCGGCGCCGTGCGCGGTCTTGAGGAAATCCGGGTACAGGTCCTGGGTGCCGTGCGAGAGGCAATTCATCAGTGTCATCAGTAGCACGAGATAGGCGGCCGTCTTCCAGTTCTCGGCCACCGTGCGCAGGATGCCGCCGAAGGTGAGATGGCGGACGCGGCGCCAGGCCTCGGACTCCGGGACCTTCGAGCGCACGTAGAGGGCGAGCAGGGCCGGGCAGGCGCCCGCGAAGAACATCGAGCGCCAGCCCCAGAGCGGCAGGAGGAATCGGGCCGCGAGCGCCGCGAGCAGATAGCCGATGGGGTAGCCGCTTTGCAGCACGCCCGAAAGCAGGCCGCGCCACCGTCGCGGCGCCGTCTCCATGGCAAGCGACGCACCGACGCCCCACTCGCCGCCCATGCCGATCCCATAGAGCGCGCGCAGCACCAGGAAGACGGTGAAATTGGGCGCGAATCCGCAGGCCAGCTCGATCACGGAGAAGTAAATCACGTTGACCATCAGCGGCCGGCGCCGCCCGAAGCGATCCGCCAGCAAACCGAAGAGCAGAGCGCCTATGGGGCGCGTGGCCAGGGTGGCGGTCAAGGTCAGGACGATGGCGGCCTTGCTCACGGCGAATCGAGTCGCCAGGGTCTCTACCAGGAAAACCACCACGAAGAAGTCGAAGGCGTCAAGGGTCCAGCCGAGAAAGCTGGCAATGACGGCGTGGCCCTCGCCGCCTTTGAGGAACTTGGAAAGCGCTGGAGCGGCAGGCGCACTCGTCGCAGGTTGGTGGTTGGCGGTCATGCTGACAGTGGTACAGTGAACGCACAGTGTAATCGAACTGCACGTCGAAGTGGGGGCCTCTAGCGGAGTACCCAGCACTGGGGGAAAGCTATCCGGAGACCGAGGTGATTATGAACTGTTGTGACGCCATGAGCGAAGCGGCCGATCGTGGGGCCATGGTTGTGGGGCCGAAGCACCGGATTGATGACGGCCGCATCGTGAATGAGATCGACACCGAATATTTCATTCGTTCCGCGAGCAGCCGGGGTTACGACTACTTCGGCATCAACTATTGTCCGTTCTGCGGACGCGCACTTTCCAATTCGCTGTGGGCCGCCGAGAAAAAGAAGTGAAACAAGCGGACCACGGGCGTCAGCGGTCGAAGTCGATCTGCTTGATACGGGCGAAAGACAGGGAAAAATCAAAGGTGTCCTCACTGGCCGGATCGTACTTGTCCGTAACCCCGAGGATGCGCGCCTCCGCAGGGTGCGCGGTGGGCATGAGGTAGCGGGCCTCTTTCACCTGGCCGTTGGTGAGGGTCAGGCGCAGGTGGTCGCCCACGAACTCCACGCGCGCGATGTCGGCGAAATCGACAAGGTCCGTGGAGCCGTCGGCAAACTGTACCGAGAAGTGAGTGTCCGCAGGGAGCGTTTCCAGAAGCGAGCCCTGGCCGCCCGGCGGATAGAAATCGATGTAGACGTCGCACACTTGCGAGGCCTTGCCTGAGGTGTCGGTGACGGTCGCGCTGAAGCCGAAGCGCCGCCATAGATCAACGATCTGGCGTCGATTGTCGGGCGCGCTGCGGTTGATCGTGTAGGGAAGGCTGCTTTCCTGCAACGTGGCCTTCACGATGCGGCGCTCTTTCAGATCAAAATGCTTGTAGGTAATCGTGGCGGGATCCTGCTTCACCACGATGGCATCGCGCTGGATGACGACCTGGCGCCCGGCGGAGCTGGTTTGCGAGATGATATCGGCGACGAGCGGCGCCGCGCTGAGCAACGCCGCCATCGCCCACACCCAAGACAACGTTCGAAGACGGATCGACCGGATGGCTGATTCCCCCTTACGTTCCCTTCTTCTTCTTTGAGGTTTTCAGGTCGGTTTGCACCGTTCCCGTAACGGATTGGAGCATGGCCGTGGCGCTCTCCGCGTAGGGTCCCTTGGGGTCGAGCTGCAGATAAGTCTGTAGCGCCTCGACCGTTCCCGGAGCCGCCACAACCTTGCCGTCGGAGCCCATGGTGGCCTTGCCCATCAGGGCCTGACCCTCGAGGTAGTAGGCGTTGGCAAACTTGGGATCGGCCACGGTCGCCTGCTTGAAGGCCGCGGCGGCTTCGTCCATCTTGCCGGCATTGCTCATGATCGCGCCCAGATTGTAATACGCCTGGGCCGCGCCGGCCGGGTTCAGTTGAGCTGCCTTCTGGAATTCCGCCTCCGCGTCGGGGAGTTTGTTTACGCTGGCGTAGACGGCACCCAGTCCGTTGTGCGCGTCGGCGTCGTTAGGATTGAGCGCCAGGAGCTTCTGATAAGTCGCTGTGGCCTGATCGTACATCTTGGCCTTGTAATACGCTTGAGCCTCGTGGCTGAGCACTACCGGGACGTTGTTGCCCTTGGCCAGGGCTTCGCCTTTTTGGAAGGTGGCGGCTGCGTCGGACCACTGCTCGGCTTTCTCCTGTTGAACACCCTGATCAAACACCTGCTTCAGGCTCGTCAGTTCCTGTTGGGCCTTCTGATTTGCCGCGGCCTGCTGCGCGGCCTGCGGATTGGCCCTCACCTGGTTCGTCGCCTCTTTAGGCATGTCGAAATTCACTTCGGTGGGATCGCCGATGTCGACGTGCTTCGTGATAAAGAAGATCTCCTTCCCGTCAGGGTCCTGCAAGGTGACCTTATAAACGTCGGGGGCGAGTCCGATGTAGATGTAGTGGCCCTTCTTGTCGGTCTTGGTCTGATAGACGGCCTTGATGGCCTTACGTTCGATGATAATGGGACACTTCACGCACGCGGTACCGTCTTGTAAAGTGACCTGTCCTGTCAAACCGCCGTTCTGCGCCCAGGACGTCACAGCGCCCGCCGTCACTGCCAGCAGCAAGCCTGCACCCACCCACCTGACAATGCGAAACATAAACTCCTCCTTCGCCCAGCCTAAGCCCATTGTATGCTCCGAGGCCTGAGGACTCAACAGGTACCCGAGGGCGACGGCATTCAGGCCGCGGCGGCCGCGCCGTGCAGCCCCTGGCCTGGCCCTACCAGCGACGCCAGCTTATGGCGGGCGCGGTGCAGTTGCGACTTGACCGTGCCTTCCGAAAGCCCGAGGGCGCGGGCGGCTTCGGCGGTGGAAAGACCCTCGACATGCCGCAGCCACACCGCCGACTGCAACGCCGGCGGCAACCTCTTGAGGTTGTTCTCGAGAATCTCGAATCGCTCCTGGCGCGCGTAACCCTCTTCCGGACCCGGACGCACGTCGGGGATGCGGTTGCCCAGTGTCAGGTCGCGCTGCTCCGGGTCTTCCTGTTCGATCGAAATGGTGGGCCGGCTTCGCTGTCTCCGCATCTGCATGAGCGCGGCGTTAATCACGATCCGCGTGAGCCAGGTCGAGAACTTGCTGCGCCCCTCAAATCGCTTCAGGTTGCGCACGGCTGAGAGCATCCCTTCCTGCAAAGCGTCTTCGGCGTCTTCGGGATTCCCGAGCAGGCGCAGCGCGGTTTGGTAAAGGGGGCGCGCGTAGCGGGCGAAGAGCGTGTCCAAAGCCTCCGGGTTACCGCGGAGTCCGGATTGTACCAGAACTTCTTCATCGACATGGGGTTGATTGCTCATGATTTCGCCGTTCTCCTTTCATCATTCAGGCCAACGTTGAAGCCGGTTGCGTTCGCGCCGGCGGGTTTCCATCGGCAGCGGCGTTTCCCGCTCTTCACACACACTCGTCAAGCCCTCCGAATCATTTCGTGATGATGGTTGCGTCCACGTTCATGCCGGGACGAAGTACCGCCTGGTCCGACACCGAATCCAGGAGAATTTTGACGGGAATCCTCTGCACCACCTTCACGAAGTTTCCGGTGGCGTTCTCCGGAGGCAACAGGCTCAGCCTTGAACCCGTAGCGCCGGCGATGGAGTCCACGTGTCCGTTGAAGGTCCTGCCGTACATATCGACGTGAATCTCCGCCTTCTGGCCCGCATGCACGTCGGCAAGCTGGGTTTCCTTGAAGTTGGCGGTCACCCAGACGTCGTTGAGTGGAACGAGCACGAAAAGCTCCTGCCCGGGTTGAATGATCTCTCCCACCTCGACGGATTTCCGCGTCACCACACCGTCCGCCGGGGCGGTGATCGTGGTGTAGGAGAGATCGAGTTCCGCGGCCTCCAGATTGGCGCGGGCTTGCGCGATCGAGGCCGTGGCCGCAAGGGCGTCTCCAGAGCGGATCGCCACCTGACGGCGGTTCGCCTGGGCCTGGCGCACCATGGCTTGCGCCCCCTGAACCTGAGCCTCGACGGCGCGCATCTGAGCGCGCGCCATGTCGACGGACTGCTCGGCGCCCGTCAATTTTTGTTGGGCGCTTTGGAGCTCGCTCGAGGCCACGCGGGCCGCTGCGCTGTAAGTGTCGAGCTCCTGCTGGGAAATCTCCGCCTTGGCCGCGAGCGGCTTCATACGTTCCAGATCAGCCTGCGCTTTGTCGTTGTCGGCCTTGGCCTTTTCCACCTGCGCCTGGGCGTAGGCCAGGTCGGAGGTTGACGCCTGATCGAGACCGACCTTGGCGCGATCGTAGTTCGCCTGGGCGGCCGTAAGTTCCGACTGGGCGTCGCTGGTGCTGCTGAGAGTGGTCTCGTTGGTCATAGGCACGCCGGCGTCGGCGGCCTTGCTGTTGCCCTGGGCGGCTTCGAGCTGCGCCCTGGACTGGTCCAACTTCGCCTGATAATCGCGCGGATCGATGCGAACCAGGACTTGCCCGGCCTTGACCGGTTCGTTGTCGTGCACAAGCACCTCGGCAACCGTACCGGAGATCTTGGCGGCCATGGGGACGATGTGGCCGTCGACCTGCGCATCATCGGTCGAGACACGGTTTCGCGAGTAGAGATAGAACCCGAGAGCCACCGCCGCCAGCACCAGCGCCCCTGCCACGATCAGTCCCCGCAGCTTGTTGTTCGGCTGGGCCGCGACCGGCTTCGGGGGCGCGGACTGCGCTGCCGGGTCCGGTGTCGCGTTCATTTCACGTTCCAGCTCAGCCACCTGAGTCTCCATGTATTCCTCGTAGTCGGGCTTACTTCGCGTATAGATCCTGGATGTGTCCCGTGGCGCGAGCCAGGTCCGCACGGGACTGGTTATAGGTGTAAAGGGCCTCAATCTGGTTGTTGTGGGCGCGCTCGAGAGAATCTTGCGCAGTTACGACCTCGATGTTGTTCGCGACGCCCGCCGCGAAGCGGTCCCGGGCCTGGCCCACTTCCTCTTCGGCCAGCTTTACGCCGAGGTTGGCGACATCCACCTCGTGGCGGGCGGCCTCAAGCTCGGCCAGCGAGGTTTTGACTTCGAGAGCGATCCCGTTGCGCAGATCCTGTTTGGACTGCTCGATCTTCTTGAGTTCCAGGTCGGACTTGGTGACCTGGGCGCGGATTCGTCCGCCCGTGATGAGGGGCACGTCCACCGTAGCCGCGTAGGTGTAAATCGGAATCGCGGAATCGATGCCCAGCCCCATGTAACTCCAGTTACCGCTGAAGTCGAGACTGGGAAGGCGCTCGTCCCGCGCCTGCTTACGCGCGAATTCGGCCTCCTGCGCGCGCTCGTCCAGGGCCAGCATCTCCGGGCGCTGGGCATAAGCCTGCTCCAAACTGGTGTCACCCTGGAATTCCGGCGTCTCGAAGAAACTCAAGCGGTCCGTGAGCTCCATCGGCTGCTTCGGATCCAGGTTGAGCAGGCGCGACAAGCCGAAAAGAGAGGTCTTGTACTGCGTCTGCGCCTCGATCAGCCGCTGCTGCTCATTCTGCAATTCCACCTGCGCCCTGAGAGTGTCGAGGCCGGTGCCGACGCCGTGCTGTTGCAAGTCGTTCGCCTGATCGTAAAGCGCTTGGGCCAGTTGCACCTGAGATTGGACCGCGGTTACGTTGGCCGACGCCTGCATGCTCCCGAGGTATTGCGACACGACCATCAATACCGTCTGTTCCCGGACGTTCTCGGAGTCGTGGCCGCTCGCACGCGTCTCGTGTGACGCTTCCTGCCAGCGCCGGTAAGCGGTGAGATCAAAGACCGGAAACGAGAATGCGGGTCCGGCCTGAAATATGCCGAAGGGACCGATGTGCTCCGGGATGCCGGGGAAAGGCCGGCCGAAGAGGGCCGCGATGTTGGCGCGCTCGGCCTCTTCAGAAAGCCGAAAGTCGGCCTGTGGCAGCAGCCCTGCCCGCGCCAGGTTGCGATCCTGCTTGCTCTCGGCCAGATTCAAGAGCGCAATTTGCACCTGGGGGTTCTGCTTCAGCGCCAGGTCCACGGCTTGCCGGAGCGTCAGTTGGGCGGCGGGCCTCTCCTGGGCTCGGAGCCGGGGAGCCAGGGCCAGCAGCAACACCAGGATTGTTGTAGGTCGGAATCTCAATTTATTGCCCGGCCCTCGCCGGAGCCTCGTTCTGCGTCTTGATCTGCTCCACGATCCCCTTGCCGAGGCACCCGGAAGCCTGGAGGCTGATGCCGCTGCCATGCATCGCGCGCAGCAGTTCCATGCCGCGCGCGTCGACGTAAGTGACCGCAGTCAGGTCCACCACGCAGCGCCCGCTCGCGCACTCCGACGACCCGTGCTTCCAGGACTGCTCGACGACGTCTACCCAGCTTCCCGTCAACTTGCCTTCGAGCTTGAAGCAAGCGCCGTCTGGCCCGTCGGTTCTCGTTACCCTCAACATACTGCTGCTCCTTCGGCGGGTATCCGAGGAGCACAGTTGGTGCCGAACGAGCTGGGCTCGGGCTTCTTCGCCTCAGCCCGCTGATTCCGGATGATTTGGTCGGTTGTCTTCGAGCTCGAGGCTTGGTTGTGGCGGGGGCTTTATGAGCCTAAATGTCGGCTCGTGCCGATATATCGGCGCGAACAGATCGGCACTGGCGTGATCGGAGCTCGCTTACTCGCCGCGAATGGGAGTCCGGCAAAGATCGGCCAGCGAGGTATGGTCCAAGATGCCCGCGGCGGCGTTCCGCACATCGAGCATCACTTGGTAAAGAGAGCTGTGCTTGCGGTCCATCTTGACGAGCCGACGCAGACTCTCAGCATCGCCCATGGGTGCGAGCGGGCCGTCGATAGTACGGATGATTTCGCCGAGAAAGATCTTGTTTGGCGGACGGCGCAGGCGGTAACCGCCATTGGCGCCGCGCACGCTCTCGACGAACCGCGCCGCCTTGAGGTTGAGCAGGATCAATTCCAGAAACTTCTCCGGAATGTCCTCCTGGGTGGCGATCTCGTGGATCTTGGTCGTGCCCTCGGGATAATTTCGCGCCAGCCGAACCATGGCCTCGAGCGCGTAGAGCCCTTTGCTTGAAATGTGCATCGATTAACGACCTTAACACATATTTTGCTTCCCTTTGCTATCTGTTTGCACCGTCAGCCTGTTCCAGCGTCAGCTTGCTCGGGCGAAGTATTATCCCCTGCCGCCCGGCTTCCTCTGTTCGTGAGCACTCGCTGCCGCGCCTAGGGCTGCGAATACGGCGCCATAGAGCTGAGCGCGATCCCCGAGAGCGCTCAGGCGCACCGGGGGCGTGATGTCAGGATGGATGCGCTGAAGGACTCGTTGCACGGTCTCGAGCATGAATTCCGGCGCGCCGCGCGTCAGGCCTCCGCCGAGCACCAGCAGGTCCGGATCGAGCACCGACACCAGGTTCGCCGCGCCCACGCCGAGCATGGTAAAGGCGCGCTCCAGCACCGCCCGCGCGCGCGGATCGCCCTGGCGGAAGGCCTCGAAGACGAATTGAGCGTCGCGGGCCGAGACCAGGTTGCTCGCCCCCCGTTTCCGGCGAACGCCAAGCGCGCGCCGGCCCGCCGCCGCAATCCCAAGCCCGCCGACGTGATACTCGAAGTATCCGGTGTCGCCAAAATCGTCCGCCCAGCAGTGCCAGTCCACGTTCAGACGGTAGAGCTCGCCGGCGTTTCCAGTTCGTCCGCGGCAGAGGCGTCCGTCCACCACCACTCCCGCGCCGATGCCGGTGCCCAGAGCCACGAAAACGAAGTTGTCGGCCTTCCGGGCAGCACCTTTCCATCGCTCGCCGAGGGCCGCCATGTTGGCGTCATTCTCGACCACCACGGGAACGCCGAAACTCGAGGCGATGGCGCCCACCAGATCGATGTCGCGCCAGCCCGGCAGGTTGTTCGCCAGGCTCACGCGGCCCGTGCGGGGGTTCACTGCGCTCGGGACGCCGAAGGCAATGGCACGCGGCCGGGCGCTCCGTCTTGCACGGCCTGCCGACTTTGTCCCAGCGGCGGCCAGGGCCTCGATGCCCTCCCTGATCTGGCTGATGACGCCTTCGGGGCCTCCCTCCGGACGGACTTGCTCGGCGCGCGTGGCGCTCAAGCGGCCCCGCAGATCGGCCCGCGCGAAGCGCAGATTACTGGCCCCCATATCGACGGCCGCCACCCAGCCTTGGGAGTCAGGGTTCGGGGTTCGGGACTCGGGGTTCGGGGTTCGGGTCGCGCGCTTCAAGAATTCATGCCCTCCAGAAGGACTCCTAATCGGGGTTTTGGCATTCCGTTCCCTCCGCGTTTCTTTCTCCGGGAACTAATCTTAATCTGCAATCGAGAATCGGCAATCGTAAATTTCGGGCCGGTTCGGCTATGACCGCTTCGGCTATGAGAGGACTGGGACAGGAAATAGGAAAGGGCCGGCATACCCGCGAGCGGGATGAGCGCCGATTTGGAGTGCGGCAGCTTACTGGAGCTTTCTTCCCGAGAGCTTGCTCGCGGCGATGCAGGCAATCCCGGGCAGCAAGCTGGCCTGACAAATGCAGCGGCAAGCCGCCG
>Ga0210398_10000675_pt1 | contig 37992 bp, 37 predicted proteins | sample IncBWC4OmetaG_FD_161047 | JGI IMG/M metagenome (GOLD analysis project Ga0210398, IMG submission 161047) | Forest soil microbial communities from Barre Woods Harvard Forest LTER site, Petersham, Massachusetts, United States - Inc-BW-C-4-O | ecosystem: Environmental > Terrestrial > Soil >... | reverse complement strand
CGAACGGCTAGCTGCAATTTACGATTGTTCCCCATATATTTTTGCTCCCTAACGTTAAACGAGAGTTCCCTGCACCCGATTGGCAGGCGCCTGTTCGCGCTTCCCAATCAGATATATGGCTCGATTACAACACGCAAATCCCCAGTTGCCAAGACGCATCAATGACGTTGACTGCCGTCTCGGCGCGCATGGAGCGCAATTTGGCATGAAAGTGCTGGCAGCCCCGCGGAACAACACCCCCCCTCGGTCAGGCCGGGCAACCGGCACGCGCCCTCACCTTGCCGTACCCGGGAAGTCCGGGATTGTCGGGCGGAGCGCCTATCGCTAGGGGAAATCACCAAGCGTTCCAATGCATGGCGCCGCGCGGATTCTGCACCCCGCCGCTACTGCGAAGTCCACGGCGGCTAGGGTTCCATCCAGGCCGCGCCCTCGAATCCGGCCTCGGGGCGGGCGGCGGCGTGGGCAACGCCGGGCGTGCCAAGGGAGAGTCTGCGGAAGCCGTCTTTGTTGCTTTCTAGCCACATTGAGACTGCGGCTAGCATGGGCGCATGCGCTCGAGATATTCACGCAAAATCCGCAGCTGCCTCTCGTAATGTCGAGACCGACCGGACGAGCGCTGATAAAGAGGCTCCCTCACCTGCCAAACGCTGGCCGTCCTGATGCCCCGGCCGGTGGCTGGGACTGAAAGACAACGTGGGTCCCGCTCGAGCCCCAAAAACTCCAGCAATCGCGCGATTTCGGGTTCCGCCTCTCTTACCAACGCATCGTAGTGCAGGTCGAATATGTCGGCGCCAAAGAGCTCTTTCCAGTACGCCATCAAGCGCAGGTACTGTAGGTAGTGATGACCTATATCCATCAGATCGAGCGCATAGGTCAGGCTCTGGTCCAAATGCAGAAAATAAATGGACAGGCAATTATCGAGCGCGTCGCGGGTCGTATGGACGATCTTGGCGTCCGGGAACAGCAATTTGATCAGCCCGATATAGATGAAATTCTCAGGCCGCTTGTCCGTAACGAATGCAGCCTCGGGAAACAGACGGTGGAGCTGACCCAGATATTCTGCGGCGAGCTCCTGCAGACGCTCGTGGGATCCTGACGCTATCGACTCGGGAAAGGGCGCGAGCTGGGTTTGCACCATGCGCGGCAGGAGATCCAATTCGCCGCCCGCCGCCACCTGCGGATGACCGCCGATGAGTTGTTCCACGAGCGTGGATCCGGAGCGGAACATCCCGCAGACGAATATCGGGCGCGGTCGCGCGGTTTGCGGCGCAATCGGGCGCGGTCCGGAAAAGGCGGCGGCGGGGAAGGCAGCCTTCACCTGGTCGATGAAGCGCTCTGCGAACGCCAGGTCGTAGTCTCGGAATGAGGGTCCGGCACTTTCGCGGCTATGGCGATTTGCCGCCCTGTACACCTCGAACGCCTCGTCATAGGCAGCGCAGGCATCAAGCGCCCGACCGAGCGCGAACTCCACGCTTGCGCGGTCGGCGGCGCTCATCCCTGGCTTCCCAAGCACCCCTCGCAGACGGACAATCAGTGGGTCATCGGGAGTCGAGAAGTTCGTGAGCCCCGCGTAGCGTGCGAGGACTTGCGGTTCTTCCGGGGCGATATCCAGCAACCTCGCATAGACTGCTGCCGCAAGATCTCGACGGCCGAGATCCTCGTGCAGATTCGCGAGGTTCACGAGCGCAGGAACGTACACGGGGTTCAACGAGAGGGCCTTGTCGAGTTCCCGCTCCGCTTCCGCGTACTGGTGCAGGCCATCGCTGAAGATGACACCGCGGTTGAGATGCACCTCCTCAGGATGCGCGATCCCCCGCTCGAGCGCCTCGCTGTAGGAAGCCAGCGCGGCGGAGAAATCCCCCGTCCGGCGCTGAAGCAGGGCGAGGTTGTACCAACAATTGGGCAACCCGGGCCAGCTGGCGAGCAGGCGCTCGTAGGCGGCAATGGCCTCGGGTATCTGGCCCCGCAGGTTCAACTGCTCCGCTTCTCTCACCATCTCTTCGCAAGTCCCACCCATGTTCATATCTGCGTCGAGGCTCGCGCGAGCAGCCTCAACAGCGGGCCGACATGCTCTTCATAGTTGCGCCAGCGCTCAACGGATGACTTGCTGATCGCTTGTCGGACCTGCCACCGGCTTCGAGTGACGACTGCCCGGTTCGTCCGTTGGAAATCAAGGCAACGGCCATCCCAGGGAAGGCCGAAGAATTCAACCATTTTGCGGCTCCACGCGTCCGGATCGTCAATCAGCCCTTCGTAAGGCACCTCCATCATCGCGTGCTTGGGCAACCACGAACTCCAATGCTGCATGAGCCGCAAGTACTCGGTGTAGTAGTGCGCCAAATCCTCCAAATCGTTGGCGTAGGAATGTGTCACATCGAAATTTTGAAAGTAGATGGACAGGCAGGTATCCACCGGACTGCGTCGCATGTGGATGATACGTGCGTTCGGCAACGCCGCGTGAATGAGGCCCAAATGGAGAAAATTGCCAGGCATTTTGTCTACCACGCGCAGCGCGTCGGGCGCCAAATCCCCCAACAGTTGCAGATAGTCCCGGCCTAGCTCGCCTATCAAGCGGTCGCGGTTTTCGCGGTCGCGGGTCTCGTCGTCGCCCGCAAACGCTTCGTACTTCGCCGCTGCGTGGCTCCAAAACGTCAGTTCACCGGCGCCGTAAACCGCAGGATGTGAGGCGAGAATCTGCTCCGCCAACGAAGTGCCGGAGCGCGGCATGCCGACGACGAATACCGGACGCGCCGACCCAGTCGCATTGCCCGGGGCCGGACTCGGCCATTCAGCGCCATAGTGGCCTGTCGTCCGATTCACGGCCTGCGTGAGAAGTCTCCTGTCGTGCTTCGCCGTGCACAGTTTAGTGAGTTCGTTCGCGCGTTGGTAATTCGTGAACGCCCGCGGATAATCGTGAATGTCGTCAAAGTACTTTCCGATCGCGTACCGCAGAAGCGATTCTTGTCGGGGCGGCAGACGCCGGCCCACGATTCGTTGCGCTTCGATCAACCAAGCGGCATCGTCGGCCGTCATCTTGCGTAGGTTGGCGATGGCCGCCCAGGACTCTGCCGAATTCGGCTCGAGCTTCATGGCACGCTTGTATAGCTCTTCCGCCAGCTCAAACTGCCCCCTATCCGCGTGCAATTCCGCCGAGAGCACGATGGCGGCGGCCAGATTCGGATCGGCTTGACGCGCTTTTTGGCAACTTGCCTCGGCTTCCTGCATCCGATTTTGCAGCCGCAGAACCACCCCAAGATTGCTGTGTGCTTCCGCGTAATCCGGTTGCCGTAGCAATGCCTGCCGGAAGCTCGCTTCCGCCTCATCAATCCTCCCCAGGTCCCGCAGGGCAGCCCCCAAATTGCAATGCGCCGCGGCGACACCAGGATCGATCTCGAGTGCCCGTCGGTAGCTGGCGGCCGCCGCGTCACTCTGGCCGATGTCCCGCAACACATTGCCCAAATTAATGGCTGCTTCAGCGAGGCCGGGCTGAAGCTCGAGCGCTCGTCGATGGCAGGCCAGGGCGTCGTCAAGCTGCCCGAGATTGCGAAGGGCATTGCCCAAGTTGGTGTGGGCAGCCGCGAAATCGGGCTTGATCTCCAGGGCCCGTCGCAGGCGCGTCACGGCCTCGGGCAGCTGCCCGAGTCCAAGCAGGACAACCCCGAGGTCGCTGTGCGCTTCGGCCTTGTCGGGCTCGATCTCGAGAGCCCTGCGGTAGCTTGCTGCCGCAGCCTCGAGCTGTCCGCGGGCCCGCAGCACATCTCCCAATGCCAGGTGCGCGATGGCGAAATCAGGCCTGATTTTGAGCGCCCGTCCATAGGACCCGGCCGCATCGTCGAGGCGCCCCGCGACCCGCAACGCATTCCCCAAATTGAAGTGAGCTTCAGGGTCGTCCGGCAAGAGGCTGGCCGTCTTTTCCAGGGCCTGCAGAGCGTCTTTGCCCTGCATCCCGAGGGCTACGCCCAAAAACTTCCAGACAATCCCGGAATTCGGATGTTGAATCACCAGCTGTTGCGCCCTGCGTTCCACTTCGTGATACCGCCGGGCGCGCATGTTGACGACAAGATCGCTCAAGCCAGGCAACGGGGTGTGCGGTCGGTGTGTGGACGTGGATTGCGTTGAGCCCGTCGCCGGCGCTTCCAAGCGGCCATCTCCACAACATCTCTTGAACTTTCTTCCGCTCCCACAGGGGCAGGGCTCGTTTCTTCCCGTCATCACACCCGCTTCCAATAAGATCAATAGGTTAACTGATCTCCAGCATACTTCGGCCGGCGCTCGCCGATATCTTTTTCGAGCGCACCGATCGAACGTTCGATAGGCGGACAGGCCCTTCCGTCAGGCGCTCAAATGTTTGGTAAATCAGCGCCTTATCCAATGAGCCGCGCAAGCGGTCCCAACCTTTGATTTATGCATAAGCTTAGGCAGTTGAGTAATAATCTCGTTGTTGGCCGGGTCTTTGTAGGGGAGCAGCAATATCGCTGCGTTTGATAACAACTGAGGACTCAATTATGCAGATCACTAAACTGTCGAGCACGGCAATGGCCGCTGCGGCCGCGATGCTGTTCACCTCCGGGATCGCGACCGTGTCGGTGGCAGCGGATGCCGCGAAAGTACACTGTACGGGTGTGAATTCCTGCAAGGGAACGTCCGAGTGCAAGTCCGCGAAGAACAGCTGCAAGGGCATGAACAGCTGCAAAGGCACGGGCTGGACGTCGATGACCAAAGCCGATTGCGATGCCGCCAAAGCGAAGGCCGCTGCGAAGTAAGCCACCGCTCGAGGCTTGCCACGAGGCCGGGCGTTCTTTGGCGCCCGGCCTCGTATGAGCCCAAGGCGGGCATGTAGCCCGCGTCACCCATGAAATTATCCGGTTTCGGCTTGGGCCTCCGTACTACGCACTACGAGGCCATGCTCAATGAGCCTCACGACGTCGATTGGCTCGAGGTCATCACCGAGAACTATCTGGTTCCCGGCGGCAAGCCGCTCCACTTCCTGGAGCGCGTGCGCGAGCGCTTCCCGCTGGTCATGCACGGTGTGTCGCTGTCGATCGGTAGCACCGATCCGCTTGACTTGAAATACCTTGCCCAAGTCCGGGCGCTGGCTGCGCGCATCGAGCCGCATTGGATTTCCGATCATCTGTGCTGGACGGGAATCGAGGGGCGCAACCTGCACGATCTTCTGCCGCTGCCCTACACCGAAGAGGCGCTGGACGCGGTCGTTGCCCGAGTCGGCCAAGTGCAGGACGCACTCGGAAGGCAGATCCTGCTGGAAAACGTCTCCAGTTACCTGTCCTATCAGGCATCAGAGATGAGCGAATGGGAATTCCTGAGCGAAGTCGCGCAGCGTGCCGACTGCGCCATTCTGCTCGACATCAACAACATTTATGTCAGCAGCGTCAATCACGGCTTCGACCCGCTGACCTACTTGAGGGCCATCCCCAAACTCAAAGTGCGCCAGTTTCACCTGGCCGGCCATAGCGATATGGGCGGGCATCTCATCGACACGCACGATCACCCCATCGCCCCGCCGGTGTGGGATCTGTATGGCGCGGCCGTCGCGCACTTCGGCGCGGTACCGACCATGATCGAGCGCGATGACAACATTCCCGCCTTGAGCGAGCTGGTGGCGGAGCTCGACATCGCCCGCGAAGTCAGCCGCACGCACACCCTTGAGGCCGCCTGATGCCATCTTTGAGCGAGTTGCAGCGGGATCTGCAGAGTCACCTACTGGGCGGGGACGACACCATCGTTGAGGCCATCGTGGATGCGCCGCCGCTGCCCACTCTCGAGCGGCTGGGGATCTACCGCAATGCCTATCGCGTGAGGCTGATCGAGGCACTCGATGATACCTACCCGGTACTGCATGCCGTGCTCGGCGACGAAGTCTTCATGGCCCTCGGCGAGGAATTCGTGGCCACCCATCCGTCCGTGCATCGCTCGATTCGCTGGTACGGAAGCGAGCTCACGGAGTTCTTGAAGCAGCAGCCACACTTTGCCGAGCAACCCATTTTCGCCGAGCTCGCGCTGCTCGAATGGACGCTGGCGGAGGTTTTCGACGCGGCGGACGCGCAACCCTTGCCGCGCGCGGCACTGTCCGCCATCGACCCATCCGCGTGGAGCGAGCTTCAGTTCGAGTTCCACCCTTCGCTGCGGCGCCTCGAGCTGCAGTGGAACACCACTGCCGTATGGCAGGCGATGAGCCATGAGGAGACGCCGCCCGATCCTGAGTGTGCCGAGCACCCGGTGCCGTGGCTGCTATGGCGGCAAGATCTGCAGAATTATTTTCGGTCTATGCCGGCCGACGAGGCGGCGGCGCTCGAGTCTGCGCTGCGCGGCGAGAGTTTCGGTGAGATCTGTGCGGTGCTCGCCGAATGGCTGCCCGATGAGGAGATCCCGCTGCGCGCCGCCGGCCTGTTGGGGCTCTGGGCGGACAGCGGGATCATCGTCGCCATCGATTGACGGGCGCCTAGAGCAGGCTGCCCTCCTCGCCCATCATCTCCTTGCGCAGCAGGGGAATGGGCGGACCTCCATAGGACAGAAACTGGTCGTGGAAGTCATGCCAACCTGCCTGCTCGTCGGCGGGCGCGCCCGCCGCGCCTGCGGCCGCATGCTTGGCGATCCAGTCGGCGCGCAGTTTCCTGATCATGAGTTTGCCCAGCGTGTAGTTGAGGTACGCCGGATCGTAAGTGCCGCGCGCCGCCTGCTGGCGTGCGTTGCCCGGATCCTGGAATGCCTGTTCCCTGAACATTTTCTCGGATTGAGCCACCGTCATGCCGTGCGTATGCAATCCGATGGAGGACAGGAGACGTACGTCCCGCAGCAAGGCCTCGGTGATCTGGCCGATGTGCTTCTCCGGCTCGCCCTTCCCCAAACCCTTCTCATACATCATTTCCTCGCAGTAATGCGCCCACCCTTCTGCGAACGCATAGCCCACCCACAAACCTTCGAGCTTCGAGGGGTTGGCATTGGCGTGCAGGAATTGCAGAAAGTGTCCGGGCCACACCTCGTGTACGGAGGTGAACAACAGGGTCGCCTCGCTCGGAATGTAGGCGGCCTGTTCGGCCTTGGACCACTTCGGGTCTGGCGGCGCGATGTTGTAAACCGAGACCACTCCGTGATCGTAAGGTCCCGGCACCTGGATGAAGGCGGCGTTGGCGCGGTTGTAGGGTGGCGCCTCGGCCACCAATGCTTCGTCATTGCTTGGTATGGAGACCACGTTGTTCTTGACGACGAAGTCCTTGAGCATCACCAGCTGTGCGCGTGCGCCTTCGACCGCGCCGCCCTTCGGCTTGTCGGCCGCCATCTTGGCGATGCACTGCTGCAAGCTTGCCTTGGCCGCGTAGGCGGCGCACTCAGCCTTGAGTGCCGCCGTGTTGCGCTCGAGGTCGGCGCGCCCCGCCGCTTCGATCTGATCCACGGGCAGGTTCACCCGCTCGGTCTGTGCCACCATTTGCGCGTACAGGTCCGGGCCCAGCGCGAATTTGTCGTTCGATTTCTTGAGCGCCTCTTCCAAGGTCGCCTTGAGCGCATCCATGGCCTGCGAGGCCGCCGTATCGACGTCGGTCAGCTGCTTCTGTAGATCGCCATCGCTCACCGAGGCGAAGGTGGCCGCGACGTTCTTCTTGTAGAAGTCCGCGTATCCGCCGAACTCGGCTATACCTAACTCCACGTAGGTCTTGGGTAACGGCGATTGCAGGTTCGCCTTGATGTCGTTGACCATCTTTGGAATGCCGCGTGCGTACTTGATGTAGGCCTTCATGCGCACATCGAGCGGCGCATAATTGCGGTTCAGGTACATGTCCGGATCGAGCTTGTCCATGTACCAAGCTGGGTTGCTGAACGGGAACTTCGCCTTTTCGAGCCAGAACAGGTCCTTGTCGACGACGGCGAGCAGGTACTCGCGGTCGAAGCGTTCACGTGGCTCCAAAGTGGCCGGATCGACCGCGGCCAGTTGGTTGCGCGCATCGTGCAGGCGGGCGATTTCGCGCCGGATTCCGTGATTGCTGACGTCCGGCAGCTGCCCGTCGAAATCGTGGCGGCCGGATTGCGCGGCGAAGAAGGGCTGAGCCCGGAAATATTCTTCTATGAAGCCCGCGGTGAGCTTGTTCCAGGCCTGACTGGCCTGAGAGATGGCCTTCGGCGCCGTTTTCGGCGGCGGCGATTGGCCGCAGCCTGAAATTCCGAGAAACAATAGTCCGGACAATGCCGCCCCAGCCTTCAGCGACTTCCACATGGCCACTCCCCTTCTAGTTATTTACCGTCGATACTTATTAATAGTCGATATACCAGCCTTCACCTCAATACGAATAAGGTCCGCCGCGCGTGAGCGCACGCTTGTAGGCGTCGCGCGCGTGAATGCGCTCCAGAAATCCTATCAACCGGGGCCGGCCGGCATTCAAGCCCGCGCGCGATGCCGCCGCCTCCAAGGGAAAGCTCATTTGTACGTCCGCCGCGGTGAACTCCTCGCCGGCGAACCAGGGGCGGGCGGTAAGCTCCGCTTCCATGTAATCCAAGTGCCGCTTCAACTGTGGCCCGATGAACGAATTCTGCACCGTGCCCGCGATGCGCCGCGCAATGGCGCTGATGGGCCAGGGCGCGGGAGCGTTCGCCACCCGATCGAACACCAACTTGAGCAGGAGCGGCGGCATGGCCGACCCTTCGGCGTAGTGCAGCCAATAGGTGTAGCGCAAACGCTCCGGCGTGCCCACCGCAGGTATCAAGCGTCCGCCGCCATAGCGATCGATGAGGTACTCGACGACGGCGCCCGATTCGGCCACGGTGACCCCGCCGTCGACGATGACCGGTGACTTTCCCAGCGGGTGGATGGCCAAGAGCGAGGGCGGCGCCAACATCGTTTTCGCGTCCCGCTCATAGCGGATGACCTCATAGGGGAGGCCCAACTCTTCGAGCAACCACAGGACCCGCTGCGACCGCGAGTTGTTGAGGTGGTGCACGACGATCATCGCCGTATTGTAGGACATTCCGCGGCCCCGAACACCGCGTCGCTCGATCAGCCAGTCCCGGTCAACCCTCAGCCGGCGGAAAGAACTCGACCTTGACCGAGCTAAACTCCGGCAGCGCCTCGCAACGCGCCGCGATGGCGGCGAGCCCCGGATAGCGGGATGCCGCGCAATCCGCGGCCGGTGCCTCGACCAGGAAGGTGTACGCGCAGGTTGCCGTAATGTCCGCCTGAGACATGCGATCGCCGACCAGCCATGAACCCGCGCGGGCCGTCGCTGCGCGATCGAGCTCGGCGAGCGCCGCGTGCATTTGAGTGTTGCAACGATCCGTCCACGGGCGGTGGCGCTTCTCCGAGGGCCGAAACACCGTTTCATACACCTGCGCCACGCCCTTCTCGGCCGCCCCCGTGGCAATCGCCATGATGCGCAGCGTCTCGCGGCGCTCCTTGCCGGAACGCGGGATGAGCGCGCGCTCGGGACCGGCGCACTCATCCAGATAGTCCAGAATGGCGCTGGATTCCATCAGGGCTTCATCGCCGGGAGGCACGAGGGTGGGCACGCGCCCCAGGGGATTGAATTGCTGAATCTTTTCGAAGTCCTTGCCCACCGACCAGTTGCGGTGCTCGAAGGGCATCTTGATCAGATTCATGCTCACCGCGACGCGGCGCACGAAAGGCGAATCGAACATGCCAATGAGAATCATCAATGACCTCCCTTCACCAACAGCCCCGCCGATGCGAGGGCCAGCGCCAGTTCTTCCTCAATGCGGACGGCTTCAGAGCGTTTGATGTACTGCAAGTGCAGGGTGGGCCCGGTCAGCACCTCGACCCCCCGCTTCAGCACGCTGCCCGCCGCGCGGATGCCCGCCTTGTGCTGATCGAAGCGCTGCGCCGGACTGTACTTGCTCATTCCCACGTAGACCCCATACGCCCCGTCGCGGTCCTGATAGTCGAGGAGCACCAAGTAAATGTTCGAGCGCCCCTTGGCCGAGGCCCGAAACTCGAGAGCGACCTCATACAAAGTCGGCAACCATTCTATATACCGCATGGGCAGCCAGTCCGGAACCGACGGCGCCGCCCTCGCCCACAGTCTCTCGAGCGCCCGCTCGATGTTAAGGGACATCTCGCCGCGCATCCACAGTTCATGAATGCAATGCGCGCCCGTGAGCCCGTCCGCTGACGCCAACGCCCGCACCAATCGATTCGTGACATCGCCCTGAGTCAGGTTGAGGAGAGGCCGACTACCCGGCGGAGTTTTGGCGTCGATGGGCTGCATCTTGGCGACGCCGATGCGCCCGTGTCAGGATCGGCACCGCATTTAAGCGGCAACTTCCTCGTAGGAGAAGTGGGGGGCACCGGCACGCAGCGAGGCATGCTCAACCGTGATCGAACAGATATTTCCCTGAGCGTCCACGTCAAATAGAGTGTTCTCACCGAGATCGCGGGTTTCCGCCACCGGCGCCTCCCGAAACTCGATGAGCAGGGTATCCGTGTCGGCGAAGTAACGTACTTTCATGGTGCGAACCTGCGGTCAAAGAAAGCGTTATGGACAGTTTCAGCGTCCGACAACAGGATAACCCGAAGATACTTATTTTCCATCTCCGGAATCTCGATCCATCGACGAATTCGTCCATTTGCTTGAGTCCATTCGCGTAGTGGCGCCTGAATAGCACGCTCGATCCACGCGTCCTGGATGGCAATTCGATCCGCGCATAAACGAATGGCGTCAAAATATGGAGTGGTCTTCACGCGCAATCTAAGGGCTGCGTCGCGAGTCACCGGCCTTCAAACGAATCTTTTCAGAGCGCGTGGTCATCATCGAGTGCCTTGTGGATCGTAGGGGCCGCCGAAGTGGATTCCGCTTGATCCTGCGCGCGGTCCTGGATCCGGTCTTGCCGCATGCGCAGCCAGTTTTCGCGGGCTTCGCGCCGAATCTCCTCGAGACTCTGAGGCTTGGCGGCGGGCCCCGACATTACGGACTCAGCAACCTTACCCAGACGGGCCTGCACTCGCGCCTGATAGTCTTCGCGCATCCGGTCAGCGACCACGCTTCGATATCCATGCCTTTCCATCTCGAACGCCGCGCGCGGAATCTGAGGCCGCGGCTCTCGATCGATCCCCTGGGCTTCGAGGCTGCGATGATCGACGCGGGCGGCAATACGCGCCTGTTGCAGGGCTTCGTTGGTGACGGCAGCCCATCGCTCCCGGACGTGCAGCAATTCATTGATAGCGGGCCCTAAACCCAACTTGCGGCGATTGCCGTCATTCATATCGAGGGTCGTCTTCGCGCCTAACCCCCCAAGGGCCACCTCGCGGGTAGTCGTGAGCAGGTGCGCATGAAAATTGCGCGGATCGCTTCCCGGAAAATCCCGCGGGGCATGAATTGCGAAGTCAATCGCAAAGCCGTAGCGGTCCGCCAATTCCTGCGAAAAACCCCTCACCAACCCGACGCGCCCTTGGGGTGAAAGCTCGACCGGCAGCGCCACGAGGTACTCGCGGGCGATGCGCGCGTTTTGGCGCGTTTCCACGGCTTCCGCAGCATTCCATAGGCTGTTTCGGTCTCGCGCCCAGGCGATGTCGTCGCCCGCAAACTTGGAGGGCAACACGATTTCCTTGTGCATCACGTCCTGTCGCTCGGAATGATCGTATGTTCTTCCCGTGCGCTCATCGCGAATGCGTTCGCCGGCTCTGTAGGCAGCGGCGCTTGCGGCGCTGCTGCCGCCAGCGCGCCCAAAGGTTTTCATATTGAGAAAATAGATGGCCATCCCGATCAGCTCCGGGACATGAATCGAAAATACTCCGGCTCGATTGCATATCCAGCTGCCGTGGCTTCGAGCGGTTCACGTACGTGCAGCAGCTCGATATTCGCCGCGTTGGACTCGCTCGACGGCATGAAAGCGCAGTCGAACTCGCAATGCAGTTCGTGATCGCCCAGCAGGACGCCGCAATGCTCGCAATGATTCGCCCAATAGGAGTTCAAGGTCGCTGCGCAGTCGGCCAGACGGAACGACTGCGATACCTTGCTTAATCGGCTCTGGACTTCATCGGACAGGCGTTCCACAAAGAAGAGAAATGCGTTGAAGCCGGCGCGATGCCATGAACCCGGCGCGAAGTGTTGGCCGCCGTCGGCCGGCCCTTCCGTATCCAGAGTTTCGTGTCCGTGGGGCATGGCCAGAGCCAGCAGATGGGTCGGCGTACCGCAGTGCCAACACTTGGCCTCGGTGCGAGCCACGTAATAGGTCTTCGAGCGGACATTGGCGTCGGGAAGTGATCGAAATTCCGGCATGTTCGCTCTCCAGGGGATTCAGCGGGTAAAGGTGACTTTCAGCCACCGGGGAGAGGAGGCGGTCTTCAAGTAGCCGCAGAGGTCCGGTAGTTTCTCGAGTTCCGACGGCATCACGGCCGGTTCCGTCGCGTGCTGTTCGGTGATGCTGCGCGAGCGGCGAGCGCCGCGACTCGAGAGCGCGGCCTCGCGATCTCTCCCTCGGGATACCTGACACCTGAGAATCTCCCGATCGCCGATGAGACGGGACGCGAATTGTGACGTGCCGCCGTTTTCGCTGGCGGAACACCGCAAAATCAGTGTATTGCTGCAGTTTTCGACTATTGTTTGCGCCGCGCTCTGTCCATAGGTACATGAGACCTGTGCGACGGACTGAAATCCCAGCACACAACGGCATCCGAATTTTCTCAGGCGTGCGAGCGCGTCCTTGAGGCCGTCGATGGCGCCCAACGCATCCAATTCGTCGACCACGAACCAAAGGCGCTGGTCGCGACCCTCCGGCTGACTCATGGCCTCGTATATTGCGAGCCGCATCCAAGTTGCGATGATCGAGCGCAGCGCCGCGATCTGTCCGGCCTTGTACGGAATGTATAGCGCGCCCGGAGGCGCTCGGGCGCGCACCCACTCTCGAACCGAGAACGGCGCGGCCCGCTGGGCTTGAATGTACTCGAGCGCTGCAATTGCAGATCCCATCACCGATCGGATCGAACCGAACATGCGGGCATTGTCTGGGTCGAGAAAGGGTTGAGCCGGCGTCCCGTGGACGATTGGCCGCAGCTCCTCCATGGATGCCATGGTCAACAATCGCCATAGTTCGGCGTCGTTTCGCAGCCCGCTGCCAAGGCAGCGCCGCACCACAGCACACAAAAAAGTCCGGGCGTAGCCGCGCCATTCGCTCGCCGACGAATCCTCGGTTGCGGGAATCAATCCGGCAGCCAGCTGGTCGACGTCATAGCTGTTTCGGAGCTCGGCAAACATATCCCATTTCACGGAATTCGGTTCGAACGGGTTGAGTACGACATCCCCCCGGTAGCGGTTGTAAAAACGCCCAAGGTAGCCGCCGTCCGGGTCGGCAATCACCGCACGGTCGCCACGCGCCATCGCCGCGCCGAGAAGCTCTCGGATGGCGGTCGACTTGCCGGTACCTGTCGTGCCGATGAGCTTGAAATGCTTGGTCTCATCCGCCTCGGCGATCGCGGTCCCTGCCAAGGTCAGGAGCGCGGGATTCGATCGCTTCATGCGGGCAGTTCGGCGCTGCAATGCCCGTCCGTCTACCAGCACCACGCCGCGCTTGTACGTATCCTGCGGTTCTCGGCGCGCCAGCCTCGAGAACCCGCCGAGACCGAGTGCCACGGCCGTCGCCATGAGAACCGCGCGGGTCGAATCGTCCATGGTCTCAATAACCCTCCACGATGTAGTAGTCCGCTTTCTCGCCATAGGCGGGCGCGGTGCGGTCTACGCGCACGCAAAGTCGCGCCGTCTCACCACAGCGCCGCAATTCGATGCGTCCGCCGCGTCGTTCCAGGGCGGCTATGCTTGCCGTCAGCTCGTCGCGTCGCGCCCGCATCCCGGCGATATCGGACTCCGACGGCAGAAACCAACGCGCGATCGCAACTGGGATTCCTGTGCAAAGGATTGCGACGGCAATGCTGAAAACCGCAACACGCAGGCCGATGCTGTGTCTGATTCTCCGTAAGACTTCGGCCGCGCGCCTGCTTTCCGCGGTCAACATCTGAAGTTCCTCGACCAGCGTTCGTCGTATTTCGTCGCGCACCACTCCGTCCAGGTCCTGGGTGTGCGCACGGAGCTTGTCGAGGTGCGTTTCGGCGAGCTTTTGATGAGCTTGCGCACTCTCCATAAGGAGACCGAACTTCATGGCTGCCTCATCCATGGCTTGGCTGCCGCTATCCATTTGTCGGACGGTCATTCATGGTCTCTACCTTGAATCACCCGATCCGCATTTGCGCTCAACTGAGACTGTTCGCGATACTCTTTCCAGGTCTGCCGGGCATCCAGGCGGACCTTCTGCCACACCGGATCCGATGCGTACTTGAGATACCCAGCGAGGTCGGGCAGCTGCTCGACTTGCGACGGCAGTACCGCCGCTTCCAAGCTCAAGTGTTGGCTGTGCGTCACGGATCCCCACAGCTCTGTGCGCCGGCGGCTCTTGGATACCGTCGTATGCATCACCTCCCGCTCGCCGATCAATTGCGAGGCAAACCGAGCCGTCCCTCCACCCTCGCTGGCCGAGCAGCGCAGAATCAGGGTGTTACCGCAGTTCTCAACAATAGTGTGCGCACTACCGTGGCCGTAAGTGCTCGATACCTGCGCGATTGATTGAAAGCCAAGCACGCACCGGCCGCCGAATTTCCTCAATCGAGCGAGCGCATCTTTCAATCCGTCGATTTGGCCCAACGCGTCCAATTCATCGACGACGAACCATAAACTGCCATTCGCGTCGCGCGCGCCTTCCTCGCTCTGCTCCTCCTGATCCATGGCTTCGAAGATGGCCAATCTCATCCACGCCGATATGGTCGAGTGCAGGGCTGCTATTTGCCCGGCTTTATACGGCATGAAGAGGACGCCGGAAGCCTTCTTCTTGACCCACTCACGAATCGAGAAACCCTGTCCTTCCTGACGTCCGATGTATTCCAACGCGCCGACTGCCGAGCTGGTCACAGAACGAATCGAGTCGAACATACGGCTGTTGTGCTCGTCCAGGAACGGCTGCGCTGCGGTGCCGCGCACCAGTTCCCTGAGTTCGCCCACATCGCCGGCCACCAACAGCCGATATAGCTCACCCACGTCCTTGATGCCCGCGTCGTGCGCCTGCCGCGTCACCGCCGTAAAAAACGTTCGCGCATAATCGCGCCAACTGCGATCCTGATCGCCGTTATCGGGTATCAGGGATCTGGAAAGCTGCTCGACGTCGTATGGGGTCTTGATCTCCGAGAATAGATCCCACTTCACTGAGCGCTCATCGAAGGGATTGAGCAACACGTCGCCGCGATCCGGGCGGTAGAATCGCTTAAGATATCCGGCGTCAGGATCGGCAATCACGGCTCGGTCTCCTCGCGCCAGTGCTCCAGCCAACATTTCCCTGATCGCCGTGCTCTTGCCGGTGCCTGTCGTACCGATCACCTTGAAATGCTTGGCTTCGTCCCGCGCGGGCACTGCTATGCCGGCCAATGTGAGTCGCGAATCGCGTGCGCTTTTGTTGGACTTCGCGCCTGCGAACGTCGGGCCCTCCGCGACCAGGGAGCCCCGCTTATGCGATTTGTCCGAATCAGCACCTTGGATGCGGCCCTTGCCGCCGGCATAGCCCAGCACCGCGCCCAAGCCGGTGCCGACGGTCAATTGCACCCAGCCGTAGTAACCGAATCCCAACTGCGCAAGTAGGGAGTTCGACGCGGCAACACCGACAGCCGCAATTCCGGTCAATGGCGCGGCGACCAGCGGGGAAAGGACAAAATGATGCCATTGCGCCCGCGCGCGGATCAGCCCCACGATCATCGGCGCCTGCACCGCCGCGTACGCCGTTGCGATTCCGGCCCACCCATGAGTCAGTGTGTCGATCATCGGTGCTTGCGCTCCGGATCGAACCAGATTTCCTTGATGAAGCGCTCGTGCCGCTCGACCCCGAACTGGACCACTACGTCGATGAGCAGGTACAAGAGGCTTTTGATGTCCGTGCGCGCCAATTCTCGGCCGCTCGGATTCTGCTTCACCAGCAGAACCAGTTGCTCAAAGGCGAGTTCGGCGCTAGTTGCGTGAACGCTGGTGATGGAGCCGGGGTGACCGGAATTGACATTGCGTAGATAGTCGAACGCTTCTTCGGCGCGCAGCTCCGCGAGCAGGATTCGGTCCGGCTTCATTCTCAGGCAGCACTCCAGGAGCTGCTTGGGCGTGACTCGCGCGACTCCCTGATCGTCCTTGGAGTAGTACAGGCGCACATGGTTGGGGTGCCGGTCGAGCACCAGCTCCTTTGCATCCTCGATAGAAACCAGGCGCTCATCGCAGGGAATTTCACGAATCAACGCCTTGGTCCACGTCGTCTTTCCCGACCCCGTCGGTCCGGAAACCAGAATGTTCTTGCGGCAGCGCACGGCCAGACGCATGAATTCCTCGAAGGCGCACGCCGACAGCAAACGCATCAGCTCCTCTTCGGTATCATCGAGTCTTTGACCGGCCTGCCGGGTTGCACGAAAAATTCCGCGGCGCCCCAAGTCTTCGATGCTCCACACCTGATCCGCCGGCCGGCGAATCGCAATCGCCACACAGCCCGCCGTGGTCGCCGGCGGTATGACGATTTGTACGCGCTCGCCCGACGGCAGGGATGCGGACAGCAGCGGAGCGGTGGCATCGATCCTCTGTTGAGTGGAATTAGCGATCAATTTGGCCAATCGACTGCACCATTCGAAATCCGCAAACGGCAACGGCTCACAGTGCCAGCCGTCGCGAGTTTCCAGAAATGCTTCCTTCGGCCGGTTGATGCAAAGCTCCATCACGTCGGAGTTCGCGAGCAGCGGCCGCAGCGCACGCAGGTTGAGGTCGAGCGCCGACATCTCATCGCCGCGACTAACGCTCGGCAGCGACGGATCGAAGTTCATATACAGACCTGAAGTCCAAGTCGCGCGCCACCAATACCTGGATGCGGTCCCCTTGCTGTTTCGTGACCGTGGGTGGGATGTTGATCGTGCCCTTGAGCACTTCGGTCAACACACCCTGCGTGGCTGATGGATTGACGATGACCGTACCGTTGCCGCCGCGGGTCGACTGCACCGCGCCCTCGACACCTGCGTCGATGATGGAGACCAGCATCGCCGCGCCGAAGCGTTGCCAGAAATGGTTATCGACAGTGCCCGGAAGGCCGGATCGGCCCAGTTCGTCCGCGCCCGGTGAGGCCAACGGCACGATGACGCCGGTGGGCGTTCGCGCCTCATCCCATAGAACGAATACTCTGGCCGACCCCTGCTGCACTTGACCGCGGGTCTCCCCGATCAATTTCGTGCCGCGCTCCAGGAGCACCACGCGGCCGTCGACGCCGAAGGCGTCGGTCGCCATGATGCAAGTGGTCATGCCCGGCAGCGTCGAATCGATCGCAGTTTCCAGCGTGCAATCGATGAATGCCCCTTTGGGCAGCAGCAAGCGTTGGGTCGGCAGCACTTGGGCGCGCACCGCGGCGCTCGTCGCAGGACGCAGCAATGCGGCCAAGTCACCTGGTTCTTGGGGGCCGCTCGCAGAGGGCACCGGCGCGGCCACGCCAACCGTCGTGTTCGGAATCAAACCTTGTGTCGAATACACGGCCCCCGACAGTTGGCGCTCCAGCGCCAGCTGCTCGGCAGTCTTGGGCTGAGGCGCACCGGACACGCCGGCGGCGCTGGTCGCGGGACTCAAGTCCAACGGGATCTCGGGCAGGGTCGTGGGGCTTGGTAGAACCGGTGAGGACAGTAGATCCGGGGGTGGCGGATCGATGCGTCCCAGGCTGGGCAATGCCATCTCGCCCTGTGCGCGATTCGTCGCCAGTGTCTGCGCGGATTGCCTTGCTCGGCTCCCACGGGTCATCGCATGGGCGTAATACCATGTGAGCATTCCCAATCCGAGGATGCTCATGAGCCCAATCGCCAATAAGTTGCTGATGCGAGATTGCATCGATGACCTGCGATTGACGGAGGTTTCATGGCGCTCGCCGCGCACCTCGTCCTGCTGCGGGTCCGCATCGCTCATGGCACTCCTCCTTGCACCCGGCGTTCGACGCCGGGTGCCACGGTGCCGGACTCCAGACGCGCGCCGCCGCCGATGAATCCCTGGTTCACGATGCATCCCGTGAGCCTGCCGCGCCGCAGAACGAACTGCTTCGCGACGCGATGCACGATGACATCGCCCTCATCCATGCTGAAGTTCAGCAGTGACTCGCTGCCGTCCTCATTGCGAACGAAAATCGCGGGCAGGTCAGAATTCGCCGCGAACCTGAGTCGCGTGTGCAAGCCGTCGTCCGAGGCGGCAATAGGCTTCAAGGTGGGACTGCCGCAATACCAGTAGTCGATGTTCTTCGCTCGCGCGGCCGACGCGGCCTCCAATTGCGAATCGAGCCGTTTTGCCGCGAGATCAGCCGTGGTTTGCGAGGCCGGTGGTGGATAGGTGAACCGTAATGCGTAGATGACGGTCGGGTCGTCCGCCGCCGGACGTTGCGACGTCGCCGAGTAATCGAATTGATAGTGTCGCCGGCTGGTGAGGACGGTCAAATTCGTTGCCACTCTTGCAGCCTTCGGCTTCAGAAATAGGTGATTGTCTTGGCCCACAAAGGACAGCCCCTCAATATCCCCTGCACCGAGGCCGGCGAAGATCTCGCCGGGCTCGAATTCGATATCTATCTGGTACCCCACGAAGCCGCGCAGCTTGTAGACCTCCTCACCGTTGTAGGCTGACACCCGGATGCGGCTGTCAACCATCCCCTTCGGGGGCACCGTTTCTGCCGCCACGCCGAGGGAAAACAAGATGCCGTATAGAGCAAATGCCGCGGCCGGGATTCTATTGCTCATGGTGCGTCTCCTTCGCGGCCGATTGGTCGACAAGAACCTCGGGCTCGGAGCGAAAATCTACGATCTTGAATCCCAGCGGATTCCAGCGGCGCGTCTTCGGGTCCTTTGCGGGCTCGGTGTAGGCGTATTGAATAGTTGCTATCCAGTGGGTGAACGACTCCTCGGCGCCGGGGCCTTGGCGCGCCGCTTTTAGGTAGCGCACCTGGGCAAGATCGGACAATCCGCTGGCGCGAGTGAAGAAGCTCACCGAATTGACTTGTACGCGCACCGTGCTGCCGTCCTTGTGCACGTTGAGTGGAGATGCGGGATTCGTGGCGGTCCACAGCGCGTACCAAGCCTGATTGCGTTGCGCCGAGTGAAAGGCCCCGCATTCCTCATAGTCGCTTTCCGCCGTCGCGAAATTGAAGCGCTCACACACGGTCAAATAGTGAGTCAGGAAATAACGGGTCACGGCCTCCTCGGGTGTCGCGCGGCCGGCGTACACCGGCACCACGTCGACGACGCCCGTGCTGTTGTCGACCCGCACTACGAAGGGGTCGACCCGCTTCAACGGCATGAGCAGACAGAGCGCGCTCGCACTCGTCACGGCGCAAACCCAACCGGCTCCGGCCACCCACCATGCGGTGTGCGCGCTGCGGCGAAACTGCATGGCCCGGTCCGCGTCCCATGACTCGGCTTCGCGAAAATACTCGTCGATCGTGGGCCCCGTAATCAAGGCGCCCTCCGTGCGGAAGAAGGCTGCGCCACGGCGCCTGGAATCGCGCGGGCAGCGGGTGGATTGATCGGCTGCAGGTGCGCATCGCAGCGTAAGGCGGGTGCCGAGCACCCGCACAGCAGCGGTATCAAACAAACGATCAGACGCATGATTCAACCCTCCTTGGTGTCGCCGTCAGCTGCGCGGGTTGCGCCAACTTCGGCCGAGCGCTTCAGTGCCGGGGCCGGCCGACCGATCGACGTGCCGGCTCGATTGAACGACCTCACTGCGAACCGGCTGAATGAACGGGCGCAGCACGCGGCCCACGCCGCGCACCGCGTCTCCTACGCCGGACGCCGCATGCAGTGCGGCGAAGCCTAGCGCCGGAGCCGAAGCTCGGCCGCCGAGCCTAAGGCCGCGGCTCACAAGGCCGAAGGAACTCAAGGAGACACCGCCGGCCAGACCCGCCGCAATCGGCATGACTTGGCGCAGCACCAAGAACACCAGCGCGGCAACCAACAGCATGTGCAGGATGTCGACCGTGAAAATCGCCGTTCCGAGCGCCGCAGTTTGCGTGGCGTAGGACTTCACGATTTGCAGCAGGAGAGCCGCCACCATCACGGTCAGCACGGTGATCAAGGCGTAGTTGGCGAGTTGCGCAATCCATGCCGCGAAAAATCGCTTGGTGGCATCAAAGAACAGCAGCGCAATGAACAGCGGGCCAACGGCCAACAGAACCGACAAGGCGATACTCGAGAGGGCTAGGAGGAACATCGCGTACACGCACAAGAGGCCTATCAGGCACCACACCAGGGCACCGGCGATGTAGAAGCCGATACTCCCGAGAATCGACGAACTCGAAGCCTTGGTCCAGAGAATACCTGCCACGGTACCGCCGCGATCCCAGATGGCATCTATGGTTGCGACTGGGTCTGCGCCTCCAACCATCGCAGCCGCAAGCTGAGTTGGCGCGATGTAAAAAGTGTCGACAATCACGGTGTTGTAGAGCCAAAGGCGCAATCCCACCCCCAGGATCAGAGCCAGCACGAGGATGCGCTTCAACCCCGCGATGACCGGTTCGTCGATCTTGCCGGTGAGGTGCAAATAGCCCCACGCCATCACGTAAATCGTGGCCAGCGTAACAACGGCGGGCTCGAGGACTGACGCCAGGCGCGCGGTGTTGTCGCCAATGTACGTGGCCAGCTGCGTGTTGAGCCATGCCGAAAATGTCGAAAAAAAACCCATGACTACGCCTCGGAGGAAAGGGGCTCGTCAGGGAACCGGCTGGAAGCGGGTGCCAAAGGATCCCTGTCCTTCTATGACGCGCTCCAGGGCCTGTTGCCGAATAGCCGATTCCTGCGCCTGGGTCGCCTGATAGAGGACCTGATTCTTGGTCTGCTCGTTTTGCAACATACCGAGCTCGGCACTGATCCGCGCCTGTAAATCGAGGATCGCCTTTTGATCTGCCGCGGTCGAAATGGCGGCGATCAAGCTTTGAATCGCGGCAAATCGACTGCTCGAGTTCGCGAGCGCCTCGTGCGCCAACGCCTGCTGCATGGCGCTCCATTGACGCGATGCCTGAATGAGCTGCTGATCAGCCGGCGATAGTGTGGATAAGCGCTGCGGCGACAGAACCGCATTGGCGGCGATGGCACTTTGCACATCGCTGGACAGGGAGGCGTATCCGCCCGTTCCGCTCCCCTGCGAGGCGTTGACGATTTGCGTCCAGTTAGCGGGCAGATAGTTGCGGTTGGTGCCACCGAGCAATCCTGCCATGCCCCGACTGCCCGTCATGGCTTGCAACGCCTGCTGCGCCGATTGCAGCTGATTGGCGGCGATCGTCAATTGCTGTTGCATGCTTTTCGCTTGCTGAATCAGCTGCACGAGAGCCGGTGCATCGACGACTGCCCATTGCGCCCGGGCGGCCGGGGCAATTGCGATCGATGCCGCGAGGCATATTGCGGCTAAATAAATTTTGCGAGTAAGCATGAGCATCTCCTTTTGAGTGAGTGAATTGGCAACACCGGTTACCGGCCGCTCACGGCCATGAATCGTGGTAGCCAGACGGCCGGATCGGGTCCGGTCGCGGCCATGATCTGGTGCATTCGCTTGACCTCGCTGGCGCGACCCGAGATCACGGCGAGTTCTGCGTCATAACCCTTGAGATCGAGCTGACAGACCACGCTGTGATGCGACTGCTTCACCAAGAACATCCGTGAGCCCGCTTCTAACTGATCCTTGACGAGCTTGAACTCTCTTTCTGTCAGCCCCAGTCCCTGCGTGTATTCCCGATAGTCGGCGTCGCCGCTTGGGAAGAACACCTTCGTGGGTGTCTGTTCGACGAGGGTTCGGCTGATGGGGCTATCGAGTACATCACTCGGGCTCTGCGTCGCGAGGCACATTACGCCGTTGAGCTTTCGCCACGTTTTGGGTCCGTCCTTCGCGAAATTCTCGAACGCGGAATCGGCCAACAGCCGCCAAAACTCATCCATCCAGCAAACCAGCCGGCGGCCATCGAGCAACTGGCGCACGAGATGAAACAAATACAGGGTGATCGGAGATCGCGTGAGCGAATGATCGAGGAATTCGGTAACGTCGAACCCAATGACGGAGTGGCCGGTCAATCGCGATACCACGGTATCGCGGACGTTGTCGAAGACCCAGGCATACTCTCCGCGACATCCTTCGCACCAGCGAGAAAGACGCGCGTGCAGGCCCTCCGGATCCGTCGGGTCCAAGAACTCCACCAGCCGGGACAGTCGCCGAGCTGCAGGCTCGAGCGAGAGAGTGCCCCGTAGCGCCTGATCCAGGTCGGCGGTCTCGCGAACGGCACCTGCGTGCCGCGACTGCGATGGCCCGGCGCTCGATGGCCGAGCGCTCAGGATTAGCAGCCAAGACTTGAGAAATTCGACGTTCGACGGCGTGATAGGCAGTTGTAAAGGATTGAATCCGGTTGGAACACCGTTCTTCAATGGCAGATATTCGCCGCCCAGGGCCCGCACCAGAATTTCGAGCCCGCGATCCTTGTCAAAGACGACTTGAGTTGCACCTTGACGGTCGAGCATGGCGATCAGGAAGCCGATGAATACTGTCTTGCCGGAACCGGTGGGACCGCAAATGAGGGTATGACCGGTATCTTTGCGACTTCCACCGTCGGGGTCCTTAGGGTCACTGGCATGCAACGAAAAATGGTACGGCGAGCGCGCACTGGTCACGAACACACTGAGCGCGTCGCCCCAGTGGTTGCCGGTTGCTCGGCCGGCAGGGTAGTTGTGAAACGGCGCCATGGCCGCAAAATTTCTAGATGTGATCGGCGCCTTGCGCGGCCGTACGGAAAAATTTCCCGGCAGCTGCGCCCAAAAGGCGGCTTCTAGCGCCAGGTCTTCCCGGGCGACCAGCATGCCGGTATCGGCGAGAACACTGCGAGCCGACGCAATGTAATCATTGAGGGTCTTGAGGCGACCGTCTCCCGAGGCGACGTCACCGGGTTCCTCGACATCGGCCAATATCTGAAGAGAGAAGTGATGATCGCCCATGACGAATTCGTTGCTGGTCAGTGCGTCTAGGGCGTCCCTGAGCTCGGCTGCCTGCGAAACGGCGAAATCGCCGGCATTCGCCATTCGATTGTATTGACGTTGCAGCAGTGCCTGCCCCGTCGCCTTGGTCAGAAAAGTGAAGGACTGCGTCAGGACGAAGGTGAACGGCGCCGACAGGAGGCGATTGAGCATACCCACCACACTCGGGGTCGGATACTCCTTGATGCCGAGAATCGCGCCTACGCGCGACGCGGTGGGCGAACGGTACTCAATGGCTTCTGTGCCGAACAGCAAACGCGTGGTCGCGAGCGCCTGATTGATCGGCCCGTTCGGCAATGGCGAGCGCTGCCATTCACCGTTGATCAGCAGTCCGAGATACTCGAGCAGCGACGAACACCAGAGGCTTCCGGATCGGTAGGTACCTAGGAGCTCCGGCTCATACCGTGCCAGGGACGCCGCGAGCGTCTGTGCCAGCTTCTCACAGGCATCCACTGCATCGGCAAACACCTGCCGCGGTCCATCGCGCTGCGCGCGAGCCAGTATCTTCGATGCCAATCCGGTTGCGGCTCCCGAGGTCGGCCTGTACACGACGGCCAAATAGACCTCGTTGATCATCAAGGTCTCCTTCTCCAGGCGACTCCGGTATTTCGCATGAAGAGCGCACGAGAATGGGCGTCCTGCGCTCTCGTGCCGGCCAGTTTCTTCGGCGGTTGGAGGAATTCCGGCGCGGCGACGAATCACTTGCGTCCACAGCGCGACGCAGGGGCTCGCTACATTTCGCCACAGCACATTGAGCCGCTCGTGCCAGTTATTGAGCTCCCCGTCATCGCTAGTTTCGAAGCTCGCACCGCCGAGCTTGAATACCTGCAGGTAGTCGCCGAATCCTGTCTTGACCACTGTCGGCGCGACATGGGCAGTGTAGGGGATGCAGTCGGCGGTCGCGAACTCGCGGCGCATGGCCGCTACGCGCTTGAGCGTCCGCATAATCAAGCCTCCTTGCTCATGACTGCCCCTTGATTGCTGTGCTGCGCGGTGCGAAAAATCTCGTCTGTCGCGTGGCAGGCAGTCTGGGAGAAGCTCCGCGGAAATTGAATCCAATTAAATGCTGAATTCGCGCAGAAAAATAAAGACCGACGGGAGACCTCGATCACTGAGGCGTCCTGTGGCCTAACATTAGGGACAGTGTTTTATTCCCTATTCGCGAATAGGGAATGTCCTGTGAATCGCGAGATTGATCGCCAAGTTACGTATTTAGTCTACGATTGTTAGAGGCCGATCGGAGTGACCTCGCCTGTTTTGGCGTTCGGGATAACGGAAACCAACTCTGGAACCAGCGCGACGAGGTCTGCGAACCGATTCGTCCTGGCGCGCAGCAGAATTACGGCAATGTCGAATTTCGGCAAATGCTGCTGGAACGGTAAATTCCGATCAACCGTAACAAATACGTCAAATTCTGCTGCCGCCAGGCTCAGCAACTGGCCATTCGATATTCCCACCCAACCCTGATCCGCAACGGTAAGAACTTCGAAGGCGCCGAGGCTGGCCGCCAAGCGAGAATCGACGCATTCGTCGAGAAGGACTCTCAAGCGGCATCAGTGACGGCAAGGGTGGTTGCGCGCTCAAGAAAAGCAACCACCTGCGACCGAGACACCGAGGGAAACCCCGCAAGGAATTCGTCAATAGAATCGCCAGCCTCAAGGTACTCGAGCAGCGTCTGAACAGGCACGCGAGTGCCCGGGAAAACCGGAGCCCCGCTCATTACATCAGGAGAAACGGTAACTACCGAATTACTCATAATGGATACGATAGACCAGTACGCTGCTCGTGTCCAAAATGGCGAGTCTACGCATGACACTCCTAGACCTCGAATCGCCGACGGCCCCGCCGACTCGGCAGATCGAGGACCAGCGGGCAATAACTGCTCGCCTTCCAAACGCGTAGGTTAGCGAACAGCGCGGGCAACCTCGTTCTCGCCCACAGCAACATGAGGTCGAAAAAGCGCGCATCCCGCGCACAGAGCAGCATGCATACACCGTGGATCGGCGCGCAGAGCGGCAAGGTCAACAGGTTCTTTGTTAGGAGAAAGGCCTCCATGGTAAATACCACGTTGAACAGGAGCGCCGAGTACGTCACACCCCAGCGCATCGGCGGTCGTGTCGCGCCGACGAACAAGGGGTCAGCGATCAGCCCTTGGTTGAGTTCGTTCATTGCACGCTCCTAGACTCCGAACATGCCGCGCACCCACGTCACGATCTGCGGCGCTCCGAAACCAATCGCAATCCCCAAAATTGCGCCTATGCACCACCCCCAGGACATTCGATTTGCCATTGCCATTCCGCCGAGCACCATCACGAGAATGATGGCGACGGGGGTCAACCATGCGAGAAGGTTGGTCTGCAACGCGGTCGCGCCCGTCATGAATGGCGAGGCCTGGGCCATCGCAAGATCGGGGGTGGCTGTCAGCATGATGGTCAGCAACAGCGGCAGCAGAAGATGCTGCGCGGCAAAGCGGCTTGATCGGGGGTGATGCACGGCGGAATTCCTTTTCCTCGCTGAGGCGCGCGGCCCGAGGGCGCCGCGCGGGTCCATTTTCTCTAGACTTCTGCCTTCTGCCTTCAGACTTCGGTTTCAAGCGCCCCTTCTCTTTCGTCGCGCCGCGCCGCCAGTTCCTCGCGCTTGATCCTGCCCGGTGCGCCGAAGCGAAAGGTCTGGACGACAAATGAGTGGTCGTACTGCTTCTCGCCCTCCTTGTCCGTCCAATTGTTGGAGCGGACCTGCGCCTGAAGGATGAGTTGATCGCCCTTGCGCACGTTCTTGGCAATCGTCTCTCCAAGACCCTCGAACGCCACAAACCAGAGGGTGGTTACCGTCTCGCGGGCATTGCCGTGTTCATCCTTACCTGCGTAGTCGTTTCCGACCAGGCAAAACCGTGTATAGGTGGTATCGCCCTTGACGGCGAGTTCGGGGTCTCTGGCGAGATTGCCGACAGCGGTTACGGTGAAGCTATTCATGACTACTCCTTGTCTGATGTGGTGGGCGACTCGAGATATCCCTTGGTCGCGTGGCAGGCATTTTGAGAGAGTCGGTCGAGGACTTACATCCAATTAAATGCCCGGTTCGCGGAGAAAAGATCTTCGCGCTACGATGCCGGACGGCATAATGCCGGCCATGCCCGCGCCTGTCTTGCAAACCCAGTCAGATCGTCCCGCGCTTCTGGCCACTCACCTTCGCAAGGTGTACGGCAGCCTGACCGCGGTCGACGATGTGTCGTTCACGGTCAACCGCGGGGAAATCGTCGGCCTGCTGGGCCCGAACGGCGCGGGCAAGACCACCACCATCAACATGGTGCTGGGTGTGCTCGCGGCAACCGGCGGCAGCGTGGAGATCGACGGCATCGATATCTCCAAGCGTCGCGCGCGGGCGCTGGCGCGCACAAATTTTGCGGCCGTGTACGCGGCGTTGCCGGGCAACTTGACCGTGGCCGAGAATTTGCGATTCTTCGGGCTGCTGTACGGCATTCCATCGTTGCGCACCCGCGTCGAGGAACTGCTGCAGGAATTCGATCTTGTGCACTTGCGCCACACCAAGTGCGGACTACTGTCTTCCGGCGAGCAGACCCGGGCGGCGCTCGCAAAGGCGCTGCTCAACAAGCCGCAGCTGCTGCTGCTCGATGAACCGACGGCATCGCTCGATCCGTCGGCAGCACAGATCATTCGGGCGAAAATAAAAACCCTCGCGACCGACAAGGGCTGCGGCATCCTGTGGACCTCGCACAATATGAATGAGGTAGAGGAGGTCTGCGATCGGGTGCTGTTTCTGTCTCGCGGCAAGGTGCTGCTGCAGGGGAATCCGCGGACGCTGCCGCACGAGCATGGCTCCGCGACCCTCGAGGATCTTTTCATTCGAGTGGCGCGCGAACCGCTGTCGGCGGCGGAGGTGGCCCCGTGAAACTGCGCCCCATCGCCGGCATCGTACTGCGCCAAATTTATTTGTTGCGCGGAAGCCCGGTGCGCGTGGTTCCCATGATTACCTGGGTGGCCATCGACATTGTGCTGTGGGGATTCATCACGCGATACCTGAATACCGTGAGCGGCAGCGGCATGGATTTCGTACCCACGCTCTTGGGTGGCGTGCTGTTGTGGGATTTCTGCACGCGCATCATGCAGGGAGTCACGACCGCGTTTCTTGAAGATGTCTGGTCGCGAAATTTCCTGAATCTGTTCGCCTCGCCGCTGTCGATTTCCGAGTACATCGCCGGGCTCGTGATCACGAGCGTACTCACCAGTATCATCGGGGTGATCGTGATGGTGCTCCTCGCCACCACCGTGTTTCATTTGCAATTCTTTTCCATGGGACTGCCCTTGATCGCTTTTCTCATGGTGCTGTTCGTGTTCGGTATATCCCTAGGCATATTCGCGAGCGCCATCGTGCTGCGCCTCGGCCCCGCGTCCGAATGGTTGCTGTGGCCCCTGCCGGCGCTCGTGTCGCCCTTCGCCGCCGTGTTCTATCCGCTGGGGGTGCTGCCTCACTGGATGCAGGCGGTGGCGCACCTTCTGCCGCCTTCCTATGTATTCGAGGGCATGCGGGCCTTGCTGGCCGGCCGGCCGTTTCCCGGCACCATGTTGCTGCAGGGGTCGTCGGTCGCCGTGCTCGAGTTGCTACTGGCAGCGTATTTCTATGCCCGGGTGTACCGGCATGCCGTGCGCACCGGCCTGTTGGCGCGCTACAGCGCGGAAAGCGTGGCCTAGCAGTGGACACTGCGGCACTCGACAACCCAGTGTGGTCCGCGCTCAACGGACCGCATCGGGAACTCGCGCAACGATTCGGCGAGCTGCGCTGGTATCCGCCCTCGATCGCGCCATTCGTGGCGATGACATCTGCGGAGATCGTGCCGGATCTAGAATCGGCCCACCGCCACGGCCTGGGCGATCAGGCCTACTTCGTGGGCGTCTGCCCGGGCTCCCTGACCGAAGGCTGGCGGATCGTGTCGCGCTCCCAGATTCTGCAGCTCTTCCCGGGCGCCGACCAACCCGAGATCGAGGAGGCGGGCACTGTATTGGAGCTCGCCGACAGGGTCGCCATGCGGGAGTTGACCCGAATCGCCTTTCCCGATTTCTTCCGCGAGCGCACCCCCGAGCTCGGGCTCTACCTGGGCATATTCGAGGGGGAAAGGTTGATCGCCATGGCCGGCGAGCGGCTGGCCCTGCCCGGCCTGCAAGAGATCAGCGGCGTGTGCACGCACCCGGACTTCGGAGGGAGGGGTCTCGCGCGGCGGCTGACCCGGGCGCTGATGGCCAGGCACCGGCGCCGCGGCGTCGGGTCCTTTTTGCACGTGAGCGAGGGCAATACGGTGGCCCGCTGCCTGTACGAGTCCATGGGCTTCGCGGTCCGCGCCAGTTTGGGGATGTGCAAGGTCGAACGAACCGCATCGCCCGTTGTCTAGACGGACTTGAGACGGTAGCTGCTGCAAAAAATCTTGCATTCTGCTAGCGTTCCGATGTACCGGCTGACTGCCCATCGTTGAACTTAATGAGAAATGCGTACAAAGCACTAGGTCTTTTGCTGCTGCTGCTGACGGCACAGCAGGGTGCTATTGACCACGAGCTGAGCCATTTCTCCAATTCCGGCTCGCCCGAGATGCGGGTCAACACCGGCGGCGTGGTAGACGCGACGTGCGCGCAGTGTCCTGCATTCGCACAGGTCGTCACCCCGGCCTTCAGTCATTCCTTCCACATCCCCTTGCTGGTTCGCACGCCGGCGGAGCGCATCTCCGAGCGCCGCTGTGCAGCCGCAGATTCCGCCGCTCCCCGGCCGCGTAGCCGCGGTCCTCCCTCCCTTAGCTGAAAAATCAGGCCTTGTCGTCGTCGCCCGAGCAATCGGTTGCGGCTGCGTTCTTTCAGCTATTGCGGAGTTGTTCCGATGTCCAGATTTCCATTCCTGGCGGCAGCCTTGGGCGCCGTCACTGCCATTTCCACTCTTCATTCACCCGCCACATTCGCCGGGGCCGCGGATGCCGCCCCGAGCACGGATGCCGTATTGAGCCCGGATACCGCACCGGTCGCGGATACCGCGCCTGCGACGGACGCGGCGACGGTCGCCGGATCGGCCGGATCGAGCGCCGACACGTTGACTCTGCCGGCTATCGTCGTCACCGCGCAGCACCTGGATGAGGGCCGCTCGCATATCCAGACGCAGACCGGCGCGTCCACCTATACCATCGATGCGGCAGCCGTGGCGGCGACCCCGGGCGGGGACAACACGCTGCTCAATCAGGTGATAATGCAGGCGCCCGAAGTCGCTCAGGACTCCTTTGGCCAATTCCACGTTCGCGGCGAGCACAACGGGCTGCAATACAGGATCAACGGCATCATTCTGCCGGAGGGAATCAGTGTGTTCGGTCAATCCCTGGATCCGCGGCTGATCTCATCGATGAGTCTGATCACCGGGGCGCTGCCCGCCGAATACGGCCTGCGCACGGCGGGCATCATCGACATCACGACCAAGAGCGGTATCCAGATGCCGGGCGGCGCGATCTCGATCTACGGCGGCAGCCATGAACAGGTCCAGCCCAGCTTCAACTATGGCGGCGGCTCCGGCCAGTACAGCTACTTTGTGTCGGGCGATTTCCTGCGCAACGATCTCGGCATCGAATCGCCCGACGGCAGCTCAGATCCGATTCATGACCACACCACGCAATATCATGGCTTCGGCTATTTCGAGGATATTCTCAATGACGAGAACCGAGTGTCCCTCATCCTCGGCAGCTCCGTCGGCAAGTTCCAGATTCCGAACCAAAACGGCCTCGAGCCCTCCCTCGGACTCACCGTCGACGGACAAACGACGTATCCCAGCCAGAGCCTCAACGAGAATCAGCGTGAAATCACGCAGTTCGGGGCCTTGAGCTGGCAGCATTCGGCCGGCGCGCTCGATGTTCAGACTTCGTTCATCGCCCGCTACTCGAGTCTGACCTTCACCCCGGATCCCGTGGGCGATCTGTTGTTCACGGGGATAGCCCAGGACGCCTTCAAGCAAAACGTCGCCTATGCCGTGCAAAGCGACGGGGCGTACCAGCTGAATGACAGCCATACGCTGCGGTCCGGGCTGTACGTGCAGACGGATCATTCGATCAGCCAGACGAGTTCGCAGGTGCTGCTGACGGACGACACCGGCGCTCCCTTGAGCGACGTGCCGACGACGCTCATCGACAACGGCTCCAAGACTGAATGGCTCGAGAGCGCCTATCTTCAGGATGAGTGGAAGCTTCTGCCCGCCTTCACCGTCAATTACGGCTTGCGGTTCGACCGGTTCACCGCCTATACCAGCGCCAGCCAGGCGAGCCCGCGGCTCAACATGGTCTGGCAGGCGCTCCCGGATACCACCGTGCATGCGGGGTATGCCCGATACATCTCGCCCCCGCCTTTCGAACTGGTCGGCGGCAAGGACATCGCCCTGTTTCAGAACACCACTTCTCCACCGCTGACCCCCGAAGCCACAGCGCCGTTGCCTGAGCGGGCGAATTACTACGATTTAGGCCTGCAGCAGAAGATCACTCGGGAGCTCACGCTGGGCGTCGACACCTATTACAAGCAATCCACCAATCTCATCGATGAGGGTCAATTCGGCGCCCCCATCATTCTCACGCCCTTCAATTACCGCTACGGCAAGCAATACGGCGCGGAATTCACGGCCAACTACACGACGCGGGAGCTGACGGCGTATCTGAACCTGTCGGCGCAGAGTGCGAAGGGCAAGCAGATCGACTCGGCGCAATTCAATTTCTCGCCCGATGATCTGGCCTACATCGCCAACAACTACATTCATTTGGATCACGAGCAGCAGCAAACCGCATCGGGCGGGATTTCGTACCTCTGGATGGGCACCCGTTTCAGCGCCGACTTTCTATTTGGGTCGGGCTTGCGCGCCGATTTGGAGTTGCCGCCCGGCGAGACCACGCCCTATGGGGGCACGGGTATTCCCAATGGCGAACATCTGCCCTACTACACCCAGGTCAACACCGGGCTCACCCATATCTTTGACATCCCGGGGTCGGGTACTCTTACCGTGCGCTTCGACGTGATCAATATCTTCGACAAGGTCTACGAAATCCGCAACGGCACGGGCGTCGGCGTCGGCGCGCCGCAGTTTGGACCGCGGCGCGGCCTGTTCTTCGGTCTCTCCAAGTCGCTGGGATCGTCCTCTTGAAACGCACGGTGAACATTGCGGTGCTCGACGACTATCAGGGAGTCGCCCTGACTCTCGCCGATTGGTCGAAGGTTACGGCGCGGGCCCGCGTGACGGTGTTCAACGACCATCTCGACGATGTCGAGGCGCTCATCGAGCGCTTGGCTCCCTTCGATGTGGTCTGTGTCATGCGGGAACGCACGCCGCTGCGCCGCGCCGTCATCGAGCGGCTGCCCAAGCTCAAGCTGATCGCCTCCACTGCGATGCGCAACGCCTCGATCGATGCCGATGCGGCGGCCGAACGCGGCATCGCCATCGTTCACACCTCGTACACCTCCTCGCCGACGGTCGAACTTACCTGGGCACTCATTCTCGCCGGCGCCCGGCACATCGTTTCGGAGAACGCCTCGCTTCGGGCCGGCGGCTGGCAGAGATCCGTCGGCGACGACTTGGCGGGCAAGACCCTCGGCATCGTCGGATTGGGAAACATCGGGGCCCAGGTGGCCAAGGTGGGGCTGGCGTTCGGCATGCAGCTGATCGCCTGGAGTCAGAACCTGACCCGGGAGGTGGCCGCAGCCGCGGGCGCTCGTCTGGTGTCCAAGCAGGAGTTGCTGGGCGAGGCCGATGTGGTATCGATTCACCTGGTCTTGAGCGGCCGCACCCGGGGGCTCATCGGCGCCGCCGAGCTGCAATTGATGAAGCCCACCGCCCGCCTGGTCAACACCTCGCGGGGACCCATCATCGTCGAAAGCGCTCTCATCGAGGCCTTGGCGAGCGGCCGGATTGCCGGCGCCGCCATCGATGTGTTCGACGTCGAACCCCTGCCGCCCGATCATCCCTTTCGCCGCTTGGAGCGGGTGCTCGCGACGCCGCACATCGGGTACGTGTCTCGGGGCTTATATGAGCGGTTCTATCGCGACACCGTCGCCAACATCGTGGCGTGGTTGGATGCCTATTCCAGACAGACGACGAGCTTGGCGGAGTGAGTGCGCCAGTTGATGGGAATCACGTAGGAGCGGGTATGCGGCGCCGTCACCTTATCCGTCTCGTGGGCAACGATCACGGGCACCGATATGACGAAATTCTTGCCGAAATCCCGGCGCGCATTGCCGGAGATGGTGTTCGCCACCTCGCCCACGAGATCCTTGATGTTTTCATCGCTGGTGTCGGTTTCCTGCATGCGCATCAGAAGGACGGTAAGCATGCCGCGCGGGGCGGTGAAGTAGACCACGCCCTTGCGGCTGCCGGAAATGCCGATGATGCCCGTGTATTCGTAGGCCCCCGGGTTCCCGTCGGTCACTAGGTAGGGCGATCCGACCGTTGCCGACTGCTGCGCCGACGTCTCGAAATAGTTCGTCGCTCCCTCGATGAATGTGCGGATTTCCGCTTCTTTGAGCATCATGACCCCGACAGCAGCTCTTCCAATGCGTCATTGAGCTGACGATCGGTGAAGGGTTTGCACAAAAAGCCGTTCGCTCCTTTTTCGATGGCGTCCACCGCAGTCGCCTTGTCCGCCAGCGCCGAGACCACGAGGATCAACACATTGGAGTTGATGGCCACGAGTTCCTGCACGCACTCCACGCCGTCCATCTCCGGCATGGTCAGATCCATGGTCACGACGTCGGGTTGCGTGCGGCGAAACAGATCCACGGCCTCGCGGCCGTTGCTCGCGGCACCGACCACCTCCAGGCGGGCGATCTGTTGCGAGCGCTCGATTCTGCGTCGAATGATGTTCGAGTCATCGACGATCATGAGCTTCAGGGTGGGTTTGGCTCCGTCATCCATAGCCCTTACGCGGCCTCCGTATCATCGGCGCGCTTCACGGCGCGCGGCAGGGTCATCGTCAACCGCGTAAATTTCCCTGCGCTGGTCGCGACAGAAACCTTTCCGCCCATCTGATTGGTCAGATCGGCAATCAAATTCATGCCGACCCCCCGTCCCGCATCCTTGGTCGCGGTCTCCAGGGTCGAGAATCCTGCATGGAACAGCAGCGAGAAGACCTGCTTCGTATCCAGGGTTTGGGCCCGTTCCGGCGAGATGAACCCCTTCTTGACCGCAGCTTCCTTGATGCGCTCCGTGGAGAGGCCTTGACCGTCGTCCTCGACGATGAGCTTGTAGCCTCCGTCCGCCAGGTCTTGGAACGTCAGGCGCACCACGCCCTGCAGGGACTTGCCCGCGGCCAGGCGCGTGGCGGGCGCCTCGATGCCGTGGACGATGGCATTGCGCACTGCCTGAACTCCGATGTCCTTGACCGCGCGCCGGAAGTCGTCGGGTATCGCCTCGAAGCCGACGCATTGCAGTACCGTCTCCTTGCCGTTTTCACGGGCCACGCGCGCGGCCAGTTGCTGCAGCGTCGCTGCAAGCCCGGCGTCGGCATTGGCGGCCGGCTGCATGGGCTTCTGCTTATCCTTGCCGGTGTCGATCACGGCGGTAACGGTGTGGGCGACGTCGTGCTGCGGGTGCTGCAGGCGCGACAGGCGCGCGACCAGGTCGCTGATGGACTGCAGATGCGTGAGCAAATCGTCGAGCTTGATGACGAGCGGCAGGAAATCGTTTCCTGACAGGCTCGGCTTGTCCTTGAGCGCCTTCAAATCCCCCTCGAAGGCGTGCGCGCGGCTTTCGATCGAGGACATGCCGAGGGCTGCCGCCTCGCCCTTGACCGAGTGCACCTGCCGGAACAGGGTGTCGAGCTTCTTGCGGAACACGCCCTCCTCGCGGGTCGGCTCGCGCAACACCGCGTTGATCATCTTCATCGCGGCATTCGAGTCGTTCAAGAACGAGGTCAGTTGCGCGGGATCGATGTGCAGAATACCCAGCAACGTATCGACCTGGCCCTGCGCCTGGTTCTGCGAGCTCTGCAGCTCCCGCGCCAGTTCCACCCGGGCGCTCACGTCGGATACGGACACCAGCACGTGGGTCATCTCGCCGTCGACCCGCACCCGGTGGAATTCGAATTGCAGATAACGAGTGTCGAATTTGCCGCTGCCGCCGTCGAGGTGAACTTCCACCTCGCCCAAGGGGTTGATGGTCTTGACCAGCTTCTCGTTGGTGCGTTCCGCCCAGAGAATCTTGACGAACTTAAGGGCCGTCGCCAGCGTCTTTTCCGAAACGATGTTCTTCAGCAGGCTCTCGAACGGCACGCCCGCGAAGTCCTTGCGCTGGAACAGCGCTTCCATCGCGCCTGAATAAGCCGCACCGATGATGAGGTTCTGATCGAGCAGGAACAGCCCGTCCTTGACCGTGCGCAGAATGTCGATGGTTTGCTGGCGCGCCAGGCGCAGGCTGCTTTCCTGCCGTTGCCGCGCGCTGAGCATGACGGTGACGAGCACGACCAGCGCGAGGGCGATGACCAGGCCCGACAGCATCACCAGCCGCAGCTCGGTGGCCGAGCGTAAGTTGGTCGCCTGCAGCTCGGCCGCGATGGTCGTGAATTCGCTGTCGAGCAACGGCAGAGTGTGATGGCCGGTGCGCATCGCAGCGGCGACGTCGCGCTCCAATTGGCGCCCGCTCTCGTTGAAGTTGGTCCCCGTGGACTCGTTGTCCTGGTACGGCACGCCGCGGAATTCCAACAGCGGGGCCAGCACCACCTGCTCTCGTGCCCAGGTGTCGAGCAGCATCGCCGCGTGCTTGCCGGCGATCGGGGCGGCGACCGCACCGGTGTCCGCCGTCAGGGAGACCCAGCTTGCCGGTCGCGTCTTGGTCATCTCTCGCAATGCTGCATCGAGCTGAGTGCTCGAGGCGCGCAACTCGTCCAGGGATTCCTGAACGTAGCCCCGGGCGCCCAGGCGATCGTGCAGGGACTCGATAGCCGCGCGGATGATGGTCGGCTGGCGTTGCTGCTCGCCCAGCAGCTTGAGCGCCGTCGAGCTGTCCGCCACCTCGCTTGCGAGTTCGAGTCCGGGCACGAGCACCACGGCGACGAAGCTCATGCCGAGAATGACGACGAGCACGAGCAGTCCGGCCGGGGACCCGAGGCGGCTCAGGACCTTGATTACACGAGACATCATGTATTACTCACTCCCATGGGGCGGGTTCCATCGACGGACGTTCGAATAGGTGCGCTGACCGCGCTCAAATCTTCCAGAAAAAGGGTGGCCGAGGGGTACCGGTCGTCGGGCGACTTGGCCATCAGCCGATCGATGATCGGTTGATACCGCAGTACGTGCCGAGGCAGGCGCGGCACGGGAGATGAGCGATGGCCCGCGAATATTTCGCCCAGGTTCTCGCCCTGATACGGCAGCACGCCGGTCAGCATCTCGTAGAGCACGATGCCGAGGCTGTACAGATCGCCCCGCCCGTCCGGATCGCGATTGGCGATTTGTTCGGGGCACACATAATAAGGAGTGCCGGTGCACAGGTCCGACCTCGACAGGTCGCTCGCCTCCCTTTGCACGGTCGCCGAGCCGAAATCGATCAAGACCACCCGATTGTCGTCCGTCAGCATCAGATTCGACGGCTTGAGGTCGCGATGCACCACGTGTGCCGCATGCAACACCTGCAATGCCTCGCCGATCTGCCGCGCGTAGTTGATGGCGTCGGCCTCGCTCACCGGATTCTTCAGCCGGTCGCGCAGGCTGCCGCACGGAAAGTATTCCAGCGCAAGATACGAGTACTCGTCGGTGATGCCGTAATCCAGCACGTCGGCGATCGAGCGGTGATTCAGCGAGGACAGAATTTTGCATTCGCGGACGAATCGCTGCCGGTCGGCGTCGGTGACGACGTGTCCCCGGAGCGCCTGAACCTTGAGCGCGACCGGCTGCGACAATTCGTCGTTGCGCGCGAGATATACCGCCGCCGTGGTCGACTGCGCAATGGTCTTCAGCACGCGGTAGCCGCCGATCTGCGGTTGGCGCCATGAATCCACCGTTATGGTGGTCGCGCCCGACGTGTTCGCGGCCGCGCCGGCGTCGCGCGCGGGCTCCGCGAGCGGCCGCAACACCTCGGTCAACTCGCCGATCTTGACGGCGTGGATGGGCCAGTAATCGTTGGCCCCCAGCTTGATGGTGCGTGCGGCATTGCGCTCGTCGCCGCCGCGCGCGAAAACGAATATGGGCATTTGCGGCGCCTGGCTGCGGGCACGCACCAACCGCGCCAGCGGATCCGTTGCGTCGTCGCGCAGGCTGAACTCGACGATCAGCAGCAGCGCGAGGTAGCCCGCCACACGGTCGGGAGCGAGGGTGTCGAAGCTCGCGGTACTGAGGCAATCGGCATCCATTTTCGGGATCGCCCGCCGCACCAGCGCCGCGAGCCGCAGGCGCAGCTCGAGGTCGTCATGCACGACCAGGCATCGGCCGGATGCGCGCCTGAGAATGGGCACCGAGATGGTCGGTTCGCGTCGTTCGGTGATTGTGGAAGTGTTGTTCATCGGGCTACTTTTTGTTCATTCGAAACGCGATTCGCAACTTCGTGCCGACCGCGATGGGCTTTCCGGCCTGCATCGCCGGCTTGTAGCGCATGCGCGATAGCGCCTTCGAGGCGGCGGCCTCGAACACCCCGGTGGGGTTTGAATCCAGAACGTTGATGTTCGTGACCTTGCCGTCCGTCGTGACCACATAGGAAAGCTCGACCCAGCCCTCGATATTCTTGCGCAGGGCCCCGTCGGGGTATTCGGGCTCGAGCTGCCTGCTGCGGGTCAACGAGGCTTCCACCACTTCGGGCGGCCCGGCGCTGGCCTGCTTGATCTTCGCCAACCGATCGTTGAGGGCGCTCAAGTCCGCGGAGGCGCCCAGGCCGCCGGCTGCTGTCAACAGTGCACCGGCTTTGTCGGGCTGATTCGCGTCGAGCGCGGCGCGGGCTTGCACCAGAATCTGCGCCAGGATGGCGCTGGATAGCTTGGGCAGCGCGCTGTTCTTCGGGTCCGCGGCGCGCAGCTGATTGAAGTAGTAGAGCGCGCTGTCGTTGTCGGGTTCGGCCACCTTGCCCTGCGCCAGGCGCGACTGCGCGAGATCGAGCGGTTGCGGCTGTGCGGGCACGGCGGCCGCTTGCGCTGCGCGGGCCGTGGTCAGATCTCGCTGCAAGCCCGCCGTTGCGGCGGCCGGGAAGCCGGCGCTGTGCATGTCGGTCAGCACCCGGTCGGCGTCGTTGAACTGCCGCTGGTCGATGTCGGCGTGCACCATCTGCGCAAGCCGCTTGAAGATCTCCTGGGACTGCGCCTGCAGCGCGGCGGGGGTTGCGCCCGCGGCCCGGGCTTGGGCGAGGTAGTACGCGGCGCTGTCATTGCGCGGTTCGAGCAATTTGTCCTGCTGCAACCGAGTGTCGATCAGCTTCACCAGATTGGCGATGTCGGATTCATCGTGCCGCCGCCGCAGCTCGTCGCGCAACTGCGTAATTTTCGCACTGCTGAGCGCTTTGCTGCGGGCCGCTTCGTCGATCAGCTGCGCCGCGCGGTCGAAATTCTGGGCATTGATGGTCGCCAATATCTGCGCCGGGCCGAGTTCGGCCTTCAAGGCGGTAATACGCTGGTCGAGCGCCGCCAGTCGGCTGTCGCCGGGATTGATGCTGCGTGCGGTTTCGAGCGCCTGAAGCGCAATGTCGAATTTTCGCTCGTCCAAGGCGGACTGCACTCGCGCAAACAGGATCTCGGCGAGGCGCTGCAAACCCTGGCGCGCTTCGCCGTTCTGGGGATCGAGCAGCAATGCGTTTCGATACAGCGTGAGCGCACTGCCCTCCGCCGGGTCGATGAAGTGCCGATCCGTCATCGCCTGCTGCGCCTTCTCGATGAGAAGATCGACTTTCTCATCGGCGGCCGCGGCCGCAGTCGCGGCTGGAGTTGGCGACGGCCCAGCGGCCGGTTTGGTGGGTAC